>Ga0335083_10005536_pt1 | contig 15911 bp, 9 predicted proteins | sample Lox_Sample_42_FD_206716 | JGI IMG/M metagenome (GOLD analysis project Ga0335083, IMG submission 206716) | Soil microbial communities from Loxahatchee National Wildlife Refuge, Florida, United States - Lox_Sample_4.2 | ecosystem: Environmental > Terrestrial > Soil > Wetlands | place: USA: Florida... | reverse complement strand
ATCTGACCGTCACCTCAAGTGCAGCGTGGCTCAGCGGTACATACGTAACCACGCACGCCGGCTGCACCACCAATTGCGCGCAAATCGCCGTCACGCTGGCCACGTCAGCCCTGGCGAAAGGCTCCTACACCGGCGTACTGACAGTCACCGATCCGAACGCGCAGGATGTCCCGCAGACCGTCACGGTCACCGTGAATATCGGCGGCACGGTTCCGGACTCGCTGACTCTGTACGCGAAAGAGGGCGGTACTGCCAGCGCTTCCTTCACTACCGGCACCAAGGTCAAAACGAGCGTGACCGGCAGTTGGCTCTCGGTGGCCTGCAGCGGCTCGGGCAGTTTCGAGTTCGGCGTGCCGTGCAGCATCAAGGCGACCGCCGGCACCCTGCCGGTCAGTACCTACAGCGGTAACGTTACGTTCAGCAACTCCACGTTCGCGCCCGACAACAAAAGCATGCCGGTGACGTTCACCGTCACCAACCTTCCCCTCGTGGATCCCGGCGGAAACACCATCAAGTTCACCGCGTCGCAGCCCGTGGGACCCAACGCGAAACAGGGACCGGCGTTCCTCTGGCTGGGCAACATCGGACAAGGCAACCTGATTGCGAGCGGCGTCACCGTCGCGGTGGATACGGGGTCGTGGCTGAGCGTGCCGGACAACCTGGTGATTCAGCAACCTGACGGCGTGCTGGTGGGCGTCTACGCGGACCCAACCGGCCTTGCTCCCGGCCAGCACTTAGGAACCGTGACCGTCAACAGCAACGCCGTCAATCAGCCCACCGTCTACAACATCGAGCTGGACGTCCAGGCGGCCGGCGCGGGACCCACCATCGCCTTCCCGCGCATTCTGAATATCGGGAACTTCACGCCGGGCGAGGCAGTGTGCCCGGGCGACATCATCGCGGTATACGGCACCGATTTGCTGGAGGGCGACGCGATCAACGTCACCGCGGCGCCGCCGTTGCCGACCTCGGTGGGGACTGCGCCCGACGATGTGCAGGTGCTGGTGAACGGCGTGGCCGCACCCATCTTCTACGCCAGCTACAACCAGATCAACATTCAGGTTCCGTTTGAGACATCCACCACCGACCGCGCGCAGATTCAGGTCGTACGCGGCGGCGTTCGCAGCCCTGTCGGGACCGTGCTGATGGCCGAACGCGCGCCGCGCATCCTGCAGTTCGGCTGCCTGTTCAACTCGTGCCCGGCCCCATACCAGCAATACGGCATCGGCCAGAATGTCGGGCCGGCGGGCAGCGGTCCGTTCGGATTCCCACTCCCCGCGGCCTCCGAACAGTTCCCCATCTACGATGGGACGTGGGTCTCCCGGCCGGCTACGGCGGGCGACGTGATCGTCTTCTACGCTACCGGCCTCGGCCAGACGACGCCGCCACTCGTGACCGGCGCCGCGGCGCCGATCGATCCGCTGGCCAAAGTGGACCCGCCCTTTGAGGTCTGCTTCTACCGCTTCGGCATCGACACGCAGATCTGCGTACCCGCGGACTACTCGGGCGCTACTCCCACCTACGTCGGTCTCTATCAGGTGAACGTGCGAATACCCCAGCGCGCTCCCAAGGGCGATGCGATTTACATGTTCGTCAAACTGGGCGGCGTTGAGAGCGATCTGGTGTTGCTTGCGATCCAGTGACCGAGCGGCTTTACTACCGCGACAGCTATCTCACCCGGTTCCGGGCTCGCGTGCTTGACGCGAACCCGGAACAAACCCGCCTCTATCTCGACCGCACCGCGTTCTATCCCACATCCGGCGGGCAGCCCTTCGACACCGGCACGCTGGGCGGCTCTCCGGTCGTCGATGTGATTGACGAAGGCGAACGCATCGTGCACGTGACTTCCGCGCCGGTCACAGAGGCCGAGGTCGAGTGCATCGTCGATGAAGCCCGCCGCGCCGATCACCGCCAGCAGCACACCGGCCAGCACCTGCTCTCCGCCGTATTCATCCAGCTTCTCGACGCCCCGACGGTGAGCTTTCATCTCGGCGCGGAAGCGTGCACCGTCGATATCCAGCGCGACGCCCTGACTGCCGATCAGGTTCGCGCCGTCGAGAAGCGCGCCAATGAGCTGGTGCTGGAGAACCGGCCGGTCACCGTGTCGTTCCACGATTCGGCCGCCGAACTCGGCCTGCGCAAGCCAGCGGACCGCGGCGGCGAGCTTCGCATTGTCGCCATCGCCGATCTCGACCGCAGCGCCTGCGGCGGAACGCACGTCCGTTCCACCGGGGAGATCGGGCCTATTCTCATCCGTAAGCTCGACCGCATTCGCGGCATCGTGCGTGTGGAGTTTCTGTGCGGCGCGCGCGCGATCATGCGGGCACGTGCCGATTTCGACGCGCTCGCCTCGGTATCACGCGCGCTCTCCTGCCCGCTGGACGAAGCGCCGCTGCTGGTGGCCTCGCAGCAGGAGCGCCTGCAGGCAGCCGAAAAAGGCCGCACGCGCCTCGCCGCGGAACTTGCAAAGATCGAGGGCCGCGAGCTGTGGCGTCAGACCGAGCCCGGACCGTCAGGCCGCCGCGTCATCGTGCGCACCGTGCCTTCTTTCACCGAGGAGGTTCGCGCGATGGCGCTCAGCTTCGCCACGGGCGAATCCGCCTGCTTCATTGCCATTGCCACCGACGCTGCCGGCATCCTGCTGGCAGCATCTGCCGACAGCGGTATCCACGCCGGCAACGTCCTCAAGGCCGCGCTCACACGGCACGGCGGACGCGGCGGCGGCAACGCGGCTCTGGCGCAGGGCAGCGGGAGTGCCGAAGCGTTGGAGAAGGTGAGGCGGGAGGTGGAGGCGGACGTCAAGGGGAGGTACTGAACACACCAGCCGAATCTCCCTTCACCTCCCCTTATCTCCCTTTCGTCATCCCATCCCCACCAGCCCCACTCCGATGGCGTAGAAGAGCACCACCGCCAGCATCAGGCGTTTTACTCCCGGACCGGCGTCCGCCGTTTCCTTCCAGACCAGCAGGCCCCAGAGCGCGGCCAGCACAGGAGCCAGTTGCACGAGGGCGAAGCCGGTCGCGCCAGCCGTGACAGTGCGCGGCAGGTTGCGCGTCGCCAGGAACATCGCGAGTCCGGCGCACAGAATCGCGCCGCCCAGCAGCCCGAGCGCGTGCTGTTTCTTGTTGCCGTGGAAGTATTCCATCATGCCCAGTGTCGGGCCCTGCACCGGCAGGTTCAGGAAGTAGATGTTGTAGATGAAGGTGGAAACGAACACACCGAGGGCGATGAGGAATAGCAGGCTGTACGCGCCAAGCCCGTTGTCGCCGGTCTGCGTCTCCGCGGCGAGCGGAAAGAACACGCCGAACAACAGGCCGCTGAACACGCTGAGCAGAATCGCCTTCGTTCCCGTGGGACGGCGGGGCGCAAGCTTCGGGACGCCGCGCGCGGGCGGCGGAGCGTCCACGAAAACGGGCTTGCGATGCGGGGCCTGCGTGTTCCACGCCATCGCGTCCATCACCACTGCAATCAGCACCAGTACTGCGCCGGGAATCCACCAGACCGGATGCGCCTGCGTGCCGCTCCAGGCGTTCCACAACAGGTCTGCCACCAGCGCCACGCCGAAGCTGATCGGAAAGGCCACGCAAAGGCCGGCCACGGAAACGGCGGCTACCAGCAGAATGGTGGCGAGGTTGGCGATGAGCCCCGACAGGATCGCCTCGGCCATCTTCATGCGCCCGGCGATCAGGAAGTTGTCCATGAACGACAGGTCATTGCCCAGACTGCCGAAGGTGAAGACCGCGATGACCGCCGCCACCGCGAACCCCAGCATGACGTCGTAGTAATACAGCTCGAAGCGCCACTTCCCGGCCATTCGATAAGTAGTGGCCCAGGAGCCCCAGGCGATCATGGCGAGGATGGTAAGAAGCAGGGCAACAGCGTGCGTCGTAGGGACGATCATGTGGTCCGGAGAGAGCCCCGGAACGGCGATTCTATCACGGCATCGGGATCAGGCACGGCTGGCGGTGAGACCGAGAACCGCGCCATAGACCACGTGGCCGGCCAGGCTCGAGAACACGCTGCTCACCGGGTGCAGAAAATGCGCTTCGTTGAAGCCGACGCCCATCATCACCATCACGCCGGTACCGGCGAAGACCCAGATAATAACGCCCCACTCCGCGCCACGCTGCCAGCGGTTGCCCAGCAGCACCGGCCGCGCATAGACGAACACGACCGGCGAGACCAGTCCTCCCATGAACACGAAGATGGCCAGCCCGGCCCACCAGCCGAGGCTGAACGGCAGCGCCGGATGGCTCATCAGGCGTGAGCCGATCGCGGCTGCCATGTCGATGTTGGGGAGTCCGGCGAAGGGAGCGAGAAACATGATGACGGTAAGAACCGCGGTGGCAATGACGCCGCCGCGAATGGCCTGCTGAAATATGCGGTTATCGGGACGCATGAAGAGGACCTCCTTTTTCCACCCCAAGCATACTGCCGCCGCGCGGTGATGAAAAGGTGCCTGACAGGGCAGCACCGCGTTACGCTGGATATACGTGGCCAGCGTGCAACAGGTTGGGCGGTACCGCATTGTCGAGGAGCTCGGACGCGGCGCCATGGGGGTGGTGTACAAGGCGCAGGATCCGGCCATCGGACGCGTGGTCGCCATCAAATCCATCCGGCTGACCGACCTGACCGACGAGGCCGAGCGCCAGCGCCTGCACGACCGTCTGTTTCGCGAGGCGCAGTCGGCGGGCGTGCTCTCGCACCCCAACATTGTCACCATCTACGACATCGCGGAAGAAGAGGGCATGGCGTACATCTTCATGGAGTACGTCAACGGTCCGACGCTGGACCGGCTGCTCTGCTCGCCGCAGCCGCCGGATCGCGAAACCCTGTTGACACTGCTGCGGCAGACCGCGGGCGCTCTCGATTACGCGCATCGCAAGGGCATCGTCCACCGCGACATCAAACCGGCCAACATCATGGTGCACGACAGCGCCATGGCTAAAATCACCGATTTCGGAGTGGCCCGCATTGCCTCACAGCAGATGACCCTGACCGGCACCATGATGGGTACGCCCAACTACATGTCGCCGGAGCAGGTGGAGGGCCGCCCGGTGGACGGACGGGCCGATCAGTACTCGCTCGCTGTGGTCGCGTGGGAAATCTTCACCGGCGAGAAGCCATTCGCGGCCGAGCACCTGCCCACATTGCTTTACCGCATCGTGAAGGAAGATCCGCCCCCGCTGGCGCGCCTCAATCCAACGCTGGGACCGCAGGTGGAAGCGGCCTTGCGGAAGGCTCTCTCGAAGAACCCGGCGGAGCGCTTCGGCGAATGCACCGAGTTTGCCGATGCGCTGATCAAGGCCTGTGCCGCCAAATCCGATTGGGTGCCGATGACCCACGGAGCGATAGACAATCAGGAAACCATGGCGGGCACCGCTGTAGCCCCGGCAATACCGGTTGCCGCTGCTGCGCCCCCGCCGGTGTTTCTGCCGCCGCAGCCGGAACCGCCGCGAACCGGAGTGTTCCGGACCATGGTGTGGGTGCTGGTGGGCATCGGTCTGGTGGGGCTCGCGCTGATTGGCGCGCAACGATTCCTGATGAACACGCCGCAGCCGGCCGAGTCGCAGCCGCCCGCACAGACCGCCACGGTACCGCCACAGCAGGCTCCCGCCGGGGATAAGACAGCCAACCCGGCAAAGCCGAGCCCCACGGGCGAAAGTGGAGCGGCGGCTGCGGCTTCGACGCCGCCCGCCGCAACGCCTCCGACCGCGACGACGCCCTTGCCGGAAGCAAAACCGCAGGCCCCGCCCGAATCGGTTCATAGCAGTCCGGCGAAGCCGGCGCCCGTGGTTACACAACCAGCGCGCCCCAGCATCACCGCGGTGCAGATTGTCACCGAGCCGGCCGCGGTGCGCGTGGTGGTGGACGACAACCCTTCGACGGGATGCACGACGCCGTGCATGCTGCAGCTTCCGCCGGGCCGGCACACGCTGCGCGCCGATGCTGCGGGCTTCCAGACGGCGCGGCGCATTTTCACCACACCGGATCAGTCCGACTTGTTCCTCTCACTCGACCGGGCCATGGGCACGCTGACCGTGAGCTCAAATCCGCCGGGCGCCACCATCTTCCTGAACGGCAAGGAGCTGAATCAGAAGACGCCGGCGGTACTGAACCTCGCCGCAGGCATGTATCGCGTGGAGATTGAGCGCGATGGCCGCCGCGTGGCGCGCGATGTCAGCGTCGCCACGGGCGAGATGCACAGCCTGGATCTGACGCTGCAATAATGAGAGCCGCTCCGGCTCCACCGCGCGGCTCGGAAATAATGAGGATGGCTCAGCGCGGCTTACTTCGGCGGACCGGGCTGAACATAGGTCCCAATCACGCCACCCGACAACGTCGTGGCGCCGCGCGTCAGCGGCACGCCGGTGACAATCAACTGACCGCTCACCGTGCCGGTCGCCGCCCCGGTATTCGGATCGGTGGAGGTCTGAGTCACCGTAAGGGTCAATGACGCGTCCAGCACCACCGGGAAATAAATGCCGGAGCCGGGCGGTCCGTACCAGGCGTTGGAAGCCGCAATGAGCTTGCTAAAGGTGAACGTGGTGCCATGGCTGTCGGTGGTCGCTTTGCCGTTTACCATGGTCAGCCCTTCAGCCGAGAAAGTCGCGCTGTAGTCGATGCCTTTGTTCGTCGGCGTGATCGCGAAGTTGACAAACTCCTGCGCTGCATTGAGCGGGAGAAAGAGAACGTTGATGTTGAAGCTGTTGAACGAAGGGGCGGTGGAGGGAGTATTTCCGGTCAGCGGAATGGACGTGAAGGCATAGCCGTTGAAGCGCAGCCCGAGCGCCGCTACATTGCCGGTTGTGACCGAGAACGTGATGGTGCCGCGATGGCCGACGATTCCGCTCATCCCGGTCAGCGTCTTCATCGTGGAAACCACCTTGTTCTTAGCCGGCAGCGGGATGGTGGCCGTGCCCAGGGTACGGCCGTCGTCGTCCAGAGCAAGCACGGAGATGGTGGCGTCATTGGGACTGGGGTTCACGATGGCGACGGCGGTAATGTAACTGGTTTCGTCGAAGACCATCGTGCTCGACGTTACCGTGGAACTGGTGAAGGGCACCACCGCTTCCTGATCGGCGCGCCCGGCAACGCTCTGCCGGAAGATGCCGTAACCGACGACACCGGCGGGGAGGAAGAAGGTGGCGTAACCCTGGCTCAGACCGCCCTTGTTCGGAGCCTCGATCAGCGACGTACCGTGGGCCGGCACGGTGATCAGAATATCGGTGACGGCGCTATCCTGCCCCACCAGAGGAACCAGCAGGGCGGTGCCATCGCTGCCGACGAAATAAATGGCAATCTGAGCGTCAGTATCGCTCTGATTCGCGAAATAGAGAGCGGAATACCAGCCGCCTCCGAAAGCCAGTTGCGGAAGAACATACGGAGTGGTCGCGGTGGACGCTGCATTCGCGGTAACGCCAGCGGCCAGCAGGAGCACAACGGTCCCGACGATCTTCAGCAGTTTCTGCTGCATGTACATTACTTCTATTCTCCTACGGGTCTCACCATAAAGTCATCGGCGAAAGGGAATGTTCTCCGGGTTCCGCTCAGCGATCGTCTCTTACAATCAACAATGGAACTTTGAGATTGTGACGTACCGCATTAATTGTGGTTCCGAAGATGATGTCCTTGAGGCCCTTATGTCCGTGGGCCCCCATGACGATCAGATCGGGCTGCAGCTCGCGGGCGTAGTTTACGATCTCGGTTTTCGGCCGGGTGGAGTGGCGCACCACTCGCTCCACGGCAACTTCGCCACCGCCGATCAGTCCGGCAATGTCGTCCAGATAGCGGTTGCCCGCCTCGACCTCGGCAGTGGATGCTTCCGGCCCGTACATCTGACTGGTGACGCCCTCTTCCACGTGGAGGAGGTAGATGCGCGCGTGGCGGGCGCGGGCCATGGCCACGGCGTGGGCGATGGCGGCCCGGTCGAGCGGGGAATGGTCGAGCGGAACGAGGATCTTCGTGTAGCTGGGCGATGGCAGATGCTCGGCAACCCTGAGCGGCACAACAAACGCGGCGCGTCCCTTGCGGCGCAGGGCGGCCGGCAGCCACGGTTCGAGCACCACCCACAACAATAGCGCCAGCACGCCGGCGAGGATCGGGACCAGCAGCCAAAGAACCCAGCCTCCGGTGGAGGAGATCCAGTCGGCCAGCGTCTGTTTCACCAGCCAGATGTTCAGACCGATCACCAGCGCGGCGGTCAGCCACGCCAGCACCTGCACCCAGCGCGGGTTGGCGAACGTACCCATTCGCTTGCGGTCGTTGGTGAAGTGCACCAGCGGCACGATGGCGAAAGGAAGCTGAAGGCTGAGGACCACCTGGCTGAGGATGATGAGCTTGTAAGTGCCCTGGTCACCCGCGGTGTAGATGACGATGGCCGCGGGCACGATGGCCAGCATGCGCGTGATGAGGCGGCGAATCCAGGGGCGCATGCGGAAATTGAGGAAGCCTTCCATCACCACCTGGCCAGCCATGGTGCCGGTCAGCGTGGAGGACTGGCCGGAACACAGCAGCGCCACCGCGAACAGCACGCTCGCCGTAGCGGTGCCCATCATCGGCGTCAGCAACTCGTAGGCCTGCTGGATTTCGGTAACCACGCGATGGTTGGTGAAGAAGACCGCCGCCGACATCGCCAGGATGGCGATGTTCACCAGCATGGCCCCGTTCAGCGCGACCACCGAGTCAATCAGATTGAAGCGGCAGGCGGTACGCTTCTCTTCCTCGGTGCGGCCGATGCGCCGCGTCTGTACCAGCGCCGAATGCAGATAGAGGTTGTGCGGCATCACTGTCGCGCCGAGAATGCCGATGGCGATGTACAGGGACTGGCCGTTGAGGTGCGGGATCACGCCGCTGAAGAACTCACCCGCGGCCGGGCGCGCCCAGACAATCTCGACAAGGAAGCAGCCGGCGATGACGGTGATCAGCGAGAGCACGATCGCCTCCACCAGCCGCACGCCCATGTTGGTGAAGAAGAGCAGCAGGAGCGTATCGAAGGCGGTCAGCGCCACGCCGATGAGCAGGGGGATGTGGAACAGCAGGTTCAGACCGATGGCCGCGCCGAGCACCTCGGCCAGATCGCAGGCGGCGATGGCGATCTCGCAAAAGACCCAAAGGACCATGGTGATCGAACGGGGGTAGGTCTCGCGGCAGGCCTGAGCGAGGTCGCGCTGCCAGACGATGCCCAGGCGGGCGCTCATGGTCTGGAGCAGTACGGCCATGAGGTTTGAGAGCACCAGAACCCAGAGCAGGCGGTAACCGAAGCGGGCGCCCCCTTCCAGATCGGTAGCCCAGTTGCCGGGGTCCATGTAGCCGACGCTGATCAGATATGCGGGACCGGCGAAAGCGAAGGCGCGGCGCCAGATGGAGGGGTGACCAGTTCCCACGCTGGCGTTCATTTCCGCCAGCGAGGCAGAGAGCAAGGGAGTGGAAGACCGGGACAACATCGTAGTGTAGCACCTCGGTCAGGTGGCTTGGCGCGGGCGGCCCAGGGCGGCCACCTGGCCGAAAAGCACCAGTCAACAGACTGCCGTCCGTCTCATAACCAATTGATTCTACATGGTGTTGCCATTGGCACGTGCCGTGCACATTAACGGATGTCAATGGACGGTGGAACCATGAAACGCATCCTGTTCGGCATCTTCGCGGTAGCTGCTCTCACGGGGGTTGTGCAGGCCCAGGATGACGATTACAACGATCCTTCGCGCGGCATTGCCCGCATCAGCATTCAGCAGGGGGACGTTTCGGTGCGCCGCGGCGACTCGGGCGAAGTGACGGCCGCCGCGCTGAACGCGCCGCTGATGTCGCAGGACGCGATTCGCACCGGAGATGCCTCACGCGCCGAGATTCAGTTCGACGCCACGCACTTCCTGCGTGTCGCCCCCAATTCGGAAGTCCATTTCGCGGACATTGAGCAGGGCCGCTTCCAGGCGCAGGTCGCCGCCGGCACCATCACGCTGACAGCGATGGCGCAGACGCAAGTGCAGGCCGAACTGGATACGCCGAGCATCGGGCTGCGGCCGAACGGTCCGGGCGCGTTTCGCGTGACTGTGAATCCCGACGGGACCTCGCAGATTACCGTGCGCAGCGGCCAGGCCGAGGTGTTCACGCCGCAGGGATCGGAAACGATCCGCGAAGGCGAGACGATGACGGTGCGCGGACCAGCCTCCGATCCGGAGTTTCAGACGGCCGCCGCCATCGCGATGGACGACTGGGACCAGTGGAATCAGGAATGCGACCAGCGGATTGAGCATGCGCAGCAGGCACAGCGTGAGTACGTGAGCCCCGACGAATACGGGACGGAGTCGATGGCGGGCTACGGGACCTGGGGCCAGGATCCGGATTACGGTCCGGTGTGGTATCCGACGGTGGCGCCTGGCTGGGCGCCCTACCGCTACGGGCGCTGGGTCTGGATGGACTGGTATGGCTGGACGTGGGTGAGCTACGACCCGTGGGGCTGGGCTCCGTATCACTGGGGCCGCTGGTTCTACGGCACGCGCGGCTGGGGCTGGTATCCGGGACCCCGCTATGGATATCACCACTGGAGCCCGGCGCTGGTAGCGTTTTTCGGATTCGGCGGACGCGGCGGCGGATTTGGAGTGGGCTTCGGCTTCGGCAACGTCGGCTGGGTGCCCCTCGGTCCGCGTGAACCGTTCAACCGGTGGTGGGGCCGCGGATATTATCACGGGCACACCAACATCGCCGTGGTGAACAATGTGAACATCATCAACACGTACCGCAACGCGCGGGTGATGAACGGCGTGACCGCGGTGGGCGCGGGCGATTTCGGCCGGCGCGGATTCAACGGGAACAACATCCGGGTGACGGCGGGCGATTTGCGCGGCGCCGGTCTGGTGCGCGGACAGGTTCCGCTGGCGCCGGCGCGGGAAAGCCTGCGCATGTCGGACCGGCCGGTGCGGACGACGAACTTCACGCAGGGCCGGCAGTTCTTCAGTCACATGCAGGCACGGCCGGTGGAGCGGGTTCCGTTCACGGCGCAGCAGCGCGGCATGGAGCAGAATGTACAGCACGGCGTTTCGAGCGGAACCGCAGTCCAGGGAAGCGCGAGCCCGGGCCGGTGGCGGCGAGTCGGTGACCCGGCTCCCGCGGCACGCGGCACCGGTGAGCAGTACCGTCCGTCGGGGCCGGCTCCGTCGTCTGGCACGCCGGGATGGCACCGGTTTGAAGGATCGCCGTCGGGCGGGCGCGAATCGAGCGCACCTCCCGCACGGAGTCCGGAACGCTATTCTCCCCCCTCCGGACGCGATTACGGCGGTAGCAGCGGCGGCGGACAGCCGGTGCGCATTTCGCCGCAGATTGTGCGCGAGCGGCCGTCTTCGGGCGGCGGCGGTGGCGGATATGCGCCTCCACCTTCGTATCACGGCGGCGGTGGCGGTGGCGGCGAACGCGGAGGTAGCGGCGGGGGACATACCTCCGGAGGTGGCGGCGGCGATCACGGCGGTGGCGGCGGAGGAGGCCACAGCTCGGGCGGCGGTGGTGGCGGCGGTAATAGCGGCGGCGGCCACAGCGGCCATCGCTGATCGCAGCGCAAACGATCTTTGACAGGCTGATCTTCTTCCCTCAGGCCCGGCGGGCGAGCAGTTGCCCTCCGGGCCTTTTTTCGTTGCGCGGCGTCGCATGGCGCGTTTCGACGGTCAAGGTCGCAGCAGGACCTTCATGACGCCTTTCTGTGCCGCGTGATCGAAGGCGGCGGAGGCGTCGGAGAGCAGGTATTCGGCGGAGATCATGCTGTCGACATTGACGCGCCCGTTGCGCAGCAGCTTCAGGGCGGGCTCGAAGCGGCCGCAGCGCGAACCAACCAGGGTGATTTCGTTGACGATGATAGGCGCGGTATCGACGGGCACAAGGCCGTGCACGGTGGATTTCAGGATGAGCGTGCCCCGCGGGCGAGTCATGGCCACAGCCTGACGGAGGCCCTCTGGCGAGCCGGTAGCGTCCACGGTCCAGTCGTATGCAGCGACGGGCGGTCGCTTGCCAGTAAGTTCGGTGGCGATACCGGCGGCGTCGGAGATGCGGAGCTTCTCGCGATGGCGTCCGAAGTGGTGGACGCGCGCGCCGTGGCCGTGCAGGACCTGTGCGATGAGCAGGCCGAGTTTGCCGTCGCCGAGCACGGCTACGCCGGCATCACGGGGGATGCGGACCTGATCGAGAATCTCGCAGGCGGCGGCGAGCGGCTCGGTGAAGACGGCGCGCTCAGTGGAGAGTCCGGTGGGCACGACGTGCAGATTCGCTTCGGGCAGCGTCAGGAATTCGCGGAAAGCTCCGGGATGCTTCACGATGCCGAGGACGGTGCGGGTGGGGCAATGGCGGCCGAGTCCGCGTGCGCACCACTCGCAGCGGCCGCAGGCAAGGTTGATCTCACCGACGACGCGCTTGCCGATGAGCGCGGGGTTCTCGGCTTCCACCACTTCACCGACAAATTCATGGCCGGGAACGCCGCGGAAGCCGTAGTAGCCGCGCTGGAGTTCGAGGTCGGTGTTGCAGATGCCGCCCGCAAGCAGGCGAATGAGCGCGAAGCCTTCGGGACGCGGCGGGCGCGGAGTATTGCGCACGGAGACGACGCCCGCGGCGAGATGGACAGATCGCATACTCCTTCATTGTTCAATAAAGGGGTGACGGATCGAACAGGAAAGTGGGCGGTGGTGACGGGCGCGAGCGCGGGCATCGGCGTAGCCTTCGCCGAGGCGCTGGCTGCGCGCGGGATGAACCTGGTGCTGACGGCGCGGCGCGCTGATCGTCTGGAAGAGCTGGCGGCTCGACTGCGGGCGGAGCGTCGGATCGCTGTGGAGGTTTGCAGCGCGGATCTGTCGGTGCCGGAAGGGCTGGCGGCGGTGTTCGCGTTCACCGAGGCGAAGGGCATCGCGGTGGAGACGCTCGTCAATAACGCAGGCGTGGGGGCGTATGGTGAGTTCGAGCACAGCGATCTGGCGCGGCAACTCGAAATGGTGCGGCTGAATTGCGGCGCGGTGGTGCACCTGACGCACTTGTACCTGCCACAGATGATCGCGCGGCGCGGCGGTGAGATCGTATTCACGGCGTCAATGGCGTCGTTCCAGCCGACGCCGTATATCGCGGTGTACGGGGCCACGAAGACCTTCGATCTGCACTTCGCCGAGGCGCTCAGCGAGGAGGTGAAGGGCTACGGGATTCGCGTGTGCGCGCTGTGCCCGGGGTCGACGGAATCGGAGTTTCACGCGATTGCGGGCGTGCCGGAGGAGGGGCGGCGGAAGCTGGCAGCGGTTGGTCCGGTGGTGGAGGAGGCGATGCGTGCGCTCGACGAAGGCGGGGTGGTGGCGATTCCCGGGATGAAGAACCGGTGGCAGGCGGCGCTGGAGCGGCTGGTGTCACGAAGACTGCTGCGGCGGGCAGCGGCGCGGAGCCTGCGGCCTCCGTGGTCACGGAAATGAGCCGCGAATGGACACAGATGAACACGAATCAGAGCTGCAGAGTCGCTCCGGACTGATCGTGAATCGTTATGGTTTCGTTGGTGAGCCGGACATCTTCAATCTTCGTGAAGCCTTCGGGCGTGGCGGTCCAGAAGAGGCGGAAACTCGCCGTGATCTTCGCGTGCGCGGGGAGCCAGCGCCAGGCAGGCGTGTCGAAGAGACGGGCAGTGTCGATGGCTTCACGGCGCGGGACGTCGAAGGGCATGGTTGAGAATTCGAGGCCGCGGGCAAGCTGGCCGTCGGCGGGATAATATTCCCAGTTCTGGACCCACGGGAACTCATCGCGGCGAAAGATGTAACCGAGGAGCAGGCGGCGCTCCGGGTGGAGGAAGGTGATCCAGGCGTGTTCGCGGGCCGGGTCCATCAGACAGGTGCTGTGGTCGCCGGAGGGCCCGGCGCCGGCGGCGCGGAGATCGACCAGGCTGCCATCGAGCGTGGGCGCGTGCGGCCAGGTGAAATCGCGGAATGACGCCAGACGATACGGCGGGTCGGCATCGCCGCTCCAGTCGCGGGTCTTCGCGCGAACGGCGGGCATGTCGGCTACTGTGACGCCGCGCTCGAGGTACGGAGCGCCGATGGTGGCGTGTTCGGCCCAACACACGGGGCGGTCAAAACCGAGGTGGCTTTCGAGCTCGCTGGTGACGCAAAGGACGTTTTGACCGGGCACGAGCCGATACGACCGCGTGAACGTCTCCTGGACCAGCGGGAGATCGGCGGTGAGCGTAACTGAAGTGTCGGTCTGATCGCTCACCTGATACCTGGCGCGATGCGCCTCGCCGTGCATGGGGAGTCCGGCGCGCTGCTCCTCGGGCGAAGCAGGCCCGAAGCCGTCCACGCAGACAAAGTGGCCGTAGCCGGGCGTGTGGCCGAACGGGTGCGAGCGGCCGGCGGCGATGCGCTCCGGGTCCCAGAGCGGGTTGGGCGCGTCGGGGCGATCCGCGAGAGCAAGACGCACGACAGACGCGCCGGGATTGAGGATGGCCGCTTCGAGCCGGCCGTTGGAGAGGACGATGTTCATGTCGGGGTGGTCGCCTGCTAGCATACAGCAATGACGCGGCGCCGTAAGTGGTGGACACTCGGCATCACGCTCGGGGTGGTGCTGGTGGCGGGCCTGGTGACGGCCTTCATTTCGGCTTCGATTCTGGCGCGGCGATTTGAGCCGATGGCGCGCGAGCAGGCGATCCGGTACCTGCGCGACCAATTCCACTGCGACGTCCAGCTTGCCGCCCTGCACGTGCACATGCCGAAGCTTTCTGCGTTCAGCGTGCTGCTGAGGCGGCAGCGGGGCGCGAAGGTGCGGGTGGACGGCGATGGTCTGGTGATGCGGCTCAAGGGCCGGGACGATCTGCCGCCTCTGTTCTCGATGCGCCATTTCTATTTCGCGATCGATCTGCGGACGCTGCTGGAACAACGGAAAGTGGTGGACCGGGTTGCCATCGAGGGGCTGGAAATCAACGTGCCGCCCAAAGAGGACCGGCCGAAGGCGAGCGCTAGCCCCGAAGGCGGCGGGAGCGCGTCGAAGGTGGCGATTGAAGAAGTGAAGGTCAACGACGCGACGCTGGTACTGGTGCCGCGCGACAAGACACGGGAGCCGCTGCGGTTCCAGATCGCGACCCTGCGGCTGCACGCGGTAGGCGCGACCCAGCCGCTGAAATACGACGCGACACTGACCATTCCGAAGCCGAAGGGGCTGGTGCACAGCGTGGGGGAGTTCGGTCCATGGGTGGCGGACGATCCGGGCGATACGCCGCTCAATGGGAGCTACACGTTCAGCCACGCGGATCTGGGTGTGTTCAACGGCATCGCGGGCATCCTGAATTCGACGGGGCGGTTCGACGGAAGCCTCGGCGCAGTGCATGCCATTGGCGAGGCCGACGTGCCCGACTTCCGGCTTAAGATGGCGGGCAATCCCGTGCCGCTGGTGACACACTTCGACGCGCTGGTGGATGGCACGAACGGAAATACAGTTCTGAAGCCGGTACGGGCGCGGCTGGGGAAGACGTCGTTCACGACGACAGGCGCGGTGATCCGGCATGAAAAGCAGACGCGGCGCAGCATCGACCTGAAGGTGATCATGCCCGACGGCGACATGCACGATCTGCTGCGGCTGGCGACGAAGGGGCCGTCGTTCATGGAGGGCCGGCTGAAGCTGAACAGCTCCATCTCGATTCCGCCGCTGACCGGGACGGTGAAAGAGAAGCTGCTGCTGGACGGCACGTTCGCGGTAAGCGACGCGCGGTTCCTGAAATCGAGCATCCAGAGCCAGATCGACAATCTGAGCCGGCGGGGCCAGGGCAAGCCGGGAAACCAGGAGATCGACCAGGTAGTGTCGGTGATGACGGGCGCTTTTCATCTGGAGAACCAGGTGATGACGTTCCGCGACCTGACATTCGGCGTACCGGGAGCGGCGGTGGACCTGAACGGCAACTACGACATGGGCGCGGA
>Ga0335083_10005532_pt1 | contig 15919 bp, 16 predicted proteins | sample Lox_Sample_42_FD_206716 | JGI IMG/M metagenome (GOLD analysis project Ga0335083, IMG submission 206716) | Soil microbial communities from Loxahatchee National Wildlife Refuge, Florida, United States - Lox_Sample_4.2 | ecosystem: Environmental > Terrestrial > Soil > Wetlands | place: USA... | reverse complement strand
AATTCACCGGTTACTTTAATATCACTCTCTTCGGTTTTGACGCCTTCTGGAATCATTGGCTGGTCGCTGACCAGTAGAAGAGCGCCGGTTGGAATTTTATTATAGAATCCCACAGAAAAAATAGTAGCCGTTTCCATATCGATTGCATAAGCGCGGATTTTTTTGAGATATTCTTTAAATGTCTCATCATGCTCCCATACACGACGGTTGGTAGTATAGACCGTGCCCGTCCAATAATCAACTCCATAGTCACGGATCGTGGTGGAAATTGCTTTTTGCAATGCGAAGGCAGGCAATGCAGGTACTTCAGGAGGGAAATAATCATTAGAAGTTCCCTCGCCACGTATCGCAGCAATAGGAAGGATGAGATCTCCCAGTTTATTCCTCTTTTTCAATCCACCGCATTTGCCCAGAAAAAGAACAGCCGCGGGTTCTATTGCTGTAAGGAGATCCATCACAGTCGCCGCCGTGGGACTGCCCATCCCAAAATTAATGATCGTAATCTCTCCCGAAGTGGCGCATTGCATGGGTTTCTCTTCCCCAATAACTTCAACATTATGCCAGGACGCGAAGAGATGAACATAATTAGAAAAATTGGTCAGTAAAATATATTTACCGAAATTTTCCAGTTTTTCGCCAGTATACCTGGGCAGCCAGTTTTGCACTATTTCCTCTTTACTTTTCATGGATTCATCTTTCGTTTTATATAATAAATAAAATCACGCTGAATATCGCCCGTTTTCTTAACATTGCTTTTATGATCCCTAAATTTAGCAAATAGTTTTCTGCCATGATCAAAATCTACTATCCGCATTATCCTTTTAAAATAAAAGAAGAAGATACCGGCAAAGAATTTATTTTCGACGAGTTAAGAAAATCCTGGGTGCGCCTGACAGACGAAGAATGGGTAAGACAGAATTTTATTCAATACTTATTGCAGATAAAAAAATACCCGGCTTCATATATCGCTGTAGAAAGAAAAATGAAACTGGGAGAATTAAATAAGCGATTCGATCTGCTGGTGTTCGACAAAGCCGCAAAACCCTGGATGATGATCGAATTCAAAGCAATGCATCGCCCCCTGGACAAAACTGTTCTGTGGCAGGCTCTGCATTATAATATCGCCATCCCCGTAAAATACTTAGTAGTTACGAATGGTCAGGAATGCCACGGGTATATAAAAGGTGAAATAGACTTTGATGAAATAACCGTCCTGCCGACATATGATGAGTGAATATCCGGAATAGTTTGATTGCTGGATTGTTTGATGGTTAATCCGAGTATCAATCAAACAATAAAACCATCTGACAATTCATGGAAATATTCCCAATTCAGCATAAGCAGTGCCTACTTTGTTAATTGCTACAAGATAGGCCGCAGTTCGCATATCCGGAATTCCGGGGTTACTTTTCCAGCATTCCATAATTTCACGGGTAGCCGTACTCATTGTTTCTTCGAGACCGCTATTTACCAGGTCAACTTCTTCTGCACCGTGCATAATAAATTCTCTCTCCTTTTCATTCACTGTTCTTCCGGTTAATTCTTCCATCTGACCCAGTATATGAGCATTCATATTTTCAGTAAACCGTTTTTCCATTCTCCCATAACGGACATGGCTAAGGTTTTTCAGCCATTCAAAATATGAAACGGTCACGCCGCCTGCGTTCAGGTACATATCGGGAATAACCAATATTCCTTTTTTAATAAATTCTTCATCCGCGTCCGGCGTCAGAGGTCCATTCGCTGCTTCACCGATCATCTTCGCCTGAATCCTGGGAGCGTTCTCACCATTAATAACATTCTCAAGAGCTGCCGGTATCAGGATATCACATTCCAGCTCCAGTGCATCAGATGATTTTGGAATATTAGTGGCCCCGGGAAAATTCAGGATCGATCCTGTTTTCTTCCGATGCTGAAAAACTTCCTCCACATCCAATCCTTTGCTGTTCATAATCGCTCCTTCATACTCAGCCAACGCAATTACCTTAGCTCCTCCTTCCTTGAAAAATTTTGCTGCGTGATAACCGACATTCCCCAGTCCCTGGACAACGACTGTCTTTCTCTCAACACCAGTTTCAAGACCTAACCTGGTCATTATGTCCTTCATATTGCATACCTCACGAATTCCATAAAAAACTCCCAGGCCGGTTGCTTCCCTTCTTCCCCGAACGCCACCCTGCGTCACAGGCTTGCCGGTCACACAACCAAGAGCATCGATTTCACCCGGACGCATGCTCAGGTAAGTATCCAGTATCCACGCCATTTCTCTTTCGCCAGTTCCATAATCAGGTGCCGGCACATCAGTACCCGGACCGATGAAATTCTTTTTTATTAGCTCTGACGTATAACGACGGGTAATTTTTTCCAATTCATAAGGAGTATATTTTTTGGGGTCGATCGAAATACCTCCCTTGGCTCCCCCAAAAGGAACGTTTACAATGGCGCATTTATAAGTCATCAATGCCGCCAGGGCCATCACCTCATCCAAATTAACCGACAAGGAAAAACGGATTCCTCCTTTGCAGGGTGTTTTATGATGAGAATGCTGTACACGATAGGCTTTGATTACTTCCACCCGGTCGCCGATTTTAACGGGAAAGTGCATACGATAAACAGAATTGCATTGTTTGATCTGTTCCAGGATTCCCGGATCCCAGTTGGTAAATTTGGCTGCCTTGTCGAAACTCTTTTCTACTGCTTCAAAAAATTTGTATTCGGTTTGTACTGCCATGGGGGATATGTTTAATGTGTTATTGGTTTGTTAGATAATCAATGGGCACGAAACAATGAGCAATATTATTTTTTCTCTTTTTCCAGCCTGGTAATCTTCCTGTCCAATCTTATGAGATATAAAAAAAGGCCAAGCAAAATGATCAGCACCACGGTCACGACGACATAAATTTTTCCATTACTGCGCATATCAAATGCTGTATATTTTTTTTGCGCATCCGTTACCTGCGCAAATACCAAAACAGGCAGAAAAAATAAAATGAATATTAGCAATGAAACAAGCTGTCTAACCATGTAAAATATTTTTGTCTTTCAGCAAATCAAGCCTGATTTTTAAGGAAGTAATCCAAATGCCCAGCAGGGTCCAGCCAATGATGGCGGGATAAAACACTCTTCTCAGTCTTCCATCAAGGTCATTAAAATTCAAAGCAGGATTTCCTTCCCTGCCCGGATGAAGACTTTCCAGTAGTCTCGGCAATATCCATATGGAAGGAAAAAGCATCACATAAGCAAAGATGGAATATACCGCACTGACCTTTGCCTTTTTATCAATATCGGTTATAGATCCCCGTAATACAAAATAAGCCAGGTAAACCAGCAGCGCAATTGCTGCGCCTATCAATTTCGGTTCCTTAAAGATTTGAGTGCTCGTAGCGTATTCCGTCCATGTGTAGGATGCCCACACAATGCCGGTCGCATATCCCAAAATTCCAAAAACAATTCCAGTCTTTGCAAAATTGACAGAATATAAATCATGCATTAAGTTCTGTGAACGAAGATACCTTACGGCATATACAACGGAAGCAGTAAACAAAATCATCATGGCGAACCACATGCAAACATGAAAATAGAGATTACGTATCGTTTCATGAAGGATTTCCCTGGCCGGTACATCCAATAAAAAACCGCCAACAACGGTATAAATAAGAAGTATGAAGCAAACTATTTTCCACCAGGATTGTCGCATAACTGAGTCATGTTATATAAACCCGATCAGAGCCCGGGAATTGCTTAAATCCGTAAGCAAGCAATATAAAGCGCAGCAAATTTAGGGTAAGAGAAACAATATTTTAAACCAGGGGCGAAAAATAGATATAAAACATGCATGTAACTATCATCTTGCATATTGTTCAGCATATTGCAAAGTGATTTGATAAACCTTTAATCTTTCCATAAAAAAGGAAATAAAATAGCAGCCAGGACAATCACGAGTACATCCAATAGTGAAAGTAATAAAATGATCTGCAACAAACCACCCTGAACTACTTCCCCAAAAACAATATTTGAAACCCGCATCAAAAGCATCAATTGGGGAATGATCACCGGGAATCCCATGATCACCATTAAAACTGCATTTTGTTGTGCCCTTGCTGCGATAGCGGAAAGAAAAGTAAAAACCAAACCAAGGCTCACTCCTCCCAGAATATTTATTCCCAGAAATTTCAACGAATTCGTTACAGGATTTCCGAGAAGGATGCTGAATAAAATCCAACTGATTAAACTCATTACCACCATGAATACGATATTGAACAAAAGCTTAGCGATAATAAAATCCACCGATCCTGCTATCGAATAGAAATAGAGCATTCTTCCCCTGCTTTCTGCCAAAAAACTCTTTGCAACGGCATTCACGCAAACAAATAATTGAATCATCCAAAACAATCCATTCCAGACAGAAGCTTCCGGCTGACCCATCGCGAGGTATAAAACAAAAATGGTAGCAGCTATATACAACAGAATACCATAAAAACTATATTGCTGGCGGACTTCGAGGAGCAGCTCCTTTTTAAAAAGAGTCAGTATATATTTCAGATTTTTCAAATCACCTGTGTTTTCGGTCGAAAATGATTTAGTTTATTTTAACATTTCCCCTTTTTGATAGCAAATTCTGCATCTGGGCTCATACATATCCATTTTACCCAGCAATACCTGGGAATCATCAGCAATTTTCCGGTAAGAATAATTCGCAATATTTCCACATTGAACACAAATGGCATGCAACTTGGTTATATAATCAGCTTTCGAAAGCAGGTCAGGAATAGGTCCAAAGGGTTTTGCAGTATAATCCATGTCCAGTCCTGCAACGATTGTCCTTATCCCCCGCAAAGCCAATTGATCACAGATATCAGGCAATTGGTTATCAAAGAACTGCGCTTCATCAATGCCAACAACATCCACATCATTGACCCGATTTAAAATAGCGCTGGAATGATCAATGGGAATGGATAAGATGGCATTTTCGTCGTGCGATACAATATTTTGTTCATGAAAACGTATATCGACAGAAGGTTTAAAAATTTCTACTTTGAGGTTTGCAATTTTTGCTCGCTTCAAACGCCGGATCAACTCTTCAGTTTTTCCGGAAAACATAGACCCACATATAACCTCTATCCAACCCCTTCGTTCGTTTTTTATGTTAGGCTCAATAAACACTTTTAAACAATTTGGTTAAAAATTTGCGTTAAATTTATATCTACTAACCTTTCAATATCCGTCGGACAATTAATAATGGAACGTTTAGAACATCTTATCGGCAAATTAAAGGAACAATTTGAACAAAACGTCGAACCTTTACAAATGCTGATTACAGTGAAGCTCATAGAAGCCGAACTTGCCAATAAACAAACTCCTGGTTCGGCATCCGGTCGTCAGAGCACAAAAGTAGCTGTAGTTTTACCCTCTACAGTAAAATTCAATGCGCCTGAACCTGATGTAGAAATAACCATCCTCGAAGAAAAAAAAGATGGGGTAAAAGACCCGGTTCCGACAAAACAAAAACAACCCGACTGGGGATTGGATCCATTAACGGATATCCCTACCCTCTCTCATCAAACTCTGGCGAAGGAATTGAATGATGTTATCGGCAATAATGGCGCCTCTCTGAATGATCAGCTAAAAGAAAATGTGCTGGAATTAGCCGCTTCACTTAAAGATACTCCGGTCCGGGAATTAAAAAAGGCGATCGGGGTAAATGACAGGTATGTTTTTATCAATGAATTGTTCCGGGGTGATGAAGCAATGTATGAAAGAAGCATAAAGACGATAAATAATTTCAGAATTTTACCGGAAGCAGAATACTGGATGGAGCGGGAGCTGAAAATAAAATTAGGATGGGATGATGGAAGAGAAATTACCAAACAGTTTTATCAGCTTGTTAAAAGAAGATTTTCCTGAATAAACTGAATAATTTTTTCCGTTGCTCCTCTTTTTGAAAAAACATATTCCTTCGATGCTTTGCAGCTGAATTGATATTCCTCACTGTTTGTGAACAATCGGTTGAACATGGTTTCTGCTTCCAGCGCGCTATCGATAACAATACCGCCCCCGCTTTCCACCAATTCCATCGCCTCTACATATTTTTCTATCACGGGCCCAAAAACTACCGGTCTTCCATATACGGCAGCTTCCAATACATTATGAACGCCATCATCTCCAAAACCGCCGCCTACGTATGCAATTGCCGCATATTGATATAAACGTGCAAGCATTCCGATATTATCAATGATAAGCACATTCGGTAAACGTGGATCGTTTACAGATGGGCGTTGGCCGTGTTTTTCGGTTATCGGCCATCGGTCACCGGCCATCGCTTTTGCCAATACCGAATACCTGATGCTATTATGAAATAAATTTTCCATATCCTTCAAATGGGCCTCGTCAATTTCATGCGGAGCAATGATGAATTTAATATCAGGATGCGTATTCGCATAATGATCCAGCTCTTCTTCATCTTCTTCCCAGGTACTTCCTGCAACAATCACCCGTCCGTCGCCGCAAAACTGACTTATAATAGAGATCGGCTCGAATTGTTCTGCTATTTCAATCACTCTGTCAAACCTTGTATCCCCGCTAATGCTGACATTCTCTGAAATACCGAGTGTGACGAGTAAATCTTTTGATTCCTTCGTTTGCACAAACAAATGCGTGAAGCAATCAAGCATTTTTCTGTGTAATCTGCCATACCATTTAAAAAAAGACTGATCGGGAAGAAAATTAGCAGAAATAAGCAGCGTCGGAATATTTCTTTTTTTTAATTCATGGAGATAATAGAACCAATAATCATATTTGACCCATATCACCAATTTAGGATTTACGATATCAATAAAATTTGTTGCATTCTTTTTTGAATCCATTGGTAAATAAAAAATATAATCAGCTCCTTTATAATCTTTCCGTATTTCATATCCGGAAGGAGAAAAGAAAGTCAATATTATCCTGTTCCTGTCATCCTGCTTTTTGAGTCTTTCAATAACGGGTCTGCCCTGCTCAAATTCCCCCAGGGAAGAGCAATGCATCCAAATAACCCGGCCTTGATTGTATATATTCAGTTCATTTATTCTTCCCAGAATATTTTTTCTGCCCTGCAACCACTGTTTTGCTTTCGGGTTCCATAAAGAGACAATACTCAACCCTGTTTTATACAGCCACAAAAAAAATGTATAAAAAAAAATGCTCACTGTTATTGTATTGGTAACAAATATAAAAATATCGTGTTTTGGAATAAAAGCCTGTTTTATGATCAGGTTTTGTATGCGCCGGATGATGGTCACAGATTGGATAAACCACAATTTTGGCGTAGGTTTGTGGCCGTTAAAAAATGATTATGAGGCCGATCCAGATGGTAGATCTGAAACAGCAATATGCGAAGATTAAGAAGGAAGTAGACACAGCTATACACGAAGTAATCGATAGTGCAGCTTTTATTAACGGGAAGGCTGTTACTGATTTTGCGGGAAATCTTGCACAATACCTTGGAGTAAAACATGTTATTCCCTGTGCAAACGGAACAGATGCATTACAGATAGCAATGATGGCATTAAACCTCGAACCGGGCGATGAAGTAATAACTCCTTCCTTTACATATATCGCAACTACGGAAGTAGTGGCCCTGCTTCGCTTAAAGCCTGTCTTTGCAGAAGTAGATGCAAAGACATTTTGCATAGATCCTGCAGATCTTGAAAAAAAAATAACTTCTAAAACAAAGGCCATTGTTCCGGTGCATTTATATGGTCATGCAGCTCCGATGGAAGAAATTATGAAAATTGCTGAAAAACATAATATAGCGATTATTGAAGACAATGCTCAGGCAATTGGAAGCGACTATACTTTCAGCAATGGAAAAAAGAAAAAAACAGGTACGATTGGAACTATTGGAGCTACTTCTTTTTTTCCTTCAAAAAATCTTGGATGTTATGGCGATGGCGGGGCAATATTCACTGATGATGACACGTTAGCTGGCAGATTAAAAATGATAGCCAACCACGGACAGAGTAAAAGATATTATCATGATCTCGTGGGATGTAATAGCCGGCTGGACTCTATACAAGCCGCTGTTTTGAATGTAAAACTCAAGGATCTTGATCATTATATCGAAGCCAGAAGAAAGGCTGCCGATTATTATGACCAGGCTTTTGCCGGTCATCCCAAAATCACAGTACCTTATCGGGCTCCTTATAGCTATCATGTTTTTCATCAATATACTTTATTGCTGGAAGGAGTAGACAGAAATGGTTTGAATGAATTCCTGGCTTCAAAAAATATTCCTTCCATGATTTACTATCCGGTACCTGCACATAAGCAACAAATGTTTGCAACTTTTAATAGTGCATCGCAGAAGTTAGAAATTACTGACTGGCTCACTGAGCGGGTAATTTCGCTTCCCATGCATACTGAATTGGATGAAGAACAATTGCACTATATCAGTTCGAATTTGTTGGAATATGTTAAATGAACAACCCTTAAACCTTATTTAAACAATAAAACATGAAAATCGCCGTAATCGGTACCGGTTATGTTGGATTAGTAACCGGAACCTGCTTTGCAGAAACAGGAAATGACGTAATCTGTGTCGACATTGATTCCAATAAAGTTCAAAAACTTTCTGAAGGACAAGTTACCATTTACGAACCCGGACTCAATAAACTTTTCTTAAGGAATCTGAAAGAAGAGCGACTTAAATTCACAACCAACCTGGAAACAGGTGTGAAAGATGCGAATATTATTTTTCTCGCCTTGCCTACTCCACCCAGTGAAAACGGTGCAGCGGATCTGAAATATGTCCTTGGGGTCGCCGATCAGTTAGGAAAAATTATCAAAGAATACAAAGTCATTATCGACAAAAGCACTGTACCTGTGGGAACAGCTGAAAAAGTAAGACAGGCAATTGCTAAAAATTATTCCGGTGAATTTGATGTTGTTTCAAATCCTGAATTTTTGAGAGAAGGGGTAGCTGTAGATGATTTTTTAAAACCCGATAGAGTAATTATCGGTACTTCATCAGAGAAGACAAAGAAAATAATGGAAGAATTGTACAATCCATTTGTTCGCCAGGGGAACCCCATTATTTTCATGGACGAACGTTCAGCGGAACTAACTAAATATGCAGCCAATGCTTTTCTGGCAACGAAGATTACTTTCATGAATGAAATTGCACAATTGTGCGAACGTCTGGGAGCTGATGTTGATATGATTCGCAGGGGTATTGGGAGCGATGAACGAATTGGCAAAAGATTTTTATTCCCCGGTATTGGTTATGGTGGAAGCTGTTTTCCGAAAGACGTACAGGCGCTGATAAAATCTTCTACAGAAGTTGGATATGATTTCAAAATATTGGAGGCAGTGGTTGATGTCAATGAAAAACAAAAATTGCATCTTATTCCAAAAATCAAAAAATATTTTAAAAATGATCTGAAAGGCAAGCACTTTGCCTTGTGGGGACTTGCCTTTAAACCAAATACGGATGATATCCGTGAAGCACCTGCCTTATACCTGATAGACGCTCTTTTGAAAGAAGGAGCTACTTTAGCAGTCTTTGATCCGGAAGCAATGAATAATGTAAAAAATACGATAGGAGATAAAATTTCATATGGCGAAAGTCAGTATGATGTTTTGAAGAATGCAGATGCGTTGATCATAGCTACCGAATGGAATGAGTTTCGCACTCCGAATTTCCTTAAAATGGTAACCACTTTAAAAAATAAAGTTATTTTCGACGGAAGGAACTTGTTTGATATCAATGCCATCAAAGAGTTGGGATTTTATTATGAAAGTATTGGACGTTCAGCTTCTGTTCCGGCAAATAGTAATTTTTCTAATTAAATGCATAGCAAACAAAGAGTATTAGTTACAGGGGCCGCTGGTTTTTTAGGATCTCATTTATGTGACCGATTGATTAAGGAGGGGTATTATGTTATTGGAATGGACAATTTAATTACCGGTGATCTTAGAAATATCGAACATCTTTTTAAGCTCGAGCATTTTGAATTTTATCATCATGATGTAAGTAAATACATTCATATCCCCGGAGAATTAAAATACATTCTTCATTTCGCTTCTCCCGCCAGCCCGATTGATTATCTGAAAATTCCGATTCAAACCTTAAAAGTCAGTTCCCTGGGAACACTTCATTGTCTTGGGTTGGCAAAAGCTAAAAAAGCAAGAATACTGGTAGCTTCCACTTCAGAAATTTATGGAGATCCCTTGGTCCACCCACAAACTGAAGAATATTGGGGCAATGTAAATCCTATCGGTCCAAGGGGGGTATATGATGAAGCAAAACGTTTCCAGGAAGCAATTACCATGGCTTATCATAATTTTCACCAGCTGGAAACACGCATCGTTCGCATATTTAATACTTATGGTCCCCGAATGCGCTTGAATGATGGGCGAGCATTGCCCGCATTTATTGGACAGGCTTTGCGTGGTGAAGATCTGACCGTATTCGGAGATGGAAGCCAAACCCGTTCATTCTGCTTCGTAGATGATCTCATCGAAGGAATTTATCGTCTATTACTCAGCGATTATCATTTGCCGGTAAATCTTGGTAATCCTTCAGAAATAACACTGAAAGAATTTGCTGAAGAGGTGATCGCATTGACTGGAACTTCACAGAAAATCGTATACAAGCCATTGCCGGCTGATGATCCAAAACAACGTCAGCCTGATATTACAAAAGCAAAACAATTGCTGAAATGGGAACCCAAAGTTGATCGTAAAGAAGGATTGAAGATCACCTACGATTATTTTAAATCCCTGCCCTCTGAAGAATGGTACCGGCAACCTAAAGAATTCATCAGCAGCAAATAATTAATATCTAATATTCGTAACCATTATTTCTCAAAAAAAATGTACCAGGATCTCGTAAGTAAAAAAAATAAATTAGCCGTCATTGGATTGGGTTATGTTGGCCTGCCGATTGCCCTTGAATTCGCAAAAAAAATTCCAGTCATTGGCTTCGATGTGAACAAAAGAAAAATTGATTTGAATAGCAAAGGAGTAGATCCGAATAATGAAGTTGATAGTGAAGCTTTCAAAAATGCAGATATCGTGTTTACAGATGATCTCGAAGTACTTAAAGAAGCCAGATTTTTTATAGTAGCTGTCCCTACTCCGGTTGATAAATATAATGTTCCGGATTTGCGGCCCCTGGTCAGCGCTTCAGAAACGATTGCCAAAGTACTGAAGAAAGGAGATTATGTGGTTTTTGAATCCACTACTTATCCCGGATGTACTGAAGAGGATTGCTTGCCGGTTATCGAAAAGCATTCCGGCCTCAAAGTAAAAACAGATTTTAAGTTGGGCTATTCACCAGAAAGAATTAATCCGGGAGATAAAAAAAATACTTTGAGAACAGTTGTCAAGGTTGTATCAGGTTGCGATGCCGAGTCATTGGAAGAAATTGCGAAAATATATGAATTGGTTGTGGACGCAGGCGTACATCGTGCTGCTTCCATTAAAGTTGCAGAAGCTAGCAAAATCATAGAAAATACACAAAGAGATCTCAACATTGCTTTAATGAATGAATTGTCACTGATTTTTGATCATATGGGCATCAATACCTACGAGGTGCTGGAAGCCGCTGGCACTAAATGGAATTTTCTAAAATTCAAACCCGGATTGGTAGGTGGTCATTGCATCGGTATTGATCCCTATTATCTCACTCATAAAGCAGCAGCTCTGGGATATGAATCAAAAGTAATCGCGGCTTCACGCTATATTAATGATGATATGGCAAAATATGTGGCCCGAAAAATCATTACACATGTGCTTCGTGTGTCAAATAAGCCTAAAGTGCTTGTCAAGGGCGTCACTTTCAAGGAAAATGTAAGCGATATCCGCAATTCGAAGATTATTGATGCTGTGAAAGAACTACTCGCCTTTAGCATTCATGTGGATGTAGAGGATCCTTATGCAGTGAACGAGGAAGTATTTGAAGAATATGGATTGCATCTGGCAAAAAATCAGGCGACTGATTATGACGCGGTTATTGTAACAGTTCCGCACCAACCCTATTTAAAACTCGACGATAATTACTTTAGTTCGATTACAAAAGAAAATGCATTGATCGCAGATATCAAAGGCATTTTTAAAGAGAAAATAAAATCCAGAAAATATTGGAGCCTGTAATGAATGATGCAGAAAAAAAAATATTGATTACCGGGGGTGCCGGTTTTATCGGTTCACATGTGGTTCGGCTTTTTGCCAAAAAGTATCCACAATACTCCATTGTTAATCTTGATGCGCTCACTTATGCCGGCAATCTTGAAAATTTGAAGGATATTGAATCATTGCCAAATTATACTTTCGAGAAAGGCGATATAACCGATCAAAAGCGCCTGAAAGAATTATTCGATCAGTATCATTTCGATGCTGTGATTCATCTGGCTGCAGAAAGCCATGTGGATCGCTCCATTCTTGATCCTTTGGCATTTGTAAAGACCAATGTCTTAGGTACTGTTTCATTATTAAACACCTGTCTTGAATATTGGAAAGACGATTTTTCCGGAAAGACATTCTATCATGTATCCACAGACGAAGTATATGGATCACTGGGTAAAGAGGGATTTTTTACTGAGGAAACAGCTTATGACCCGCGTTCTCCTTATTCCGCTTCCAAAGCATCCTCAGATCATTTTGTAATGGCTTATTATCATACTTATGGACTTCCTGTAGTGATGTCAAATTGCTCAAACAATTATGGATCGCATCATTTCCCGGAAAAATTAATTCCTTTAATGATTAATAATATTAAAAACAATAAACCATTGCCAGTCTATGGCAAGGGAGAGAATATCCGTGATTGGTTATGGGTGGATGATCATGCCCGGGCGATAGACCTTATATTTCACCAGGGAAAAATTGGAGAGAAATATAATGTCGGAGGTTTTAATGAGTGGAAGAATATTGATCTTGTACATTTATTGTGCAGGATTATGGATAAAAAACTTGGAAGAAAAGAAGGTGAATCTGCAAAACTTATTAGGTTTGTAAAAGACCGGCCCGGTCATGATATGCGTTATGCGATCGATGCCACAAAACTGAACAAAGAGTTGGGATGGAAACCTTCTTTGCAATTCGAAGAAGGTTTGGAAAAAACAGTGGATTGGTATCTTGAAAACGAAGAATGGGTAAAGCATGTAACATCGGGCGACTATCAACATTATTATGAGCAGCAATATCAAAAAAGATAAAGACAGAATCTCCGATGCCTTTTACTAAAACTGATTTTCCCGGATTATATTTATTCGAACCACTTTTGTTTGAAGACGAACGCGGATTTTTTTTTGAATCTTATAACGAACTCCTCTTCCAGGAAAATGGCATAGGGGAAAAATTTGTTCAGGATAATCAATCCTTTTCTTATTACGGAGTCATTCGCGGCCTGCATTATCAAATTGAACCTCATGCGCAGGCCAAACTGGTAAGAGTTCTTCGTGGTAGTGTAATGGATATCGTTGTAGATATGCGAAAGGGCTCTCCTACTTTTGGAAAATGGATGGGCTATGAACTGTCTGAAAAAAACAAAAAGCAATTATTCATACCGAAAGGATTTGCCCACGGTTTTTCTGTTCTCAGTGATTCGGCAGAAGTAGTTTATAAATGCGACGATTTTTACAATAAAAAAGCCGAGGGAGGGATTATTTACAATGACCCCGTTCTCCGGATCGATTGGAAGATCCCTAAGGAAAAAATAATCGTTTCCCCAAAAGATCTTCAGTTGCCGGCATTTGCTGACTGCAAAAATAATTTTGAATTCAAAGGATAATAATCACTGCATATTAATGTTTTGAATGTCAGAAACAAAAATTGTTGTAACAGGGGCTAACGGACAACTTGGAAAAGAGCTGCAGCAAGTATCTGCGGGTTATCCTCAATTTAGTTTTATTTTTCTTTCCAAAAACGATTTACCGATACAAGAAACTGAAAGAATCAGGCAGTTTTTTGAATCTTCACACCCATCTTATTGCATCAATTGTGCTGCGTATACCGCAGTCGACAAAGCCGAAACAGAAAAGGACTTAGCTTTTTTAATAAATGGTGAATCAGTTGGTGAGTTGGCTTCCATATGCAAATCATCAAAGACAAAATTGATTCATATTTCTACTGATTATGTTTTCAGCGGTAACCCCGGCAAGCCCTGGAAAGAAGATGATCCAACCTTCCCGGTCAGTGTTTATGGAGCCTCGAAATTAGCGGGTGAACAATTAGCCATGCAACATAATGGAGACAATACAATTATTTTCCGCACATCATGGTTATACTCTACGTTCGGAAATAATTTCGTGAAAACAATGATCAGGCTGTTCAATGAAAGATCATCTATTGAAGTGGTTAATGATAAGACCGGTTCTCCTACATATGCGGCTGATCTGGCAAAAACGATGATGCAAATAATCAGTGATAAAAAATTCAAACAGGGTATTTACCATTACAGTAATCAGGGACAAACGAATTGGTATGAATTTGCTGTTGCAATTAAAGAACTGCTGAGAAGTAATTGCCAAATAAGCCCCATCTCATCATTACAATATCGAACTGCTGCTCAAAGACCCCAGTACTCCGTATTGGATACAACAAAAATCAGGTCTGTCTATGGCGTTGATATTCCAGGATGGGAATCCAGCCTAACCAGTTGTATTAATCGACTAAAAAAAGAAGGAGTGTAAAAATTTCGATCGTTGCTAATTTAATTATTTGGCAAGATTGCCAAGTTTTAATTTTTCAGGTTTGATCTCAATGACCGGGGTCTCACTGTTATTTCCAAACAAAATTTCCTCATTCAGATCAAGCACCTGCTTTTGCAGTCCATACACTTCTTGACTAAGTTTTCTTACCTTTTTTGTGCCTATCCAGTAACCTAATAAAAAGATAGGTATTCCAGCAATAATTACTTCGAGCATACTAAGATGAAATGCCTGAAGTAAATCAATAATGGCTTCCATAAGTTAAATTTTTATAGGATTGGATTATGAACAATGAATAAATGTAGAAGAACTTATCCACAATTACAACGTAGAAGTACCAGATCTTTTGCTCGTAGAAATACGAGCCATCCCGTTAATGGTTAACCGAAGTTTGAATAATAAATTATAGACAGGACCGAATTTTTGTTTTGTATCCCAAACCTTCCAGGTTTGCCTTTAGTTGCCCGATGAGGGCTCGAACCCCAACATTCAGAGCCAGAATCTGACGTACTACCATTATACTATCGGGCAATAAATTGAAAAACCAGTTTTTCAGGCAGCAAATATAAATTAGTCATTTTAAATGCAAAATCCATTTCCCTGAAAAAAGCAATAAATCTGGCTTGAAACTGATATCTGATGGTTTCAATACAATTCGGTCAACAGAATAGTCGTTGATTAGGCCTGAAACAACAAGGGAGTTTTGGTTGCCTGCATTAGAACACCTAATGGTACAGAGATAACGGATCCAGTATAATCATTTGCTTATCAATATGTTATAATTAAATTGGATGAAAAAAATTAAAAAAATCTTTAACCCGGTTACACTCCACTATACAGGTATTACTATTATATGAAAGTTGCGGAAAAATATGATGATATCGAACTAATAGCTGCTGTCAACAATAAGAAAGATCTCGATAAAGCTATTTTGTTTATTTATCAGCAATACTCCGATACTGTTAGCTCTTTTATTACTTATAATGGTGGAAGCGACCAGGACGCAGAGGATATTTTTCAGGAAACAGTTGTTGCATTTATAGATATCGTCAGGAAAGGGAAATACAGGATGGAAGCAAGTGTCAAGACCTTTCTGGTATCAATAGCAAAAAACATCTGGTATAATGAAATTAAGAAAAGAGAGCGTTCCGGATATCGTGAAAAAATATACGAAACCAGTCGGGATAAGAATGAACAGGATGTGAGCCATTATATCAGTAATCGCG
>Ga0335083_10005531_pt1 | contig 15919 bp, 13 predicted proteins | sample Lox_Sample_42_FD_206716 | JGI IMG/M metagenome (GOLD analysis project Ga0335083, IMG submission 206716) | Soil microbial communities from Loxahatchee National Wildlife Refuge, Florida, United States - Lox_Sample_4.2 | ecosystem: Environmental > Terrestrial > Soil > Wetlands | place: USA... | reverse complement strand
GACGACCCTATAACCCGCCCGGGAGGCGGGGTTTTACCCGCAGGTAATTGACGGCTGGCGCCTGGGGCACCGGCCACGGATAAGGCTTGGAGTCATTCATGCAGAACAACGATCCAACGGCGTCGAACGACGCACAGGGCAGCGGCGGGCAGGGCGAAGCCCTCAACGCCGAACTGGAGGCGCTGAAGGCGCGCATCGCGGAGCTGGAAGCCGGCAATGTGGAGCTGCGCGACACCGTGCTGCGCGAGAAGGCCGAGATCGAGAACCAGCGCCGCCGCCTGCATCGCGACGTGGAGCAGGCTCGCCGCTTTGCCAACGAGAAGCTGTTGAACGAGCTGCTGCCGGTCTACGACGGCCTGGAGCGCGGCCTGCAGGTGGAAAGCAGCGACGTTGCGAGCATGCGCGAAGGCATCTCCCTGACGCTCAAGTCGCTGCTGAAGGTTGCCGAGAACAACGGCCTGGTGCAGGTCGATCCCGTCGGCCTGCCGCTCGATCCCGAGAGGCACCACGCGGTAAGCATGGTGGAAGCACCGGGCGCCGCGCCCAATACGGTGGTCAGCGTGCTGCAGAAAGGCTATGTGCTCAACGATCGGCTGTTGCGTCCGGCCCTGGTGGCGGTCGCGAAGGAATGACACCACTGTCGGCGGTTTGGACGCCTGAACAGCGTCTCCGTCCGGCATCGGTGGCAAAAGCATCGGAGTGCTCGCCGGCATTGAGTTGAGAGGCCGCGAGCCCCATCTGACATACCAGTTGCGGCCGAGGGGTCGCTTAAGAATTTAGGGAGTAGACAACATGGGTAAAATCATCGGTATCGACCTGGGCACGACCAACTCGTGCGTTGCCGTGATGGACGGCACCACCGCCAAGGTCATCGAGAATTCGGAAGGCGATCGCACCACGCCGTCGATCGTCGCTTTCACCAAGGACAACGAAGTCCTCGTGGGCGCGCCGGCCAAGCGCCAGAGCGTGACCAACCCCAAGAACACCTTCTACGCGGTGAAGCGCCTCATCGGCCGCAAGTTCACCGACGCGGAAGTGCAGAAAGACCTGCACATCGTGCCCTACGGCATCGTGGCCCATGAAAACGGCGACGCCTGGGTGCAGACGGCCGACGGCAAGAAGATGGCTCCGCAGGAGATCTCGGCCAAGGTCCTCATGAAGATGAAGAAGACCGCCGAGGACTATCTCGGCGAGCCCGTGACCGAAGCGGTGATCACCGTGCCGGCGTACTTCAACGACAGCCAGCGCCAGGCCACCAAGGACGCCGGCCGCATCGCCGGCCTGGACGTCAAGCGCATCATCAACGAGCCGACCGCGGCTGCGCTGGCCTATGGCCTGGACAAGAAGGGCGGTGACCGCAAGATTGCCGTATACGACCTCGGCGGCGGCACCTTCGACGTGTCGATCATCGAGATCGCCGAAGTCGACGGCGAGAAGCAGTTCGAAGTGCTGGCCACCAACGGCGACACCTTCCTCGGTGGCGAAGACTTCGACATGCGCGTCATCGACTACCTCGTCGAGGAATTCAAGAAAGACCAGGGCATGGACCTGCGCAAGGATCCGCTGGCGCTGCAGCGTCTGAAGGACGCCGCCGAGCGCGCGAAGATCGAGCTGTCCTCCAGCCACCAGACCGAAGTGAACCTGCCGTACATCACGGCCGATGCGTCGGGCCCCAAGCACCTCAACATCAAGCTGACCCGCGCCAAGCTCGAAGCGCTGGTGGAAGACCTGGTCAAGCGCACCATCGAGCCGTGCCGCACCGCGTTGAATGACGCCGGCCTGCGCGTATCCGACATTAACGAGGTGATCCTCGTCGGTGGCCAGACCCGCATGCCCAAGGTGCAGGAGTCGGTGAAGGACTTCTTCGGCAAGGAGCCGCGCAAGGACGTCAACCCGGACGAGGCCGTCGCTGTCGGCGCCGCGATCCAGGGCGGCGTGCTGGGCGGTTCGGTCAAGGACGTGCTGCTGCTCGACGTCACCCCGCTGTCGCTCGGCATCGAGACGATGGGCGGCGTGATGACCAAGCTGATCGAAAAGAACACCACCGTGCCGACCAAGGCCTCGCAGGTGTTCTCCACTGCCGACGACAACCAGAGCGCGGTTACCGTGCATGTGCTGCAGGGTGAGCGCGAGCGAGCCAGCGCCAACAAGTCGCTGGGCAAGTTCGACCTGCAGGGCATCGAGCCGGCACCGCGCGGCATGCCGCAGATCGAGGTGACCTTCGACATCGACGCCAACGGCATCCTGCATGTGTCGGCCAAGGACAAGAAGAGCGGCAAGGAACAGAAGATCGAGATCAAGGCCGGCTCGGGCCTGTCCGAGGAAGAGATCAACCGCATGGTGGCCGACGCCGAGGCCAACAAGGAAGAAGACAAGAAGTTCCACGAGCTCGTCGGTGCCCGCAACAAGGCGGACCAGCTGGTGCACGCCACCCGCAGCGCGCTCAAGGAGCACGGCGGCAAGGTGCCGGCCGACCAGCTGAGCACAATCGAAGGCGCGCTCTCCGACCTGGAGAAGGTGAAGGACGGCGACGACAAGGCGGCCATCGAATCGAAGGTCGAGAAGCTCGAGCAGGTCGCCCAGGCGCTGTATGCCGCGGCGCAGGGCGGCGCCCAGGCCGATGCCGGTGCACACGCCGGCGCGCAGCAGGGTGGTGGTTCGGCGGCCCACGACGACGTGGTCGATGCCGAGTTCACTGAAGTCAAGGACGACAAGAAGTAACATAGACCGGTCGGCGCTGCCGATCTGACGCAGCCCGCGCCCGGGATTGAATGCCTTGGCGCGGGCTGTTTGCTGATAAGTACATGGATCGGACGATTCATGTAGCAAGAGAGCGATCCATGTCGGATGCAACGATGAGCAAGCGTGATTACTACGAAGTCCTGGGTGTTGAACGCACCGTCACCGAGGTAGAGCTGAAGAAATCCTTCCGCCGCCTGGCGATGAAGTACCACCCGGACCGTTGCCCGGACGATCCGCACGCCCAAGAGAAATTCAAGGAGGCCAAGGAGGCCTACGAAGTGCTGTCGGACGCGCAAAAGCGCGCGATGTACGACCAGCACGGCCATGCTGCGTTCGAGCAAGGCATGGGCGGTCGCGGTGGCGCCGGTTTCGGCGACATGGGCGACATCTTCGGTGACATCTTTGGCGACATCTTTGGCGGTGGCGGCCGCGGCCGCGCACGTCGCGGTTCCGATCTCCGCTACATCATGGATCTCGATCTCGAAGAGGCCGTATTCGGCGTCGAGAAGCAGATCGAGATTCCCACGCAGGTGAATTGCCATCATTGCGCCGGTACCGGCTCCGATGACGGCAAGACGGTTACCTGCAAGACCTGCGCAGGCCATGGCCGCGTGCGCATGCAGAACGGCATTTTCTCCATCCAGCAGGCGTGCCCGCATTGCGGTGGCAGCGGCAAGAGCATTGAGAAGCCGTGCAAGCAATGCGACGGTGAAGGCCTGCTGCAGGAAACCCGTGCGTTGTCGGTGAACATTCCGGCAGGTGTGGACAACGGCGACCGCATCCGGCTCACCGGCCAGGGCGAAGCGGGCCCCGGTGGCGCCGAGGCGGGCGATCTCTACGTGGAAGTGCGCGTGCGCGAGCATTCGATCTTCCAGCGCGACGGCAACGACCTGCATTGCGAACTGCCGATCCGCTTCTCGCAGGCGGCGCTTGGCGCCGAGCTGCAGGTGCCGACGCTGGAAGGCGAGGTGCCGATCAACATCCCGCCGGAGACCCAGACCGGCCAGTTGTTCCGCTTGCGCGGCCGCGGCGTGAAGTCGGTGCGCAGCAGCCGTACCGGCGACCTGATCTGCCGCGTCGTGGTGGAGACGCCGGTGCGTCTCACCAAGCAGCAACGCGAACTGTTCGAGCAACTGGAAGCTACCTTCAGCGAAGGCGAGCCCAACCAGCACACGCCGCGCGCCAAGACCTGGGTCGATGGCGTCAAGCAGTTCTGGTCGCGCGTGACGTCCTGATCAACGCTTGCGCCTTGGCTTCGGGCAAGGCGCGAACATCGCAGTCAACAAGCGTCTTCACCTATATCTGGCCGTTGCCAACATGGCTGTGCGGGCCGGCATGCACGCGGCCTTCGTGAAGTCCTGCGAAAGGCTGGCGAGGAAGCCGAAACGCCGGTGTACGCGGCGCGTGGCTGCCGGTAGGATCGGCAGCTTCTGTCCGTCTTAGATCCGCGAGGACCTTGCATGAGCCATCCCGTTCGCCTCGCTGTCAACGGCGCTACCGGTCGCATGGGGCAGGCCCTGCTCGCGCTGGTACAAAAGGATGCGCGCTTCACCTTGGCCGCAGCGATCACCTCGCCGGGCTCGTCGCTGCGCGACAAACCCGTCTACGCCGATGGCAGTGCCGTGCGTTACACGCATGGCTGGCCGGGCGCGGATACGCTGGATGTCGTGGTGGATTTCAGCGGCCCGGCCGGCCTGGCCGAGGCTCTGACGTACTGCGAATCCTATGGCGTTGCGCTGGTGACCGGCACCACGGGTCTGGATCCCACCTTCGATCGTCGCCTCACGGCTTCCGCGCAGCGCGTTCCCCTGCTGCGCGCGGCCAACTTCAGCCTCGGCGTCGCCGTGCTCACGCGCTTGCTGCGTGAAGCCGCGGCATCGCTGCCAGACTGGGACCTGGATATCGTCGAGGCCCATCACAACCGCAAGGAAGACGCTCCCTCGGGCACGGCGCTGGCGCTGGGTGACGCCGCTGCGCAGGCGCGCGGCACCACGCTGCGCGAGAGCGCCGTCTATGCACGCGAAGGGCGCACCGGACCGCGAACGCTTGGCACGATCGGTTTTGCCGTGGTGCGCGGCGGCGACATCGTCGGCGAACACGAAGCCTTGCTGATGGGGCAGGGCGAGCGCATCGAACTGGTGCACCGTGCAACCGATCGCTCGATCTTCGCGCGAGGTGCACTGGAGGCCGCGCACTGGCTCAGTGGCCGCGCCGCTGGCGAGTACAACCTGGACGCGATGCTTGCTGACCGCTCTTCGCGCTGAGCGATATCGACGACGCGATGAAAGGCCGCGCTGCGAAGATGCTTCGCATCGCATGCATTGAAGGCAAGCCATGACCCAGCCGCTCGAAGACCCTGTCCTGTACGGCCGTCGTCGGCGTCCGGATGGACCGGCGCCGGTGGACATCCTGTCGGTGCAGTCGCAGCTCGTGTATGGCCATGCGGGTAACAGCGCCGCTGTGCCGGTGCTGCGGCAGTTGGGCCTTCGCGTCGCCGAAGTGCCCACCACGCTGCTGAGCAACACGCCCTTCTACCCGACGATGCGCGGCAGGGTATTGCCGGTGGAATGGTTTGCCGACCTGTTGCAGGGTGTGCGCGAGCGAGAACTGCATCGGCGCGCCCGCGTTTTGCTGTCGGGTTATCTGGGAAGCGTGGACAACGGCCAGGCCTTTGCCGACTGGATCGAGCAGGTGTTGCCCGAGGCACCACAGCTGCGCTTCTGCCTCGATCCGGTGATCGGTGACACGCACACCGGTCCGTATGTGGAGCCGGGTCTTGAAGCTGTCTTTCGCGAGCGCCTGCTGCCGCGCGCGTGGCTGGTGAGCCCCAACGCCTTCGAACTCGAACGCCTCAGCGGTCTACCCGTGGCCATCGAACAGGAGGGACTTCATGCAGCGCGCGCGTTGCTTGAACGCGGCCCGCACTGGGTGGTGACGCACAGCGTGCGCGGTGCGCTGGGCGAACTGGTGACGCTGGCGGTGAGTCGCGACGAGGCATGGAAGGTAAGCTCGCCGGAACTGCCGATCGATTCGGCCGGCACCGGCGACGTGCTCACTGCGTTGATCGTGGCCGACCTGTTGGCCGGCGAGTCCATGCCCCGAGCTCTGGAGCGCGCCGTGGCCGGTGTACACGCGGCGCTCGAAAGCACGCTGGCCAGTCAGCACGAAGAATTGGACGTCACGGTCGCCGCGCCCGCATCGCGTCAGCCCGGCCCGCCACGCTACGCGGCGCAGCGCGCCTGAAGTCGCTGGAGTGTTCGCTTGCCCGAGTCCGGAGCGGCCGGTACCATGACGCCCGTTGTCATTGGGGAGTAGCCATCCTCACCCCCTGCAAGCCGCCGTGGTTTGCGACACCGAGGAATCCGCGTCAACAGACTTGAAGCTCCGGCTTCATGGTGCGGATGGCCATCGATACTTTCGGTATCGGCAGCCCGGCGAGACCTTTGGCCACGACGCGCTCACCCGGCCGGGCGAGCCCGCGTCGTTGCGCCAATGGTGTTCCGCTCGCCCGGCTTTGGAAAAAATCATGCTTACAGCATTGTCGTTCCTGCTCTCCGCCGGTGCGATCTATGTCGCCTGCGAATACTTCGTCAACGGCGTGGAGTGGTTCGGACAGAAGCTGAGCCTCGGCGCGACCGTCACCGGTACGGTGCTGGCCGCGTTTGGTACGGCCTTGCCCGAAAGCGCGGTGACCTTTGTAGCCGTGGTGCTGGGGAAGACGCCAGAACAAAAAGACATCGGTGTGGGCGCGGCCCTGGGCGGTCCGCTGGTGCTGGCCACCATCGCCTATGCCTTTGTCGGCGTGGCGCTGTGGATGAATCGCCGGCGCCTGCAGCGCACCGACAACCTGGTGCGCGTCGTCCACGGGCGGCTGGCGCGTGACCAGGCCTGGTTCCTTGCCATCTTCGTCGTGAAGTGCTCGCTGGGCCTCATCGCCTTTGCGTTCAAGCCCTGGCTTGGCGTGCTGTTCCTGGCGGCTTATGCGTTGTACGTGTGGCGCGAATTGAAGAGCGACGACACCGCGCCCGACGAAGAAATCCTGGAGCCGCTGAAGCTGCAGCCGAAGTCGGCCAATCCGTCCTTGTGGTGGGTGTCCGCGCAGACCGTACTGGCGCTGCTGGTGATCGCCATTGCCTCGCACACCTTCGTCAAGCAGATCGAGGCCATCGGCGTGGCGCTGCAGCTGTCGCCACATCTGGTCGCGCTGGTGTTGAGCCCCGTGGCGACGGAGTTGCCGGAAACGATGAATGCGCTGATCTGGGTTCGCCAGGGCAAGGAGCGCCTTGCCCTGGCCAATATCTCCGGCGCGATGATGATCCAGGCAACCATTCCCAGTTCGCTGGCGCTATTCGCCACGCCATGGCTATTCGACGCGCCGCTGATGGTCGCGGGCGTGCTGACTGGCGTGGCTATCGTCTATCTGTGGTGGCTGTTCCGCCGTGGGCGAGTGGATGCACGCTGGCTGCTGCCGGTGGGACTCTTGTATGGCGTTTTCGCGGCCTACATTGCCTGGCACTTCGGAACCGCGGTGTGAACTCAGAGGTGGGTCGCCCGGGCCACCCACCACACGAATGCTGCGACTAACGCAAGGGCTGACCCCATGCCCAGCAGAAGACCCGCGCTCGTATGCCATCGGCCGCGGTACATCAGTACGAGCGCAGCCATGATGAGTGCCTGTTCGGGCAGCAGCATCAGGATCGGGATCAGGCCGTACACGTAGAGGTGTAGGAAGCTGAGCGCCACGAAGATCAAAACATGGCCGATAACAAACACCGCCCATGCGATGCCCAAGCCGCCGCCGAAGCTTCCCTTCGGCTTTGGCGTGGAAGGTTGCATGGCGGCGGTTGGCGTGCCCGACGTCGAGATGTCACTCATGGCGTCCTTGCCTCGCGGTTGGGGATCAGGCGTCGCTTAGCTGGGCAAGTTCCAGCTTGGCCGCCTTGAGCCAGGGCTGCTCCTTGCGGCGGTAATAACCGGGCATCAGTTGGGCGCGTCGGATCTGCGACTGCAGCACTTCGCGCGCTTCGGCGGCACGCTGGCTGCGCGCGAGCAGGCGGCCGTAGCGATAGCGTCCTTCCTCCCCGGGGTAGCTGTCGGCCAGCACTCGGTATTCGTCGAGCGCCGCATCCGTTTCGCCGAGTTCCTCCAGGCAGCGCGCATAAAGCAGGTGGCCGTCGCTGGAACGGTGGTTCGGGTTGGCCTTGATCAGCGCGTCCAGCGTCTGGCGTGCGCCGGCATAGTCTTCCTGGCCTGCCTGGGCCTGGGCGAGACCGAGCATGAAATCCGGTTCGGTGGCGTACATGCCTGAAAGCAGGCCTTGGTAAAGCTCCTGGGCGTTGCCGTGGTCGCCCAGGCGCAGGCTTTCTTCCGCCAGGCGGCGGCGGTTATCGACCGTGTCGCTGATTTCCAACTGGCGCTGGAGTTCGCGGCGCCGACGCTCTGGGTCGATCGCATGCAAGGCCTTGGTCGCTGCCTTCCGCCCGCGCGGGTCATGCCGCAGGTCCGGAATCACGGCAACCAGCACATAGACACCGACGGCGAGATAGGAGCCGATCAGGATCAGCCAGATCCAGTACAAGGGCCGGCCGCTGCGCACCACATGGATGGCGCAGGCGATCTGCAGGGCAATGGACAACAGCAAGACGAAAGGCATGCCTTTTTCCCTGGATGCGGTGCGAGGTGCCGAAGTGATGTCAGCGCGAAGTGCGGATCAGTCTTTGTGGGCGGCGCTGCGGTCGCGACCGGCGCCCAGCTTGCGGTCGAGCGAGCCGAAGATTTTCTTGAACACGCGGGAGAACTTGCCACGCTTGGTCTTGCGCAGCTTTTCCTCTTCGCTGGTGAGCCAGGCCACCTGGATCACGCGGCGCTCGCCCTCGTAGGGCAGGTGGCCGTGGAAGGAATTCTCGCAGCGCTTGAACACTGCGAACTCGCCGTAGAGCGGCTTGAGTTCCGGCGCCACCATGTTGTCGATGCTGTCGATGCTGCCAAGGAAGCGCAGGCAGCCGTCGCTGGTATCCGGCCAGAGGTTGTTGAGATAGAGCAGGGCCGTGGCGACCTTCGACTTGCTGTCGGTATGGATGGTGCCGTGGCGCTTGTTCAAGGACCGGCACAGCGTGATGAGCGTCGGATACTGGCCCAGATCGGGAATGCCCAGGCGCGTACCGATCGCGCTGGCGAATTCGGGCGAACTGAGGCGCTGCACCAGCGCGTTGATCGACGGGCCGCAATCGCTGGCGTCGTAAGGGAAGAAGCCGGCGCTGGTGTAACGCGGAAAATCACGCTCCAGGTCGGCCCTGGCCTCATCCGGCAGCTGTCCGTGCGCAACCAGGAAGGGAAACGGTTCCAGCCGTATGTCCGTATCCGGTCGGTCGAGGCGGGCGGGATCAAGCAGCGCGGCTGTGTTCATACGGTCCGTCAAAGGGCTGGGCGTACTTAGTGTAGCGCCCGTGCGGGCCGGCGGTTGGCCTTTTTCCCGTCTCATGTTCAGCTGTTTTGGTGGACACCAAGGGCCCTTGCGCCTATCATTTCTACCCGCCCTGAAACATTCCTCGACCAAGGTCCACGAGCTGCTATGCAGCGGCTTGCGGACTTTGCTGCACCTAAAGGCGGCCCTCCCATGCCTATTTCTGCTCTGCTTGCCCTCGAAGACGGCAGCGTGTTCCACGGCCACGCCGTGGGCGCGACTGGTGAAACCGTCGGCGAGGTGGTTTTCAACACCGCCATGACCGGCTACCAGGAGATCCTCACCGATCCCTCGTACAGCCGACAGCTCGTTACCCTGACGTATCCCCATATCGGCAACACCGGCGTCAATGTCGAGGACGCGGAGTCCGATACGGTGCACGCCGCCGGCCTGATCGTGCGCGACGTGCCGCGTCGTCCCAGCAACTGGCGCAGCACCGAGAGCCTGCCCGATTACCTCAAGCGCCACGGGATCGTGGCCATCGCCGGCATCGACACGCGTCGCCTCACCCGCATCCTGCGCGACAAGGGCGCACTCTCCGGCTGCCTCGTTGCCGGCGAAACGGTGGATGCCGAAGCCGCACTGGCCAAGGCGCGCGCTTTTCCGGGCCTCAATGGCATGGACCTGGCCAAGGTGGTCAGCGTCGGCGAGTCGTACCAGTGGAACGAGGGCATCTACGACCTCGACGGCACCGCATTCAATCAGCCGTCCAAACGCTTCAAGGTCGTGGCCTATGACTACGGCGTGAAGCACAACATCCTGCGCCTGCTGGCCGAGCAGGGGTGCGACATCACCGTGGTGCCCGCGCAGACGCCGGCCGCCGACGTGCTGGCGATGAAGCCCGACGGTGTGTTCCTTTCCAATGGTCCCGGCGATCCGGCGGCCTGCGATTACGCGGTGGAAGCCACGCGCCAGTTCCTGGAGGCGAAGATCCCGCTGTTCGGCATCTGCCTGGGCCACCAGATCATGGGCCTTGCCGTCGGTGCCAAGACGCTGAAGATGAAGTTCGGTCACCACGGCGCGAACCACCCTGTGAAAGATCTCGACGACGGCCGCGTGCTGATCACCTCGCAGAACCACGGCTTTGCCGTCGACCCGGCCACGCTGCCGGCGAACACCCGCGTCACCCACTCCTCGCTGTTCGATGGTTCGCTGCAGGGCTTCGCGCTCACCGACCGACCGGCGTTCTGCTTCCAGGGCCACCCGGAAGCGAGCCCTGGTCCGCACGACATCGGCTACCTATTTGATCGTTTTGCCGCCCTGATGCAGGAGGCCCGCACGCATGGCTAAGCGCACCGATATCAAGAGCATCCTCATCATCGGTGCCGGCCCGATCGTCATCGGCCAGGCCTGTGAGTTCGACTACTCCGGCGCGCAGGCCTGCAAGGCGCTGAAGGAAGAGGGTTACCGGGTCATCCTGGTCAACTCCAACCCCGCCACGATCATGACCGACCCGGAGACGGCCGACGCCGTCTACATCGAGCCGATCAACTGGCAGACGGTGGAGCGCATCATCGCGAAGGAGCGCCCCGATGCGGTGCTGCCGACGATGGGCGGCCAGACCGGCCTCAACTGCGCGCTCGACCTGGCCGACAACGGCGTGCTGGAGAAGTACAACGTCGAGCTGATCGGCGCCTCGCGCGAAGCCATCCGCATGGCCGAAGACCGCGAACTGTTCCGCGTGGCCATGGCCGAGATCGGCCTGGAATGCCCGAAGGCCGAAGTCGTTCGCACTTTCGAGCAGGCGTTGGTGACGCAGGCGAAAGTGGGTTTTCCGACCATTATCCGCCCGAGCTTCACGCTCGGCGGCTCGGGCGGCGGCATCGCCTACAACAAGGAAGAATTCGAAGAGATCGTCAAGCGCGGCCTTGATCTTTCGCCGGTGGGCGAAGTGCTGGTCGAGGAATCCGTGCTCGGCTGGAAGGAATTCGAAATGGAAGTGGTCCGCGACAAGGCGGACAACTGCATCATCGTCTGCTCCATCGAAAACCTCGATCCGATGGGCGTGCACACCGGCGACTCGATCACCGTCGCGCCGGCGCAGACGCTTACCGACAAGGAATACCAGCGCCTGCGCGATGCTTCCATCGCGGTGCTGCGCAAGATCGGCGTGGATACGGGCGGCTCCAACGTGCAGTTCGGCATCAACGCCGAAAACGGCCGCGTCGTCGTTATCGAGATGAACCCGCGCGTGTCGCGCTCCTCGGCGCTGGCCTCCAAGGCCACCGGCTTCCCGATCGCCAAGATCGCTGCGAAACTGGCCGTGGGCTACACGCTCGATGAGCTGAAGAATGACATCACCGGCGGCCTGACCCCGGCGTCGTTCGAGCCGACCATCGACTACGTGGTCACCAAGATTCCGCGTTTCGCGTTCGAGAAGTTCCCTTCCGCCGATGCCCGCCTCACCACCCAGATGAAGTCGGTGGGCGAAGTGATGGCGATGGGCCGCACTTTCCACGAATCGTTGCAGAAAGCGCTGCGTGGGCTGGAAATCGGCAAGACGGGCCTCAACCCGACCGGCCTGGATCTCACCACGGACGAAGGCGTCAACGCGCTCAAGCGCGAGCTGCGTGAGCCGCGCCCGGATCGCGTGTTCCATCTGGCCGATGCCTTCCGTGCCGGCCTGACGCTGGAAGACGTTTACGGCCTCAGCCGCGTCGACCCATGGTTCCTCGCAGCGTTCGAAGACATCGTGCTGACCGAGAAGGAAGTGCAGGCTCAGGGCGTGACCGCGCTCGACGCGCCGCGCATGCGCGAACTCAAGCGAATGGGCTTCTCCGACGCGCGCCTGGCCGAACTGCTGGACACCAACGAAGCCGCCATGCGCCACTTGCGTCGCACGCTGGGCGTGCGCCCGGTGTACAAGCGCGTGGATTCCTGCGCCGCCGAGTTCGCCACCACCACGGCCTACATGTACTCGACCTATGAGGAAGAGTGCGAAGCCAACCCGACCGATCGCGACAAGATCATCGTGCTCGGCGGTGGCCCGAACCGCATCGGCCAGGGCATCGAGTTCGACTACTGTTGCGTGCACGCGGCGCTCGCGCTGCGCGAAGATGGTTTCGAAACCATCATGGTCAACTGCAACCCGGAAACCGTGTCGACCGATTACGACACGTCCGACCGCCTGTACTTCGAGCCGCTGACGCTGGAAGACGTGCTGGAGATCATCGATCTCGAAAAGCCCAAGGGCGTGATCGTGCAGTACGGCGGCCAGACGCCGCTCAAGCTCGCACGCGCGCTTGAAGCTGCGGGCGCGCCGGTAATCGGCACTTCGCCGGACTCGATCGATCTCGCCGAAGACCGCGAGCGTTTCCAGCAGATGATCGAGAAGATCGGCCTGAAGCAGCCGCCGAATCGCACAGCGCGTACGCCCGAAGAGGCTTTGGCATCGGCGCGCGAGATCGGCTATCCGCTGGTGGTGCGTCCGAGTTACGTGCTCGGTGGCCGCGCGATGGAAATCGTCTACGGCGATGCCGACCTCTCGCGCTACATCCGCGAAGCGGTGCAGGTGTCCAACGATTCGCCGGTGCTGCTGGACCGCTTCCTTGACCACGCGGTCGAGGTGGACGTGGACATCATCGCCGACGCCGAAGGCAACGTGCTGGTCGGCGGCATCATGGAGCACATCGAGGAAGCCGGCGTGCATTCGGGCGATTCGTCCTGCTCGCTGCCGCCGTACTCGCTGACCCAGGAAGTGCAGGACGAGATGCGCCGCCAGGTCACCTTGATGGCCAAGGAGCTGAAGGTCATCGGCCTGATGAACACCCAGTTCGCCATCCAGGGCGATACGGTGTTCATCCTCGAAGTGAACCCGCGCGCCTCGCGTACCGTGCCGTTCGTGTCCAAGGCCACCGGCGTGCCGCTGGCCAAGATCGCCGCGCGAGCCATGGCCGGCCGTTCGCTGGTTGCCCAGGGCACCACGCGTGAAGTGATTCCCGAGTACTACTCGGTGAAGGAAGCGATCTTCCCGTTCCTGAAGTTCCAGAACGTCGATCCCATCCTCGGCCCCGAGATGCGCTCCACCGGCGAGGTGATGGGCGTGGGCCGCAACTTCGGTGCCGCGTTCGCACGCGGCCACGATGCTGCCGGCATCAAGACGCCGCCGAAGGGCAAGGTGTTCGTATCGGTGCGTGATGCCGACAAGGATCGCCTGCTGCCGGTGGCGCGCGAAGTACTGGAGCGCGGCTTCAGCCTGGTCGCCACCGAAGGTACGGCCAAGTACCTGGCTGAGCACGGCGTGGCCTGCGAGCGCATCAACAAGGTGATCGAGGGCCGTCCGCACATCGTCGACCTGATCAAGAACGGCGAAATCGTCTATATCGTCAACACGACCGAGGGCAAGCAGGCGATCGCCGACTCGTTCTCGATCCGGCGCGAGGCCCTGCAGCAGCGCGTCACGTACTCCACCACGGTGGCAGGCGCCCGTGCGCTGGTGCATTCGCTGGATTATCACGGCGACGGCTCGGTGCACAGCCTGCAGGAACTGCATAAGGAACTGAAAGCATGAGTCGAGCGCCTATTACCAAGGCAGGCTCGGAGCGTCTTCGCAGTGAGCTGGAAAAGCTGAAGTCCTTTGATCGGCCGCATATCATCGCGGCCATCGCTGAGGCGCGCGCGCATGGCGATCTGAAAGAGAACGCGGAGTACCACGCGGCACGCGAGCAACAGAGCTTCATCGAAGGTCGCATCGGCGCTTTGGAAGCGTTGCTGTCCACGGCGGAGGTCATCGACGTCAGCCGCCTTGCCGCTGGTTCGCGAGTCGTGTTCGGCGCGACGGTGGATCTGGAAGACGAGGACAGCGGCGAAGCGGTGACCTATCAGATCGTCGGCGATCTGGAAGCGGACATCAAACAGCGCCTGATCGCTGTGTCATCGCCGATCGCTCGCGCCTTGATCGGCAAGAGCGAAGGCGACAGCTTCGAATTCACCGCACCCAATGGCGTGAAGAGCTACGCGATTGTGGGCGTGCGCTACGCCTGATCGCACGGAAGAAAAATGTGGGAGCGCACCCAGTGCGGGCCACGGGGGGGCCCCGGGCGCACTGGGTGCGCTCCCACACATAAGCCTCAAAAAGCCGAGGCAACAAAAAAGGGCCGCTTTCGCGGCCCTTTTTCATCGACTCATCGCAGCTAGGAATTAGCGCTGACGAGCCTTGAAACGCGGGTTGCTCTTGCAGATCACGAACACCTTGCCGCGACGACGCACAACCTTGCAGTCACGGTGCCGCGCCTTGGCGGACTTCAAAGAGGAAAGCACCTTCACGGCCAGCTCCTGAAACTAACGAAATGAAAAAGATAAGACGGAAATAGTAAACAATTTGATGACTTGACACAAGTCCTTGGGGCGCGAAGCAAAAACAGGCCTCCCGGCGTCGATACGGCTGCCTTCCGGCAAGCTGGCCGGCCAGATGAATCCCCGGGTCATTCAGGCTCGGTCATGGCGCTCAGGAAGCGCTGTACGACGGGCGAGGGATCATCTGCCCGGCTGGCCAGCGCCAGAAGCATATAGGCGTCGGGATCTTCCAGGCGCAGATAACTCACACCCGGCAGGCTCACCGACCGCATCGAAGCAGGGACCAGGGCCAGCCCCATGCCTGCGGCGACCAGTACCAGCAGGCCGTTGATCTGCTGGGCGTGCTGCCGGATCTGCGGATGGAAATTGGCCTTGGCGGCGATCTGCGCGAGCCGGTCGTACAACGTGGCAGCCAGCTCTCGGGGCTGAACCACGAACGCCTCCATGGCCGCCTCGCGCAGCCAGATGCTTTCGCGCGAAGCCAGCGGATGATCGGACGGGAGTGCCAGCAGCAAGGGTTCGTGATCGATCACGTGCAGCCTCAGGCCCTTGGCCATCATGGGATGCTCCGGCTCGTCCCGCACGAAGCCCACGTCAAGCTCGCCAGCCAGAAGAGCGGCGTACTGCTGCTCGGTATACATCTCGCTGAGGATCAGTCGTACTTGCGGCGCAAACCCACGATAGCGCAGCAGGGTCTGGGGCAGAGCGGGGTGAAAGGTCACCGATACCGTGTAGGCGAGCCGGAGCTTGCCGCTGAAGCCGGTGGCGGCATCGGCCATCTGCGCGCGTGCCTCTTCGGCCTTGTCGAGGATCTGGCGGGCCTGTTCCAGGAAAAGCTTGCCGGGTTCGGTCAGGGAGACATTACGCTTGTTCCGCTCCAGCAAGCGGACCCCGAGATCGTTCTCAAGCGACTGTATCTGCTGAGAAAGTGGGGGCTGGGAAATGTACAGGCGCTGGGCAGCCCGAGTGAAGCTGAGCTCCTCGGCGACCGTTACAAAGTAACGAAGCTGACGGAAGTCGAACATGGAGGGGCCTTTAATATGAAAAACAGATAAGTCAGACCCTAAATATATATTTTTTCCCATGGTGAAACCACCTCACCAGTCCTTTCGGGAAAAACATCAATGTCAATAAAATCAGTTAGTTATTTGTTGCTTAGTCAACAAACATTGCGTTCGCGCCAGCATTGTTGTCTTGGAATGATCAAACCCGTCCTAGGAACAGCTTCGCTGGTTCGCCAGGTTTGAGGGGTGTGCCTTGCTCGGCGGCACCTGTGGCGTCACTCTTCGTCGAACTGTCTGCTTCCGACTGCGGTGTCAGCCGGTCGTTGCAACGAATTGATGAAATCGTTCGGCCGGTGTTTCGATGTTTAGTGTCTTTCTCGGCCTTCCGTTCAAACGCCTGGCCACGGCATTGAGT
>Ga0335083_10005530_pt1 | contig 15919 bp, 12 predicted proteins | sample Lox_Sample_42_FD_206716 | JGI IMG/M metagenome (GOLD analysis project Ga0335083, IMG submission 206716) | Soil microbial communities from Loxahatchee National Wildlife Refuge, Florida, United States - Lox_Sample_4.2 | ecosystem: Environmental > Terrestrial > Soil > Wetlands | place: USA... | reverse complement strand
AGATGGAGGTCCGCGTCGGGCAGCCCGAGGCGCGCTTTCACGACGCTCAGCTCGCGCCGTGCGATGTCTGCCGGCAGATTGGCGACCACCGCATCGGCATAGATTCGTTCGAGCGGCCCGCGCTCCTCCAGGCGCAGCGCGCCGAGCTTCGCGCAGGGGACGACGTGCAGCCGAATCTCGCCCCCGCCGGCGGGGAAGAACCCGTAGCGCTCCAGGCGGGTCTCGATGCCTGCTCCCATGCGCTCCAGCAACGGTAAGAACGCCTGCTGCAGGAAGTCGAACGGCGGCGCGTGCGGATTGTGCGTGCCGCCGTGCAGCCGTAGGCTGCACGGCCGAGCTCCCGTCAGCAGGGCCGGCAGCACCGTCTGCAGGACGAGCGTGGTGCTCCCCGCCGTGCCGACCGCGAAGTCGTATTCGCCAGGCGCGACCCGCCCTGGACGGAAAGTCAGGTCCATCGACCCGATCTCGGCGCCATCGACATGCGCACCGCCGATCTCGGCGGCCGCGCTGACCGCCGTCAGGTGCTGTCGCATCAGCCCGGGCTTGGAGCGGCGCGCGCGCACGCTGTGCACGTGGAACGGCTTACCCGTGCAGAGCGCCAGCGACAGCGCGGTGCGCAGGATCTGCCCACCTCCTTCGCCCTGAGAGCCGTCGATTTCGATCATGGCCGTGTCGTCCGCTCGTAGCCCGACTCCGCTGCGCACTGCGGCGTTCCGCGAGTAGCACACACTGCCGGAGATGCGGGGCCGGTCAACGCTTCACACATGCCATGTGCCGCAGCGTGTGGGCGATCTCCACCAACTCGCGTTGCGCGTCCGTCACTGCGTCGATGGGCTGGTAGGCCGCGCACGGTGTACGAACCTGCACTCATGCTCCCAGGGATCGCGCCCGCGCGTTTGATCTCGATCAAGCCGGCCGAGCCGCTGCACAGGAGAATAGATGCTGCACTAGATGCAAAAGGTACGGTGTGCGACAGGACGCCGTGGGAAACAGGGAGTAGAAGGGGGAATACGAGGAGACCGAGTGATGATGAAGCGTGCAATCGTCGCCGCCTTCGCGGGGGCGGTGTTGATGTTGTCGGCAGGCGCCCATGCGCAGCAAGGCATGGGAATGGGAATGATGTGCGACGAGCAGGGCGCAACCGACGGGGACATGCACATGATGGGGCCGGGCATGGGCGCCGGGATGATGGGCCATGGCATGGGCATGATGGCAGGGCACGGGATGGGAATGGGCTTCAGGATGAGCCCGGCAGCCATGCAGATGCTCGGGCTCAGCCCGGAGCAGAAAACGAAGATCTCCCAGATCCAGGCGCAGGCTCGCAAGAAGCAGTGGCAAGTGATGGGGGATCTGCGCGAGGAGCGGTTCAAGCTGCACGAGCTGATGAGCTCCGCCACCGCTCCCGATCCGGCTGCCGCCACCGCTCAGTACCAGAAGGTGCAGGATCTCGAGCGCCAACTGTTCGAAGGGGCGCTGCTCGCGCGCAGCCAAGTCGAAGCGACGCTCACTCCGGAGCAGAAGGAAAAGCTCAAGTCCGCCGTGATGGGCCCAGGGATGGGCGGGCGGCAGATGGGCCCCATGCATCAGTGAGCTTGAGAGCGGGCGATCGCGGCGTTCACCCGGAATGATTCGTGAGGGGTGATGCGGCGCGCGGCGGCATGTTGCCGCGAGCGGCATTCGCGGAGGCGGAGGCGCCCCGATAGCGCGCCCGCGGCGTCGCCGAAGTCGTCGCGATCAGTCCCGATACGACGGATCGATCTTGTCGAGCTTGCGCAGCAACGCCGGCCATTCGAGGATACCGAAGGGCCGGCGCGTTTCCGGCAAGTACATGCGGTAGGACGCCTCGACGACGTGCGGCGGCGGCAGCTGCAGCTCGACGTTGCAAGAGAGTGCCGCAACCTGCACCTGGCAGGCGCGCTCCAGGCGGAACATGCTGTTGAACGCCTCGGGGATCGTCCGCCCCACGACGAGCAGACCGTGGTTTCGCAGGATCATCCCGGTGTGGCTGCCCAGATCGCGCACCAGCCGCTCCTGCTCCTCGACATTCACGGCAACGCCTTCGTAGTCGTGATACGCGATCTTGGCGAAGCGCATGGAGGTCTGCGCGATCGGCAGCAGCCCGCACTTCATCGCCGATACCGCCATGCCGGCGATGGTATGAGTGTGGATCACGCAGTCGACGTCGCGCCGCGCGCGATGGATGGCGCTGTGGATGACATAGCCCGCCTGGTTGAAGCCCAGCTCTGTGGGGTTGAAAAGCACATTGCCTTGCAGGTCGAGCTTGAGGAAGCAGGAGGCGTGCATCTGATCGTACAGCAGGCCGTAGGGATTGATGAGAAAGGCGCCTTCCTCGCCCGGCACGCCGGTGCTGATGTGGTTGGCGCTTAGCTCCGTCATGCCGTAGAGATCCATCAACCGATAGGCCGCCGCGAGGTCGACGCGCTTCTCCCACTCCTCCTTGCTGACCTGCTGGCGGACGGATTTTCCCTTTTGCAGCGGGTGGACTGCCATAGCGGCTTCCCGGTTCCGGTGGATGGGTGCGATGTGCGCAGCCAGTATAGCGCGCTCACTCACCCTCAACCGCTGCCCTGATCCGAGGCTGTAGGCTAGGCAGCAGCGACTCTGCCGGAAGCGGAGAGCCCGCATCCGGCGCTGGCCCAGGGAGCCAAGTCGACCGGGGCCGCTAGTTTCCCAAGTAGCGTGCGAGCGCGAGGTTGCAGCTCCCGTTTGCGCACGTCTCTCCGACGGCGAGGATCTTGCCGTCCGGTTGGACGACGAGCGCCCAGATGAGGTCCGCGCCATTGAACTTGGTGGTGATCCTTCCCGCGTTGCCGAAGCCCGCGTCCAAGCTCCCGTCGGTGTTGAGGCGCGCAAGGCCGAAGACAGAGCCGGTCGTGCTCGAGTAGCCGCCCGCCAGGACTTTCCAGTTGGAGTCGAGCACCACCGCTTGAGCGGCGTCGGTTGCGCGGCCTTCGGGGCCGAAGTCGAAGAGCGGGCTTGCGAACGTGAGATCGACGCCGCCCGAAGGATTGAAGCGGACCACCTTCACGTCGATGTCGCCACGGTAGCCGCTTGGTGCGTCGAGCGCTGTTTGCGCCAGAACGATCTTGCTATCGGGCTGAAACGCGATCACGCTGCCGACCGAGCTGGCGACGATCGTTCCCGCGCTGGGCGCGGATGCGAGGCCGCCCTGAGCGGTGAACTGAGCCAGGGCGCCGCTGGTGTTGTTCAGCGCCAGAATGTCGCCGGTCGAGAGCAGCGCGAGCGCACCGACCGCACCGACCGCATTGACGGATACTTCCCCGCCGTTTCCGAAGCTCGCGTCCAGCGTGCCGTCGGGAGTGTAGCGGGCCAGCGCCGTGTTGTGAACGCACCTGCCGCACTGGCTGGCGACGCCGCCCACAAGGATCTTGCCATCGGGCTGGATCAGCACGGCAGTTGCCGAGTTCCTCACGCCGCCGAGCTTGACGCCGACGAAGTTCGTCGTGACCCGGCCTGCGTGACCGAAGGTGCTGTCCAGGCTGCCGTTGGCCGTGAAGCGTGCGATCGCAAATTCACTGAGCGTGCCGTCGGCACTGCTGGCTTCTCCCGCCAATACGATCTTGCCGTCCGGCTGGAGCGCCATCGCGTTGGGTGAATTGATGAAGTTGGTGAATGCCGCGATCGTGGATCCGCCGTTGCCGAAGCTGGTGTCCACGCGGCCGTTGGATCGATACCGCACCACCCCAAACGCTTCCGTCGCGATCGAGACGTGGCTGAACCCCGCAGCGACGATGATGTTGCCGTTGGCATCCACCGCGGCGCCCGCAGGCTGCACGCTGACGCCGAAGTTGGTCACGACTTTGCCCCCGGCTCCGAAGCTCGGATCGAGGCTGCCCGCTTGAGCGTAGGCTGAACTGGCGCCGAGCGCCAACACCGGCGCAGCGAGGCCGGCAAGGACGAGTCCGGCCAACCTCGGCGAGTTTCCTGCTGCTTCGCGCGAGTTGGGCCTGTCGTGGTTCGAGACGTGCGTAGCCATTGTGATCCCTCCCATGGTGATGTCTCGCAGGTGGCCGAGCCCGCGTCGCTGGCCCCGGCCTCAGATGCCGACGGACCCATTCACCCTGGCGTGAAGGGTCCCGGTTCAGGGTCGGGGCAGAACGATCGCGAGTCGGGTCCTCCCTGGACGACGAGCGTCTCCACCTGGACACTCCCGTGTATTCCCCTCTGAGCGGATCGGGTTCAGTTCTGACGCAAAGTTCTCGAAACCGCGAAGTCGCGCCCGTCACGAGATGACCGCTCGGCGCGTCTTACGCTGGGAGGGTTTGCTTTGGGGTCGACACGATGCTCGCCGCCCGCGAGAGCGGACGACGGGGTTTTGCGGCCGCGGCCACCCCGACGCGGGAGGGACTCAGCGCGATGCCGGAGGCCGCGCTCGGGGCGTGTGACGAGGAATAGCTCGCTGCCGGCGGGCCAACGCACCGGCTTGGCCGCCGGCTCGGTCGAGCGCGCCGCGTACGGCTGCGGCGCGCCGCGGGTTCTACACTTTCATGGCGAGCAGCTCGCTCAGGTTCTTATCGAGCTGACCCAGCGCATTTTGGTCGGTGCCGAACAGCGCGAGGTGTCCGTCTATCGTCTGGATCGGCCGGAACTCGGCGTCGGGAATGAGCCGCCACTCGGCCTGGCAATCGGCCGGCGGGAAGAACATGTCCGAAGACAGCGGCATGACGAAGGTCTTGGCTTTGATCCGCGACAATGCCGCCCGCAGGTCGCCTCCGGTATGGCGGCTGACATCCCCCCGCTGCCACTTCCACGCCATGCACAGCAGATCGTTGGGGTCCATGACGGAGAAATAGCCGTTCATGAAGTTGATGATGAAATCGTCCATGGACGAGAAGCCCAACAGCTTATGCCGGTTCTCCTGGAAGAACTGGGTGCTCCATCCCATCACCGCCCACATCTTGGCGTGGCGCAACAACCCTTCCCTTACGTCCGCCGACGATGCATAGAAGCCGTTGTTGAACCCGGGGTCGGACGTGATGGCATCGACCAGCGTTTCGGCGAAGAGGAAGTCATGCGCGGTGTTGCGTGCCGTGCTGGCGACGGGCGCCGCCCGTTTCACCATGTCGGGGTAGCGTACGGCCCACTCGTAAGTCTGCTGCCCACCCATGGAGCCGCCGACCACCAGCGCGAGGCTGCTCAGTCCGAACTTTTCGGTGACGAGCTTGTGCTGCGCGCGCACGTCGTCACCGATGCGCACACGCGGGAAGTTTCCCATCCCGCCAGGGGGCGGCGTGTTGTGGGGCGAGGTGGAAAGACCGCTACCGATCTGGTTGACGATGAGGATGAAGTACTTTCCGGGGTCGAGCGCGCGTCCCGCACCGGTATAGACCTGCTCGATGATCTTGTTGGTGCCGGAGTACCAGGTGGGAACGAGGATGGCGTTGTCCTTGGCCGCGTTGAGCGTGCCGAGCGTGGAGTAGGCGAGCTGGCAGTTGCGGATCGTGCCGCCTTCCTCCAATTCGAGATTACCGACGTCGTACAGCTCGAAAGGGCCGTGCAACTCCTGCGAGTAGTAGCTGTTGTTGATCATGGTCTCCTCCTGTTCTGTCGAAGTCGGGCGGGCCGCGCCGCTCGCGCGTGCCCGCCCGCTCTTTGTGGGTGCGGGCTACGCTAATTGGAATCCCTCATAGCCCTTGGCCGCGACCTCGTCGCACTTCTTGCGGTAGCCGCCCACGCCTTCCGGGCCCAAGTAGGGCAGAAAAGCGCGCGGTTTGCCGGGGATGTTGGCACTCATGTACCAGGAGTTCGCCCCGGTCATCAGCGTCATGTTGACGATCTCGTTGACGTGCTTGACCCACTCGTCCTGCGCTTGAGGCGTTGCCTCGATGGTGGTCTTGCCGGTCTTGCGCATGCTGTCGATGCAGTCGGTGACCCAGTCCACATGCTGCTCGATCGACACCGGCATGTTGGACAGCACCGACGGACTTTGCGGGCCGGTGATGGTGAACAGGTTGGGGAAGCCGGCGATCGAGATGCCGAGATAGCTGTGCGGGCCGTCCACCCACTGCTCGTCCAGGTTGCTGCCCCCGCGGCCCTTCAGGTGCAGGGCCTTCAGCGGGCCGGTCATGGCGTCGAAACCGGTGGCGAACACGATGATGTCGAGCTCGTATTCCTTGCCGCCCGCGCGGATGCCTTTTTCCGTGATCTCCTCGATCGGTCCGTCGGTCTTGGCGTCCACCAACAGGACGTTCTCCTTGTTGAACGTCTCGAAGTAGTTCGTGTCCAGCGGCTGGCGCTTGGTGCCGTAGGCGTAGCCCTTGGGGATGAGCTTTTCGGCTACGGCCGGGTCCTTCACGGTCTTGCGGATCTTGCGCTTGAGGTAGTCCGCGATCACGTCATTGGCCTTCTGGTTGAAGAACATGTCCTGGTAGTTCGCCAGCCAGAACGCAAAGCCACCAGCGTCCCAGCGCTTGTCGAGCTCGTACTCTCGCTCCTCGCGCGAGACCTCCAGTGCGGACTTCGGTATGGCGTAGTGTTCCTGGCCGAAGAACGATTCTCGAATGCGCTTGACGATGCCGTCATAGTCCGCCTTGCGCGCCTTGACCAGCTCCGGGTCCACCTTGCCGTTGCGTGCGGGCACGCAGTAGTTCGCGGTCCGCTGGAACACGACCAGCTGCTTGGCCTGCTGCGCGATCTCGGGAATGGCCTGCACCGCTGTCGCTCCGGTGCCGACCACGCCCACCCGCTTGCCGGTGAAGTCGACCCCGGTATGAGGGAAGCGGCTCGTGTGGTACCACTTGCCCTTGAACTTCTCGAGTCCCTTGAATGGCGGCAGGTTCGTCTCCGACAGGCTGCCCACGGCCGCGATGAGGTAGCGCGCCGTGACGGTGTCGCCCTTGTCGGTATGCACGTTCCACAGGTTGGTTTTGTCGTCGAACTCGGCGGCGGTCACGCGCGTGTTGAACACCATGTCGCGCTTCAGATCGTGGCGTTGCGCCACATGCTCCAGATAGCGCAGGATCTCGGGCTGCTCGGGATAGCGCTCGGACCACTCCCACTCCTGCAACAGCTGTTTGTCCCAGGTATAGCAATAGATGTAGGAATCGGAATCGCAACGCGCACCCGGATAGCGATTCCAGTACCAGGTGCCGCCGACCGTGTCCCCGGCTTCGTACACTCGCACGTTGAGCCCCAGCTTGTCCCGCAGCGACTTCAGCATGTACATGCCGGAAAAGCCTGCGCCGATCACAACAGCGTCAAAGTCCTGAGTTGCTCCAGCCATTTGCTCCTCCAATCAGTTTCGGACAACAGATGAATCTACACTCGGTTGAAGGCGAGTAGGAGTGCGCGGTCGCCACGCGCGAGCCACCTTGGCCGCCGTCGCCGACTCGGCCGAAGGCGGGTCGCGAAGGCGGGGAATGGCGCTGGGTATTATGGCCTAGAACTCGGGCGGTTCAACTGCCTGTGTACATCGACGGAGCTCATCGCGGGCGTGAACGCAAGTCGCCCGCGGCGCTCTCCAGGATCTGTAGCTGGCGTTCGTGGTGGACCGAGCACGCCGTGCGGTGGCCACAGGGCTGCCGTAAGGGAGCAGATGCGGATTGGTGTATGAGGAGCGTCGCGAGAGGGCCGGCACCGACGCGCTCGTGGGCCCGAGGTTCGGCCAACTCCAGACGAGGTATCGGCGAACCTCGACTGGTGGATACGGGACCCGCCGCCGACGTGGGGCTTGCTCCCAGCCATCCGCGAATCTGCGACAGAGGCGATCCCGTTGCGCTCACAGAGAACCAGGCGGCGCAGCGCCAGGCGCGATCGGAATCGGCCGCTTCTGTCGCGGGGCTACCGATCCCCTCAGCCCCGGCCCATCGGGCGCAAGCATGTCAGCTGGGCTTCGGCTGTTCCTTCGGAGCGCCCCCCGAGCGCTCGGGCGACTGGCTGAAGCTCGCCGTGAACCGATCGAGCAAGGAGAAGAGGATGTCGATGCTGAACCCGGTCAGGAACGCGAGCGCGAAGGGGATGGAGCTGAACCGGTCCAGGGTCGCGTTGTCGGCGGTTGCGGCCGGCCAGAACCAGCCGATGACCAAGCCGGCAACCCCACCCAGCACGATCCGGAGCAGAGCCTGCCAGAAGCTGAAGTTGGGCGTATAGGGGTTCTGCAGGCTCCGCATGAGGAAGATCGTGGCCCCCAGGGCTCCGTACAGGATCGGCAGGATCCATGCCGTCTGCATCGCGATCCTCTCGCGGATCGCGTGCATATAGGGATAGTTGTTGGGATAGAAGAATGCGTCGGGACTCAGGTTGACCTTCGTCACGAAACAGTACTGGTCGATGTAGTCGGACATCACGAACTTGAGCCACGGGGGGTAGTTCCCTGACCCCATCTTGGCCACATAGTCCTTATCGCAGAAGTCGGGGGCGGGCGCCTCCTTCCCGCGGGCTGCGGGCTGCGGTGGAGGCGCAGCGGCGAACGCACTCTCGCCAACTGGGTTGCCTCCCCTCGGGCCGAACGCTGTCAGCACACCGTTCAGGAAGCGATCGATCGTGGGCTCGGCGGCGAGGCGCAACTGCGTTGCGTTCGCCCCATACTCGTCGCTGAGATTCCTCAGCTCCCGTATGCCTTGGTGATATTGATCGTAGCGGCGCTCGTCAAACTTGTAGCGGGGGTCCGGCTCGACGAACAGGCCCTCGAATTGCGCCAACTTCCGGACCGAGGTGAGCCGGTCGGAGGCATGCGCCGCGAGGAACTGCTGCACGTTGGCGAGCGATTCCTGCTCACGGTGCAGCTCGTGGCTGTTATAGGCGATCGACACGACGAACGCGACGGCAAGAGAGCACAGGCCATACCGTTGCCACTTGACGCGCCGGCGACTGCTCTCATCGTCCGCGAACGGGCTGCGCCCTTCTCGAAGGTCCATCAGCGATACCGGAGCGATGAACCGCACGCTCTTGTTCAGCGCGAGGCTCAAGGCTACCTTGTCCAGAGGGCGGTTCTCGGCGACGGCTTTCTCGCCATCGTCGATCGCATGCGCTAGCGTCTCGAGCACCGCGGTGGGTAGCGCACTGACGCGAACCGCGTAATCGAGGACCAGCTTTGCGTCGTCAAGCAGAGTCATGGTTCGACGCGTTCCGGATGCTTAACCTGGGAAGGTGTGCGAGCTGCGGCCGCGAGGTGGGGATCCAGCGCGCGAAGCTGGTTAGATCAAGCGTCCCGCCACGGGGCCATACGGACCCTGGCAGACGCACTGCTGACCGGCTTGGCCTGGAGGCTGCGCCCAGCACCACAGACGCGGGGTGCTGCAGATCGACCCGGGCTGGTGTGGAGGGATCTGGGCGTGTGCCAGCGTCTGCAGATATACGCACAGGACCACCACTGTGCCGATGACGGCCAAGCGCAGAAGTAACATGCGTCCCCTCTCCAAGCCGTTAAGGTGACACCCAGCGGCGCTCAATCGGTCGCACGCGCCAGGTCCCGCCGGATCGGCGATGGGTCCATGGACTTGGCATATTTCGTCGGTGCGCGCCGAATTTCACCGCCCCCTCTCGCGTTCGCACTCTAGACAGACGCGCCGGTTGAGATCCCGGCCGGCTCCGCGCTCCCGCGGTAGACGATACGCGCGGGCCGACATACCGAAGGCCGAACGCTCCGTCTCTCCTCGACTATGCTCGCATGGAGCAGAAGATGCCGGCTACCAACCTACCACGCCGTGCTGCGCGGTGCAAGCTGTAGCCCGCGCGCCCCGGCGCGCGGGTCCTGGCGAGGCCGTCTCGTGCCTTGATGTCTTTGCGCAGTCCACGATGTGCGGGGGCGGTCGGTGCCAGCAGAAAGCGATGGACGCGGCGCCATCGGCGACCTTCAAGCGGATCCGAGGATCAAATCGCGGCGACCGCCGAGTGCCCGCCTTCCGGCACGCCGGGGAGTTCGGGCGATGCGGTTCCCGTGGCCGGTGCGCCGAGATGCCGCTGGAGAGGCGCACGGAGACGCTCTCGATCGGCGCTCAGCGTTCATTGCGAACGCTTCATGCCACGGAGCTGCCGGTATGACGGATGTGTACTGGTGCGCCTCGAATTCTCGGCCGTGCCGGCCCGGGACGGCGCGCCATCACGCACTACCGTCGAGGATCCGGCTCACGACCGGGAAGTATTGGTCCCCCAAACCCTGGGAGATCGCGCGGTCGAACAAGCGGTCGATGCGGCGTGCGCCTTCCGCATCGACCCCGCCTTGCGCGGCCAACTCGAGCGCATAGCCGAGGTCCTTCTTCGCATATTCGACCGAAAACGCGCGCAGCGGGAACACCTGCGGCACGATCGCTTTCGCGCCGTGGTTTCTGAGCGCGAAGCTGTCCGCCGAACCTTTGGACAACGCATCGAACAGCAGCTTCGGATCGACGCCCGAGCGACGCGCGATGGCGTACGCCTCCGACAACGCCGCCACCGTCTGGAACAGCACCATGTTGTTGAGGATCTTCGTGACCTGGCCGCTGCCCAGCGCGCCGCAGTGCGTGATCTGCGAGGCGAAGCAGGCCAGCACCGGCTTCACCTCCTCGAGCGTTGCGGCGTCTCCTCCCACCATGACGGACAAGGTCCCCTCTTCAGCAGCCTGGCGCGTGCGAGCGACCGGCGCGTCGAGATAGCGGACGCCGCGCGCCAGGAACTCTGCGGCGAGCTCCCGGGTCAGCGCGACCGGTGAAGTGCCGAGGTCGACAAGGATCTGCCCTGCGCGGACGCTCTGGAGCAACCCACCCTGCGCATACGCCAGCTGGGCGAGCGCGCGGCCGGAGGGCAGCGAAGCGAGCACGATCTCGCAGCCGCGAACCAGCGGGCCCGCCCCCTCGGCCGGCTCGATCCCATGCGGCGCGAGCCGCTGCAGCGGAGCCGGGTCGAGGTCATAGGCGACCACCCGATAGCCGCCGCGCAGGCGCACGTTCCTGCACATCGGCTCGCCCATTACGCCCAAGCCGATGAATCCGATGACGGGATCTGCCATGGCCTCCTCCGATCGATGATCCAAAACTCCATGCACGCCGGCGGGGCCGGGCGAAAGCATGGCCGAGCGCGCCGGCCCATCTGCGCGAGCCTCATGGTGTGCCGGGACCGCCGCCCGGGCCTCTCGCGCTGCGCTGCTGATGATCCGCGGCACTGATGCTATAGTTTGCGCTCGGTTGTCACAACACAACTCAAGCGCTGGAAAGGGGAGGAAGGCGATGAACCTGCAACCAAGGACCACCGTACTGGCATGGGCTCTGCTGTTCGCCGCGGCGGGAGCGCTTCCGCGGACCGCGTGCGCCGACAGCGACCTGATGAGCTCGCTGAAGGCGGCCAAGATCGTGGAGCTGAATTTCATCTGGGACCAGAAGTCCCCGGTGCTGAGCATCAACCCGCCGTTCGCCGCGGCGTTGGTCAATACCCACAAGCAGACCAACGGCTGGATCCCCGAGCTGTCCTTCGCCGAGGACATGATGTTCTTCAGCGGGCAGCACGGCGCGCCCACCATCGACGCGATCGGGCATATCGGCCACAACGGCAAACTGTTCGGCGGCCTGCCGGCGGAGCAGAACGAAGCGCCGAACGGCCTGCTGGCGCTGGGCATCGAGCATTACCCGAAGGACCGGTTCATCAACCGCGGGGTGCTGCTCGACGTCGCGCGATTCAAGAACGTCGACGCGCTGCCGCCGGGCGAGGAGATCACCGCGGCCGACTTGGAGGCCACGGCGCGGGCGCAAGGCGTGGAAGTGCGTGCCGGCGATTCGGTCCTGATCCGGACCGGGTACGGGCGCTACTTCGACACGGACAAGGCCAAATACATGGGCTATCGTCCCGGCCCGGGCGAGAGCGCCGCAAACTGGCTGGCCCAGAAGAAGGTGTTTCTGACCGGCGACGATCAGCTCACGTACGAAGTCTATCCGCAGAAGGGCACGGTATTCCCGGCGCACCGCATCCTGATCGCGGACAACGGGATCTACATCGTCGAGAACTTCAACCTCGAGGAACTCGCCCAGGTGCTGGCCGCGCGGAAGAATTACGAATTCGTGCTGGTGGTGAACCCGCTGCGCCTGCGCGGGATGACCGGTTCGCCGCTCAACGCGTTTGCCCTGATCCCGCAGTAGCGGCTGGACCCCGCGCCGTCTCGAGCGGCTCGCTCCGCCGCATCGCGTCCGCGGCGGAGCGTTCGGGCCCAAGCTCGCGCCAGAAAGGAAGGAAACCCAGTTGAAAGCCATGCGCCTCGCCATGCTGGCGCTTGCCGCCGCGTGCTCGGCAGCCTCGCTCGCCCGAGCACAGGAAGTCACGCTCAAGATGGTGAGCGCCTTTGCCGAGAACTCGCAGTACGTCAAGCGCCTGGAAGGCTTCATCCAGAAGTTCAACGCGGACGGCAAGGGCGTCGCGCAGATCAACTTCGTCGGCGGGCCGAAAGCCATCCCCAGCTTCGAGAGCGGCAACGCGGTGCGCAGCGGCGTGGTGGACATGGCGCTCACCGCCGGCGCCTTCTATACCAACATCATGCCGGAAGCCGACGCGCTCAAGCTCGCGCAGATCCCGGTCGCGGAGCAGCGCCGGAACGGGGCCTTCGACTACATCAACAAGATCTGGAACGAGAAAGCGAACATGGTGTATCTCGCGCGCACCGTCGAGGGCACGCCGTTCCACATCTACCTGAACAAGAAGATCGACAAGCCCGACTTGACCGGCCTGAAGCTGCGCACCACGCCGGTGTACCGCGACTTCTTCCAGGCCCTCGGCGCACAGGTCGTGCAGACGGCGCCCGGCGAGTTGTACACGGCGCTCGAGCGCGGCGTGGTGGATGGCTACGGATGGCCGATCACCGGCATCTTCGACCTCTCCTGGCAGGAGAAGACCAAGTATCGCGTGGACCCGGGGTTCTACAATGCCGAGGTGTCGATCGTCGTCAACCTCGGCGCGTGGAACAAGCTCTCGTCCGCGCAGCGTGACATGCTCACCAAGTGGGCGCTGTGGATCGAGAGCCAGAACGCCGAGTTCTGGACCAAGGAAGTCGAACGAGAGACCAGCCGCCAGGCCGAAGCAGGGATTCAGGTGATCCGGTTCGATGCGGTTCGGTCCAAGCAGTTCGTGGACAAAGCCTACGAAGTCGGGTGGGCGGGCATCATCAAGCAAAGCCCCGAGCATGGCCCTAAGCTGCGCCAGCTGCTGAGCAAGCGCTGACCTGCAGCGTCCCGCACGTCGAGCGCGACGCGCAGCATCCCGCCGACTCCCGCCCGGTTGCACGCCGATGAAACGCGCCTACCAGCTGCTCATGGATGCCTGCGGCGTAGCCTCGGCACTGATCCTCGGTGTGGTCGTGCTGCTCGTCACTTACGACGTCGTGGCACGCAACATCGGCATCGGCAGCCTGCCCTGGGTGGTGGAGGTCTCGGAGTACAGCCTGTCGCTCGCTACCTTCCTCGCCGCGCCCTGGCTCATGTACAAGAACGAGCACGTGCGCGTCGACATGCTGCTCACCGCGCTTCCCGCCGGCGTCGCGCGCCAGATCGATCGCGCGGTGGATGCGGTGGGACTTGCCGTGTGCGTCGTCTTCGTCTGGTATGGCATCCGGGTGATCGCGGACTCGATGCAGCTTCGCTCGATGATCATCAAGACGCTGGTGATCCCCGAGTGGTGGACCTTCGTCCCGGTGCCGGTGTGCTTTGCGCTGCTCGGCGTCGAGTTCGTGCGGCGCATGATCACCGGCTCGGGCATCGTTTCCCGGCAGCCCGCCCCATGAGCGCTCGGCTGGCATGAGCTGGTACGCGGCTTCCCTGCTGCTGTTCGGCTGCCTCGCGCTCGCCTTCGCGACCGGGATGCCTGCCGCGTTCTCGTTCTTCGCCATCAACGTCGTGGGCGCGTACCACTATCTCGGCGGCGATGCGGGCCTCGCGCAGCTGGTGCGTAACGGGGTGGTCTCCATCACCAACTTCTCGCTGACGCCGATTCCGTTCTTCATCCTGATGGGGGAAGTGCTGTTCCACACCGGCGTCGCGATGAAGGCGATCGATGCGATCGAGCGTCTCATCCGGCGCGTGCCCGGCCGCCTCGCAGTGGTCGCGGTGGTTGCCGGCACCGTGTTCTCGGCCATCTCCGGCTCGACGATCGCCACCACCGCGATGCTCGGCAGCCTGATGCTGCCGGAGATGCTCCGCCGCGGGTACCACCCGCACATGGCGATGGGTCCGATCATGGCGATCGGCGGCGTCGACATGCTCATCCCGCCCTCGGCGCTCACGGTGCTGCTGGGCAGCCTCGCCGGGATCTCGATCTCGCACCTGCTGGTGGGCGGCATCATCCCGGGCCTGCTGCTGGCCATGATCTTTGTGGCCTACATCATCGCGCGCGCGAAGATGAACCCGGAGCTGGCGCCCGCGTTCGAGGAACAGGACGTGGAAGGTTGGGAGCGTTGGCGGCCGTTGATCGCCTACGTCGTCCCGCTCACGCTGATCTTCGGGGTCGTGATCGGGGCGATGGCGGCCGGGTGGGCAACGCCCACCGAATCCGCGGCGCTCGGCGCCGTCGCTACCGTGCTGGTCGCGGCGTTCTACCGGTCTCTCCGGCTCTCCAGCTTGATGAAAGCGTTGCTCGGCACTGCAGCGATCTCGGGCATCATCCTGTTCATCATCGTCGGCGCCACCACGTTCGCGCAGATCCTCGCGTTCTCCGGCGCGACCGACGGGTTGGTCGCGGCAGTCAGGGAGTCGCACTCCGGTCCTTGGGGCGTGTTGCTGGGGATGATGGTGATCCTGCTGGTGCTCGGCTGCTTCATCGATCAGGTCAGCATGATGCTGCTCACGCTGCCGTTCTTCATGCCGCTCGTGCAGCACTACGGTTTCGAGCCGGTGTGGTTCGGGGTGCTGTTCCTGATCGCGATGCAGCTGGGGCTTCTCACGCCGCCGTTCGGCCTGCTGCTGTTCACCATGAAAAGCGTGGCGCCGAAGCACATCACCGTGGGCCAGGTCTACCGCGCGGCTGCGCCGTACGTGGTCTTCGGCTTATTGATGCTCCTGATCGTCCTGCTGTTCCCGCCGCTCGCCAACTGGCTGCCCAGAGCGCTGCTGGAGAAGTGACGAACCGCTAGCGCCGGAACTCTTCTCTTAGCGTTCGGTACAGGCGGCGGTACTTCTCGCCCGCGGAGCGATATGCGTCGACGAGCGGCGCTTCCGGCTCGATCACTTCGGTGACGGGTGGCGCCTTGCACACCTCCCGCACGCTCTCACCGGTCACCGCCAAGCGCGCCAGACGCGCCGCGCCGAACGCCGGGCCGGCGGCGCCTTCGCGGTATAGCATCACCGGTTTGTCGATCGCGCTGGCGAGGATCCGCATCCACAGCGGGCTGCGCGTGCCGCCGCCGATCGCCGCGACCCGGTCCACTCGGGTTCCCGCCATCGCGAGGCAATCCTGCGCTTCGGCGAACGAGAAGGCGACGCCCTCCAGAACGGATTGGATGAGTGCCTCGGTCGAGGCTTCCACGTCCAGGCCGAAGAATACGCCGCGCGCATACGGGTCGTTGTGCGGAGTGCGCTCGCCGGTGAGGTACGGCAGAAAGACGATTTGTCCCGCGCCTCGGTAGTTCGCTTCCACGCGTGCGAGCAGTGCGTCGATGCTTTGCGCGCCGACGAGCTTCGCGGCCCAAGCGAGACAGCTTGCGCCGTTGAGCATCGCCGCCATGTGATACCAGTGATCGGGAACGGCATGGCAGAAGGCGTGGATGAACGCTTCGGGAAACGGCCGGTACGCGTCCATGGACACGAAGTACTGCCCCGACGTTCCCAGCGAGACGAACGCATCGCCATCGGACACCGCACCGATTCCGACGGCGCCGGCCGCGGCATCTCCCCCGCCGCCGGCGATGACGACGTCCTGCGGCAGCCCCCACTCGCGCGCGAGATCCGGGCGCAAGGTGCCGGATGGATCGGAGCCTTCGACCAGACGCGGC
>Ga0335083_10005528_pt1 | contig 15922 bp, 16 predicted proteins | sample Lox_Sample_42_FD_206716 | JGI IMG/M metagenome (GOLD analysis project Ga0335083, IMG submission 206716) | Soil microbial communities from Loxahatchee National Wildlife Refuge, Florida, United States - Lox_Sample_4.2 | ecosystem: Environmental > Terrestrial > Soil > Wetlands | place: USA... | reverse complement strand
GTCACCGCCTCGTAGGCTTCCTTGGCGTTGGCCGTGCGGCGCACGGTGTGGCCATGGCGCGCGAGCGTGATCGAGATCAGCTCCTGGATGGCGGGTTCGTCTTCGACGACCAGGATCGAGGCGGCCATCAGCCCAACGCCTCGCGCTCGACTTCGGCGAGCGGGGTGTGGCGCACGTCCCTTCCCTTCACGATGTAGATCACCTGCTCGGCGATGTTCTTGGCGTGGTCGCCGATGCGCTCGATGGCCTTGGCGACCCAGACGATGTTGATGGAGGTCGAGATGGTGCGCGGGTCCTCCATCATGAACGTGATCAGCTGGCGGATGATCGCGTGGAATTCCTCGTCGATCGCCGCGTCCTCGCCGATGATGCGCGCCGCCGCCACGGCATCGAGCCGCGCGAAGGCGTCCAGCGACTTGCGGAGCATCCCGACGGCGATCTCGGAGACGTGGTTCACGGCGGCAAGGCGCGAGCGCGTGCCGCGCGCCGGCTGGCCGATCTCGCGCGCCATGCGCGCGATCTTGGCCGCCTCGTCGCCGATGCGCTCCAGGTCCGTCACCGTCTTGCTCACGGCCATGATGAGGCGCAGGTCGGAGGCCGCGGGCTGCCGCCGCACGATCACGTGGCGCAGGTCGTCGTCGATCCCGACCTCGAGCTCGTTCACCTTGGAGTCGGCGGCGATCACCTGCTCGATGAGGTCGCTGTCGTGGTCCAGGTACCCGGTGATCGCCGAGCGAATCTGGGATTCCACCAGCCCGCCCATCTGCAGCGTGCGGGAACGGATGGCCTCGAGGTCCTGGTCGTACTGCTTGGAAATGTGTTCTGTCATGGCGGGCTCTCCGCACAAGCTTACGTCGGCAGTATGACAGTTCCGTTACCGACTCGTGCCCTGCCGATTCTTACTTCTTCGTTGCAGCGGCCCGTATCGCGTCCAGGGTGGTATTGGGCGTGATCGCCTGCGGATCGGTGCGCACGTCGATCACGGCGGGCTTGCCCGAGGCGAGGCAACGCTCCAGGGCCGGGGCGAACTGGGCCGTCTCCTCCACGATCTCGCCCACGGCGCCGAAGGAGCGCGCGAAGGCCGCGAAATGCGGATTGGCGATGTCGGTACCGATCACCCGGCCCGGGTAGTGCTTCTCCTGGTGCATGCGGATCGTGCCGTAGATGCCGTTGTTCACCACGACCACCACGATGGGCGCGTCGTATTGCACCGCCGTGGCGAGCTCCTGCCCGGCCATGAGGAAGTCGCCGTCGCCCGCGAGGCACACCACGGTGCGCTCGGGCCGCGCGATCTTGGCCGCGATCGCGGCGGGCACGCCGTAGCCCATGGCGCCCGACGTGGGCGCGAGCTGCGTGCGCCAGCCCGTGTAGCGATGGAAGCGATGCAGCCATTGCGAGAAGTTGCCCGCGCCGTTGGTGAAGATCGTGTCCTCGGGGCACATGCGGTTCAGCGTATCGATCACATCCCACATCTGCACGCGCCCGGGCGTCTCGCGCCGCCCGCTCCAGGCGGCGTAGTCCGCATGGGCCTCCTCCGCCGAGCCTTTCCATGGCGGATTCTCGATGGGCGCCATCGCGGCGCACGCGCGCGCGAAATGCGACGGCGAAGAAAGGATCCCCAGCTCGGGCTGGAAGACCCGGCCGATCTCCTCGGCCCCGGGGTGCACGTGCACGAGCTTCTGCCGCGGCACGGGAGATTCGAGCAGCGTGTAGCCGCTGGTTGTCATCTCGCCCAAGCGCGCGCCCACGACCACGAGGAGGTCGGCCTGGCGTACCCGCGTGGCGAGCACCGGGTTGATGCCGATGCCCACGTCGCCCACGTAGTTCGGGTGGCGATTGTCGAGCAGGTCCTGGAAACGGAAAGCGCACGCGCACGGAAGCGCATTCGCCTCCACGAAGCGCTGCATGTCGTTGCACGCTTCGCGCGTCCATGGCGTGCCGCCGAGGATCACCAGCGGATTCTTCGCGGCGCCGAGCAGGTGCGCGAACTTCTCCATGGCCTCGCGCCCCGGATGGGGCTCCGACGGCGTGTACGGCCTCGCATCGGCCGCCTTCGATTCACGCGCGAGCATGTCCTCGGGAAGCGCCAGCACCACCGGCCCGCGCCTTCCCGACGTGGCGATCTGGAAGGCGCGCGCGACATACTCGGGAATGCGGTCCACATCGTCGATGCGCTCGGCCCATTTCGCGAGCGGGCGGAACATCGCGGCGAAGTCCACTTCCTGGAACGCCTCGCGGTCGCGGAAGTCGGCTCCCACGTCGCCGATGAAGAGGATCATCGGCGTGGAGTCCTGGAACGCCGTGTGCACGCCCACGGAAGCCTGCGTGGCGCCCGGCCCGCGGGTCACGAAGCAAAGCCCGGGGCGGTTGGTGAGCTTGCCGTAGGCCTCGGCCATGTTGGCCGCGCCCGACTCGTGGCGGCAGACGACGAGCTTCAGCTTCTCGCGCACGTCGTAGAAGCCGTCCAGCACGGCGAGGAAGCTCTCGCCCGGGACGGTGAATGCGAGGTCGGCGCCGTGAAGCGCCAGCTGGTCGACGAGGAGCTTTCCGCCGTGTCGCGCGCTCATAGTTGCTTCACCACGTATCCTTTCTTGCGAAGGAGCTCCACGAGCCCGCGCGGGCCCGCGAGGTGCAGCGCGCCCACGGCGATGAAGCACCGGTCCTTGCTCCGGTCGAGCATGTCGGCGATCTTCGCCACCATCGCGTCGTGCCGCGACCAGATGAAGCGCTCCTCGAACTGCGCGGCGCCCTCGACCTTGTCGTTGTAGCTTCGCGCGACCGCGAGCACGCCGTCCGGATCGCCCGCCTGCCACGCCTTCACGAGATCCGTCACCTGCTCGCGCGCAAGGCCCGTCTCGAGGGACTCGACCGTGCCGCGGAAGAGCGCGAGCGTCTCGTCGTTCGAGAGCGAGTCCATGAGCTTGATCTGCTCGTCCGCGCCCTCGAGCTCGACGATCTTCTTGTTCTCCTGCTTCGCCTTGTCGATGAGGTAGATGTCCACGCCGTACTGCGGCAGGTATCCCAGCATCGCCCACTCGCTGAAGACCAGCGTCGAGACGGCCATGAACGGCTTCACGCGCACGATCTGCTCCTCCGGGATCCCATACCGGGGCAGGAGCCTCCTGAACCGCGCGTAGTCGCCCGGGGGAATCTGCGTGGTGAGGTTGGCCGGGGGCGTGTAGAGCGCCGCGGCCCGGCTCTTCTCCATGGCCTGGGCGTCGGTCACGTCGGCCTCCACCGCGAGGACGTGCGAGCCCTCGAACGCGTCCTCGACCGCGGAAGGCAGCGGATACCACGAGGCCATTCCCGCGTGCACCGTGCCGTAGAGGTACACGCGATTGGTGATGGACGACACTTCCCAGAGGTAGTGCTTCGTCGCGAGGGCCTGCGCGAAGGCGCAGGGCGCCCCCGAGAGCAACGCGGCCAGCAATGCGAGCGCGGTCCGGCGTGGGCGGTTCATTTCGTGTTGGGGCTCCAGTGGCTCTCGATGGGCGCGAACGGTTCCATGGGAATCTCCTCGTAGCGCACTTCGAGGATCTCAAGCTCCTGGACACCGCCCGGGGTGGAGAGGTTCACGCTGTCGCCCTCGCGCGCCTTGATGAGCGCGCGCGCCACGGGCGATATCCAGCTCACGTAGTGGCGCGCGGGGTCGGTCTCGTCGATGCCCACGATGCGGATGGTGAGCTCCTCGCCCGCGCCGGTCGCGTAGGTCACGGTCGCGCCGAAGAACACCTGGTCGGTCTCCTCGCGCGTGGACGGGTCCACCACCTCGGCGGCCTCCAGGCGCTTGGTGAGGTAGCGGATACGCCGGTCGATCTCGCGCAGGCGCTTCTTGCCGTACTGGTAGTCGGCGTTTTCCGAGCGGTCGCCGAGCTTGGCGGCCCACGACACGACCGAGGTCACGTTCGGCCGCTCGGTCTTCACGAGCCACGCGAGCTCGTCGCGCATGCGCCGCCATCCCAGCGGCGTGAGGTAATTCTTGGCGCCGGCCGGGATCGGGTTCTCGCCCTCGTCGCGATCGTCGTCGGGCGCGTCGCTCTCGCGCGTGAACGCCTTGCTCACGCGAGGCCTTTCACGAAGGCGCGGATGCCCGTGAGCAGCATCTCCACGGCGATGGCGGTGAGGATGAGGCCCATGAGCCGCTCGATGGCCTGCATGGCCTGGTCGCCCAGCCAGCGCTGCAGCCGCTCGCCGCAGAGCAGCACGATCGTGGCGACGGCCATGGTGATGGCGAGCGCGCCGGCCCACATGCCCATGTTCTGCGGCTCGCGGGTGGCCATGAGCATGATGGTGGCGAGCGCCGAAGGCCCGGCGATGAGCGGGATCGCGAGCGGCACGATGAACGGCTCGCGGCCGCCCATGGGGCCGAAGGCGCTGCCGGTGTCGCCGAACACCATGCGGATCGCGATCATGAAGAGGATGACGCCTCCCGCGATGGACAGCGAAGTCTCCGACAGGTGCATGAGGTCGAGGATCGCCTGGCCGCCCATCATGAACACCGCGAGTATCGCCGTGGCGATGGCGCACTCGCGCACGATCACCTTGCGCCGGCGATGCGCCGGCACGCCCGAGAGCATCGCGTTCACGAGCGGCACGTTGCCGAACGGGTCGGTCACGAGCAGCAGCAGGACGATGGCGGAGAGGAATTCACCCTTCATCGGACGTTATGATAGCCGCCTCCATGAGCCGGGTAGCCTTCCTCTGCCTCCTCGCGGGCGGCTGCGCGATCGCCTTCGCGCCGATCTTCGTGCGGCTTTCCGACACGGGCCCCGTGGCGAGCGCGTTCTGGCGCTGCGCGCTCGCCGTGCCCATCCTGTGGACCGCGGTCCTGGCGCGCCGCTCGCCGCCGGAGAAGCTCTCGCGCTGGGCGCTGCTGGGCGCGGGCCTGTTCTTCGCGGGCGACCTGGGCGTGTGGCACTGGTCGATCGTGTGGACTTCGGTGGCCAACTCGACGCTGCTCGCGAACCTCGCGCCCATCTTCGTGACGCTCGCGGGCTGGCTGATCTGGCGCCGGAAGGTGACGCGCGCCTTCCTCGCGGGCATGTTCGTCGCGATCGCGGGGATGTTCATCCTGGTGGGACCGAACTTTTCCGTGGGCGGCACGCGCTTGCTGGGCGATGCGCTGGGCGCGCTCACGGCGGTCTTCTACGCGGGCTATTTCCTCACAATCAAGGAGGCCCGCGACGCGGGCGCATCCACGCCGCGGCTGATGGCGTGGAGCACGACGATCACCGCGGTGGCGCTGTTGCCCGTGGCGCTCGCCTCCCCGCAGCCTTTCCTGCCCGCGGGCCCGCAGGGATGGCTCGTGCTCGCGGGCCTCGCGCTCGTCACGCAGGTCCTTGGGCAGGGGCTCATCGCCTATGCGTTCGCGCACCTGCCCGCGTCGCTCTCGTCGGTGTCGCTGCTGATCCAGCCGGTGATGGCCACGCTCTTCGCGTGGTGGCTTTTCGGCGAGCCCGTGGGCGCTCCCCAGCTCGTGGGCGGCGCGGTCGTGCTCGCGGGCATCTGGATCGCCAAGCGCGCGAGCGGCTAGCCGGCCTATCGCCCCTGCGGAGCGGGCGCCTGCGAGCCCTGCGGCGCGACGATCTGGTAGAAGATCTCGTCCTGGCGGATCATTCCCAGCTCGAGGCGCGCGCGCTCCTCGATGGCTTCCATGCCTTCCTTCAGGTCGAGGACCTCGGCGTCGAGCGCCTCGTTGCGCGCCTTCAGCTTCGCGTTGCCGTCGCGGCTTTGCGCGAGGGTGCGCTCGAGCTCCCAGACCTTCGTCCAGCTGCCCTTGCCGATCCACAGCGGGTACTGCAGCCCCAGGAGGAGCCCCGCGAGGACGAGGGCGAGCGCTTTCACCGGCCCCGGATCTGGTAGAACGCGCCGCGACCCGCGTACACGGCGCCCTCGCCCAGCTCTTCCTCGATGCGCAGCAGCTGGTTGTACTTGGCCACGCGGTCCGAGCGCGACAGCGACCCGGTCTTGATCTGCATCGCGTTCGATCCCACGGCGATGTCCGCGATTGTCGAATCCTCGGTCTCGCCCGAGCGGTGCGAGATCACCGACGTGTAGCCCGCCTGCTTGGCCATCTCGATCGCCTCGAAGGTCTCCGAGAGCGTGCCGATCTGGTTGATCTTGATGAGGATCGAGTTGGCCACGCCGCGCGCGATGCCCTCGGAAAGGATGCGCGTGTTGGTGACGAAGATGTCGTCGCCCACGAGCTGCACGTCCTTGCCCAGGCGCTTCGTGAGCAGCTCCCATCCCTCCCAGTCCTGCTCGGCCATGCCGTCCTCGATCGAGACGATCGGGTACTTGTCGCACCACGCGGCGAAGAGGTCCACGAGCTGCGCCGAGGTGTAGGTGAGCTTCTCCGCGTCGAAGCGGTACTTGCCGTCCTTGTAGAACTCGCTCGCCGCGCAGTCCATGCCGAGCATCACCTGCTCGCCGGGCATGTAGCCCGCGGCCTCGATGGCCTTCATGATGTACTGGAAGCCCGACTCGTTCGTGGGAAGGGAAGGCGCGAAGCCGCCCTCGTCGCCCACGGCCGTGGACATGCCTTCCTTGTCGATCATCTTCTTGAGCGTATGGAAGATCTCCGAGCCGCAGCGCAGCGCGTCGCGGAACGACGAGAAGCCCACGGGCAGGATCATGAACTCCTGGAAGTCCAGGTTGTTGTTGGCGTGCGCGCCGCCGTTGATGACGTTCATCTGCGGCACGGGCATGCGGCGCGGGGCGCTGCCGCCGAAGTAGCGATAGAGCGAAAGGCCCGACTCCTCGGCCGCCGCCTTGGCGCACGCCACGGATACGGCGAGGATCGCGTTGGCCCCGAGGCGCGACTTGTTCTCGGTGCCGTCGAGGTCGATGAGCACCTTGTCGATGTGCGCCTGCTCGGACACGTCCAGGCCCAGGACCGCCTCGCAGATCTCCGTGTTCACGTGGTCCACGGCCTTCCTCACGCCCTTGCCGAAGAAGCGCTGCGCATCGCCGTCGCGAAGCTCGATGGCCTCGCGCGATCCCGTGGAAGCGCCCGACGGGACGGCGGCGCGCCCCATGGCGCCCGACTCCACGAGCACGTCGGCCTCAACGGTGGGATTGCCGCGCGAATCGAGGATCTCGCGGGCGACGACTTCGACGATGGCGGTCATGCGGGGCGGTTCCCTTGTGCGGAGAAACGCCCGATTCTACGGCAACCGCTACATTTTCTTAACCAGGATCTCGGCAAGCTTCTTCGCATCCGCCATGTCGCGCTCGCTCACCTTCGGCGAGCCCACGGAGATCGTGGTCCACGCGCGCCCCTTGCGAAGGTTGAGCTGGCCCGTCTTGGAGCTCCAGAAACTCTCGGCGCCGGAGATGAGCAGGGGCTTGGTCTGGTACTGCATCCGCGCGTCCTCGAAGGCCCGCTGGGCCTCCTCGTCGCTGCGGCCGAAGCGGAACTGCACCGTGGCCGCGACGGGCTTGCTGTCCTTGAACCCGGTGTAGGTGCAGGTGAGGATCACCTTGGGCTTCTTCACCTTGGGGTTCACGGGCTCCGCGGCCGCGGTGGTGCCCAGCACCTTCTCGGCGTCGTCCGACGTGAAGACGTCGCACGCGTCGAAGGTCTCCTCGACGGCGCGTGCCGCGAGGGGCACGAGGGCCGCCGCGCCGATCGCCATCGCAATGCCCATGCTCTTCAATCTTCGCATCGTCCACCTCGAGTGGTTCGCGCGCCCGGCCATTTTTGCCGACATTCTACAGTCTTACATCGGCGCCTTCACGCCGCCGATGTATCCCGTGTAGCTGCAGTACTGGTCGGAGCCGGTGAACTGCCCCATGAAGCCCGACTGGACCATGCTGATGTTGTCCGCGTTGAAGGTGCCGGTGTTGTTGGTGGAGCCGCCCACCACGCACGCGAACGAGCCGTTCGCGATCTGCCCGAGAACGCCCTGCGCCGTGAGCACGCCGCTGTAGGTGCAGACGGCCGCGGCGCCCGAAGTCGTGTAGAAGCCCACGGCGATGCTCACGCTCTGGCCCGTCTGGGTGACTGTCATCCCGCCGTTGATGTAGGCCGCGCCGTTGCTCGCGCCGCCGCGGCAGTTGCTCGCGGTGGCCATCATGCCGCCCACGTAGCTGCCCGCGATATTGTTGTTCTTGAACGTCTGTCGGGTGATTGTCTTGTTCACGACCACGCCGTTCACCGTGTAGCTCAGCAACGCGTTGTAACCGGTGGTGAAGGTCACCGTCATGGTGCCAACGGCCGTGGCGGTGACGTTGTGGGGGTCGAACGTCGCGTTGTAGGCGGGTCCCGTCGTCGAATAGAGGCTGCCGGAGAAGGTGGTCGCGCCGTTGGACTCCAGGTCGGAAGCCACGTACCAGTGCGGTGACTGGTCCGCTCCGTACACGAACATCGTGGCGAAGATCGCCGAGCCCTGCTGGATGAAGTTGATGCCCCAGCCGCTCTCGGTGGGTACCCACCACAGGTCCGTGTAGTCGATGCCGGTGCTCGCGGCGCCCGAAGGCAGCGCGAGCGTGACGAGCGCGAGCAGCGCCGCGAGGCGTCGCGCGAGGGATCGGATCATGTCGAAGGCTCTCAAGAGAGGGCGGCGAGCACGGCGCGCAGGCCCTGCGCCTCGCCGCCGGCGGGCCGGCCCGGGCGCGAGATGTCGTTCCATGCGTACACGTCGAAGTGCGCCCACGCGATGTCGTCCGGCACGAAGTACTCGAGGAAGAGCGCCGCGACGATGGAACCGGCGAATCCCGCGCGCCCCGAGTTGCTGAAGTCGGCGATGTCGCTCGAGAAGAGCCGGCGGTAGTTGCGCCACAGCGGCAGCCGCCAGATGGGATCCTCCAGCTGCCTGGCGCGCGCCGCGAGCTTGCCCGCGAGCTTCTCGTCGTTGCTGTAGAGCACCGGCAGCTCGGGGCCCAGGGCCACGCGCGCAGCACCCGTGAGCGTGGCGAAATCGATCATCGTCGCGGGCTTGCTCTCCGCCGCGTAGGCGAGAGCGTCGCAGAGGATCACGCGCCCTTCCGCATCCGTGTTGCCCACCTCGATATTGAGGCCCTTGCGCGTGCGCACCACGTCGCCGGGGCGGTAGGCGTTGCCGCTGATGGCGTTCTCCACGGCGGGAATCACGAGGTGGAGATGGACCGGGAGCTTGCGCTGCATCACGAGGCGCGCGAGCGCCACCGCGTGCGCGGCCCCGCCCATGTCCTTCTTCATGAGGCGCATGCCCTCGGCGCTCTTGATGTCGAGCCCGCCGGAATCGAAGCACACGCCCTTGCCGACGATGGCCACTCGCGGATGCTTGGGATTGCCCCAGTGGACCTCCATCAGGCGCGGCGCGCGCGCCGCGGCGCGGCCCACCGCATGCACCGCCGGGAAGTTCTGCGCGAGGAGCTCGTCGCCCACCCACTCGTCGAACTCGCCGCCGAAGAGCTCGGCCTGCTCGCGCACGATGTCCGAGAGCTCCGCCGGGCCCATGTCCTCGGCAGGCGTGTTCACGAGATCGCGCACGAGCCGCACGGCCTGCGCGAGCTCGAGGGCCGCGCGCACCTTGCCACTCGACTCCACCTGCAGGTCCGAGGGCTTGCGCTTCGCCTTCTTGTAGCGCGTGAACTGGTAGCTGCCCAGGTCCCACGCGAAAGCGGCCGCGTCCGGCGCGATGTTGACTGGCCCCTTGCCCAGCGAATAGCGCCCGCGCGGAAGCTTCAGCGGGAGCGCGGCGAGCGCCCACGGATCGTGGCCATCGTGCACGCCCGTGACGACGCGGGCGATGCCGCCCTTGGCGTCGGGGATCAGCGCGAAGGAACCGGGCGCGGCATCGAATCCGCTCGCCTCGAGCCAGCTCTTCTCGACCGAGGAGAGGGAACGGACGAGCTTGGCGAGGTGCTTCGTGTCGGTGGCGAGGATCGGGACGGCCTTCTCGAAGGCCTTCTTCTCGGTGATGACGCTCATCCCGACATTATGCCCTCGACTCGGCTGTCGCCTCACCGGGCGTCAAGGGCCTGCGTCACGGCGAAGGCGAACGCCGCCCCGGCGCAGGTAAGGCCGATGAGCCCGAGCGCCTTGCGCGCCCCTGCGCCGGAATGGGCCTCGGGAAGCACGTCGGCCGCGCCGATATACAGCAGGAAGCCCGCGAAGAACCCCAGGTAGAGCATCAGCAGCGCCCGCGGAAACTCGAACAAGAGCGACGACGCGGCCCCGGCGATCGGCGCGATCGCGTCGAGCGCGAGCATCACAATCGACCGGGCGCGCGTGTTGCGATTCACGAGCATGAGACTTACCGTGTTGAGTCCGTCGCAGAAATCGTGCGCGACGACGGCGGCCGCGATCGCCACTCCCAGCGACGGGGAAACCTGGAACCCAACGCCGATGCCCAAGCCGTCCATGAAACTGTGCCCGACGAGCGCGGCGGCCGCGAGAACCCCGCGGCGCGGATGCGAATGCTCCGCGTATTGCGCTTCGTGCACCGAATGCACCAGCACGAACTTCTCCAGCGCATGAAACAGAACGAAACCCGCAACGAGGGCGAGCATGGCCGCGCGCGGGTCGAGGCCTTGTTCGTGGGCCATCCCGAAGATCTCCGGGAGAAGGTCGAAGGCCACGATGCCGAGCAGCACGCCCGCAGTGAACGCGAGGATGAACTGGAGGCGTTGCGCATTGCGCAACGCGAAAAGACCGCCGCCCAGCGTGGAAAGGAATGCGGCGGCCGACAGCGCGACGGCGGTCATCGGGACCGGGTCTTCGTTTCCTTGTACATCTCCACCTTGACCGCCTCGAGGCGGTAGCCGGCCGAGGCCATGCCCATGCCCGCGTGATTCTCCGAGTGGATCGTGCGCAGGACTCCGTTCACCCACACCGGGTCCATCATGCGGAACCCCTTGACCGGCTTTCCGGGAACGACGTCGATGATCTGGTTGGCGGGCGGCGGCGGAACGTGGATGCACGCGCCGAAGTAAGGCACCAGGAGGAACTCGCCCACCTCGCCCTTCGCCTCATCGAGCGGCACCATGAATCCGGCGATCCGGATGCGCCTGCCGTCGAGGGCATGATCGACCGGCGCCTTCTCCCACACCTCCTGCATCTTGAGCAGCAGCGCCTGGGCGCGCGGATCGGCGTCGCTCAAGATCGCCAGGTTCTCATCCTTGGCCGCCTCCCTCAATTCCTTCACCGGATCCCAGTCCTTCGGGATGAGCGAGCCCCACAGAATGATCCCGTACTTCGCGCCGGCCTTCGTCCCGGCGCCGGGCGCGGCGAGCTTGTCCCCGACCTTGTAGTCCGCGGCGGCATGAAGGGACGCGACGCAGGAAAACACGGCGGCCATGACGATGAATGCGATTCGCATGGATCTTCTCCTAGAGTCGCGGGGTGAGCCCATCGGCGAGCGCGAGGCGGCAGGCGCGGTACGCGGGAACGAGGCCCGCGGCGATTCCCGCGAGGGCCACCGCGGCGAGGAGCAGCGATTCGTTCGCCGACCATGCCCAGGGATCGACCGACAGGCCGAAGCGCGACGCGAGCATCGGGGCCAGCACGAGGGACAGCCCCAGGAGCGTCACCACGCCGAGCGCCGCGCCGGCACCGGTCACGAGCAGCGCCTCGATGCCGAGCAGGGCGACGATATGGCGGGGTCCCGCGCCGACCGAGCGCAGGATGGCGAGCTCGCGCCGCCGCTCGTTCAGGCTCGCGAGCACGGAGGCCACCATCCCCGCGATCCCCACGACCACCACGAGCGCGGACACGACGAGCAGCGCCTTCTCCACCACGCCGACCACCTGCCAGAGCTGGTCCAGGGCGACGCCAGGCAGCACCGCCATGAGCGGCTCGCCGGCAAAGTCGTTGATGGCGCGCTGCGCGCGGAACACGCCCGCGCGATTCCTCAGGCCCACCAGCATCGCGGTGATCGTCTTGGGCGTGAGGTCGAACTTGCGCACGTACTGCGATGGAATCGTGAAACCCGGCAGCGGGGCGCCGCCCTGCCATCCGAGGTGGATCGCTTCGATCGCCTCCAGGCTCACGAACACCGTGCGATCGACCGGCGTGCCGGTGGGCTTGAGAATGCCCACGATGGTGAAGGGCTTGTCGGAGTGCTCGATGGAGCCGATGCCCCCGCTGCCATGCGTGAGGATGATGGTGTCGCCCAGGCGATAGCCGAGCTGGCGGGCCACCTGTGCGCCCAGCACCGCGTCGAACAGGCTGGAGAACGGCCGCCCTTCGCCGAACTCGAGCGGGACCCGCAGGCCGTACTTGAAATGCTCGAAGAAGGCCGTCGTCGTTCCGAGGGTGGGAAAGCCGCGCAGCGAGTCTCCGAGCGAGAGCGGGATCACCCACGCGATCCCGGGGTCGGCGGCGATGACCTGCTCGCTCTTCCAGAGCATGTTGTTGGTCGCCTCGCCCAGGTGGAACACCGCGTAGAGCACGAGCTGGATCGGGCTCGTGCGCGCGCCGACCACGAGGTCGGAGCCCGACACCGCCTGCGAGAAGCCTTCGCGCGCGGCGACGCGCGCGCGCTCCACTCCGAGCAGCATCGTGACGCTGAGAGCGATGGCGCAGACGATCAGGGCCAGCGTCAGGCGCCGGTTCCATGCGCTGCGAAGCGCGAGGCGCGCGAGGTTCGTCATGGGGCCGGGCCCTTCACGCCGGCGGCGACGCTGATCTCGTCCAGCGCGACCAGGCGCGTGAAGCGCGCCGCGAGGCGGCGATCGTGGCTCACGAAGAGCAGCGCGGCGCCCGACGCTTCGCATTCAGCGAGCAGCAGATCGAGGAAACCCTGCTGGCGCTCCGCATCGAGCGACGAAGTGGGCTCGTCGGCGATGATGAGCTCGGGCCGGCCGATGAGCGCGCGCGCGGCGGCCACGCGCTGCTGCTGGCCCACGGAGAGCTGCGTCACGCCCCGGGCGTGCAGCGACACGTCGAGGTCGAGCTCCGCGAGGAGCCGCTTCGACTGCGCTTCGAGATTGCCTCCGGCCTGCAGCGCCCGCTCGCGTCGCCGCCGCGAGAAGCGGCACGGGAGCAGCACGTTCTCGACCACGGACAGGTACGGAATCAGGTTGAACTGCTGGAAGATGAAGCCGATGTGATCGACGCGAAAAGCATCGCGCCGGCTCGCGCCCAGGGCCGTGATATCGCTTCCGAGGATGCGCACTCGACCGCGCTGGGGCACGAGCACGCCGCCGAAGATTCCCAGCAGCGTGCTCTTGCCGCTGCCGCTCGGCCCGTGCAGGAAGACCCGCTCTCCGGCGCCGATCGCGAAGCGCTCGAGCTCCACGGCCGGCGCGAGGTGCGGGGCCCATCGGTAAGAGACGCCCTCGGCTTCGAGGAGGGGCGCTGCGTCCATGATGTTCAGAACGCGATCATGCGCGACCCGGCCGTCAGCGTCGCCGCCGACTGGCGAGCCGGCGTCACGACCTGCGCGTCGATCCGGTGCAGCCCCGGAAAAACGGCGAAGAGCCTTGCCTCGAGGCCGGCAAGCTCGGAAGGCCTTTGGCAGCTGAACTCGATCTGCGCATCGAGGTCCGCGTGCCCCGGCTCCTCGTGGACGTCGCCCGGTGCCATGGGTGCCACGCCCTCGGCGGCGAGCAGCTTTGCGTCGATGACAGGAGACGCAAGCTGCACCGACTTCAACGCGCAGCGTGCGGCCGGTGTGGGCGCGAAGAGCTCCTGCGCCCGCGAGAAGCGCCGCACCATCGCCCGGATCGCCTGCGTTTCCTTCTCGTTCACCGGTGCGTGCTCGAAGCCCACCAGGTTGTCGAGGGGACTGTCGAGGGAGAGCTGGAGCGACCCGCCGTCAAGCGCCACGTCGAGCGCGGCAACCCCATGCACGTGGGGAGGCGCCGCGGGCGCGCTCCCCGCGAAGGCAATCGCGCCCACGAATCCAACGATCCGAAGATATCTCATCGAGGCACCTCAGAAGGAAAGCGACACCGAGCCGAAGAACGTCCTGCGGATGCCCCACTGCGGCGCGCCGACGCCGACGCCGCTCCCGTCGCGCAGCTCGTAGGACTTGTCGAAGAGGTTGAGGACTCCCAATCGCCCATCGAGCTGGCCGTACGCCGTCGGCCACGTATGGACGTACGAAGCATTGACGACCGTATAGTCCGGCAGCGCCTCCCCGTTGGGAATGTCGTTGTCACCCGTGCGCCGCAGGCCGCTGCCATACAGGGCATCGGCGTTCACCCGGTTGGCGCCGAACTTGTAGCTTGCTCCGACCGAGGCGGTGTATGTCTGGTCGTGGTCCAGGTAGATGTAGTGGTCCGCGATATAGGTGATCTCATCCACCCCGAACAGCGCCTGGCCGGAAATGATGTGCTTTCCCTGCGCCTTCTGATATGCGAGGTTGGCGTAAGCGCTCCACTGCGTGCCGGTGTAGATCGCCGAGAGCTCCAGCCCCTGCGCATGGCCGCGCTCGTAGTTGAAGGGCGACAGGATCAACGCCGCACCGAACTGCCCCTCGTCGATCAGGTTCTTGATGTCCTTGTAGTAGGCGTCCGCCGTGAGGGTGAGCTCGGGCGAAGCCTTGTGGACTACGCCGATGTCGTAGTAGTTGGTGCGCTCGGACTTGACGTTGTCGGACACCGGGATCTCGGGCGCATTGGTGGTGTTGGCGTAAAGTTCGACGCTCGTCTGCGCGGCGAGTTCCTGGGGGGGCGGCGTGAAGTAGCGCGAATAGCCGGCGTGAATTCCGGTGTCCTGGGTCACCTGATACGCCACGTTCACGCGGGGACTCCACTGCTGCTCGTTCACGAAGGCATCGACCTTGTCGTACCGCAGGCCGTAGTTCACCGTGAGCTTCGGGTCGATGCGCCACTCGTCCTGCAGGTAGGCGCTGTAGAGCCGCCCCGTCTTGCCGGAGTTGTCGATGATCGTGAACGGGTCGCTCGAGGACTGGTTGCCGTCGGCATCGGTCGGGAACACCCCAACGGAGTTGTTGCTTTCGGTCTTCTGCTGCGTGTAGCCGCCTCCGAACCGCACCGTGTGGGACGCGGCGAGCTTGTAGGAGGCGTCGAGCTGGACGCCGTTGGCGTTGTTCGAGCGCATCGTATCGGACGCGACGCCGAGATAGATCAGGTCGCCTTGCGGGTCGGGCTTGTAGTGCAGATCGGAGTATTGGTGAAAGAGCGACAGCTGGTAGTCGAGCGCGCCAACGCTTCGCTGCAGCGTCGCCACGAAGAAGCGATTCGCCTCGGTCTGGTTCTGGTCGAGCTGCGACGAGGGCAGCGCGATGAAGCCGGTGTCGAGGTCGCTGTATCCGGTCAGGGAGAAGGCGGGATCCTGGCCGGGATTCACCGGGATCTCAAACTTCCCGTTGTACGTCCCGAACATGAATCCGAGCCGCGTGCTGTCGTCGACATAGTAGGAAAAATTGCCGAACGACTTCACCTGGTGGGTCTTGTCGTGCGGGTTCGATTTGTCGGGCGTGGGAAACTCGATCCCGTTTTCGTTGGTGACGTAGCTTCCCGACAGGTAATAGCTGAGCGAGCCGACGGTGCCGAACACCTGGCCGCTGGGCTCGAAATCCTTGTTGCTGCCCACCGTGAGCCCGATCTGGCCACCCTGCTCGGTTCCCTCGCGAGTCTGGATCTCGACGATGCCCGCCGTTCGCAACCCGTACTGCGCCGGGAGCGCGCCCGTGACGAAGTCGATCTTGCTCACGTAACGGGTATCGATTGAAGTCCCGAACCCGGAAATGGCCTCCGGAAGCTGGACGCCGTTCACCCGATACTGGACATTTCCGTGGTCGTCGCGCACGTGCAGCGATCCCGATGCTTTCGAATCCTTGTCCACTCCGGGCAGGCGCAGCAGCACTTCGTCGAACGGCGTGGCCGCGCCCTTGCCGATCGTGTCGATCGCCGCGTCCTCGATGGAATAGACGGTCGTGCCGACCTTGGGCGACAGGTTGATGCGAGCGTCCTTGAATTTCTGGGCCGTGACCGTGATCCGCTCGCTGTTGGCGGGCGTGCCGTC
>Ga0335083_10005527_pt1 | contig 15923 bp, 15 predicted proteins | sample Lox_Sample_42_FD_206716 | JGI IMG/M metagenome (GOLD analysis project Ga0335083, IMG submission 206716) | Soil microbial communities from Loxahatchee National Wildlife Refuge, Florida, United States - Lox_Sample_4.2 | ecosystem: Environmental > Terrestrial > Soil > Wetlands | place: USA... | reverse complement strand
CGCGATCAGCTATGCGCTCGACGCGCGGCTTATCCAGCCCTACGACTCGCGACGTGATCAATTGGATCGTGCGATTAGGAACCTTCGCGCGGAGGCTGTTGCGACCCGATCAGTTGCGCTGCAGGCTGCGCTGGCTTCGGCCAATGATGCCGTTCAGATTGATCTTTATACCGACCACACTCCAGACACGGCGACGCTCGAAAGCGTCCGCCGGCACGCCAATCTCAAGCTCCATCTGATCGACAACCGCGTCGACAACATGGCTATCGTGTCGCTGGATCCGGGCATTCCGAAGCGCAGCGAAGGTCGGGCGTTGATCCGCAACTTTGCGTCGCATCCGCAAACGTGTGAGTTGCGTATCGAAGCGGGCAATCAGGAAGTCTTCCATTCGTCATTAGTGCTGGAGCCGCGCTCCTCAACGATGGTGCCTTTTGGACCAATTCAGCAGGGGGGCGTAGTTCACGCCCGCATCCTTACGCAGGACGCTCTCGCCGCCGATAACGAACGATGGGCTTCGTCGCCCGGGATCGAAAGTCCCAAGGTTCTGATCGTCTCCCCCGACCGGACCGCGCGTGATGATCTGGCACGTGTCCTGTTGGCCGTCAATTCGAACTATCGCATAACCGCGATCGGCACTTCCCCCGACGCGATGCGCGATCAGGTTGATCAGAAATTCGACCTGGTGGTCCTGCACGATTGGGCCGATGACCCGTTCAACGCGTCGAACCGCCTCTACGTCTTTCCGCCGCGTGATTTCGCGACCAAACCGCAGAAGTTCCACGTGACCAAGGATTTGCCGGCCGCGGAACTCCAAAGTCGGACGGGTGCTCCGCCTTTCGCAACGCCGGTGCTGCTGGGACCGACACGGGTAGTCGCTCTTCCCGATTGGATGACCCCACTGGCACAGGGCGCAGAGACCGGCGGCAAGACGGATATGTTTCCGATGGCAGCGGCAGGCCAGACACCGCAGGGCTCGATCGGTGTGGTTGCGTTCGACGTGCGCAACCACATGCTGCTCGACCCGGACCGTCAGGAAGCGCTACTGCTGGTGATCGACGCGGTGCGAGAACTAGGCGGGGCCGCGGATCACAAAATCGTCCCCACGGGAGAGCTGGTCCCCATCGCGACCTTCGGACCGGCAACCCTCACGGCTCCCGATGGAACCAAGCGCGAGTTGCTGCCCGACAAGGCTGGTCAGATCCGTTTTCGCCCGCTGCAAGCGGGTCGCTATCGGCTGAGTAAAGACGAGCGGACGGTTGAGATTTACGCGAACTATTTCGACGAAGCTGAATCGGATTTGGCTTCGGTCAGCGCGGCACCGGCAGCCTCGTCGCCAACGATCTCACCGGCCGCTGCAACAACGACCCAGATCCGGGCGGTACCACAAGCCTCTTTGCTGATAGCGATCGTCATTCTGGCCCTGCTAGCGGAATCGACGCTGATCGTGAGGCGAGCACAACCTTTGGAGTCGCGCGATGTTTGAGCGGCCAGCCCTCGTATGGCTCCTGCTGGCCAGCCCGTTGCTCGCTTGGCCAGGAATTCGCGCATTGCGCAGCGGCCAAGTGTTAGCCGGACTCGGTTCGACACTCGCGCGCCTGTTCTGTTTTTGGGCTGTAGTTCTCACACTGGCCGGTCTTCGTATTCCGGTGCATGGCAGTGCCGATCGCATGACGCTGGTAGTAGCACTCGATCAATCGCGCTCGATCGCTCCTGACCAGGAAGCGTGGATGATGCGTCAGGTAACCGAGCTTCGCCGCAGCCTGGATCCGCGCGATCAATTGGCCGTCGTCGGCTTTAGTCGCGATTCGCAGATCTTCGCACCTCCGGAGAATCCGCGCATCACCAATGTTCGCGAGCTTCCGCTCGATACTGGCGCAACGGACTTATCGAGCGCCTTGGCAACCGCCTCCGGTTTGTTCGCGGAAAAGAACGAAAAACGGATTTTGCTGCTGACCGACGGTAATGAGACTCACGGAAGCGCGCTGGATCTGGCATCTTCCCTTTCTGATCAGGGGATTCGCGTATATACCTCGGCCCCACCCTCCTCGGCTTTACAGCGCGTCGCGATTACCTCGTTTGAGTCACCCAGTGTAGTGCGAGCCGGCAGTAGCTTCGCACTGCGACTCGATATCGAAAGCGAGGCGACCCAACCCGCTCAAGCCGTTATCCGATTATTCGCCGACGACAATCCGGCCGGTGCACAGCAGATCACTCTTCAGCCGGGAATCAACCGTTTTCGACTTCCTTACCACGTCGCCAAGACCGGGGCCTATCTGATGAAAGCGACGGTCTCGGTCACAGCACCGCTGATTGCGCTGAACCCGTCGGCCGAGGCCCCGGTTTCGGTTATCGCGCCACCTCGGGTTCTGATGATCTCGGGTAATCCGGCGGAAAGCCTGGTCCAACTCCTCAAGATGCGCGGCTACACCGTCGATATGGCTGCGCCGCGTGGATTACCGCGTCGGCCCGAGGATTATCTGGCCTACCAGACTGTGATTATCGCGAACGTACCGGCCGAAGCGCTTGGCACTGCGGCACAGGAGGCCCTCAATCGCTACGTCGGTGACTTGGGCGGCGGATTAATCGTCGTTGGCGACAGTCTTAAGGATTCCGGGTTCCACGACGGGCCGCTCGAAAAGGCCCTGCCGATCAAGTTCGTGCCGCAGCCGCCACCTCCGTCGCGCGAGCCGATCGCGGTCTACCTGCTGGTCGATCGCTCGAACTCGATGAGCTACAACTCGCGTTTTGCCGCCGTTCGCGACGGCGAGCGTATTCGTTACGCCAAGCAGGCAGCGATCGCTCTGCTCAATCAGCTCGACGATACCGATTACGCCGGCGTTATCGCCTTTGATTCCGAGCCCTACGTCTTGGGTCACCTGCGGCAACTTGGTCCGGAGCGGCGCGACCTTGTCGGTCGGGTCGAGCGGCTCGAGCCCGGAGGTGGCACCGATTTCAAGCTTTCCGTCGAAACTGCCCGCGATGAGATTCTCAGCAGCGGTATCGCCGTCCGCCAGATCTTTCTCCTCACGGACGGCGACACGAATCGGCAATATCACGACCACGACAAATTGCTCGCCGACCTGGCCAAGCAAGGCGTCCCTGTCTCGACGATACGAATCGGTCCCGACCTGGAGAACCTTCGACTGCTGCAGGATTTTGCGCAGATTACGGGCGGCACCTTCTATCGCGTCGAGGACATAACCAAACTGCCGCAACTGTTGGTTCATCTGACGCATGAAGCACAGAACTTCAAATTGCGTCAGAGCACCCGCGTCGAGACGGGGTCTTCGAGTGCGGTATTGAGCGGACTCGATCTAGGCAAAATCCCACCGATCGATTTCTTTGCTGTGACCGAGCCCAAGGACGGGTCAGAGGTTCCCTTGACGGCCCACAAAGGGGCGCAGACTGCCCCGCTGCTGGTCTCGTGGCAATACGAACTCGGCCGGAGCGCAATCTTCTCCGGTGATCCTGATTCGATCGGTTCTGTTGGATGGCTGCGATGGGACCATTACGCTGAGTTCTGGTCGCAACTCGTCAGTTGGGTTGCGCGCGAGGGCGACTCGGGACCGTTCACGCTCCGGGCACAAGGCGGTGCGGGCGGGGCGTTGGAGATTACCGCCGAGAAAGCGGACAACCTCCCCGTCATGAATCTGTTTTGTCGTATCACAGGCCCTAAACATGCCTCGGATATCGCTCTGACGCCGAATGGACCTTCACTCTATCGCGGGGAATCCGCTCCCTTGCCGCGGGGTAAATACACCATCTCGCTGATGATCAAGGAAGGCGACAGTGAGCGTTTGCTCTCACGACGCGAGATTGCGACGGTTGGAGTCGAAAGCGCCGACGCCGCTGAACTGAAGTTGAAGCCGACCAATATCGCCCTGTTGCAGACACTGGCCCATCAGACCGGCGGCGCTTTCGACGCAACCCTGCAATCGACGATCACTCCTGCCGGCGGTATCGTAACCACTTGGCGGCCGATCGATAATCTGCTGATTCCGCTGGCGATGCTAATGCTGCTGGCGGACGTCTTTATCCGCCGCCAAATCTTGGCTTCCTAACGCCGATACTCGGCGAGTTTCGCTGCTAAAGACTGAAGCCGCTCCGTCGCCCGAGCGATCGTTTCATCGCTTTTCGAGAAGGTAAACCGCAGCATCCCGTGACCTAACTCCGGCCGATGGTAAAAGCTGGAGCCCGGCACCGCCGCGATACCAACCTTATCGAGCATGAAATCCGCCGCCTCAAAGTCGTTGCGGAAGCCCAGATGGTCGATACCCGCCATGATGTAATAGGCACCCTGCGGTATATGACAGCGGAGACCAGCATCCGTTAGCGCATCGAAGAGCATCGTGCGTTTATGCGTATAGCTAGCCACCAGATCGGCGTAAAAAGACTCGGGCAGTCGAAGCGCCGTCGCACCCGCTTCCTGCAAAGGATGCGGCGCGCCAACCGTAAGAAAATCGTGGACCTTGCGGATCGCACCTGTGAGCCGCTCGGACGCTATCGCATAGGCAAGACGCCATCCGGTGACCGAGTAGGTCTTGGAAAGACCGCTTATCGTAATCGTGCGATCGGCCATCCCGGGCAGACTGCCCAGAGAGACGTGCTGGCTGCCGTCATAGATGATGTGTTCGTAGATCTCGTCGGTTATCGCCAGAGTGTCGTGGCGCTGGCAGAGCGAAGCAATTAGCTCAAGCTCGGCACGACTGAAGATTTTACCCGTTGGATTATGGGGCGTGTTAACGACGATCGCTTTAGTGCGTGGGCCGAAGGCCTTTTCCAACTCCTCACGGTCGATCGAGTAGTTGGGTCCGCGGAGCGCAACATAGCGCGGTGTCGCGCCTGCGATAATCGCGTCAGGCCCGTAGTTCTCGTAAAAGGGCTCGAAGACGATTACTTCGTCGCCGGGGTTGATGATCGCGAGCAAGCTCGCGATCATCGCCTCGGTCGCACCGCAAGTAACAGTGATGCTTCGGTCAGGGTCGCAATCCAAGGCGTTATACGACCGCGCCTTGGCAGCTATTGCAGCCCGGAAATTTGCCGACCCATGGGTGACTGCGTACTGATTAAACTCGCTATCAATCGCTCGCTTCGCAGCTTCCTTAAGCTCCGAAGGTGCAGCGAAATCGGGAAAGCCTTGGGCGAGGTTAACCGCACCGCGGGCTAACGCCCGACGTGTCATCTCACGGATTACGGACTCGGTAAAGCGCTCAGTCTTGGTGGAGACTTCTGTTGGCATCGGTCGCTCAGCCTAGCTTAACCTTGCGACCCCGCCAACTTTTATGATCCAATGGGGATTGACCCGATGACTCCCCCTCACCCACTCTCAACAGCCAGACCTTCCCCCGAAGGCCTAGGCAGTTGCCATCAATAGGAGGCCAGTTCTAGTTTTGAGCGCGTAATTCTTCGAGCTGAGCCGCGCCCTGCTGCAGACGCCACTGATCTATCGCCTCGACGTTGAACCGCCAGTCACTGCCGATTTTGAAGCCGGGCAACTGACCCTTCTTGAGCAAACGGTAAATCGTTGAGCGATGAACGCGCAAGTAATCCGAGAGCTCCCCCACTGTCAAAACCTTCGCATCTGCTAAATTGGCCATGACTTGATTTCTCCTAACACCCTCTAAAGTCACCTATCCTACAGGGAGACTACCACAACTCTCCTTAATCAGCGAACGGTTCGCCAAACGAATTTCAAGCACTTTTTTCACAACTTTTAACAATCTGTACGACGATAAAGCGGAAACCTGTGGACGAAAGATCGTTTATGGTTCTCAAACTAAAGAGGGAGACGCCATTCTTTCGTGTTTTATTCAATTTAAAGACGGAGTAAGCACCGTCATTACTGCGCTCCTTGGCCAAGAAACCGTCTGTTGATAAATGGCCGCCCAAGGCACAGTTTGCGTCGTTGCGGCTCCTTGATATCGTTCAACCGATGTCCGCCGTGATCCGCGCCGGGGCTTCCGGTTTCAGCTACAAAGAATGGCTGGGCGGCTTCTACCCGGCCAAGCTCCCTGCGCTGAAGATGCTACCGTATTACGCGGAACGGCTCCCGACGGTCGAAATCAACTATACCTTCCGTGCGATGCCGCGACGATCGATGCTAGAGGGATGGGCGGCCAAGACGCCGCCCGATTTTCGTTTCGCGCTGAAGGCGCCTCAACGAATCACGCACTTCGCGAAACTCCGCGGTATCGAAGAGAATCTCAACTATTTTATCGACACGGCCGGTGCGCTCGGCGAACGACTGGGCCCCATTCTCTTCCAACTTCCACCGGATCTGAAACGCGATGATGAGCTGCTCAAGGATTTCATCGCTCAGATCGACGGGAGGGTGCGAGCTGCGTTCGAGTTTCGTAACGCCGCGTGGTTTGATGACGCAGTGATGAATCTGTTGCGGAGCAGCGGGGCCGCGCTCTGCATCGCTGAAACCGATAAACTAGTTAGTCCAATTCTGTATACAGCTGACTACGTTTATATGCGATTGCGTAAAATTAATTACAACGATGCTGCGCTGCGTGTCTGGGCCGAAAAAATTCGAAAACTGAGTGATGGAACGAAGGAGATCTTCATCTACTTCAAGCATGAAGCCTCGGCTCCTGCGCTCGCCCAGCAGATGCTGACCTTGCTCGCCCAGTCCTGAAAAACGACCCGATGTTGCCGCCACTGGGAAAGTATCGCTTCGAGATATTCCAGAGCAGCGTCTTAAGCGCCGTTGAAGAAGCCACGTTCACGAGACAATCACTCACGGTGTTGCGCAAGGCAACTGAGGGATATACGAAGCACAGCATCGTCGCAGCGCTGGACGCGGAAGGGCGCATCTCCACGATCAGCGTGAACTATTCGAGCCATCTCTTTAAGCGGGACGCCAATTATCGCACCGATGGCGAGGTCTTTCGTGGCAGCGTCAGCACGGTGGCAGGACGCAACGAAATCGTGATCAAGCTAGGCCGTTTTGGTGAAGTCGAAGTGGCTGGAGTCGTGGCCTTCAGGATGCTGATCCTGGCTCACGTCCTCGAACGCGGTCAGCCACGATGGACCGGGCGGGTCGCGGTCATCGACCCCAGTGGTCTAGCCGCTGCGTCGCTGAAACAGACCTGTCGTATTGGAAGAACGAAAAATCTCTGGACCTATGAAGCGCGGATGGGCGACACCGAGGAGATCGAGATCGATGATGCCGGTCGGATCCTGATGTGTCGCGGTCAGGATCGGACCGGCAGCAAATTAGTCAGTTTTGAAGCAGCAGAGCCCTGATAATTGTTAGGCAGCGGCAGCGCGTTCACGGGGCATCTTGCAATCGCCCTCGAACTGCGCGCCTTCGTTCAGGATGAGGCTCGGCGTGCTGATCGTGCATTTGCATCGGGCGGTCGGCAGCAGTTCCAGACGCTCCCGCGCGATAATCTCGCCGGTAACCTGTCCTGCCACCGTTATGCGACTTCCCGCGATGCGCGCCGACACCACAGCGCCTTGCGCGATCATGATGACGTCGCCGGTGATTTCCCCTTCGGCATCGCCTTCGATCTTCGCCGGAGCACGAAAGTTCAGCGTGCCCTTTATCTTGGTGCCCTTGCCGATGCGTGACTCAAAAGATGCTTCGTCGATCGCCGCCATCTAACCTCTCCCCTCCGTTCGACCGTGCCAAGGCTGCAAAGTCGTGACGCTATCGCAATATGCGCCGAAAACGCGCGTTAGGCAATCCAGTTTAGTCACTCTGTTGCGACGCACTCTATTCGTCGTGACTCCGCTTTATGCATCTTTTACATCGCGTCACGCCGCATGATCGTACGTGCGATCGCAAAGCGATGAACTTCCGACGGTCCGTCGTAGATGCGGAACGCCCGAATATCGCGATAAATCTGCTGGACCACCGTGTCATCAGTGATGCCCATACCGCCGAGAACCTGCAGCGAACGATCAACCACGCGGTTGAGTGCTTCTGAGCAATAGACCTTATACATGCTGGTTTCGAGTTGGGCGCGTTCGCCGCGATCGAGCAACCAGGCCGCATGCCAGATAGCGAGGCGGCTCAGATTCAGATCCATTTCGTTGTCCGCGAGCATGAACCCGACCCCCTCGTGCTCGCCGATTGCGCGACCAAAGGCCTGACGCTTACGCGCATATTCCGTCGCGATCGCGTGGCAGCGACGCGCGGCCCCAAGCCACCGCATGCAATGCGTTAGTCGCGCGGGCCCTAGCCGAACCTGTGCGTACCGAAACCCTTTGCCGACTTCACCCAGGATTCGCTCACTGCCGACGCGAACGTCGTGAAACTCGACCTCGGCGTGGCCGCCCGGCGAGTTGGAATCCATCGTGTTCAGCAATCGCTTGAGGGCAAACCCGGGTGCGTCCATGTCGACGAGAAACATCGTCGCACCCAGGTCGCGGCCATCCTTATCTTCAGTTCGCGCCATCACGATATTCAGTGACGCACCCGGCGCCCCGGTGATTAGCCATTTGCGGCCATTGATCACGAAGTCGTCGCCGTCACGTCGCGCGACCGTTTTCAGCAACGCAGGATCGGAGCCTGCGCCACCGTCCGGCTCGGTCATCGAGAAGACCGTGCGGATTTCGCCGCGAACCAGCGATCCGAGCCAGCGCTCCTTCTGCGCGGGAGTCGCTACCTTGTCGAGCAGGTTGGTGTTGCCTTCGTCCGGAGCCTGGATGTTCAGCGCAAGCGGACCGAGCGTGGACCAGCCGGCGGCCTCGAACACTACCGCCATCCCCCGATGATCCAGTCCAAGTCCGCCATATTCCTTCGGACCGTGGGGTGAGAGCAGACCCGCGTAACGCGCCCGTTTCACCATCTCGAGACGCAATTCTTCGGAAGGCCCATGAGAACCCTGACGCGGATCGCGCTCAAGCGGAACGATCTCTTCGCGAATGAATTCTTCGGTCTTGCGCGCTACGGCCAGATGTTCGGCTGGGATTTCGAAATCAATCATTTAATAATCCGTCCAGTTTCATACGTTCTTTCCGATAAGAAGCACTTCAATCACACGCGACAGAGCAAACCGCCGTCGACGGCGATGGATTCTCCGGTGACGAAGCTGGCCGCCGGCGAAACCAAATAGAGGAGCGCTCCAGCAATTTCCTCCGGCTTCAGTAAGCGCCGATAGGGCAGATACTTAACAAGCTTTTCATTGAAATCGCCGGGCTCGGTTTCTGCACGACCGGGTTCATCGAGCCATCCGCATTCAATCATGTTGATGCGGACGCTGCGGCGCGCCCATTCGAGTGCGAGAGCGCGCACGAGATTCCTGACCGCTCCTTTGGCCGCGCAATAGAGCGTGGCATTGGGCACTCCACGCTCCGCCATCACGTTACTGATATTCACGATCGAGCCGCCGCCCCGCTGCAGGATCACCCGGCCGACCTCCTGACATGCCATCCAGACCGTCTTGAAATTATCTTCCATCACGCGGTCGTAGGCCGAGTCATCGGTGTTGTCGAAGGGCGCGTAGAAGGGTCCATCAAACGCGGTGACCAGAATATCGAGCCCGCCGAGTTCTTTTACTGCAAGATCGGCGGTCGCGCTCAAATCGGCGCGCAGTGCGGCGCGTTGAACCTGGATCGGCACCTTCTTCTGTCCCGCGGCCATGATCGCCTTGGCCGCCTCGTTCAAGGCGTCAGTGGTGCCCGCATCCTGTGACGCGATCATCACTTTGCCGCCGGCTTCGGCGAGCGTCACAGCGGCGACGCGCCCCAGATTGTGTTCCGCGCCGAGCACCAGCGCACGCTTACCCGCGAGAGAAAAATCCTTAATTCCTGGTGGAAGTGCCATCCGTGTCGCTCCCGCAATGCCTATTGTTTGCCGCCCGGAACGGCACCGGTTGGAGTGATTCCGCCCGCGAGTCCGCCGCCGTCGATGATCAGCAATTCGCCGTTGATATGGTTCGAGGCCTCCGAAGCGAGGAAGACCGCGAGCGGACCGACATCATCGTCCTCACCAGCGCGCCCGATAGGAATAAATTTGCCGCCCTTGAAAAACTCCATCATCTTTTCGTTATGCGGAAAGATGCCGGGAACGATGCAATTGACCTGAATATTGTCGTCGCAGTAGGTCAACGCAAGCGAACGAGTCAGTTGGAGAATCGCACCCTTCGCGCAGGCGTATGTATAGATGTGCTTGCCGCCGCGCAGTCCGTAACCTGACGCCACGTTGATGATCTTGCCACGCTTGGCCTTCACCATGTGGGGGATCACGGCGCGAGCACCGTAGAACTGGCTCGTGAGATTGGTATCGATCCCGAGACGCCAATCCTCATCGGAGAGCTGATCGATGCGCTTGCCGAGCGAATCAGGATCGATACCTGCATTGTTCACGAGAATATCGACCTTGCCGAATTCGGCGATCGCCGCTTCGACCATCGCATTGACCTGCGCTGATTGAGTGACGTCGGTTGCTTTTACCAGGCACTTACGACCGAGTGCGCGGACGGCGGCGGCCGTCTCCTCCAACTGCGAAAGGGTGCGCGACGCCGCCACGATATCCGCACCGCAGTTGGCGAAGCGCAACGCCATCGCGCGCCCGAGCCCACGTCCGGCACCGGTAATGATCGCGACTTTGCCTTCGAGGCTAAAGTTATCGAGAATCATGATCTTCTCCGCTTATCGTCCAGCTTAGCGTTTTGACCCAACGGCGCGACGCGGAATATATTCGCATTTGAGGTCACAATCAGATGGCTGTCCAAATCGAGATGTTCTCCGACTTCATCTGCCCGTTTTGTTACATCGGTTTCGAGACCGTCCGCAAGCTCAAGCCCGAATTTGACCTTGATATCCGCTGGCGCGGCTTCCAAATTCATCCGGAATGGCCCGCCGAGGGGATGCCCTCGTCGGAGTTCCGTCGCGACATGAGTCCCGAGGCACGCCGCGCCATCTGGAATCGTATCCAGACGATGGCCGAGGCTGCGGGCTTTTCGATGAAACCACCCGAGACGCTGACCAACTCACGCCTCGCCCTCGAAGCAGCAGAGTACGCGGCCGAACTCGGCAAGGGTGAAGCTTTCGAAGAGCGCGTCTACAAAGCCTATTTCAACGAAGGGCTGAATATTGGCCAACAGGGCGTCGTAGCCGATCTCGCCGCAGATGTCGGGATCGATCGTATCGATTTGAACGCCGCACTTGAGTCCAATCGCTACACCATGCGCCTGAAGAACAACACGATGATCGCGCACAATCGCAACGTCGATGGTGTTCCGACTTTCTTTATCGGCGAATATCCGATGGTCGGAGCGCAGAGCGAAGAGACGATGCGGCACATCCTGACCCGCTACATTCAGAAGATGGCAGCGGCAAAATAACGTCCATGGAAGCGCTCGATCTGCGCGGCATCAAGTGCCCGCTCAATTGGGCGCATGCCAAGGTAAAGCTCGAACAGATGAAGCGGGGTGAGGTGCTCGATCTGTTGATCGACGACCCGCGCGGCCTGCGCGATATCCCACGCGCAGCCGAGGCCGAAGGCTACGCCCTGCTTGAGATTATCGAGGCCGACACAGCTTGGCATTTGCACATCGAAAAATAATCGGCCGGCAATCGCGTTTGCCGGTCGGCGCACCAAAGAAGAGAGGAACCGAGACCGATGCTAACTCCGGAGCAAAAGCAAAAACTTGCGAATCTTTTCGCAAAACAGCATCTTGCCGTGCTGATCACGCAGGGCACCGAATGGACCACCGGAACGATGCAGGCTTTCGCCGAGACCGACGATCTCGACCTCGTCTTCATCATGGCCGATAACGCCGAGAAGTATCACAACGCTCGTCAGCGCCCGAACGTCACCGTGATGGTCGATACGCGCGATACCGGCAAGGTCGAGAGCTTCGAGATTACCCGCGCCTCGCTACAGGGTCTGGCGTCCGAAGTTCAGCGCGATAGCGCCGAATGGGAGACGCTCAAGGGCATCTTCCTCAAAAAGAATCCGTTCGAAACACCGTTTTTCGGCAACCCGGCGCTGCGGATGATGCGCGTGAAGCCGAAGCGCGTCTCCTATGCGAGCGGATTGCAGGACGCCTTCAAGGCCGAATTCTAAACCTCGCAAACAACCCGATGGCGTCGCAAGCCACTGACTAGAGTCGACTCTCTGTCGAGTGGCTTGGCCGTCGGCACGAGCGTTGCTCTTGGACGCGCGCTCGGGTGGACTCTGCCGCTAAACTGAGAGCGTTCGCGTGATGGAGTGCGATGGATGCTCAAGAGACGGGCAGTGTTGTGCCGGATTTAAAGGCAGTTAAGCCACCCCAGCCATCGGCTTCGGACATGCCGATGAACGAGATGTTCGAAGAATCCGGTCGGCCCCGTCCCGAGTGCTCGCGCGTGGCGAGCTATCTCCTTACCCTCGAAGCTCGCCGGCTTGTCGAGTTGGGCGATCGTGCTCACGTGATGTTCCAGCAGATGGGCGTCACCTTCAACCACTATGGCGATGCTGAGGGAGCAGAGCGGATCTTCCCCTTCGACCCGGTGCCACGGATTATCTCGGCGTCGGTATGGAAAGCCGTCGAAGAAGGGCTGATTCAGCGCGTCCGAGCCCTCAACGCGTTCCTCGCCGATATCTATGGCGAAGGCGCGATTCTCAGAGAAGGCATCGTCCCGCGCGATTTGATTATCGGCTCGTCGCAGTTCCGTCATGCCGCCGTGGGGATCAAGCCGCGCAACCAAGGCTTCGTTACGATAGCGGGAATCGACTTGGTGCGTGGCGCCGATGGTCGCTTCTATGTCCTCGAAGACAATGTGCGCACCCCCTCGGGCGTTTCGTATGTGCTCCAGAACCGGGTCATCATGCGCCGGCTTTTTCCCGAGCTACTTCGCGCGATGCAGGTGCGGAGCGTCGAGAATTACCCTGCCGACCTGCTCTCGAGTCTCAAGGCAATCGCACCGGGCGATAGCTCGAATCCGGTCGTCGCGGTCCTGACTCCCGGAGCCTACAACTCCGCCTTTTTCGAGCATGTTTTTCTCGCTCAGCAGATGGGCGTGGAGCTGGTCGAAGGTCGCGATCTTGTGTGCGTCGACCATCAGCTCTTCATGAGGACGATCTATGGCCTGCGCAAAATCGACGTACTCTACCGGCGCGTCGATGATGACTATCTCGATCCGGTGGTCTTCCGACCCGATTCGTTGCTTGGCGTCGCGGGACTCACTGCGGCGATCCGTGCGGGCAACGTTGCGGTTGCTAACGCTATCGGCACGGGCGTCGCCGATGACAAGGCCGTCTTCGCCTACACGCCTGCGATGATTCGCTTCTATCTCAACGAAGAGCCGATTCTCCCGATCGTCGAGACGCATTTGCTGCGCGAGCCCGACGAGTGCGAATTGGTGCTGCGCAATCTCGATCGTTACGTGATCAAACCGACCGGTGCTTCAGGCGGATACGGTGTGGTGATCGGCCCGAAAGCGAGCGAGAAGGAGCTTGAAGAGGTTCGCGCTCGCATCATGCGCGATCCTGCCGCCTATATCGCCCAGCCGGTTGTGCAGCTCTCCGTCCATCCGACGTTAACCAGCGTGAGCGGTGAAGGGCCACGTCTCGAACCACGCCACGTCGATTTGCGGCCGTTCGTCCTGATGGGCGCCGAGCCACGCGTCCTCGCCGGTGGACTTACGCGGGTCGCACTGCGTAAAGGCTCGCTGATCGTGAATTCCTCACAAGGAGGGGGCAGCAAAGATACGTGGGTGCTGGAGGACGAATGCTACGCCGCATAGCGGAACACCTTTTTTGGGCGGCACGCTATCTCGAACGCGCCCAATGGCGGGCGCGTTTGGTCGATGTAAACTACAACCTGCTGCTCGAGGTGCCGCCGCGCACCGATGATCCTTGGGAAGCGCTGCTCGCAATCACCGGCGAGAACGAGACCTTCAAGGCGCATCATAGTCATGCCGACGAGCGCTCGGTGGTGAACTTCTTCACGCTCGATCGCGATAATCCTTCGTCGATTCGCCGCTGTATCGATGAAGCGCGGACCAACCTCTCCTCGATGCGCCATCAGGTGCCTACCGAGGTCTGGCTCGAAGTAAATCGCCTCTATCTGGAATCCTCTGGATGGCCTGCCGATGCGCTCGGCTTGCCGAGTATCCCGGCGTTTTTCACCACACTGCGCGAGCGTTTTTACATGATCGGCGGCGTGATCCAGGCGACGATGCCTCGCGATGCAGCCTACGACTTTTTCGAAATGGGCACGATGCTCGAATGTGCCGACAACGTCGCACGCCTGGTCGATGTGAAATATCACTACCTGCTGCCGCGCCTCGAGGATGTCGGTGGCGCGGCCGATGGTCGCCAATGGGCGGCGTTGTTGCGGAGCGCGTCGTCGCTGGAGGCCTTTCGGCAAATCTACGGCAATGCGATGAGAGCCGACCGGGTCGTAGAGATTCTATTGTTCAATGGCGAAGTACCGCGATCGGCACGCTTCTGCGTCGATCACATTGCTGCAGCGCTCGCGCGGCTCGCGGGCCGTTATCCGGATTCCGCGTCGCCGCATATCGAGCAGGGATTGTTGAAGATGCTGGTTGCGGCCGGTTCGGGCACCAGCGTGATTCGCAAGGGGCTGCACGAATTTCTGCTCGGCTTTACCCGCGAGTGCTCCGCAGTCTCGGATCGTATCGCTGCGGCCTACATGACGATCGACTAAGAGGCGCCCGCATGCGCTTTCGTATCAAACATACAACGCGCTTCGACTATGACTCGCCCGCTTACGACTCGCACAACGAATTGCGGATGTGTCCTTGGAATCGGAATGGGCAGCGCTGTCTCCAATTTGAATTAAAAAGCGAGCCTGCTGGAGCGATTCTCGCGTTCGACGATTTCTATGGGAATCAGGGCCATTCGCTGTCGGTCGCGGACCCGCACGACGCGCTCGCGATTACTGCGACCTCCACCGTCGAGATCGCCAATCCGGATTACCTCAACTATCCTGACGTGCCCTTCTCACGGTTTCTTTCCGGCGATGGTGAACGCGGAAATCAGTTCTACGAGTTTCTCGCCCAGAGCCGGTATATTCCGTTCAGCGAGCGATTGCGAAAGTTCTTCTGGAATGGGGCGCGGCCGCGCGGCTCCGACGACGTCGCCGAGTACGTGATGCGCGTCGTATGCTACGTGCGCGATCAGTTCGAATACGAGACGACCAAGACGCACGTTCATTCGAGCCTCAACGAGATTCTCAAGTCAGGCGGCGGTGTCTGCCAGGATTTCGCGCATCTGACGATCGGCTTGCTGCGGCTCGCGGGGGTGCCCGCTCGTTACGTTTCGGGTTATATCGCGCCGGCGCGCTTCACCGGTGGCGATACGCTGGGCGAGCAGGCGAGTCACGCCTGGCTCGAAGCGTGGCTGCCCGGCCCCGGATGGGTAGGATTCGACCCGACCCATCGATGCCGCACCGACCAGCGCCATATCGGTGTGGCTATCGGGCGTGATTACGGCGATGTGCCGCCGGTGCGCGGGGCTTATCGCAGCGACGGAACGAAATCACTGATGAGTGTCGATTTGAGTATCGGATTGGCGTCTGATGAGAACGCTGTCCGCCTGCTTCATCCGGTCAAGCGGGCCCAGTCGCAGCAGTAGGTCCGCTCACCGTCGCATTGAGATCCTTCACCAGACCATTCGCGAGTTCGTAAACCCATCCGTGGACGTGCAGTTCCTGCCCACGCGCCCACGCCTCCTGCACGAAGACATCCGAAGCGACGTTGCGGACCTGTCGCAGCACGTTCAGCTCGCATAGGCGATTGAGTCGCGCGCGCTTATCCCGAATCGCGTTCAGCTCCTCCTGATGCTCCTGATAGGTCTCGCGAATCGGATGGAGCCAGTGATCGACCAGGCCGCGCCGTTTTCCATCGACGGCTGCCGCCACACCTCCACATCCGTAGTGGCCGACGACGATGACGTGCTTGACCTTCAGCACGTCGACGGCGAATTGCAGAACCGAAAGATAGTTCGCGTCTTGCGG
>Ga0335083_10005526_pt1 | contig 15924 bp, 16 predicted proteins | sample Lox_Sample_42_FD_206716 | JGI IMG/M metagenome (GOLD analysis project Ga0335083, IMG submission 206716) | Soil microbial communities from Loxahatchee National Wildlife Refuge, Florida, United States - Lox_Sample_4.2 | ecosystem: Environmental > Terrestrial > Soil > Wetlands | place: USA... | reverse complement strand
GCGCGCGACACCTCGATCAGCGGGTAGCTGCAGCAGTAGCCGGGACATTTCTTGCAATCGTAGGAGGCGTCGTTTTTCACTGTTCTCGATGGCGGGGAAAAAGGCCGCGAATTCTACGCTAATCGCGTTAACCCTTTTGGGTGCCGGGCACGTTTCATCCAGGGTATGCCCAACCTGGAGAAAGCATCATGAAAACCCTCAAACTGGTTTTTGCGGCGCTGCTGGCCGCGTTCTCGGCCTGCGCCGCCGCGGTCGGCGGCCTGGCCGACCTGTCCGTCTACGACCGCAGCGAGGGCCGCAGCCTGCCCGTTTACTGGCACGAAGGCCGCGCCTGGGTGGTCGGCAAGCCCGGCAACGAATACCAGCTAAACCTGCGCAACCGGCGGGGCGAAGATGTGCTCGCGGTACTGTCAGTGGATGGCGTCAACGTGATCAGCGGCGAGACCGCGAGCGTGCAGCAGAGCGGCTACGTGCTCGCGCCCGGCGGCGCACTGGAGGTGAAGGGCTGGCGCAAGGACCTTTCGCGCACGGCAGCCTTCTATTTCACCCCGCTGGGGGATTCCTACGCTGCGCGCACCGGCCGGCCCGATAACGTCGGTGCGATCGGCGTGGCGCTCTACCGAAGGAAAGCGCCTGAGCCCGTGCCCTTCTCGCAGATAGCTCCATCCGCAAAGAGCGAGAGGAGGGACTCGGCTGCCTCGGAGTCGGCGGCGCGCGCTCCGGCCGCCGAGCCGCAGCTGGGAACAGGCCACGGACGCAGCGAGACTTCATATGCCCGCATGGTCGGCTTCGAACGCGCGACCAGTGCGCCAGCGGAAACGGTGGTGATTTACTACGACAGCTACCGCAACCTAGTCGCGCGAGGCATCATTCCGCAACCCCCGCTCGGGCGGCCGGTGCCGAACCCGTTCCCGGGCTTTGTGCAGGACCCGCCCGCGTGAAGGACGCCGAGTGCCGCGTAGACTGGAGGTAGATGCAGGCCGGCGACGAACAACTCATGCTTGCTTATCGAGAAGGCGACGCCGGCGCCTTCGAGGAGATCTACCGGCGCCACAAGGGCGGCCTGTTCCGCTTCGTGCTGCGCAGCGTGCGCGAGCGCGCAGTGGCCGAGGAGCTGTACCAGGAGATCTGGATGCGCGTCATCGAAGCGCGCGGGCGGTACGAAGTCTCGGCGCCAGGTGCCGGCCAGCCCGCGAAGTTCAGCACCTGGCTCTATACGATCGCGCACAACCGGCTCGTGGACCACTGGCGCAAGCGCGGGTTGCAGCTGGTCGCGCTCGACGCGCAGGATCCGGCAGCCGATCCGTCGGCGCCGATGGAATACGAACCGCAGCGCATTGCCGAGGCGAAGCAGGGGCTGGAACTGTTCGCGCGCGCGTTGGCGGAGCTGCCGCCGGCGCAGCGCGAGGCCTTCCTGATGCACCAGGAGGCGGATATGAGCGCGGCCGAGATCGCGCTCGCCACGGGCAGCAACGAGGAGGCCGCGAAGAGCCGCCTGCGCTACGCGGTGTCCAAACTGAAGCAGGCGATGGGCGGTGGCTGAAGAAATCGACCCGAAGGTTTCGATCCGCTATCGCGAACTCGGCGCGGAGGAGCCGCCGCGCGCGCTGGATGAAGCGATTCTCGCGGCAGCGAGGCGCCCGCTAGCGGGTGAACGCGGACCCGTGCGTTCACCGGCGCGACGCCTTGCGGGGCCGCTGTCGCTCGCAGCCGTGGTGGTGCTGTCGGTCGTGGTGACCCTGCGCATGCAGCACGAGCGGCCGGAAGTTGCATCGCCGGCGCCGGCGCCCGCGACTGCGCCCTTGCCTGCAGCGAAGGAGACTGCGCCGGCGGCGCTGCCGGACGAGAAACCCCAGTCTCGGCCCAAGGCGGAACAGCAACCCAAGCCACCGGCACGCCTCGAGCCGGCGCCAATTCAATCCCCGATACGGCACTCCCCGATACGGGAAAAAACGCAGGCGCCCGCTTCGCGCGACGATACGGCGCGCGATGCCGGAGCCGCGGCGCAGGCGCTGTCGAGGCCGGCGGCGGAAACGCCCGAGAAGGAACTGGAGCGCATCGCACAGCTGCGCCGCGAGGGCAGGCAGGAGGACGCGGACAAGGCGCTGGCGGAATTCCGCAAGCGCTACCCGGACTACAGGATTCCCGACGCGACGCTGGAGCGCGTCGAGAAACGCTAGTCAGGCCTTCGGTTTTTCTCCCGCTGCCTGCAGGAACACCGCGCAGGAATCGAGTTTGCCGAACTGCGCGCGCTTGGCGGCCTGGTACTGGCTGCGCACCAGCGATGCAATCGGCACCGGGCGGTCCAGTTCGCTGGCGAGCGCGAGGAAGTAGCGCAGGTCCTTTTCCATCAGCTCCAGCTGGAACTGCGCCGAGAAGTCGCGCTTGAAGATCTTCGGCAGCTTGGTCTTCATGAGACGCGAACCCGCGGCGCCTTCGCCCAGCACTTCCAGCGCCGCGTCGCGGTCGAGGTTCGCCGCCTCGGCCACCTGCGCGGCTTCCGCGATCGCCACGGTCAGCGAGGCGGAAATCATGTTGTTGATGAGCTTGAGCGTGGCGCCGGCGCCCGAGTCGCCGATGCGGCGGACCATTTTCCCCATCGCGGCGAGCACCGGCTGCGCCTTGTCGAAGGCAGCCTGGTCGCCGCCGACCAGGATTACCAACTCGCGCGCTTGAGCCTGCGCCATCGAACCCGACACCGGCGCGTCCAGGTAAAAGACGCCCTTTGCTCTCGCTTCAAATGCGACTTCGCGCGCCGTCGCCGGCGTGTTGGTGCTGGAATCGAGAATGATCGTGCCCGCTGCGGCTGCGGCGACGGCGCCGTTGGCCCCCAGCATCACTTCGCGCGTGGCGACGTCGTCCGAGACGATCGAGCAGACGAATTCAGCGCCCTTGGCTGCGGCTGCGGGCGACTCGCAGACCTGGATGCCCTTGTCCGCGAAAGATTTTGTTTTTTCTTTATTTCTATTGAAGACCTTCAACACATGCCCCGCGGCATGCAGGTTCATCGCCATGCGCGAGCCCATCGCGCCCAAGCCTATAAAAGCCACTGTACTCATTCGATCCTCCTATCGGTACTCCAGTATGCAGGTGTGCAAACCGTGTAAGCTACATTGCCACAGTTAGTGGCGGAGTTGGCCGTGATCGACTCGGATGACAATACCGAACGGGGTCGGATCGACAAGATTCTCGATGCGCGCGAAAAGCAATTGCAGGAAGCGCTCGCGATCGCACACCTCGGAAGCTGGGAATGGGATGTGGAACAGGGAGCAATCTCCTGGTCTCCCGAGTTGAAGCGGATTTTCGGAGTCGTCGATGGTTTCCGCCCCACGGTGAGCAGCTTCCTGGAGCTTGTTCATCCGGAAGACCGCGCTTGGGCGGCAAAGGCCGCAAAAACCACGCAGGAAACCGGGTTCTCCGAAGAGATCCCGTTTCGCATCATCCGGCCCGATGGATCCGTCCGGATAGTAAGGGCGCGCGGAACCATAAGTCGCAGCAGGATGGGCAAACCGGTGCTGCTGGTCGGCGTAATCCAGGATCTCGGAGACGGCAGCATGATCCCGGGATTCAACAGCAACGATACCGCGCTGGACAGCCTAAGCGCGCGCGAACGTGAGGTATTGCTGCTCGTCGTACAGGGCAAGACGAGCAAGGCGATCGCGAAGACTCTTTCCTTGTCGGACAAGACAGTCGATACCTATCGCAGTCGCATCATGAAGAAGCTTGGCGTCGAGAACGTCGCGCACCTCGTCAGGTATTTCCTATTCCACGGCTACAGAGGTTTGTGACGGGACTGGTTCGCTCGACTGCTCTCGAAGGACCCAGCCCTCTTTTTCAATGATGCAGGATTTTCGACAGGAATAGCTGCGCGCGCTCGGAGCGCGGCGTGCCGAAGAATTCGTCCTTGGTGGCGTCCTCGATGATCTTGCCCGCGTCCATGAAAATCACGCGGTGCGCGACCTTCTTGGCGAAGCCCATCTCATGCGTGACCACCATCATGGTCATGCCTTCCTGCGCGAGCTCGACCATCACGTCGAGCACTTCGTTGATCATTTCCGGGTCGAGCGCCGAGGTCGGCTCGTCGAACAGCATCGCGATCGGGTCCATCGACAGCGCGCGCGCGATCGCGACGCGCTGCTGCTGGCCGCCGGAGAGCTGGCCGGGAAACTTGTCCTTGTGCGCAATCAGGCCGACGCGGTCGAGCAGCTTGAGACCCTTGTCGCGCGCCGCCTCCTGCGTGCGGCCGAGCACCTTGACCTGCGCGAGCGTCAGGTTCTCGGTGACCGAGAGGTGCGGGAACAGCTCGAAGTTCTGGAACACCATGCCGATGCGAGAGCGCAGCTTCGGCAGGTCCGTCTTCGGGTCGCCGACCGGGATGCCGTCGACGGTGATCTCGCCCTTCTGGAAGGGCTCGAGCGCGTTCACGCACTTGATGATGGTGGACTTGCCGCTGCCCGAGGGGCCGCAGACCACCACCACCTCGCCCTTCTTGACCTCGGTGGAACAGTCGGTCAGGACCTGGAATGCCCCGTACCACTTGCTGATGTTCTTGATGGAGATCATCGGATGATCGCGATTCTATTTTGAAGTTGTTTGACGAGGCTGGACAAGCCGAAGGAAATGATGAAGTAAACCACCGCGGCGAACGTGTACATCTCGACCAGGCGGTAATCGCGGTTGGCGACCTTGGACGCGGCGCCGAGAAAATCGGTCGCCGATATCACGTAGACCAGCGATGTGTCCTGGAACAGGATGATGGTCTGCGTCAGCAGCACCGGCAGCATGTTGCGGAAGGCCTGCGGCAGCACGATCTTGCCCATCGTCATCCAGTAGTTCAGGCCGAGCGCGTAGCCCGCCCAGACCTGGCCGCGCGAGACCGACTGGATGCCGGCGCGCATGATTTCGCAGTAGTAGGCGGCCTCGAACATCGTGAAGGTGATCAGGCAGGACAGGAAGGAGCCGACCTTGACCGGGTCCGGGGAGCCGATGATCCAGGCGCCGATGTAGGGCACCAGGAAGAAGAACCAGAAGATAACCAGCACCAGCGGCAGCGAGCGCATCAGGTTCACGTAGCCGCCGGCCGCGAGCCCGAGCAGGCGGAATCGCGACAGCCGCATCATCGCCAGCAGCGTGCCGAAGAAAATGCCGCCGACCATAGCCAGCCCGGTCAGCGTCAGCGTGAACGTCATGCCGTCGCGGAACAGGTAGACCCAGGAGCGCTGGATGACGTTGAAGTCGAATCCGGAATCCATGGTTCAGTGCCCCGCCATCGACGCGCCGCCGGCCGCCATGAGGCCCGGCACGCGCACCCTTTTTTCCAGCATGCGCATGCCCAGCACCACGATCAGGTTGGTGAGCAGGTAGATGACCGTGGCCGCGGCAAAGGCCTCGAACACCTTGAAGCTGAACTCCTGCATCGCGCGCGCGCGGCCCGTGAGTTCCAGCAGGCCGATAGTCAGCGCCACGGAGGAGTTCTTGATGACGTTCATGAATTCCGAAGTGAGCGGCGGCAGCACGATGCGGAACGCCTGCGGCAGCAGCACGAAGCGGTAGCTCTGCCCGAGCGTCAGCCCGAGGGCAGTGCCGGCCATGCCCTGGCCGCGGGACAGCGAAGCGATGCCGGCCTTGACTTGTTCGGCGACGCGCACCGACGTGTAGAGACCCAGGCACAGCACCGCAGGGATGTAGGAACCCCAGGGCGGCGGCACCTGCTTGATCCAGTCGCCCATCGCCTTGGGCAGCAGTTCCGGCACCACGAAGAACCAGAGGAACATCTGCACGATCAGCGGCACGTTCCTGAATACTTCGACATAGGCGTTGCCGAGGCGCACCACCCAGACCATCGGCGTGGTGCGCAGGGTGCCTATGACCGAACCGACCATCAGCGCGATCACCCAGGCGGCGAGCGCCGTAGCCAGCGTCCAGCCCAGGCCGACGAACAGGTACCACAGGTAGGTTCCCGTACCCCCCGGCTCGGGGCTGATGAAAATACTCCATTGCCAGTGATAGTTCATGGCAGCCCAGAAAAGAAAAAGGGGACCTGGTTCAGGTCCCCTGGGTTCGCTTGCCGGTTACTCGTAGTCTTTCGGATCACCCGAGGAAGTCGGGTGGGCCACCACTTTCTTGAAGGCCGCCGTCATCGGCAGGTGCATGTTGATGCCCTTCGGCGGGATCGGTTCCTCGAACCACTTGGCCCAGATGGCGTTGATCTGGCCCGACTTGTAGACGTCGGTCATGGCCTTGTCGGCGACCGCCTTGAAGGCCGTGTCGCCCTTGCGCAGCATGATGCCGTATGGTTCCACCGACAGGCCGACGTCCGAAATCGCGTATTCGGCAGGCGCGCGCGACTGCGCCGCCAGGCCCGCGAGGATGATGTCGTCCATCACGAACGCCACCGCGCGGCCGGTCTCCACCATCTGGAAGGCTTCCGGATGGCCGTTGGCCGAGATGATGTTCATGCCCAGGTTCTGCGCGGCATTGATCTCGGTAATCTGCTTGATGTTGGTGGTGCCGGCGGTCGAAACGATGGTCTTGCCCTTCAGGTCCGCGAGCGTCTTGATGTTGGAGGACTTCTTCGCCACCCATTTGTTGGCGGTCACGAAATGCGTGATCGTGAACCAGACCTGCTCCTGGCGCGCGATGTTGTTGGTGGTCGAGCCGCACTCCAGGTCGATGGTGCCGTTCGCCATCAGCGGGATCCGGTTCGCCGAGGTGACCAGCTGGTAGTTGACCTTGATCGCCGGCATCTTCAGATCCGCCTTCACCGCGTCGACGATCTTCATGCACAGGTCCATGGCGTAGCCGATGGGCTGCTGCTTGTCATCGTAGTAGGACAGGGGCACCGAGGCGTCGCGGTGGCCGATGGTGATGGCGCCGCTATCCTTGATCTTCTTGAGGGTGCCTTCCTGCGCGGCGGCGCCGAAGCTGGCCAGCGCGAAAAGCGAAAGCGTGACGAGGGCAATGCGTTTCATCCGGGATTCTCCATGTTGAGCAGCGATTTATTGTAATGATCCTGCAACGGGTTGCCTAGCTATTCGCCGAGGGCGGCGCCCTCCCGGCGGGGGTCGGCCCCCCCTTGCCAGCCGTCCTTCGCGCCACGCCCGTCTCGCACGATTCCGTGCAGGCCGCTGGGCATCTGCACTGCTTTCACCGGGTGGCCAAGCGCCCGCAGGGCGGCGGCGATGCCCTCCAGCGAGGAGCCCGCCTCGATCTCGGTTTCGTGGTTGCGGCTGCCCATGTTGGGCAGGGCGACGGCCTGCTGCAGGCTGAGCTTCCAGTCGAGCACGCCGACCAGCGTTTTCGCGACGTAGTTGATGATGGCCGGGCCGCCTGCGGCGCCGACGGTCATGCGCAGGTTTCCCCGGCGATCGAACACGAAGGTCGGCGCCATCGCGCTGCGCGGGCGCTTGCCGGGCTGGACGCGGTTGGCGAGCGGGCGGCCGCCTGCCTCGGGCTGGAAGGAAAAATCCGTCAGCTCGTTATTGAGCAGGAAACCATGGACGAAAATCCGGCTGCCGAACGCCGATTCGACGCTGGTGGTCATCGCCACGGCATTGCCGTCGGCGTCGACAATCGACAGGTGGCTGGTGCCGCCGACCTCGACGGTCGCATCCGCGCCGAGCGAGACGCGCACGCCGGCCGGCACGCCGGGCTCCGCGTGCACCATGCTGCGCTCGGGACGGATCAGCTTCGAGCGCTCGCGCAGGTACGCCGGATCGGTAAGACCCGCCACGGGCACGTCGACGAAGTCCGGATCGCCGACGTAATAGTCGCGATCGGCATAGGCGAGGCGCCCCGCCTCGGCGAAGAGATGCACCGAGCCGCTGGAACCGGGACGCATCGAGGCCATCGGGAAGCGCTCGAGCAGGCCGAGCATCTCCAGTACCGCGATGCCGCCGGAACTGGGCGGCGGCATGCCGCAGATGCGGTAGCCGCGGTAAGCGCCGCAGACCGCGTCGCGGCCCTTCGCTTGGTAGGCGGCAAGGTCCTGTTCCGTCAGGTCTCCGGGCCGCGGAACTGCAGCCACTGCCGCGGCGATATCGTGCGCGATCTCCCCTTTGTAGAACGCATCGGGCCCGCCATCGGCGATCCGGCGCAGCACCGCGGCAAGTTCGGGGTTCTTCAACCGGTGACCCACGGGCAGGGGACTGCCGTCCGGAAGATAGAAATAGGCGCGCGCCGCCGGATGCCGGCGCAACAGCGGGTCTGTTGCAATCAGCCTATTGAGGCGCGGCGACACGGCAAAGCCTTCCTCGGCGAGCCGTATCGCCGGTTCGAACAGGCGCTGCCAGGGCAGCACGCCGTGCTTGTGGTGCGCAAGCTCGAGCGCGCGCAGCACGCCGGGCACGCCGACCGAGAGGCCCGAGCCGATGGCCTCGCCCAGCGACATCGGCTGGCCGCCGGGCCGCAGGAAGCGGTCGGGGCGCGCCGCCGCCGGCGCGGTTTCGCGGCCGTCGTAGACCGAATTGGTTTGCGACGCCGCATCCCAGTAGAGCAGGAAGGCGCCGCCGCCGATGCCCGACGACTGCGGCTCGACCAAGTTGAGCACCATTTGCACGGCGATGGCGGCGTCCAGCGCGCTGCCGCCCTCGTGCAGTACCTCGAGGCCTGCGCGCGCGGCCTGGGGATTGGCGGCGGCCACCATGATCTTGGCGGCCCGGGCGCCCGGCAGCGCGAGCAGGAGCGCCAGGAAGGCGATTCGAAGAATGCTGTTCATGCCTTTACGCGGGACTAGAATCCGCACAGGAGCCAGTATGAACCAGTCTTTCCGCGTGGAACACGACATGATCGGCGACCGCCAGGTTCCGGCGGGCGCCTACTACGGCGTGCATACGCTGCGGGCGCTGGAAAATTTCCCGATCACGGGCACCGCGATCTCGATCTATCCAGACCTGGTGCGGGCGCTCGCCTGCGTCAAGCAGGCGGCCGCGATGGCCAACCGTGAACTAGGCCTGCTGGACGGGGAGCGTGCCGACGCCATCGCCGGCGCCTGCGAGGAGATCCGCGGCGGCGCGCTGGTGGACGAATTCGTCGTGGACGTGATCCAGGGCGGCGCCGGCACCTCCACCAACATGAATGCCAACGAGGTCGTCGCCAACCGAGCCCTGGAGCTGCTTGGCGCGCGGAAGGGCGACTACGCGCGCCTGCACCCGCTCGACCACGTCAACCTGTCGCAGAGCACCAACGACGTCTACCCGACGGCGGTCAAGCTCGCGCTGCAGTTCGGCATCCGGCGCCTGGTCGAGGAAATGGCATCGCTCAGAAATGCCTTCCAGTTGAAGGCCGCGGAATTCGCCGATGTGCTGAAGATCGGCCGCACGCAGCTGCAGGACGCGGTGCCGATGACGCTCGGCCAGGAATTCTCAACCTACGCCGTGATGCTGCAGGAAGATGAGAGCCGGCTGGGCGAGGCGGGCGGCCTCGCGCGCGAGATCAACCTCGGCGCTACGGCGATCGGCACCGGCATCAACGCGCACCCGGAGTACGCCGAGCGCGTCACGCGCCACCTGTCGGAAATCTCCGGCGTCGAATTCGTCGTCTCGCCCAACCTGATCGAGGCGACGCAGGACGCCGGCGCATTCGTGCAGCTCTCGGGCGTGCTGAAGCGCGTCGCGGTCAAGCTCTCCAAGGTCTGCAACGACCTGCGGCTGCTCTCATCAGGGCCGCGCGCTGGAATAGGCGAGATCAACCTACCGGCGGTACAGGCCGGCTCGTCGATCATGCCGGGCAAGGTCAATCCGGTGATCCCCGAGGTGGTCAACCAGATCGCCTTCGAGGTGATCGGCAACGACATCACCGTCACCATGGCGGCCGAAGGCGGCCAGCTCCAGCTGAACGCCTTCGAACCGATCATCGCGCACAGCCTTTTCAAGAGCATCGCGCACCTCTCCGCCGGCTGCCGCACGCTCTCGGAGCGCTGTGTCAGCGGTATAACCGCCAACCGCGAGCGTGCGCGGCGCTTAGTGGACGAATCCACCGCGCTGGTGACCGCGCTGAATCCCTTCATCGGTTATGCGCGCGCTAGCGAGATCGCCAAGGAGGCGCTTGCCACCGGCAAGCGCGTCTACGACCTGGTGCTGGAGAAGAAACTCATGAGCAAGGCGGACCTGGACGCGGTGATGCGGCCCGAGGTCCTCACGCAGCCGCACTTCAGCACCGTGCACAAGCCGAAGGCGGACCAGTAGAATGCCCGCGCCATGAAACCCGTCTCGCCCATCTGGGCGCCCAACGAGAAGGCGATCGAGGAAGCGCAGATCACCCAGTTTGCGCGCCACGTGGTGCGCAAGTACAAGCTCGAGTTCAACACCTATCCCGAGTTCTACCAGTGGACGGTCGACAACCTCGAGGAGTTCTGGACCGAGGTCTGGGACTGGTGCGGCGTGATCGCCTCGAAGAAGGGCGGCACCGTGCTGGTGGACGGCGACAAAATGCCGGGCGCGAAGTGGTTTCCGGACGCGCGCCTGAATTTCGCCGAGAACCTCCTCAGGCGCGGCGACCAGGGCGACGCCTACGTGTTCTGGGACGAGCACGGCTTCCAGAGGCGCATCAGCTATTCCCAGCTCACCAGCGAGGTATCGCGCGCCGCGCAGGCGCTGGCGCAGCTGGGCCTGCGACCGGGCGACCGTGCCGCGGCCTTCATCCCGAACCTGCCCGAGACCGGCATGCTCGCGCTCGCCGCCCTGTCGCAGGGCATCGTCTGGTCCTCCTGCTCGCCTGACTTCGGCACCAGCGGCGTGCTCGACCGATTCGGCCAGATCGAGCCGAAGATCCTCTTCGTCGCCGACGGCTACCGCTACGCCGGACGCGACTACGACGTGCTCGAGCGCGTCGCCGAAATCGCCGAGGGCCTGCCGCAGCTGCGCAAGGTCGTGGTGGTGCCGCACCTGAACAAGCGGCCCGACGTGTCGGACATCCCGAAGGCGGTACTGCTCGACGAATGGCTGCGCAAGCACACGCCGGGGGAGATCGAGTACGTGCAGATGCCCTTCGAGCATCCTGCCTACATCCTCTTCAGTTCCGGCACCACCGGCACGCCGAAATGCATCGTGCACGGCGCAGGCGGCGCGCTGCTGCAGGCGATGAAGACGCTCAAGCTGCAGTTCGACGTGCGGCCGGGCGACCGCATGTTCTACTACTGCACCACCAACTGGGTGATCTGGAACATGCTGTTCCACGCGCTCGGCGCCGAGGCTACCGTCATGCTCTACGACGGCTCGCCGTTCGAGCGCAACGGCGAAATCCTTTTCGACTACGCGGAACAGGAGCGCTTCACGCAGATGGGCGTCTCGGCCAAGTACATCGACGCGCTGGAGAAGCGCGGCCTCGCGCCGATCGAAAGCCACCCCATGCCGGAGTTGCGCATGCTCATCTCCACCGGCTCGCCGCTGGTGGCCGAGAGCTACGACTACGTGTATTCGAAGGTAAAGGCCGGCGTCTGCCTCTCGTCCATTTCGGGGGGCACCGACATCATGGGCGCCTTCGCCGACGCGAATCCCGTGCTACCGGTCTACCGCGGCGAGATGCAGTGCCGCTCGCTCGCCGCGGCGGTGGACGTCTACAACGAGGCAGGCGAGTCCGTGGTGGGCGAGAAGGGCGAGCTGGTCTGCGTGAAGCCGCTGCCCTCGATGCCGCTCGGCTTCTGGAACGACCGCGGCGGCGAGAAATACCGCAGCGCCTACTACGAAAAATTTCCCGGCGTCTGGACTCACGGCGACTGGTGCGAACTCACCGAGCGCGGCACCATGATCGTCTACGGCCGCTCGGACGCGACGCTCAACCCGGGCGGCGTGCGCATTGGCACCGCCGAGATCTACCGCCAGGTGGAAAAGATCGACGAAGTGGAGGAGTCGGTGGCGATCGGCCAGCTCTGGCCGCCCGACAAGCCCACCGACACCCGCGTGGTCCTGTTCGTGCGCCTGCGCCCGGGGTTTTCCCTTGAAGAGAATTTAATTGAGAAGATAAAAAAGAAAATCCGCGAGAGCACGACGCCCCGCCACGTGCCCGCCAGGGTGATCCAGGTAACCGACATTCCGCGCACCAAGAACGGCAAGGTCGTCGAACTCGCCGTGAAATCCGTTGTCCACGGGTTGACCGTCGCCAATACCGATGCGCTCTCCAATCCCGAAGCACTCGAGCTCTTCAGGAATATTCCCGCCCTGGCAACCTGAAGCTGTAAGTTCCCGCACCCCCAGCCCGACCCAAGGGCAAAGGAGACGACCATGAAAATCCTCAAGATCCTTCCCGCCCTTGCCCTTGCGGCCTGCATGTCTTCGAGCAACGCCGGCCCGCTGCCCGATCCCGCGGCCGACATCCCGCTCGCGAAGGCCAGCGGCACCGAAACCGCCGTGTTCGCCGGCGGCTGCTTCTGGGGCGTCGAGGCCGTGTTCGAGAGCCTGAAGGGCGTGAGCAAGGCGGTCTCCGGCTACTCCGGCGGCAGGACCGCCGCGCCTTCCTACGAGCAAGTGAGTTCGGGGATGACGGGCCACGCCGAATCGGTGAAGGTGACCTACGATCCGTCGAAGATCAGCTACGGCACGCTGCTCAAGGTTTTTTTCCAGATCGCGCACGACCCGACGGAACTCAACCGGCAGGGGCCGGACACCGGCACGCAATACCGTTCGGCGATCTTCTTCTCGAATCCCGAGCAGGAGCGCGTCGCCAAGGCCTATATCGCGCAACTCGACGCGGCGAAGGCGTTCCGCAAGCCCATCGTCACCGAGGTCACGCCGCTCAAGGCTTTCTACGATGCCGAGGGGTATCACCAGAATTACCTGGTGCACAATCCGACCCAGCCCTACATCGTCTTCAACGACCTGCCCAAGCTCGCCGCACTGAAGAAGGAATTGCCGGCGCTCTATTCCGGCAAGTAGGGCGCAAGCGGAATGCGTTTGCTTTTCAGCGTTCTGCTACTGAGCGTTGTTGCGCCGGCCTCGGCAGACTGGGTGAAGGTGGGCGAAGTCAAGAAATCGACCCACATCTTCATGTCCGCGACGACCGTCTACTTCGTTGATCCAAGCATGATCACCAGGGACGGCAGTCTCCGCAGGGTATGGGAAATACACAACCTGCCCGACACCGGGCCCAGCGGAGAGAGATCCATACTGGCATCGGTCGAATACGATTGCGCGGAAAAGCGCATGAGGACGCTATCGGCGACCGGTCATTCCGAACCCATGGCGAGCGGGCAAATCATTGCGCTGCGCAATGTTCTAGATGACTGGACGAACTTGTCCGCCGGCAAGGGCGACCAGGTCTTCATGAAAATCCTCGACATGGCCTGCGCTCCCTGACTCTAGTGCAACGTCGCTTTGCGGCGCTCGTAGATGCCCTGTAGCAGGCGCAAAGAGCCGCGGCAGATGGCCTCGTGGGTGAGGGCGTGGCCGAGGTCTTCGATGATGTCGAGGGTGACCGGGACGCGCAAGCCGGCGAGGGCGCGGGCGGCGCGCTCGGCGTAGACGCGCGAGACGACGGAATCGTAGCCGCCGTGCACCAGGTGGATGCGCGAGTCCATGCGGGTGCCCGGCTTCGGCAGCTGCGCGAAGCGCGCAGAGTAGGCAACGACGGCGCCGGCGAGTTCCGGGAATGCCTTGGCGGCTTCGAGGGCGACGGTGCCGCCCTGTGAATAGCCGATCAGCACGGTGCGCTCGTAGGGCACGCGGTGGTTGGTCTGCTCGCGCCGCACCAGCTGCTCGATTTTCGGCAGGATCGCCGAGATGCGGTCCATGCGGTTGGCATCGGTGAGGCCCGAGGTCGAGAACCATTGCTGGCCGCGATGGTCACTAGTGATGTCGATGCCGTAGCGTGCGAAGCCGCTCGGCACGACGAGCGCCGCGCTCGGGAAGCGCCCCTGGTACTTGAAGGCTGCGGGGATCATCGAGCGCGCGTCGGCGCCGCTGGCGTGCAGGAATACGAAGAGATGTCGGGCGGGCTGCAGCGGGGAGGGGACGGAGCGGGCGGGCCCGAAGCGGTAGACCTGCTGCATGACGGCATTCTGGCCCCGTCGCGAGCGTTCTGTAAACTGCCCGCGGTAGGAAGTGAATCCTCCTGAGGTAACTCCATGCAAAAGAAACGATTCTTAGGGGCGCTGTGGGCGCTGATCAAGCCCTACTGGGTGTCGGAAAAGCGCGGCACCGGCCTGGTCCTGCTCGCCACGGTGGTCGGCGCTGCGCTGCTGGGCGTCTGGCTGGAGGTGCAGTTCAATACCTGGAACCGGAATTTCTACAGCACCTTCGAGAGCAAGGACCAGGCCGAGTTCTTCCGCCAGCTCGGCCTGTTCAGCCTGCTCGCGGTGCTGTACATCATCCTCGGGGTCTACAGGCTGTACTTCCAGCAGATGCTGATGATCGAATGGCGCAGCTGGCTGACCGAGCGCTTCCTCGGCGACTGGCTTAAGGACCGCGCCTATTACCGCCTGCAACTGCTCGACAAGGGCACCGACAACCCGGACCAGCGGATCGCGGACGACCTGAACGCTTTCGTCGACCTGACGCTCAGTCTGTCGCTGGGCCTGCTGTCAGCGGTGGTGACGCTGGTGTCCTTCTTCGGCATTCTATGGAGCATCTCGGGTGCGCTTACGGTGATGGGATTTGAAATCCCGGGCTACCTGGTCTGGGTCGCGGTGCTCTACGCGCTGCCGGCAACGTGGATCGCGCACCTGATCGGCCGGCCGCTGGTCGGCATCAGCTTCAATCTGCAGCGCTACGAGGCGAACTTCCGTTTCTCGCTGGTGCGGCTGCGGGAGAACGCCGAGGGCGTGGCGCTGTACCGCGGCGAAACGGGCGAGCTCGGCAACTTCCGCGCGCGATTCGCCGACGTGATCGCCACCTGGTGGGCGAAGATGCTGAAGCAAAAGCAGCTCGGCTGGTTCCAGTCGTTCTACGGGCAGCTGGCCATCATCTTTCCGTTCCTCGTCGCCGCGCCGCGCTATTTTGCCGGCACGATCCCACTGGGACAGATTTTCCAGATCGCCTCCGCGTTCGGCCAGGTGCAGGGCGCCCTTTCCTGGTTCATCGACGCCTACGCCACCTTCGCCAACTGGAAGGCAACCGTCGACCGGCTCACCGGCTTCACCGAGGCGCTTGCGCGCGCACGCGCCGAGGCCGGCGAGTTGGATGGAGAACGCGCCGATGGCGCGGCGGCGGAACTGTCGCTGGACCGTCTCGAACTGGGCCTGCCGCAAGGCCAGCCGCTGCTCGCGCCGACGACGCTGCGGCTGAAGCAGGGCGAATCGGTGCTCATCTCTGGGCCGTCAGGCGCGGGCAAGAGCACCCTGTTCCGCGCGCTCGCCGGCATCTGGCCGTACTGGAAGGGAAAGATCGCGCTGCCGGGCGGCGCCAGGCTGCTGTTCCTGCCGCAGAAGCCCTATCTGCCGATCGGTTCGCTGAAGCGCGCGGCCTGCTATCCGGAAGACGAATCGGGTTTTACCGATGGCGACGTGCGCGATGCCTTGGGCGCGGTCGGGCTCGCGCAGTTTCCGGATGACCTCGCGCGCGAGGAAAACTGGGCGCAGCTCCTCTCCGGCGGCGAGCAGCAGCGGCTCGCGTTCGCGCGCGCGCTGCTGAACAGGCCCGACTGGCTGTTCATGGACGAAGCCACCGCGGCGCTGCCTGACGAGGACCAGGCGGCGCTCTACCGACTGCTGGCGCAGAAGCTGCCCGCGACGACGCTGGTGTCGATCGGCCACAGGGAGAGCCTGGCCGAATTTCACGCGCGGCGCTTCTCCTGGCAAGGCCAGATCCTCAGCCCGGGATGAAATACCCGGAGGCCTACACTTGCGCCATGCCGCCGTCCACGAACAATTCCGTTCCCGTGATATAGCTGCTGTCGTCGGAGGCGAGAAACACCACGGCTTTCGCGATCTCATGGGGCTTGCCGAGCCTGCCCAGCGGAACACTACCCGCAACCATCTTCAGGCGTTGCTCGCCC
>Ga0335083_10005525_pt1 | contig 15926 bp, 11 predicted proteins | sample Lox_Sample_42_FD_206716 | JGI IMG/M metagenome (GOLD analysis project Ga0335083, IMG submission 206716) | Soil microbial communities from Loxahatchee National Wildlife Refuge, Florida, United States - Lox_Sample_4.2 | ecosystem: Environmental > Terrestrial > Soil > Wetlands | place: USA... | reverse complement strand
CATTCGCGTCGGCATCGTCATCATTCTCGTGACCCAGCCGCTCCTGCTGATTTCCGAACTCAGGCTGGGCGGCACGCGGGGAGTCGATCCCTGGTTGCTCAGCGCATTTCATCTGTTCAATTTCTTCGCCGCCGTGGCCGGCCTCAGCATAAGCTGGACCCGCGGTTTTCGTGAACACTGGCGCTCGGCGGCCTTCTCGCTGTGCGCGATGCTCATCGTCAGCTCCGCCGTTATGAGTGTCGCGGCGCCGGACCGCCACGAGGCGCTGTTCGTCTCCTTGCTGTTGATCATGCTGGGCTCGGCAATGCTGGTGCCATGGGAAGCGCACTGGCAGTTGGGGCTCGGCATGCTGAGCGTTTTCGCCCTGCTGGCCAACACGCTGTTCTCCGCCCATCCCAATCTCAACATTCTCTACCACTGGCTGGGAGTGATCACGGCGGCATGTCTCTCCCAGTGCGCCGCCACCTTCGGCGTGCGCTTCCGCGAGCGGACGCAACAGTATAAGGCGCTGCGCGAACGCGATTTGCAGCTCGGCGAAAGCGAGGAAAAGTTCCGCCGCGTATTCGAGACCAGCTCCGACGCGATCGTCATCAGCCGCACCGTCGACGGCCACATCATCGACGTCAACCGCGAGTTCGTCGATCGCACGGGCTACAGCCGCGAGGAGGCCATCGGGCACCTGCCCTTGGACCTCAATCTGTGGGACGACCTCGAGCAGGCGAAATTGCTCTCCGAGGAGATAAAGACCGTCGGCTTTGCGCGCAACGTCGAGGTCCGCTTCCGAATGCGCAGCGGCGAGTCGGTGACGGCGCTGATCTCGTCGGTGCGGGCGATCATCAACGGCGAGGAGTGCGTGATCAGCACGGTGCGCGACGTGACCGAACTGCGCAAGGCGCACGAAGCGCTGGTCGCGGCGCGCGAGGTCGCGCTGGCTGCCTCGGAAGCCAAGTCGCAGTTTCTCTCGTGCATGTCGCACGAGATCCGCACTCCGCTCAACGTCATCCTCGGCTCGGCCGATCTGCTGACCGATACCCAGCTCGGGCCCGAGCAGCGCCACTATGTCGACCGCATAGTCAACAACGGCGCGAACCTGCTGGAACTCCTCAACAGCATCCTTGACCTTACCCGGGTCGAGAGCGGACAGCTCAGCCTCGAGCAGACGCCCTTTAATATCGCCGAGCTGGTCGAACGCGTCGCCGACACGCTCGCGATTCGCGCGCGCCAGACCCAGGTCGAACTCGTGGTCCGCTTCGCGCCCGATTTGCCGGCGACGCTGGTCGGCGACCCGTTGCGGCTCAACCAGGTGCTGACCAACCTGGTCGGCAATGCGCTCAAGTTTACCGAGCACGGCGAGGTCGTCGTCGCGATCGGGCGCGACACGCAAAGCCGCGAACCGGGCGCGCTGCGCTTTTCGGTAAGCGATACCGGCGTCGGCATCCCGCCCGAAAAGCTCACGTCGATCTTTTCGCCCTTCGCCCAGGCCGACTCTTCGACCACCCGCAAGTACGGCGGCAGCGGGCTCGGACTCGCGATCGTCGAGCGGCTGGTGCATTTGATGGGCGGCCGGGTGTGGGTCGAGAGCGAGATCGGCAAGGGCAGCGTCTTTCACTTCACGGCGCGTTTTGGCGTGCCGCCCGGTCTATCCGACGCGTCGGCCGGGGCCCCGATGGACCTTGGCGGAGTGCGCGTGCTGATCATGGATCGCAACGCGACCTGCCGCGCCACGATGCGCGAGATTTTCGCCGCCCGCGGCGCTTTGGTGATGGAGGCCGCGTCGGCGGACGAAGCGATGGAGGCGGTCAAGCGGGCCGCCGAGCCGTTCCAACTGGTATTCGCCGATTGCTCGCGGCCGCAGGCGGGCGGGCTTGAACTCGCGCAGCGCATCGGTGCCGACCCCGTCAAGGCGCCGGGCCTGACGGTGGCTACGGTCAGCTCCTACGACCTCTCGAAGGCCTTCGTGGGGCTGCGCGAAGCCGGCCTCGAACACTACGTGGTCAAGCCGCTCAAACGCGCCGACCTGCTCGCGGCGGCGGCTGACTTTGCACGGCGGGCGCCGGAGGCGGTCGGCCCGGCGGCTGCCCCAACCGGCGGTGCGCTCGACCAATCGGCTCATTTCGAACAGTCCACGCCGAGCGTATCGGACGGCGCCGCAGGCGCGTCCGCGCAGCCGGTTCTGGCGATCGCCGGTGAACAAGTCGCGCCCTGTCGGATACTGCTCGCCGACGATTCGCTCGACAACCGCCTGCTGATTCGCGCGTACCTCGGCAAAACCGGTTACGGACTCGACGAGGCCGAGAACGGCCAGGTCGCGGTCGACAAACTGACGAGCGGCCGCTACGACCTGGTCCTGATGGACATCCAGATGCCGGTGATGGACGGGTTCACCGCGGTGCGCCGCTTCCGGCAGTGGGAGCGCGAGCACGACACGCGCCGCACGCCAATCATCGCGCTCACCGCGTCAACCTTCGACGAAACCGTGCGCAAGGCGGTGGAGGCCGGATGCGATTCGCATCTGGGCAAGCCGCTCAAGCGCAGCACGCTGCTCAGAGTCATTCGCGAGACCGCGATCGCCAACCGGCAGGCGGCCTGAACCGCACTACGCGGCAGAACCGCTGTAGGCGCGATCGGCCGCCGCCAGCGATTTCCCGCGCGCGATCTCGAAGCCCATCGATTCCAGGATCGTCTCGAGCGCGCTCAGAACGAGCATCACGTTCTCGCGCTTGCACGACTCGCCCATCAGGCCGATCCGCCAGACCTTGCCCTTGAGCGGTCCCAGCCCGGCGCCGACCTCGATGTTGAATTTCTCGATCAGTTGCGCGCGCACCCTGGCCTCGTCGATGCCCGACGGCACCGCGACCGTGGTGAGTTGCGGCAGCCGGAAGCCCTCCTGCGCCGCGAGGCCGAGGCCCATGTTCTCGATCCCGGCCTGCAGCGCGGCCGCGTTCGCGCGATGACGCTGAAAACGCGCCTCGAGCCCCTCCTCGATCACGATCCGAAGCGCCTCGTACAGCGCATAGTTCATCGTGATCGGCGCGGTGTGATGATAGACGCGGTCGGGGCCCCAGTACTTCTCGATCAGCGAAAGGTCGAAGTACCATGAGGTGCACGGCGTCTTGCGCCGGCGCACGGCTTCCATCGCGTGCGCGCTGAAAGTCACCGGCGAGAGTCCGGGCGGCGCGCCCACGCCCTTTTGCGTGCAACTGTAACAGGCGTCGATCTGCCAGGCGTCGATCTCCAGCGGCACGCATCCAAGCGACGTCACGCCGTCGGCCACCATCAGCGCGCCGCGCGCGTGCGCCATTTTCGCGATCTCCTCGATCGGCTGATGAATTCCGGTCGAGGTCTCGGCGTGCACGACCGCGACCAGCTTGGGCGACCGCGCCGCCTTGAGCGCCTGCTCGATCCGCGCGGGCTCGACTATCCTGCCCCACTCGGCGTCCACCTGATGGATCTGCGCACCGAGCCGCGTGGCGACTTCGACCATCCGCGTGCCGAACACGCCGGCGGTGCCGATCACCACCTCGTCGCCCGGCTCGATCAGGTTCGCCATCACGGTCTGCATCCCGGCCGAGCCGGTGCCGGAAACCGGGAAGGTGATCTCGTTGTCGGTGCGGAACACCATCCGCAGCATCTTCTTGATGTCGTCCATCACCCTGACGAAGTCGGGGTCGAGATGGCCGACCACCGGCGACAACATCGCCTTCATCACGCGCGGATGAACGTTCGAGGGGCCCGGCCCGAGCAGGACGCGTGCGGACGGTTGCAACTCCGGAAACGAGGAACTTGCCAAAGGCGGTCTCCTTCAAGCGCCGCGGGCTCAAGCGGCGCCCGTAAGCGCGGTCTTTCGCCGGCGGCCGATTTTCGCTGAGCTTCATTATTGACCGGCACCGGCACGCATGGCAAAAGCGCGCCGGAAAGCATGGCGCTCGATAATTCGGAACGACGCGGCACGGTCGTGCTAGAGTAACGGGCCGTGGCAACCCCCGTGAGCGCATCGCAATTCGCGGCCGAACTGCCCGGACTCGCCGAGGAACTGGCCGCGATCGTCGGCACGGATGGCGTCGTCTCGCACCTGAGCGAGCTCGCCGTGTACGAGTGCGACGGCTGGACGATCGGCAAGAGCACGCCCGATCTCCTGGTCCTGCCGCGGACCACGGCGCAGGTCAGCGGCGTGCTGGCGGCGCTCGCGCGGCGCGGCGTGCCCTTCGTGCCGCGCGGCGCTGGCACCGGGCTTTCCGGCGGATGCCTGCCGCTCAATGCGCCGGTGATGATCTGCACCTCGCGCATGAACCATATCCTCGCCTGCGATCTGGCCAACCGCCGCGCCGTGGTCGAAAGCGGCGTGGTCAATATCAACGTGACCAATGCGGTCAAGGCGGCCGGTTATTTCTACGCGCCCGACCCGTCCTCGCAGGCCGCATGCACGATCGGCGGCAATATCGCCGAGAACTCCGGCGGCCCGCACACGCTCAAGTACGGGGTGACCACCAACCACGTGCTGGGAGTCGAGCTGGTACTGGCGGGCGGCGAGGTCGTCGAGCTGGGCGGGCCGGCCGACGAGCGCATGGGCTACGATCTGCTCGGCGCAGTGGTCGGCGCCGAGGGCACAGCGGGAATCGTCACCCGCGCGACGCTCCGGCTCATGCGCGAACCGCAGGCGCATCGCACGATGCTCGCGGTTTTCGCCGACGTCGAACGCGCGACCGCGGCGGTGAGCGCGATTATCGCCGCCGGAATAATTCCCGGCGCGATCGAAATGATGGACGCGCTCATCATCCGCGCGGTCGAGGCGGCGTTCCATGTCGGCTTCCCCGCCGGCGCCGGCGCCGTGCTGATCGTCGAGATCGACGGGCTCGAGGCCGGGCTTAACGAGCGCGCCGCGAGCATCGCGCGCCTCGCCACCGAGATGGGCGCGGCCGAAGTGAAGCTCGCGCGCGACGAGGCCGAGCGCGCGCTCCTGTGGAAGGCGCGCAAGCGCGCCTTCGGCGCGGTCGGCCGCCTCGCGCCCAACTACGCCACGCAGGACGGCGTGGTGCCGCGCACGCGCCTGCCCGACATCCTGCGCGTCATCGCGATGCTCAGCCGCGGCTACAATCTCGCGATCGGCAACGTCTTCCACGCCGGCGACGGCAATATCCATCCGATCGTGCTCTACGACGAGCGGGATCCTGACCAGGTGCGGCGCGCGATCGAAGTCGGGCGCGAGATTCTCAAAGCCTGCGTCGAGATGGGCGGCAGCCTGACCGGCGAGCACGGAATCGGAGTCGAAAAGCAGGACGAAATGCCGCTCTTGTTCGCGCCCGACGATCTGATGGTCATGAATGACCTGCGCCGCGTGTTCGATCCCAACGGACACGCCAATCCCAACAAGGTCCTGCCGCAGCCCGGCGGCTGCGTGGAAGTCGCCGCCCCGCGCCGCCAGGCCCCGCTCTAGCCGGTGAGCGACGCCTCCTTCGACAGGGCCGAAGACGCTATCCGCCGGCTGCTCGGCGCCGAGGCCGTGCGCGCGCCGCGCGAACGCGAATCCCGCTGCGCGCGGATCGTTGCCGAGCCGTGCGACGCGGAACAGATCGCCGCGATCGTTCGCGTCTGTGAAGCCGAGCGCATCGCGCTCGCACCGCTTGGCGCCGCGCGCACGCTCGCAGAAATCCGCCACACGCCGGTGATGCTCGGCGTCTCGCTCGCGCGCATGGACCGCGTCGTCAGCCACGAACCTGAAGACATGACGGTGATCGCGGAGGCAGGCCTGACGCTCGGCGCCCTCAACCGGCGCCTGGCCGAGCACGGGCAGCGCCTGCCGCTCGATCCCCGCGGCCTGGGCGAAACCGCGCTCGGCGCGCTGCTTGGCGCGGCGCAGGCCGGCCCGCTCAGGCTCTCCGAAGGGACGCCGCGCGACCTGCTGATCGGAGTTCGTTTCGTAGGCCGCGAGGGACGCACGGTGCACGGCGGCGGCCGCGTGGTCAAAAACGTGGCCGGCTATGATTTGATGAAGGTGATGACCGGATCGTTCGGAACGCTCGGAGTGATCGTCGAGGCCGCTTTCAAGCTGCGCCCGATTCCGGAAGGTTACACGGCGGCTGTTGCACCGTTCGCGCGCGCCTCGAGCGCATTCGCGGCGGCGGCCAGGCTCTGCGACGCGCTGCCGCTCCTGCATGCCGAGGTTTTGAGCCCCGTGCTCGCGGCGCGCTTTGGCTATCCCGGAGTGTTTGCGCTGATCGCCGCGATCGCGGGCAACGCTCCGGAACTGGAGTATCAGCGCGGCTCTTTGCGCGCGCTCGACGGCGTCGCTTTGTTTGACGGCCCGCGCGCCGGGGCAATTTACGAGCAATTGCGCGACCTCGAATTTGCGCCCGCCGCGATCGCCGCGCAACTCGCGACCGCGCCGGGCGAGCTTGGCCGCTGCGTCGAGAGCATCGGCGCGGAGTTCCGCGCGCACGCGGGATGCGGCGTCGCGCAGATTTTCCTGGGCGGCGAGGTTGATCTCGCCGGCGCGCGCGAGACGGTCGCGCGATGGCGTTCGGCCGCACGCGCCGCGAAGGGCCATCTGCGAATCCTCGCCGCCGCGCCGGCGCTAAGACCGGAGCTGGATTTTTTCGACGCGCCGCCGCCCGGCGTGCTCAACCTGATGCGCCGGCTCAAGGCCGCATTCGATCCGTCTGGAGTTTTCAACCCCGGATGCTTCGTCGGGGGAATCTGATGGCCGCGGCGGAGAAACAGGCGGCCGCCGTCCGGCGCGGACCGATGCGCGACGTGGTCGATTACGAGCTCCTGTTCGACTGCGTGCACTGCGGGCTCTGCCTCGAGTCCTGCCCGACCTACCTGTTGACCCGCTCCGAGATGGACTCTCCGCGCGGGCGTATCTACCTGATGAAATCGCTCGCCGAGGGGCGGATGGCGCTCGACGACGACGCCGTGCGCCATCTCGATTCGTGCCTGGGATGCCGCGGATGCGAGACCGCGTGTCCCTCGGGCGTTCATTATGGACGGCTCCTGGAGCGGGCGCGCGATTACGTCGAGCGCAACCATCGGCGCGGCGCGATCGACGCGATTCGCCACACGGCGATCCGCTCTATCTTTCCCTATCCGGGGCGCCTGCGCGCGATGCTGTTGCCGCTGCGCGCCGCCGAGCGGTTAAAGATGCGCGGCCTGCTCACGCGCCTGTTGCCGCGCGCGTTACGCGAGTGGATCGAGCTGGTGCCGGAGCAGGGCGGACCCGCGCCGGTTTATCCAAATAATGCGCCGCATAGTGCGCGCGAAGCGGCGCCGACGATCTCCGCCGGCCCCGTCGCCGTGGTGCATCACGGATGCGTCGCGAAGGTGCTGACGCCCTCGGAGAATCTCAACACGGAGCGCGCGCTTAAGGCTGCCGGCTATCGCGTCGTGCAGCTTGCACCCGCGGTCTGTTGCGGCGCGCTCGACCTGCATGATGGCAACCTCGGGCGCGGGCTCGATTTCGTACGGCGCAACGTGCGGGCGCTCAAGGCGTCGGGCGCAGAGGCGATCGTTTCAGCGGCCTCAGGATGCACCGCGGCGATCGCGTCATACGGCGAGTTATTGAAGGATGATCCGGAACTGGGCGCCGACGCGCGCGAGGTTTCGTCGCGCGCGACCGATCTGAGCACGCTCCTGCTTGCGCGCGACGCCAAGCCGGAGGGCCGGCTCGATTGCACGGTCACCTACCATGACTCGTGCCATCTGGCGCACGGGATGGGCGTGCGTGAGGGGCCGCGCAAGCTGCTCGGCGCGATCGCAGGCGTGCGGCTGGTCGAGATGGCGGAATCCGATCTTTGCTGCGGTTCAGCCGGGAGCTACAACCTGCTCGAGACCGCGATGGCGCATGAGCTGGCGCGGCGCAAGGCCGACAATATCGAGGCAACAGGCGCCGACTATGTCGTGCTGGGGAATCCCGGATGCGAATTTCAGATCGCAGCGGAGCTGCGCCGGCGCGGCTCACGTATCCGAGTGATGCATGTGGCGAATTTTCTCGCGCTCGCTGCAGCCGCGGGCGCGAAAGAGAATCCCTGACAGACGGGCTGTCGCGTCGAACGCGCGCCGCCGCTTGTCTTTGGCAAGCGGCGTGCGCTTGCGCTTATGAAACGTGCGGGGGCGGTTTGGGCCCGCCCCCGCTTGAATCCTTTTGTTGTTACCAGCGATCGCGGCCGCGATTGCCGCCGCCGCCGCCTCGATTTCCGCCCCCGCCACGATTGCCGCCGCCGCCGAAGCTCGACTCGCGGGGCTTCGCCTCGTTCACCTTGATGTTGCGGCCCTTCAGCTCGGTCTCGTTGAACTGCTGAATCGCCTTGGCCGCCTCTTCGTCGTTAGACATCTCGACAAAACCGAACCCCTTGGACTGCCCGGAAAACTTGTCGGTGATGATCGCGACGCTCTGCACCTGTCCCACCTGGGAAAAGAGTTGCTGCAGGTCGTCGTTGGACACTGCGTAGGCCAGATTGCCTACGTACAATTTGCTGGGCATCGTTGCCCTCCGTTGGTATTTGTCGGGAAGCTCTCGAACAGAGAACCCGGGCTAATTCCCGGGCAGTTGATAGGGAACACTCCGACCGTTCACACCATTAAGCGTATGCGTTTCAGCGGGGCAATGGAAGCCCCCCCCGGCGGCGCTCGGCTACGGATCTTTCAAGACATCTGGCAAGACATCCGGTGGCAAAACATCTGGCAAGAGATCTGGCAATGCATTTTGCAGCTTGTCACGGATCGCGCGTAACCACGATTCCGCTGCCGCGCATCATCGGCGAACCGTCGAGCGCGCACACCGCCGCCGCATCCGGCACCTGGCGGCGCTCGGCGCGGTCGGTCACCTGGAATACCGCCTCGGCGATATGCCCCATTCCGTGCAATCGGCCCTCGCTGAGGCTCCCGCCGAACGTATTAACCGGCAGCTCGCCTTCAAGCGCGATTCGGCCGTCCTGGATGAAGGCGTAGGCCTCGCCGCGTTTGCAGAAGCCTGCCGCCTCGAGCCAGTAGAGCGCCGAAGGCGCGAAGCCGTCGTATAACTGCGCGGCATCCATGTCGGCCGGAGCGAGGCCCGCCGCCGACCACAGCTTGCTCGCGAGCGATTGCCCGTTGGCGATGTAGTCGTCGAGGGTGTAGAAGAGCAGGCTCCGGCGGCTTGCTGTGTTCTGGCCGCAGCCGGCGATATAGGCGGGCGGATGGCGCAGATCGCGCGCGCGCTCGGCGCTGGTCATCACCAGCGCGACGCAGCCTTCGACCGGCACGTCACAATCGAAGAGGCAAAACGGCTCGGCGATTGGCCGCGCGGCCATGTAGTCGTCGAGCGTCATCGGCTTGGAATAAAAAAAGGCGCGCGGATTCAAATTGGCATTGCGCCGCGAGTTTACCGCGAGCGTGCCCAGGTGCTCGCGCCGGGCGCCATACTGATGCATATAGCGCCGCCACGCCATCGCGTGCGACTGGATGACGCTGATGCATCCGTACGGCGCAAGGAACTGCGCGTCGCCGCCGGCGCGCGCGCCGGTGAACGCGCCGTAAGTGCGCGGCTGGTGCAGCGCGCGCCAGATCAGCACGTAGTCGCACGCGCCGGCCAGCAGCGCGTGCACGCCCTCGATCACCGGCGCCGCGATCATCCCGGTCTCGATCTGCGCGTACCATCGCACTTCCGGCGCGAGCGCCAGATGGTTGACGATCCATGCGACGCTCACGATATCGACGCCGTCGCGCGTTCCCGCGCCCAAAAACGGCGCTTCGGGATAGGTCGCAAGCCCGTCGATCTGCTGCGGCGCAAGTCCGGCGTCGGCGATCGCTTCGCGGCAGGCGTCGAGCGCGAGCAGTCCAAGCGGCCGATTTGACTGGCGCGTCAGCTCCGAATAGCCGATCCCGACGATCGCGGTTTTACCCCTGCCCTGCCACATCACGGCGTGTCCCTCGTGCGCTCAGACCGGCCTGAATTGGGCGAGCGTCAGACCGCCGCCGCGCTCTTCAAACCATATTTCGGCACGGCCGCCGATTCGGATCTTATTCAGTTCCGCGTGCGGCAGGTTGGAGACCATGAAGAGCAACGGCTGCTCCTCGAGCTCGACCACGATATTGACGTACGGAACCTCGCTCTCGAAGCCGGCGACGCTGCGCTGATGCATCACGGTAAACGTGTAAATGATGCCGCGGCCGGAGACTGGCGCGAACGCAAGGCGCTGCGAGGAGCAGCGATCGCAGGTCGGACGCGGCGGATGGTTGTAATATCCGCACTCGGCGCATCGCTGCACCGCGAGCCGATGCTCTTTGGCCGCGTCCCAGAAGGGTTCGGAAATTTCGTCGGCGACCGGAACGGGTTTTTCGCGAGGCTCCGTCACGCCTCCGTGTATAGCAGGTCCAGGGCTCCGCTGTCAGCGCTCGGCGGCGCCAATCGTGTCGCAGCATTCAGCCGCCGCAAGCCTTGCGCTCGAAGCGGGAAAATAAATCTCGCCCGCCCATCGCGCGACGCCGACCAGACCGATCATCACCGGCACTTCGATGAGCGGTCCGATCACCGCGGCGAAGGCGGCGCCGCTGTCGATACCGAAAGTCGCGACTGCCACCGCGATCGCGAGCTCGAAGTTGTTCGAGGCTGCGGTGAACGAAAGCGTCGCGGTTTGCGGATAGGTGGCGCCGGCCTTATAGCTGAGTACGAATGAGAGGGCGAACATGATCGCGAAATAGAGCAGCAGCGGAATCGCGATTCGCACCACGTCGAGCGGCAGCCGCACGATCGCCTCGCCCTTGATCGAAAACATCACGACGATCGTGAAGAGCAGGAAAATCAACGTCAGCGGGCCGATCTTCGGGATGAAGCGTTGCCGATACCACGCCTTGCCCTTGAGCGCGGTCAGAATTTTCCAGCTCGCGAACCCCGCGGCGAACGGCACGCCGAGATAGATGCCGACGCTTTCGGCTATATCGCCGATCGTCACGTGCACCACCACTCCGCCGAGGCCGAGCCATCGCGGCAGCACGGTCGTGAAGACGAACGCGTAGATCGAAAAGAACAGCACCTGGAAAATCGAGTTGAACGCCACCAGGCCCGCGCAGTAGTCGTTGTCGCCGCAGGCGAGGTCATTCCACACGACCACCATCGCGATGCATCGCGCGAGCCCGATCATGATGAGGCCGGCCATGTATTCCGGCCGATCGCGCAGAAAAACGATCGCCAGCGCGAACATCAGGATCGGCCCGATAATCCAGTTCTGCACCAGCGAGAGGCCCAGGATCTTCCAGTCGCCAAAGACGTCGCCCAACTCGTCGTAGTTCACCTTCGCGAGCGGCGGATACATCATCAGGATGAGCCCCGCCGCGATCGGCAGCGACGTCGTGCCGACGCTCAGGCGGTCGAATGCCGCCTTGATCCCCGGCCGCGCGTAGCCCAGCGCGACGCCCGCGGCCATCGCGAGGAAGATCCAAAGCGTAAGGTAGCGGTCGAGAAACGATAACCTTCGCAACGCGGGAGCGCTGGACAGAGTCAAACTGGCCCTCATTCTTGTAACTCCAAAACTTCGAAGCCGTGAGCAGCCGATCCTGCCATCACTCGGCCTCGGAACGAAGCTGTCGGCATCTCGCGCGGCGTCAGCGATAAATCGCGAGAATTAACCTAGCCTAAATGTTCAATCATCAACGCCTTGATCATATCTCAATTTCTCCATATATATGGAACTATGAATAAGGTTGCTATCATAAGCGCCTTGGGCGCCCTGGCCCAGGAAACCCGGCTTGAGATCCTGCGGCTGCTGGTCGATCGCGGGCCTGAAGGAATGCCGGCGGGACAGATCGGAAGCCGGCTCAAGCTGCCGTCACCCACGCTCTCCTTTCACCTCAATCAATTGCGGCACGCGGGGCTGGTCGATTCCCGACGGCATAGCCGGCTCGTCATTTACGCCGCGAAATTCCGCACGATCGAAAGCCTTCTCGACTACCTGACCGAGAATTGTTGCGCCGAGCGGCCCTTGAAGACGGCTCCGCCGCCGTATCCGGCCTCCGCGCCGCCCGGGGGCCGGTACAACGTGCTTTTTCTCTGCACGCGAAACTCCGCGCGCAGCGTGATGGCCGAGTGCCTGATGAACCGATGGGGCGAGCAAAGGTTCCGCGCTTTCAGCGCAGGCAGCAACCCGCGCGGCGAAGTTCATCCGCTGACCCTGCAGGTGCTTAGGCGATTCGGTTACGAGACCGATGGACTGAGCAGCAAAAGCTGGAATGAATTCGCACGGCCCGCAAGCGCGAAACTCGATTTTGTTTTTACCCTCTGCGATCGCGCAGCGGCCGAGACGTGTCCGGCATGGCCGGGTCAGCCGGTAAGGGCGCACTGGGGCGTCGAAGACCCGGTCGCGGTCGTCGGAGTTGCCGCCAGGCGAAAGGCGTTCGTGAAGACCTATAGCGAGCTCGAGCAGCGGATTCGGATTTTCGCGGCTCTGCCGGTCGAAGTGCTTGAACGTTTCGCCCTCGAGCACTGGGTCGCGGAGATCGGCAAGTTGCGTATCGCGGCCTGACCGCGTTTTTCGACGGGGAACCAGCATGTCCGTACGGGTGGGAATCAACGGGTTCGGACGCATGGGCCGGCTGGCCATGCGCGCCGCATCGGGCAACCGCCAGATCGAAATCGTTCATATCAACGAGCTTAGGGGCGGCCCTGAGACGGCTGCACACCTGCTCGAATTCGACAGCGTGCACGGCCGCTGGCCGGCCGCGATATCCGCGGCGCCAAACAGTCTCACGGTGAACGGAGGACGCATCGGGTACAGCGCTTTCGGCGCACCCAACGAAGCGCCATGGGACCGGGCCGGCGTCGAGATCGTCCTCGAATGCACGGGCAAATTCCTTACCGCCGAGACTCTCGGGCTGTACTTCGAGCGCGGCGTCCGCAAGGTGATCGTCGCCGCCCCGGTCAAGCAAGGCGCGCTGAACATCGTGATGGGCGTCAACGATCGCCTGTACGATCCCGAGCGGCATCACATCGTCACGGCCGCTTCGTGCACGACTAATTGCCTGGCTCCGGTGGTGAAGGTGGTGCACGAGCGATTCGGCATCCGGCACGGCGTCATCACGACGATCCACGACGTGACCAACACGCAGACGGTGGTCGATCTGGGCCACAAGGATCTTCGGCGGGCGCGATCGGCGCTGATGTCATTGGTGCCGACGACCACCGGGTCGGCCACGGCTATCGGCCTTATCTATCCCGAGCTCCAGGGAAAGCTGAACGGGATGGCAGTGCGCGTTCCGCTTCTGAACGCGTCGCTCACCGATTGCGTCTTCGAGGTGGCGCGGCCCGTGACCGCGGCGGAAGTAAATGATCGGTTGAAAGACGCGGCCCAGGATGAGCTGCGCGGCATTTTAGGCTTCGAGGAGCGCCCGCTGGTCTCGGTCGACTTCGTCAACGATCCGCGATCGTCGATCGTGGACGGGCCGTCGACGATGGTCGTGGACGGGACGCAGCTCAAAATCGTGGCCTGGTACGACAACGAATGGGGTTACGTGAACCGGCTGATCGAATTGGCGGCCAAGGTCGCCGCCAGTATGCCGTCAACGCTGCGCAAGGCGGCCGCAATCTAAGCGATGAACAGCGCCGTCCGTAATTACGCGCTCGTCACCGGCGCCTACTGGGGCTTCACGCTCACCGACGGCGCCCTCCGGATGCTGGTGCTGCTGCATTTCGATCGACTGGGATACAGCGCCGTCGAAATCGCCTTCCTGTTCCTCTTCTACGAGTTCTTCGGCATCGTCACCAATCTGCTCGGCGGCTGGATAGCCGCCCGATCCGGCTTGAAGGTCACGCTGTACGGCGGCTTGCTGCTGCAAATCGGAGCGTTGATCATGCTCGCGCTGTTGCAGCCGAGCTGGTCCCGCCTGGCGTCCGTCGCGTACGTGATGGCGGCGCAGGCGCTGTCGGGCATCGCCAAGGATCTCACGAAGATGAGCGCGAAGAGCGCGATCAAAGTCGTCGTTCCCGAGGGCGAAGACGGCGCGCTGTTCAAGTGGGTCGCACGGCTCACGGGCTCGAAGAACGCGCTCAAGGGTGCGGGCTTTTTCATGGGCGCCGCGCTCCTGGCGAAGCTCGGCTTCGTCGGCTCGCTGCTCATGATGGCCGGGGGGCTGCTCGCGGTGCTGATGGGTACCGTCGTCGCGCTTCCGGGCGGGATCGGGAAGGCCAAATCGAAAGTCAAATTCACGACCCTCTTTTCGAAGAGCGCCGCGATCAACTGGCTCTCGGCCGCGCGGTTCTTCCTCTTCTCGGCCCGCGACGTATGGTTCGTCGTCGGATTGCCGGTCTTCCTGGCCTCGACGCTTGGTTGGAGCCTCATGCGGGTTGGAGCTTTTGTCGCCGCCTGGTTCATCGGCTACGGCATGATCCAGGCGATCGTCCCCGAGATTCTGCGCCAATCGGGCGCGCGTCAGGGAGTGACGGGAGACACCGCCCGTCTGTGGGCCTTCATACTGACGATGATTCCCGCCGCCCTCGCCCTGGTGCTCCAGCTTCAAGCGAGGCCCGCTCCGGCGCTGATGATCGGGCTCGCTCTGTTCATGATCGTTTTCGCGATCAACTCGGCGGTGCATTCGTATCTTATTCTTGCCTACTCGCATGACGACGAGGTCGCGACCAACGTCGGCTTTTACTACATGGCGAACGCGGGCGGCCGCCTTCTCGGCACGGTTTTGTCCGGGGTGATCTTCGAGTTCTACGGCTTCGTCGGCTGCCTGGTGGCGTCGGCGCTCTTGGTGCTCGCCGCGAGCCTGTTGTCCTTCAATCTGCCGCGGGCGCGCGCGATCCCGCTGACCGTCAAACTGGCGGACGCCGAATCATGATTTCAGGCCGGAGCAGCTCGACGCGGTACCGCACTAGAGCGCGCGCAGCGAATTCTCTTGCGCTCGATGGAGTTGATTCCCATGGCAAGCAAAACCCTCTCGCTATTGGCCGCCGCGTTTTTCGCGATGTTCCTTCAGGTCTCGTTCCTGCCAGTCGCCGCAGCCGGGAACGATCGCCTGCTGATCAAAGGCGACGGTTCAACCTTCGCGTACCCGATGTATCGCAAGTGGATCGAAGAGTACGAGAAGGAAAATCCCTCGGTCCATCTGACCTACGTTTCAAACGGCTCCGGCGCCGGCATCCACGACATCATGATGGGCACGGTCGATTTTGCCGGTACGGACGGCCCGCTGAACAAGACGCAGATGCTGGACTTCAGCACGCATCGAGCGTGTGACGTTCTGCATTTTCCGATGGCTCTGGGAGCCGACGTGCCGATCTACAATCTGCCTGGAGTGACTCAGGCCCTGCACTTCACTCCGCAGGCGCTGGCCGGCATCTATCTCGGGACGGTCACCCGATGGAACGATCCGGAAATCGCGAGCGCCAATCCGAATGTCGCGCTGCCCAAACATGAGATCGTTGTCGTTCGCCGCCAGGACGGCAGCGGAACCACGTACGTGTGGACCGATTACTTGAGCAAGGTAAGTTCCGACTGGCGACAGCGGGTAGGCACAGGGATTTCGGTCAATTGGCCGGTGGGCGTCGCCGCGAAGGGCAATGCCGGCGTCGTTCGCACGGTCGCCGCCACGCCTTTTTCGATCGGATACTCCGAACTCACCTACGCCATCCAGAATGGATTAACTTACGGAAGCGTCGCCAACCGCAGCGGCCGATTTATCGAAGCCAATCTCGCGAGCGTCACCGCCGCGGCGGCCGGCGTCGCCGGCGCCATGTCTGCGGATTTCAGGGTGTCGATCACCGACGCGCCCAGCACGGATGCTTATCCTGTTTCCAGCTTCACCTGGATGCTCGTGCCGTCAGTTATAGGCGACGCGCAAAAGCGCACCGCCATCATGGAATTCATCCATTGGGGCCTGAGCAAGGGCCAGGATTATCTGGAACCGCTGTCTTATGCGCGGCTTCCGGAAGCCGTCGTCGCGCAGGAAGAAAAGGCCGT
>Ga0335083_10005524_pt1 | contig 15927 bp, 16 predicted proteins | sample Lox_Sample_42_FD_206716 | JGI IMG/M metagenome (GOLD analysis project Ga0335083, IMG submission 206716) | Soil microbial communities from Loxahatchee National Wildlife Refuge, Florida, United States - Lox_Sample_4.2 | ecosystem: Environmental > Terrestrial > Soil > Wetlands | place: USA... | reverse complement strand
CAGCGCCATCGGATGCGCAAGCGCCAGCCCGGCGAACGCCACTCGGTGACCCCAGTCACCGACACCCGCAGTGCCCTAATGGATACTGTGTGCCAACGCTCGTCGCGATTCACCATTCACGATTCACCGTTCACGAATCACGAATCACGAGTCACGGTCTTCCATTCACCATTCACCATTCACCACTCACTATGACCATCGAACGCGTCATCCGCATCATCGCCGGCTCCTTCGTCCTCGTCTCCCTGGCGCTGGGCGCGCCGGCCAGCCCGCTCTACGTCAGCAGCTACTGGCTCTGGTTCACGGCCTTCGTGGGCGCGAACCTGTTCCAGAGCGGCTTCACCCGCTTCTGCCTGATGGAGATTTTCCTGAAGAGGTTGGGCCTGCGGTCCGCCTCGGAGCCGGCGCAGGCAGGGGCCTAGACACGTAGGCGCCACAGCGGGCGCCCACCGCGGCATTGCGGCCGCGCGGGCAGTCTGGTGCGAGAGCCGCACGCCTAACCGGGCCGGCCGCGATCGCGCAGCCGATTTCGAGCCTCGCCGCCAGCGGGTGTCGGCTAGCCGGCTTTCGGTTCGTGGCCGACGATCTGACGCAATCCGTCCCAGTCGTCGATCCGGATGTTCTTCTGCTGCACGCTGATCAGCTGCTGGTCCTGGAAGCGCGACAGCAGCCGGCTTACCGTCTCCAGCTTCAGGCCGAGGTAGCTGCCGATCTCCTCGCGGGTCATCCGCAGGACGAATTCATGGGCGGAGTAGCCCCGCACGGCGAGGCGCTGCGACAGATTGAGCAGGAAGGCGGCCAGGCGCTCCTCCGCGCACATGCTGCCCAAAAGGATCATGACGCCGTGCTCGCGGACGATCTCGCGGCTCAGCAACCGATGCACGTTGCGTTGCAGGCAGGGAACCTGCCGTGCCATGGCTTCGAGCCGGTCGAACTGTATCGCGCACACCTCGCTGTCTTCCAGCGCAATCGCCTCGGAGGCATGGCGCCCGGTCCCGATTCCGTCGATGCCCACCAAGTCGCCGGTCATCTGGAAGCCGGTGACCTGGGTGCGTCCGTCCTCGAGCAGCACCGAGGTCTTGAAGCAGCCGCTGCGCACTGCGTAAAGGCATGAGAAGCCCTGGCCCGCCCGGTAGAGATAGTCGCCGCGACGGATCGTCCGGCGGCTGAACAGGATCTCGTCCAGGTGCGCAAGCTCCTGCTCGGTCAGTCCCTCGGCTAGGCACAGATGCTTCTGCCACCAGCCTGGGGTGGTTCTCGCGTCGGCGCTGCGAGCGTGGCTTGGCATGGACCGCGCCCCTTGCGGCATCATCGGCGGGGCGCCAGTACGATAGCTTAGGCTTACTGCAGTCTCCATAGTGAGCTCCTTCTTGCTTGCTTGGCGCGATGTCACGGAAGTTGCCGGTCGGGTTTTGGGTGTCCGGCGCCGCGAAGTCGCATCAGCTCCCGCAGCACTTGCGGGATGCGATGAAACTCCGTGGTCTTGTCGAAGAAGTAGCGGGCGCCGGCGCGCAGGCACGCGCGGCGGTAATGATCCTCACCGTGGTTGGTGAGCACGATCACGTCGATCTCCGGGGCTCGAGCGCGCACCGCGCTCAGGACCTGGAGGCCATTGCCGTCGGCCAGCTTCAGATCGAGCACGACTGCGTCCGGAAGGTCGGTCAAGATGCGGGCGGTGGCTTCCGCCACGGTGTCGGTTTCGCCCACCACGGTGACGCCTTCGACGGCTGCCAGCATCTCCACGAGCCGCTCGCGGATCGCTTTCGCGTCGTCCACCACATACACCCGCATGCGCTGGTCGGTCGGTGCCGGGGTCGAGTTCATGGCGCCAGTCTAGGAGGGCGACGCCCGGCGCACAATCAGCGCCGTCTGAACTTCGGGGTGGGAATCGGGGAGGAGGGGGTAGGAAAAGTCCTACAAGGCCGCACTAAGCCTTGCGAGCGCTTTCCACCAGGTTGTGCTCGACGGCGTAGCGGATCAGCTCCGCATCCCGTGTCATGTTCATCTTCTGCAGGATGCGGCTCTTGTGCGTGCTCACGGTCTTCACGCTCAGGTTCAACCGCTCCGCGATTTCCGACACGCTTTCCCCGGAGGCGAGCCGCAGGAATACCTCGAGCTCGCGATCGGAAAGCGATGCGTGCAGGCTGCTGTCGCCGCCGGGCATGACCCCCAACGCGAGCTGCTGGGCGACTTCCGGGCTGATGAAGGCCCCGCCCGCGGCGACCTTGCGGATCGCTGCCACGAGCGATTCCGGTGCGCTCTCCTTGGTCAGATAGCCCGACGCGCCCGCCTTGAGCGTGCGCACGGCGTACTGCTCCTCCTGGTGCGCGCTCAGCACCAGCACGCGCAAGGCGGGCTGCTCGGTCTTGAGCTGCCGGATGAGGTCCACCCCGCTGCGCCCGGGCATGGACAGGTCGAGCACCACCACGTCGAAAGGCGTGGTGCGGACGGCCGTCACCGCCTCCGGCCCGGTTGCGGCCTCGCCGCACACGTGGATGTCATCGGTGGCGGCGAGGATCTGTTTCAGACCGGCGCGCACCACCGCATGGTCATCGGCGATCAGCACCCGGATCACGCAGGCGCCGCATCCTTTCCCGGCCCCGGCGTGCGCACGCGGAACAGCACGCGCGTGCCCCCCTCCGGCCGGCTGACCACCTTGGCCTCGCCGCCCAGCATGGCGGCGCGCTGCGCCAGACCCCGCAACCCGGAGGAACCGCGCTTGGCCCAGTCGGACTCCGAGACGCCCCGGCCGTCGTCGCAAACCTCGAGCGCGATCCAGCCGTCACCGCAGGCCACGCGAACCTCGACCTTGCGCGCATGTGCGTGCTTGGCGATGTTGGTCAGCGACTCCTGCAGCGCGCGGAACAGCGCGGTGGCGCCCGGCTCCACGATCGCATCGGCCACCGGATCGATGACGAGATCGCAAGCGACGCCCGAGCGCCGGCGGAACTCGGCGACCAGCCATTCGGCGGCCGCGCCGAAGCCGAGATCGTCGAGCATGAGCGGCCGCAGGTCGGCCGAGATGCGGCGGGTCTCGCTCACGACGCGGTCGAGCACCGTACCCATGGAGCGGAGCTTGTCTTGCACCTGGCCCTGCTCGCGCAGCTCCTGGTTCAGCCACGCGAGGTCGAACTTCAGCGCGGTCATCCCCTGGCCCAGCTCGTCGTGCAGCTCGCGCGCGATGCGTGCCTTCTCCTGCTCGCGCGCTGTTTGCAAGGCTGCGGCCAGCTCTTGCAGCTCTTCATGCGAGCGCCGCAACTCCTCCTGAGCGCGCACGCGCTCCGTCACGTCGCGCAGGACGACCGTATACAGGCGGCGCCCGCGCAGCTCGATCTGGGAGATCGAGGCGTCGATGGGGAATTCGGAACCGTCCGCCCGCAGTCCGAGCAGCGTCGTTTGGTCGCCCATGCGCCGGGCCGTGACACCGGTTCTGCCGAAGCGGTCGATGTGTTCCCGGTGTGCGCGGCGAAAGCGCTCCGGGATGAACTTTTCTAGTGGCTGGCCCAGTGCGTCGGCCGGCGAGCAGCCGAACACCCGCTCGGCCGCCGGGTTGAAGATCTCGATCCGTTGCGCCTCATCCACGCCGATGATGGCGTCCATGGCCGACTCCAGCATCCGCTGGAGCGCGTCTCTCTGCCAGCGCAGCGTCTCACGTGCATCGCCGCCGGCGAAGCTGCGCAGTCCGATATCGGTATCCTGCAGCGCGGACTGCGCCCAGTCGCGGCGGCGCAACTGACGCACGAGCAGGACCCCGGCGAGCGTCAGAAGTCCGATATCGAAAGCGAGAAGGAGGGGGTGCAGCAGCGGTTGCTGGGCCTTCCAGGCCATTACCCCGACGTCCAGCACCAGCGCGATGAGGGCCGCGGCCACCAACAACCCGAGCAGCGTGATCGTCCCGCCCGGCCCGGCAAGGCTCCGAGACAGGGCTTGTTTCGCTGCGGTGTCCGACTGTGTCTGCAGGGCAGGGTCCATGATTCCGGTCGTCACATCCGTAGGGACCGGTCCGCGCGCATCTTCGCGCGGTAGCCCGCCAGGTCTTCCGGCCGGCCGGTCATCGAAGCCGCCGCCGGCAACGTCGCGATCTACGGAGCGCCCCCTTCGTTCCCGACGATTCGCCGCAGCCCGGCCGAATCTTGCAGACGAACGTTCTTCTGCTGCACTGTGATCAAGCCCTCTTCCTGGAAGCGGGACAACAGGCGGCTCACCGTCTCCAGCTTCAGGCCCAGATAGCTGCCGATCTCCTCGCGTGTCATGCGCAGGATGAACTCGTGCGCCGAGTAGCCGCGCGCGGACAGCCGATGCGACAAGTTGAGCAGAAAGGCGGCCAGGCGTTCCTCGGCGCGCATGCTGCCCAGGAGCATCATGACACCGTGCTCGCGCACGATCTCGCGGCTCATCACCTTATGCAGATGGCGTTGCAGCGCTTCCAGCTCGCGGCCGAGGTGTTCCAGCCGATCGAACGGCATCACGCACACTTCGCTGTTTTCCAGTGCGACCGCGTCGCAGCTATGGCGCTCCGTGCTGATCCCGTCCAGCCCGAGCAGCTCGCCGGCCATCTGGAACCCGGTGACCTGCTCCCGGCCGTCTTCCATCAGGATGTGGGTCTTGAAGAATCCGGAGCGAACTGCGTACAGCGACTGGAAGCGGTCGCCCAGCCGGAACAGGTGCTCGCCGCGCCGAAGCGAGCGGCGCAGGAAGACGAGCTGATCGAGCTGGTCCAGGTCTTCCTCCGACAGGCCTACCGGCATGCACAGTTCACGCAGACTGCAGCTCGAACAGGCGACACGCAGCCGGGCCCAAGCGGCGTCACAGTGAGTGGGAGCTGAGTCTGTCTTCGGTTGCATCCGGTCGGTGAGATGTTGATCTCGATCAACAAGCGTAACCACGAACGTGGCACAGTCACCCCGATGGCGAAGACACGGAGTGAGGTCGATGCCGACGCATGAGAAGGCCCAGGTCGTGCCGACCGAGCTCCTGCGCCGCTTCGATGTCAGCGGGCCTCGTTACACGTCCTATCCGACGGCCGACCGTTTCGTCGAGGCCTTCGGCTCGGATACCTACCGAAGCTGGCTCGAGAAGCGCCGCCTGATCGGCGTGCCGCGACAGCTCTCATTATATGTGCACCTGCCGTTCTGCGGAAGCATCTGCTACTACTGCGCGTGCAACAAGGTGATCACCCGCGATCGCGGGCGGTCGGCCCACTACGTGCGCCACCTCTCCCGCGAGATCGGGATGCACAGCGAGCTGCTGGGCACGGCCCGAGACGCGGTGCAGATGCACTGGGGCGGCGGCACGCCCACTTTTCTGCCCCATGACGAGCTAAAGCAGGTCATGGGGACAATCCGGGACCACTTTCGCCTCGACGAACGCGGCGAGTACTCGATCGAGATCGACCCGCGCACGCTGACCGAAGGGACGCTCGAGCTGCTGCGCGAGCTGGGGTTCAACCGCATCAGCCTGGGTGTGCAGGACTTCGATCCCGAGGTCCAGCGAGCGGTGCACCGGATCCAGAGCGAGGCGCAGACGCTGGAGGCGATCGCCGCCGGACGGCGCCTGCAGTTCAAGTCCATCAACCTGGACCTGATGTACGGGCTGCCCAAGCAGCATGTCGTGGGATTCAATCGCACGCTCGACCTGGTGATCGACTGCGCGCCGGACCGCATCGCACTCTACAACTACGCGCACCTGCCCGCGGTGTTCAAGCCGCAGCGGCGCATCAGCGAAGCGGACCTGCCCACCGCCGACACGCGCCTGCAACTGCTGTCGCTCGCGATCCGCAAGCTGACCGCAGCCGGCTACGTGTACATCGGGATGGATCATTTCGCCCGCCCGGAGGACGAGCTGGCCGTGGCGCAACGACAGGGCAGGCTTCAGCGCAACTTCCAGGGCTATTCCACGCATGCCGACTGCGATCTGCTCGGATTCGGCATCACGGCCATCGGCCAGGTGGGGCCGACCTACAGCCAGAACGTCAAGCGCCTCGACGAATATTACGACCGCATAAGCCGCGGCGTGCTGCCCATCCTGCGCGGCGTGGAGTTGACGCCGGACGATCTGCTGCGGCGCGCTCTCATCCAGTGCTTGATGTGCCACTTCGAGGTGCCGATCGAATCGCTCGAGATCGCGCACCTGATCGACTTCCACGGCTACTTCGCGCGGGAGCTGCAGGACTTGCAGCCGTTCGCCGACGCGGGGCTGCTCCAGCTCGGGAAGGAGTGGCTCACGGTGACGCCGGTGGGGCGGTTCTTCATCCGCAATATCTGCATGGTGTTCGACCGTTATCTGCGCGAGCAGCGCCAACGCAGCGGCTACAGCCGCGCGATCTAGTCCGGATCCGCCGTGGCAAGTCCGCTCGCGGGGTTGGTCGGCGCCCCGGCGTGTATCATCACAGCAGGCCAACGCGGTGCGTGTGCGGCGCGCGGCGAAGCCTGCTGACCTGGCGCGGTTCACAAAATGATGCTCACGTGGGCGATCTTGGGCGCAGTGGCCTTGACGGGCATCCTCGGAGGAGTGCATTGCGCCGGCATGTGCGGCGGCATCGTCGCCGCGCTTTCGGGTCAGGCCGCGCGGGGCGGGCCGCCCTGGCGCATCCACCTCTCCTACAACCTGGGACGCATCGCGAGCTATACGCTCGCCGGGGCCCTTGCCGGTGCGGTCGGCAGCTTGGGCCTGATGCTGGACGGGATGTTGCCGGTACAGATCGCACTGTACGTGGCTGCGAATGTGCTGCTCATCGCGCTGGGCCTCTACCTGGCGGGCATCCCGGGCGTCACCGCACGCCTGGAGCGCATCGGAGCGGGCCTCTGGCGCTGGCTCAAGCCGTTGACCGGCCGCTTCCTGCCGGCCGACACCGTCCCCAAAGCGCTCGCGTTAGGGATGCTGTGGGGATGGCTGCCTTGCGGTCTGGTCTACACGGTGCTCTTCACGGCGCTGCTGAGCGGCGATCCGCTGACCGGTGCGGCCGTGATGCTCGCCTTCGGACTGGGCACCCTGCCGAACCTCATGGCCGCGGGACTGCTCTTGCGGGGCTTCCGCACGTTGGTCACAGCCAGGCCGGTCCGGCTGATCTCGGGAGCGCTCGTGCTCGGCTTCGGGGTGTACGGACTCGCGCACGCCGCGACGCTGAGCCAGCACATCAAGAGCGGGCTGCTGTGCGTGATGCACTGAATCGGCCGCGAGCCGCTGCCGGGATCCGACGCTGACCAGGCGATGGCGCGGGCGGTTCGCGCAATGATCGACTCGAGGTAACCCTGCGGGACCGGGGCGGCGCCCCGAGCATCAGGGCTTGCTCGCGCCGTCTTCGAACCAGAACGCTTGCCCCCGTTCGGTGATGCGGCCGATGGACGGTTCCGGGAAATGGGTCGCGCAGACCGTCATGCCGCTGTCGCAGGTTCGCTCCAGGAATGCCCGGCGTGTGGTTGCGGCCAGAGCGGGATCGAAGTCGGCGCGCATGATCCATCCCGGTTCCAGGCATTGCACCGGGCTGTGGATGCAATCGCCCGTAATGACTCCTTGCGCGCCTTCGGAAGCCAGGTGCACGCAGACATGACCCGGCGTGTGGCCCGGCGTCGGCTCCAGCCACACTTCGTCGTCCAGCGCGAAGTCGCTCGCGACGAGCTGCGCCTGGCGCGCCTCCATCACGGGAAGGATGCTGTCGGCGAGGTGCGGCTGCGGGGTCCGGCGGTGCAGCTCTTCGAAGCTCTCCCATTCCCGCTGGGCGAAGATGTACTTGGCGTTCGGGAACGTCGGGACCCAGCGGCCGTCGCGAAGCCGAGTGTTCCAGCCCACGTGGTCCCAGTGCAGATGGGTGCACATGACGTAGTCCACGTCCTCCGGAGCCACGCCCGCCTCCGCGAGACGCGGCAGGAACGTGTTGAGCTTCTGCATGTGCCAGAACGGACGCGCCAGGCGTGGCTTGTGGTCCCCGACACAGGTGTCGACGAGGATCGTGTGATGGCGCGTGCGCACCAGAAACGCTTGGATCGGCAAGACCAGGTTGCCGGATTCCGGATCGAGCGCGCGGGGCTCCATCCAGGTCTTATGTCGCGCCCAATCCTCGGGGGTGGTCCCCGGAAAGAAGCTCAACGGCTCGAAACCGGTGCAGATGGACTCGACGATGCGCCGGACCACGATGCGGCCGACGGAACATTGCGCCATGGATGGTTCTCCGGAGGAAGCCCACGCAAGAGTCTACCGCTGCGCCGCTCGTCCTGCGCAGCACGACGCTTGCGGCCGCCGCTCGCAAACTGTTGCCCGCAGCCGGGAATGTCCTTATAATCCGCGCCTTCCCGGTTTCGGCCGGCCGTTCCACGCGGAACGGATTCGACCCTTGCCCCACCGTCGCGCATACGGGGGGCTCAACCCACAAGGAAATGCGATGCGACACTACGAGATCGTCTTCATCGTCCATCCCGACCAGAGCGAGCAGGTGCCCGCGATGGTCGACCGCTACAAAGGCATCCTCGCGTCCCGCAGTGGCCGGCTCCACCGGCTGGAAGACTGGGGCCGCCGCCAGCTGGCCTACCCGATCCAGAAGATGCACAAGGCGCACTACGTTCTGATGAACATCGAGTGCGACCAGGAGACGCTGGACGAGCTGGAGCATTCCTTCCGTTTCAGCGATGCCGTACTGCGCCATCTGACCGTCCATATGGCCGGACCGGTGACCGAGCCTTCGCCGATGATGCGGCAGGAGAAGCCGCGTTCCGCCAGCACGGGCGGGGAGCAGCCGAGGGCGGAGAGGTCGGACAGAGCGGAGAAGGCGGACAGAGCGGAGAAGGCGGACAAGCCGGAGCCGCAGCCGGCCGCCTGATTTGAGCGGCAACGACGTTCGGCTGAGCGGCCGCGTGCTCCACCGCGAGACCCTGAGGCACACGCCGGCCGGCGTTCCCGTCGTGGTGCTCACGTTGCGGCACGAATCCGATCAGCTCGAGGGCGGCATGCGCAGGCAGGTCGGATTCGAGCTGGAAGCCATCGCGCTCGGTGAGGTGGCTCGGCGCATGGATTCGGTTCCGGCCGGCAGCGCGGTGCGGATCACGGGCTTCCTCGCGTCGCGCAGCAAGCTGAGCTCCCGCGTGGTCCTGCACATCAACGAGTTCGAGATCGAATAGAGGAAACGACTATGGCATTCCGAGGACGGCCCGGTTCGGGCAGATTCAAGGACAAGAAGAAGGAAGGCGATCGCGGCTTCCGCCCGCTGTTCAAGCGCCGCAAGTTCTGCCGCTTCACTGCGGAGGGCATCAAGCAGATCGACTACAAGGACGTCGAGCTGCTGAAGGATTTCATCAACGAGAACGGGCGCATCATCCCCGCGCGCATCACCGGCACCAAAGCGCACTATCAGCGCCAGCTCTCCACCGCGATCATGCGTGCGCGCCTGCTGGCGCTGTTGCCATACACCGACTTGCACTGAGGAGGACTTTGACGTGCAGATCATCCTGCTGGAGAGCATCGCCAGCCTCGGAGGGCTGGGCGATATCGTCAAGGTCCGCGAGGGCTATGCCCGCAATTTCCTGATTCCCCAGGGCAAGGCGAAGCGCGCCACCGAGGCAAACATCGCCGAGTTCGAGAAGCGTCGCGCCGAGCTGGAGAACGCGGAGAGCATCGCTCTGACCGGCGCGCAGGAACGCGCCGCCAAGCTCGACGGCCTCATGGTCCAGATCGCGCAGAAGGCAGGCGTGGACGGCCGGCTGTTCGGCTCCGTGACCAACTACGACATCTCCGAGGCGCTCAAGGCGCAGGGATTCGACGTCCCCAAGGCGGTGGTGCGGCTGCCGCACGGGCCGCTCAAGGCCGTGGGGGACTACGAGATCCTGCTCGACCTGCACTCCGACGTGAAGGCGCACATCAAGGTGTCGGTGCTGGGCGAATCGTAGCCGACGGCGGCGAAACAATTTCTGCATCGAAGGCCGGCACGCGCCGGCCTTTTTGTTTTTTGCGGAGCCATTTTTTTCTGTTCGCGCGTACAATGCGAGCAACAACAAACAACCTGCGCGCACACCTCCCAACAGAGTTCACCGACAGACCGTCTCGCCGATGGCACAGGCAGTTTCGCAACTGCTGCAGAACGCCCAGGTCGACCTGGTGCGCCTGCCCCCGCACTCGATCGAGGCGGAGCAGTCGGTGCTCGGCGGGCTGCTGCTGGACAACAATGCCTGGGACCGCATCGCGGACCTGATCACCGAGGGCGACTTCTATCGCGCCGATCATCGGCTGATCTTCCGGCACATCTCCAAGCTCATCGAGCACAACCGTCCCGCCGACGTTGTGACCGTCGCCGAGAGCTTGGAAAGCACCAAGGAATTGCAACCCGCCGGCGGGCTTCCGTACCTCAGCGCACTCGCGAACAACACGCCCTCGGCGGCCAACATCCGGCGCTACGCGGAGATCGTGCGCGAGCGCACCATCCTGCGGCGCTTGGCCGAGGTGGGAACCGAGATCGCCGACTCCGCCTACAGCCCGCTCGGTAGAGAGGCGCCCCAGATCCTGGACGAGGCGGAGTCCAAAGTGTTCGAGATCGCCGAGCAGGGCGCGCGCGGGCGGCAGGGTTTCCAGGAGATGCCGCCGCTGCTCACGCGCGTCGTCGAGCGCATCGATATCCTCTACAACCGTGGCGGCGACAGCGACGTCACCGGAGTCCCGACGGGCTTCGTCGATCTGGACCGCATGACCTCGGGCCTGCAGCCGGGAGATCTCGTCATCGTGGCCGGACGGCCATCGATGGGAAAGGCTCAGCCGCTGGACGCGAAGATCAAGACCAGAGACGGCTGGAAGCGCATGGGCGAGATCCGCCTAGGAGACGAGTTGGCCTCGATCGACGGGCGTCGGTCACTGGTCAGCGGCATTTTTCCGCAAGGTCTCAAGCCCGTCTATCGCGTAACGTTCTCTGACGGCCGGTCTACTCGGTGCTGTGGTGAGCACCTGTGGAAGGTGTACTACCGCGAGTGGGACGACGCGCGCGTGCTCTCCACCGAGCGCGTGCTGGCGATGCTGAAGACTCAGCGGTATCAGCACCGCCTCTGGGTCGATGCCGTCAGCGGAGATTTTGGGCATACCGAGGAGCTGCCACTGGATCCGTGGGTGCTCGGCGCACTGCTCGGGGACGGGAGAATATCGGGTGGGCTCATCTTCTCGACCGCCGATGAAGAGATGCTGTCGCGGCTGCAAGCGCGTACCGGTGAGGACTTCGTTCTACGGGCGGCTGGCGGATATGACTGGCGCGTCGTCCAGGCCGGCGGATCGCATCGCAAGGGCCACTCCGGAGTGCATCCCAACGCAATCCGGGAGTCGTTGAAGAGCCTCGGGCTTTGGGGTCTGAACAGCGAGCAGAGGTTCATTCCCAAACGGTACCTGAGCGCGTCTCGGCAGGCACGGCTCGATCTCCTGCGTGGCCTGCTCGATACCGACGGCTGGGTCGAACGCTGGGGCAGCATGCGCTTCTGCTCGAGCAGCGAGCAGCTCGCGCGAGACGTCGTTGAGCTCGTTCGCTCGCTCGGCGGGTGGTGCACGATTCGGTCGAAGCAAACGACCTACACCTATCTCGGCGAGAAGCGGCAGGGTCGGCCGAGCTTCATCTGCAACATCCACCACGGCGATCCGAAATCTCTCCTGCTCCTTTCCCACAAGCGGGACTGCGCGCTCTCGACACCCGAGCGGAGCTGGCGGCCAGTCTTCGTTTCGATCGAGGCGGACGGTGTGACGCCGACACAGTGCATCGCGGTGACCCACCCGAGTCGTCTGTATGTCACTGACGACTACATCGTCACCCACAACACGTCGCTCGCGCTCAACATTGCCGAGCACGCGGCGCTGGTCTCGGGATTGCCGGTGGGCGTCTTCAGCATGGAGATGGCGGCCACACAGCTCGTGATGCGCATGATCGGCTCGGTCGGCAAGCTCGACCAGCACAAGCTGCGCACAGGGCGCCTGCACGACGACGATTGGCAGCGCCTGACACACGCGGTGGGCAAGCTCAACGAAGCGCCGATCCACATCGACGAGACCGCCGCGCTCAATCCGCTCGAGCTGCGCGCGCGCGCGCGGCGCCTGCACCGGCAGTACAAGAAGCTCGGGTTGATCGTGATCGATTACCTGCAGCTGATGTCGGCGAGCTCCTCGGGCGAGAACCGAGCGACCGAGCTGTCGGAGATCTCGCGCTCCATGAAGGCGCTCGCCAAGGAGCTGGACTGCCCGGTGGTGGCGTTGTCGCAGCTCAACCGCAGCCTCGAGCAGCGTCCCAACAAGCGCCCGGTGATGTCCGATCTGCGCGAGTCCGGCGCGCTGGAGCAGGATGCCGACGTCATTCTGTTCATCTACCGCGACGAAGTGTACAACCCCGACACGCCGGACAAGGGCGTGGCCGAGGTCATCATCGGCAAGCAGCGCAACGGGCCGATCGGCACCGTGAAGCTCGCGTTCCTCGGGGAATACACGCGCTTCGAGAGCCTCGCGGATCCGACTCGATACTGATCTGGCGCTGGCCGGATTGCTCCCATGGCTGCGCGCAGGATCGTCGACTGCCACGTCAACATCTGGGAGGACAGGCATCTGCTGCCCGCGTTCGCGGAGCAGACGGCCACCGCTCGGCCGGGTTCAGTCGGGCTGAAAGCCGACGCCGACACCCTGTACAGTGCGATGGTCACGGTGGACAAGGCGATCATCTTTTCGCTGCGTTACGGTGATTCAGCGGGGATCGACGGCGACGACGAAGTGACCGCCGCTGCCGTGCGAAAGTACCCCGACAAGTTCGTCGGATTCGCGTGCGTGGATCCTCGACGTGCCGACTGCATGGAGCTCCTGCGCCATGCCGTGGAAAAGCTCGGTCTGAGGGGCGTCAAGTACGGGCCCATCTACAACGGCGTGCACCTCAACGACCCGCGCATGGAGCCGATCTATCGGTACTGCGTGGAGCGCGATCTGCCGCTGACGATGCACATGGGCACTACGTTCGCGCGCAACGCACCCGCCGAGCTGGGACGCCCGATCTACGTGGACGACGTAGCGCGTCGCCATCCCGATCTGAAGCTGGTCATGGCCCACATGGGGCATCCGTGGTACGAGGAGTGCATCATCGTCGCGCGCAAGCAGCCCAACGTGTACTGCGAGGTGTCGGCGATCTTCTACCGGCCCTGGCAGTTCTACAACATCCTGCGCTGCGCCGAGGAATATCGCATCACCGAGCGCGGCAAGATCTTCTGGGGCACCGACTTCCCGTTCTCCGAGGTCGACGAGTCGATCCGAGGGTTACGCGGCGTCAACGACGTGATCGGCGGCTCGGGCCTGCCGCCCGTCGCGAACGAGACCATCGAGCGGATTTTGTATTCGGATCCGTTCGAGCATTGGTGGCATCAGAAGTGAACAGTAAAGGACGAAACACGATGTCTTCTAGGTAACTCGCGCGTTTGGATCGAGGAGATCCGGGTAGGCGCGGGGACGTACGAGGCTTGCACTTGATGTGGGGTATGCTCAAGGTAACCCATCTGCGAAAAGATTTCGCTCCTGGCAGTGGACGACTATGCGAGTTTGCTGGCAGCATAGACTTGAAGAGAGCAGTCCACGGTGGGTCTAGATCCATGCGAAACACTCTCCCGAGCATGCCGCAAGGTCCAAGGGCGGCGCCGTAATCGCGCGAGATCGGAACGTAGCCGGTTAAGTCGACGAGAGCAGGCCCGAGCCGCCGTTTGCCGTTCTCTAAAGTGCGACGAAGTTGGTGTTTCGTCTTCGCATTAACCGAGATACCGCGATGCCTGATCCGAAAAGAGATGATGGGTTGCCACCGGATGTCCGTCCTGCCGCCGGACAGCTGTCGCAGCCTTTGGACCTGGACTCTATCTCCGAGCAGATGGAGCAGGTGCGGGCAGCCGCAACCGCACTGCTCGACAAGGCCGAGAGTTCCTCGAGTGTGGCGGATCTAGCAACCGCCGTGGAGAAGGCCGCTGGGGCCGTGAAGCTCGCTGCGGACGTGAGCAAGACTAGAAGTGAAATGGCCAAGATCCGGGAAGAAATCTCTAGGCTGGCACAGGAGAACGCGCTTGTCACAGAGCGGGGACGCTCCGAGAGAATCCGTGACTACGTTGCGCTCCTTACACCGCTTATCACCATAGTTACTCTGGCCGCAACGCTAGTCGCACAGAACTGGCAATTTCTGAAGTCGGAACAGAATAAGCGCGAAGAGGCGCTGGACAGCCAATGGCGGGATTCCATCAAGGCGATTTCCGCCTCAGGAGCACTTTCTCCGGGAGTTGTGGCTCTCCAGCCGTTTCTGCGCTCTCCAAAATACCACGACCAAGCAAAAGACCTGGCAGTGAATCTTCTAGCGTCCGGTTCCGATGTGGGTTTCTTTGCGAGCCTTTTCGGTGCTGCTCTCACGCCAGCGACCTGGAGCAACCTAGACCTGCTCCTTCGGCTCGATCGCGCGCTCTCTGCCAGAACTAATCCTGTGTACACCAAGTCGTTTGACCCTAGGAAGGAGACAAACAACGTGAAGCTGCTTACCAAAGGAGAGGTCGCGACTTTTAACTACGATCAAGCTGTCAGTCCAATAATTAGTGCCGCTGTCGGCAGTGTACTCAAGACGTCGAGACCTCCAGGAGTAACCGTCGACCTGTCAGGCACTTCGTTCAACGAGGCGGACTGGGACGGCATCGATTTTGACGGAGCAAGCTTGGAAAGAACCAACTTATACTGGATCAGCCTAAAGGATGCTGAGCTTAAAGGAGTTACTCGGTTTGCGGGCATGTATCTCTACCGGACTGCGTGGTGGGAAGCGAAGTCGATCAACCGTCCCCTCCTTGAGTATCTGAAGCAAAACAGCCCCTTCAAGGCGGGAGCCTACGGCCCCCGCCACCAACTGACGAGCCAAAGGCAGTATGACGATGGTGTCCGCCGCCTAACGTCCCAGCTTACTTCTGGGTAGACTGTAGAGTATGGTAGCTTCCGATTGCGTGCGTTGATACAGGTTATTTGCGCTCGGTGTTGAGAGCGTTGTGCAGGAGCTCGTCTCGCACGTGGGTGACGCGTGGAGGATGGCACCGACGCCGAGCACTCCGACTCACCCTCTCTCTGACCGCGACGAGGGAGAGCGTCGAGGTGAAGCTGCCCACGCTTCACCCTTCACGCCTTCCTCAAAGTATCTCCGCCGCATGATCGGCCAACCGCGAGCGCTCGCCGCGCATGAGCGTCACGTGGCCGCTGTGCGTCCAGCCCTTGAAGCGGTCGACGACATAGGTGAGGCCCGAGCTGCCTTCGGTGAGATAGGGCGTGTCGATCTGGGAGATGTTGCCTAGGCAGACCACTTTGGTGCCGGGACCGGCCCGGGTGATCAGCGTCTTCATCTGCTTGGGGGTGAGGTTCTGCGCCTCGTCGATGATCAGGAACTTGTTGATGAAGGTGCGCCCGCGCATGAAGTTGAGCGACTTGACCTTGATGCGGGAGCGGATGAGATCGCGCGTCGCGGCGCGGCCCCATTCGCCGGCGTCCTCGTCGGTGTTGTTGAGCACGTCGAGGTTATCCTCCAGCGCGCCCATCCAAGGCGTCATCTTCTCCTCCTCGGTGCCGGGCAAAAAGCCGATGTCCTCGCCCACCGGCACCGTGACGCGCGTCATGATGATTTCCGAGTAGGTCTTGTCTTCCAGCGTCTGCATCAGTCCGGCCGCGAGCGTGAGCAGCGTCTTGCCGGTGCCGGCCTGTCCCAGCAGCGTCACGAAGTCGATCTGCGGGTTCATCAGCAGGTTCAGCGCGAAGTTCTGCTCGCGGTTGCGGGCGATGATCCCCCACACGACGTTGCGCTGGTGGCCGTGGTCAACGAGCGTCTGCAGGATCGCCGTCTCGCCGGAGAGCTCCTTCACCTGCGCGTAGAAGGGACGGTCGTGCTCCAGGTACACGAACTCGTTCACCAGCAGGCTCGAGCAGAGCGGTCCGTGCACCCGG
>Ga0335083_10005523_pt1 | contig 15927 bp, 9 predicted proteins | sample Lox_Sample_42_FD_206716 | JGI IMG/M metagenome (GOLD analysis project Ga0335083, IMG submission 206716) | Soil microbial communities from Loxahatchee National Wildlife Refuge, Florida, United States - Lox_Sample_4.2 | ecosystem: Environmental > Terrestrial > Soil > Wetlands | place: USA: Florida... | reverse complement strand
GCGGTTCATGTCGCAGCGCCGCGCGAGCTCCGCCACCGTGCCGCCGGTTTCCTGCAGGCCGCGCTCGAGGAATGCGCGCTCGGCTTCATCGCTCGCGGCGCGCTTGGCGTCGCTGAGCGACAGCGGTGCGCCCGAAGTTTCCGTCTCGACTGCGCGCAGCGTTGCTGCTAAGGGCTTCGGCCGGATGTCGTCGGGCAGGTGTTCGATATCGGCGGTTTCGCCGGCAAGGCATGACAGCCGGTAGATGAGGTTGCGCAGTTCGCGGATGTTGCCCGGGTAGGCATACGTGAGCAGGAAGTCGCGCAGCTTCGGCGTGAGCTTCACAGGCCGGCGCTTGAGCTGGCCGGCCGCCTCGTCGCCGAACCAGGCAATGAGCAAAGGGATTTCATCATTGCGCTCGCGCAACGGCGGCAGCGTGACGTGGATGACGCTCAGCCGGTAGAAGAGATCCTCGCGAAACTGCCCCTGGGCCGCGAGTTCGCGCAGGTTCCGGTTGGTGGCGGCCACGATGCGTGTGTCGACCGCAATGGGTTCGTCCGAGCCCACGCGCTGAATCTCGTGCGACTCGAGTACGCGCAGCAGCTTCACCTGCCCTTGCAGCGGCAGCTCGCCGATTTCGTCGAGAAAGATCGTGCCGGTATGGGCGCTTTCGAACTTGCCTTTGCGATCGCTCGACGCGCCGGTGAATGCCCCTCTGCGATGCCCGAACAGTTCCGACTCGAGCAGGTTTTCGGGAATCGCGCCGCAGTTGACCGAGATGTACGGCCGGTCGGCGCGCGCGCCGTTGGCATGGATCACCTTTGCCATCAACTCCTTGCCCGTGCCGCTTTCTCCGTCGATCAGAACAGGCAGATCGGTGGGCGCCGCCTTCTCGGCAATCTCGAGCGCCGCCAGCAGCTTTGGGTTGTCGCCGAATATCCCCTCAAAAATGAAGCTTCGCTCGATGAGCGCCTCGCGACGCTTGTGCGCAGACGGGGCGAGCGCCTCAGGCTTGTCGAGCGCATCGGATGAATCGGGCGCCTCGGCCGCCGCCTCGATGAAACGCTCCTTGCGCGAGAGTTGCATGACTTCGTCGCGCAGCGCGTTCGATTGATTCAAAAGCTTCTCGATGTCGGCGCGCTCGAGCCGCGGCGCCCAGCGCAGCGTGGAGCGCAGGATCTCGATCTTCTCGAGCAGCCCGGCATAAGAAACGACTGAGCTGCCGAATCCGTGCGGATCGAAGAGTTTCATGTTGCACCCAGCTGTTTCTGGACGAGCTGGTAGTACATGCCCTTGCGCTCGACGAGCTCATCGTGCCGCCCCTGCTCGACGATGGCACCTTCGTACAGCACGAGGATCTTGTCCGCCCGCATGATGGTGCTGAGCCGGTGCGCGATGATGAGCGCCGTACGGCCCTGGAGAATGTCGTGCATGTTCGCGAGTATGTTGCTCTCCGATTGCGTATCGAGTGACGAGGTCGCTTCGTCGAACACGAGCAGGCGCGGGTCGTGATAGAGCGCGCGCGCAATGCAAAGGCGCTGTATCTGCCCGCCCGAGAGACCCATTCCGCGTTCGCCCACCACCTGCTCGTAGCCGAGCGGCATCTTGCTGATGAACGCGTGCGCGTCGGCCATGCGTGCCACTTCTTCGATGCGGCGCCAATCCGGGCTCGCATCGCCGCAGGCGATGTTTTCCGCGATCGTGCCCGAAAACACGAGGTTGGTCTGCATCACATAGCCAACCTGGGCGCGAAAGTACGCGTGGTCGATCGCGCCCATGTCGTAGCCGTCCACGCTGATCTTGCCTTCCGTCGGCGCGTAAAAGCCCACCAGCAGCTTGGCGAGCGTCGTCTTGCCGGAGCCGCTGCGCCCGACGATCGCCACCATCTGGCCCCGCCCAATCGAAAAGCTGATGTTCTCCAGCACGTAGGGCGTTTCGTTGCCGCCGTAGCGGAAATAAACACCGTCGAACGCGATATCGCCCTGCAGGTCCGGCAACAGCACGCGCGACGCGAGGTCGGCGGCCTTCTGCTCGGGCTCGATGTCGAGCACGTCGCCAAGCCGCTCCATGGCGACCGCGGCGTCGTTCATGAGACTCCAGAGGCCTACGAGGCCCATGAGCGGAGCCAGCACGCTGCCCATGAACGCGTTGAATGCAATCAGCTGCCCGATGCTGAGCTCCTGGTTGAGCACGAGCGTGGCCCCCGCCCAGAGAATCACAATGGTGGTCGCGGCATTGAGCAACTGGCTGCCGAGCCCCACCAGGATGTTGAATGCCTGCGCGCGATACTGCACTTCGAGCGACTTCGCGTACTTGCGCTCCCACTTGAGCCGCACCGCCCTTTCGATGCCCATGCCCTTCACGGTCTCGACGCCGCTCAGCGTTTCCATCAACATCGAGCGCGCGTCCGTCGACACGGAGAACACCTCGCGCGCGTAGCGCTTGATTCTTGGCGTCGCGATGGCGGTGAGCGCCATGATCGGAATGACGAACGCGATCAGCAGCAGCGTCAGCTTCACGTTGTAGAGAAACATGATCGTGAAGTAGATGAAGATCATCAGCAGGTTGAGCGCCGTGGTGACCGTCGACTCGGTAAGAAACGCGCGGATCGTCTGGTTCTCCTGGAAGCGCGCGAAGATATCGCCGGTCTTGCGCCGCGCGAAGAACGAGAACGGCAGCGACATCGTGTGCTTGAAGAACTGCGACATCATCGCGAAGTCGAGACTGCGCACCATGAAATTCGACAGATGCGCGCGTATGGTCGTCATCAACTGCGTGAACACGTGCGAAATGACGAGCCCGACGATCAGCAGGTGCAAGAGGCTCACGTTCTGATGCACGATCACACTGTCGAGAATGTTCTGGATGATGAGCGGCGGCACGACGCCCAGCAGCTGGATCACGAACGTCGCGAGGAAGAGATGGGCAAGTATTCTCCGGTACGGCAGCAGATAGCCGATGAAGCGCACCCACGGCGAGCGCGCCGCCGCCTGCGTGCCCGTCGTTTCGCCCATGGTGAACAGCAGGCACGTGCCGTTCCAGCCACGCTCGAACGCTTCGACACTGAGCTTGCGAAAGCCTAGCGCCGGATCGGCCACCCTCACCCACTGCTTCGAGAGGCCGTAGACGACGATATAGTGGTAGCCCTCCCAGTGCGCGATGAAGGGCAGCTCGAAACCTTGCAGCGCCTCGTACGTACATTGCACGCCGCGCGTCGTGAAGCCGAGCGCTTCGCCGGTGCGCGCGAGGCTTTCGAGCGTCGCGCCCTGCGTGGTCACGTTCGCGAGATCGCGCAGCTTGCCCAGTGTCATGGGGATACCGTAGTGCCGGCAGATCATCGCAAGGCAGGCCGCGCCGCAATCCATTTCCTCGGCCTGCTCGACCAGCACGAAGCGCTTGACGATTCGTTCGTTCAACTTCGCATCTGCACCGCTATCGACCGCGATCGGCCGGCTGCGGCGCTCGGCGAGCTTCTTCTGCCGCTGCAATTCGCGCTCGGTGAAGCGGATGCGCTCCTCCAGCACCTCGCGCAACTTCGCGTTGCGCTCGAGCATGAAGTGCACGGTCTTTTCGGGTATCACCAGAAGCCGCACATCGGTGAGCGCCGTGACGCTCGCGAACTGATCCTGGCGCAGAAGGCAGGCGCGCTCTCCGAAAATCTCGCCCGCACCGAGCTTCGCCAGCGGATAGACCGTGCCGTCTTCCTCGCGTGCGAGGCTGACCTCGCCCTGGCGCACGACATAAAGCCGCATGTCGCCACCCGCGCCCTGGTGAATGATCTCCTTGCCCGCCGCCACGCGCTTGACGCCGACGCTCGATACGTATTCCTCAAGTTCTTCACGGCTCAACTTGCCGCGCAAGTCGAACAGCCGGGTGACGAAGCCGCCGGCGGAGCTGATTGCCACATAGCTCGTCACGAACGACTGTGCGGCCGGATTCGCGGCCAGCAGCGGTTCGAGCGACGCGCGCGGTATGCAGAGCACCTCGGTCTTCGCGGAAGCGCGCACCGAGATTTCGTGCCAGTAATCGCGCAGCATCGCGATCTCGCCGAACACCTCGCGCTCCTTGCGCACGCCGAGGCTCATTTCCTTGCCGCGTTCCTCGGCGATGAGGCGCACGGAACCCGATCGAATCACATAGAGCCCGGCGGCTGGCTCGCCGTGCTTGCAGATCGTATCGCCGAATGCATAGCTGCGCGTTTCGACCTGCGTGGCAAGGCGGTCGAGTTCTTCGCGCGAAAAGAGCGACAGCGGTTCGACCGATGCCAGGAATTCCGCCAGCGAGGGTGCGCTGGCCGGTGCGGGCGCGTGGGTGTCCATCTGCGTGGCCCGGCGCGCTCAGTGCGCGTCGATGATGTGTTCCTGAGCGCGCTCGGCGAGCCATTCCTCGCGCAGCAACCGGCGCACCTCGGAGCAGACGTCGGCCTCGAGCGCGGCCGGATGCTTGGCCGTGACGCAGAATATCTCGAAGAACGAGCCATCGGGCGAAGGGAACGGCCCGAGCAGGTCCCCAACGTGCGCGTTGAACACCTTCGCCTCGATGTCCGTCTTGAGCGAGCCGCGCAGCACCTTGCCGATCACGCCGCCGCGCTCGCGCGTGTCGGCGATCGAATGTTCGCGCGCCATTTCGCCGAACGCTTGCGGATCGTCCTCGAGGATCGACATGACCTCTCTCGCCTTGCCTTCGGAGTCGACCACGATATGGCTCACTTCGATGCTGTCGAACTTCGGCGAATTGAGCTTGAAGTAGCGCTCGACAGCCTCGTCGCTGCTGATCAGCTCGAATGTCTTCTCCTGATACAGCGTGTCGGTGATGAAGCGCTCGAATTCCTCGAGGCTGATGCCGAATACGTCCAGATAGCGGTTCATGTCCGCTGCGCGGTGCAGACCCCGCACGCGGCGAAACTGGTCGGCGCGCTGCTGGATTTCGTCGGCGCTCACCTGCACGCCCATCTTCTTCGCGGCAATGACCGTGAGCCGCTCACGCACCTGCTGTTCGACGAGGCTCTCGAACTGCCCTGTGAGCTTCAGCACCCGGATGAAATCCTCCGTGCCGATCACCTCGTCATCGATACGTACGATTGCCGTCATGTCGTTCCCCTGATTCTCGAGTTCTGGATTCAGCCCGCGATCTGCCGGAAAGGGTCCAGCGCGAAGTCGATCAGCCGCCGCTCGCGCACCACGATCTCGGCCGTTGCCGTCATGCCGTAGCGCAGCGGATACGTCGTGCCGCCAATCGAAAAATGATCGCGCGCGAGGCGCACACGTCCTTCGTAGACGGGCTCCTTCGTCTGCGCCTGCGGCTTGGTGGTCGGCGAAATGTATTCGAGCGTGCCGTCGACCACGCCATAGCGCTGATACGGAAACGCGTTGAATTTCAGCTTGACGGGCAGGCCTTCGTGCAAGAAGGCGCGATCCTGCTCGGCGATCGCCACCTTCACGACCGGGCGCGCGTTGGCGGGCGCAATGCCGCCCAGCGGCGTGTTTGCCTGGATCTTGTCGCCCGGCTGCGTCGTCGTCACATCCGTGATCACGCCGGAAACCGGCGCGAGCACGAGCAGGAAATTGTCCTTGTCGATGTTCTCGAAGCGGATGCGCGCCGCCGCGTCGGCGGCAAGACGCGCTGTCTGCACCTGCAGACGCAGCTTGTCCTCGGTATTGGCGATTTCGCGCTCGGTCGCGTCGTATTCGATGCGCAGGCTCGTCAATTGCCCGGCGCTGCCTTCGAGCTGCGCCTTCGCCTGCGCGAACTCGTGGCTCGTCTGCGCCTGCAGCTCGGCCATCCGCGCCTGGGCGATGCGAAAGTTGTTGTCGGCCTGCAGATACGCGCTGCGCTTCTCCTCCACCTGGCTTTGCGATACCCCGCCGCCGCCCGGCAGCGCAATTAGCCGCTCGTATTTGTCCTGCTCTTCCTTCGCGAGGTCGCGCACGTGGCGCGCGTTGTCGATGTTGCCACGCGCTTCGTCGAGCTGCGCGTTCTCGGCCTGTTGCAGCTTGCTCGTGCCTTCCGCTATGCGGGTTTCGTGCATATGTTCTTCGACGTCGATCTGCGCCTTGAGCGCCTCGGCCTTGCGCTCCATGAGCGCCTTCTTTTCCGGGAATTCCTTCCAGTCGCGCTCGGCGTCCTCCAGCTTCAAACGTGCGTCGAGCGCATTGGTCGCCGCCTCGATCGCGCCACGCGCGTTGATGCGGCCAATCACGTCGTCCTTCTCGACGGGCTGGCCTTCGGCAATGTAGATATCGACCAGTTCGCCGTCTACCGGCGCGTAGATGCGGCGCACCTCGGACTCGGGCGAGAGCGCCCCTGGCGCGCTCACGATCACATCGGCGCGACCGATGAACGACCAGAACAGCCCGCACACCACGAGTGCCACCATCGTGATCACGGTCGCTTCGATGAGGCGCCACGGACGCGCGGTCAGGATCGCGACACCTTCTTCGCTGTGATCGCCGAGCGCCTCGCCGAGCGAACGTGGCGGCTCGGCCGGGGGATGCGCCTCGCGCAAGCGCTCAAGGAGCCGGCGCGGCTTCACCGTGCTCTCCTGCCGAAGCGAGCTTCTCGAGCGCCGCCGCATGGGCCGCGAATGCCGGCGTGGCGAAGTGAGCGGCGGCGAGGCGCTCGTGCACCGCCTGCGCATGGCCGGCGTGCGCTTCACTGTCGATCTGCTGATACTGGTCGAGGTCGGCTCGCACGGCGTCGAGGCCGGCCAGGCGCGGATAACGCTGCCCATAGTCGGTCAGCATCGCGCCCAGCCCGTCAAGGTGGTCGCTCGCCAACGCTACGTCGATGGCCTGCCGGATCCGGTCGAGCGCGGCCACATACACCGAGTCGTCGCTCTGCAGCTTGCGCAGATGGCTGAGCGCATCCGCATACACGGCGGCGAACGCCGGCACATCAGCCGAGATCCTGTCGAGTGCACGCTGGTGTTCGCCTGGGTCGTCGTTCCAGCGGCTCGTCAGCGCCCTGATCGGCGCTTCGTCGCGATAGATGCGTATCGGCGCTTCCGGGCCGCCCCGTCCCAGCACGAACGATTGCAGCGCGCCGATCCAGTCGATGTTCTCCACGAGCGGCGCCGCATCGGGGTTGTGGCGCGCAAGCGTGCGCATGTCCCCCACGATGGCTCGCGCACGATCGAACGCATGAGCGTCGAGTGCGGCGATCCAGTCCGGCACCTTCGCCTTCATGAGCGCTTCTGTCCCCATCGCGCGCCAGGCGGCGTCGTTCGGGTGGCCTGCGAGGTATTGATCGGCCATCCGCGCGGCGCCTTCATATTGGCCGTTCGCGAGCATGGCTTGCATCTCGCGCTGTGGCGCGCCCTGAAAATACGTCACGGCAACGAGCGCGACAAGCACCGCAACGACACCGCCGCCCCATTTCACAAGCCGGCGCATGTCGACTTTCCCGCTGCCGCCCAGCGCTTCGCTCAGTTCGCTGAGAAAGACTTCGAGCTTGCCACGCCGGCGCTTCGCGCCCGGGCCAGGATCGGCGGCTTGCGGCGGTGCATCGGGATTGATCTCGTCGTCCTGTGCCGGAAGCGGCGATGCGCAGAAGATGTCGAGGAACGAGTGAGCGGTGCCGACGAAAGTCGTGCGGTCCGCGTCGTCGCCGATCGTCTCGGCGCTGGGCGCGCGCGTCGCGGTCACGGTGGCATCGGTCCCGGGCGCGCATTCGAGTCCCACACGGTAGACGAAGTGCTCGCCGCCGAATGCGAGCCGTTGGCCGTCTTCGAGCCGCACGGCGTGGTCGTCGAGACGTTGTCCGTCGACGAACGTGCCGTTGGTGCTGCCAAGGTCTTCGACATAGATGGCGTCGTCCTCGGCGTAAATGTGCGCGTGGCGGCGCGAGAGGTAGTTCACCTGATGCGGATAGGCCTCGCGATACTGGGCGAACGTCTCGTCGGCCTTGCTGACGAGGAACGGAAAGCAGCTGACGACGATCTGCTGCAAACCAAGATCGTCGCGCTCGGGCGTGAGCGTCACCACCGCCGCTCGCGTGGCCTCGCGTGCCGCGCGCGGCACGAAGCCGACGCGGAACGTGAGCGCGCCGGCAAAGCACAGCTCGTCGCCTTCCTTGAGAACATGGGGCTTTTGCGTGACTTCGATACCGTTGACGGCCGTGCCGTTCTTGCTGCCGAGGTCGGCCACGTACGCGGCGGCGCCTTCACGAAAGATGCGCGCATGACGACGCGAGACGTCGACCACGACCTCAGGCCGCGCCAGAGCGAAAGGCGGCTGCGTCCGCCCCACCGCGAACAGATCCTTGTCGATGCGGATCTCGCCCAGTTCCGGGTGCGATATCGGTCGAAGCACGATATCGAACGTTCCGGCCAGCGATGTCTGCCTCTCGGCAATCGAAGCGGCGTCAGGCACCATGATTGCGTCAGCGATCAGCATTTGTGCGCCAGGCTGCGCGCAGCGCTTGCGCCGCACGCGCACTGACTATCCGTGTGAAGCCGCGCGCCTTACATATGGCGTTCGGGGTGTGAGAAAAGTGTAGGCGACGGATCGCGGGAATCAAACAACTGGCGCGGGCCGCGCCGGTGCGGGCGTTCACGGTGCGGGCGCTGCGGCCGCAGCGTCATTGGATGCGACATTGGTGATTTCGACGGCAGACCAGCCGCCGCCAATCGCCTTGTAGAGCGTAACGGTGTCGCTCAGGATCTGCTCGTGATTGGCGAGCAGCGAAAGCTCCGCGGAGGCGAGCGAACGTTCGGACTCCAGTACTTCGAGCTGGGACACGAGCCCTTCTTTCAACTGCGCCTCGACCTGCGCCGCAACGATGCGCAAACGCTCGTTCTGCTGCAGCAGCTCGATGCGCTCCTTCTTGTGCGCGTCGAGGTTCACGAGCGCGTTCTCGACCTCCTCGAACGCCGCGAACACGGTCTGGCGATACTCTTGCTCGGCAACCTTGCTCTGCGCCTCGGTCGTCTTGATGTGGGCGTGCACGCTGGGATCGAACATCGGAAAGTCGATGCTCGGCATGAAGCTCAACGTGAACACCTTGAACAGATCGGCGAGCGAAAACGCGGCCGTGCCGGCGCGGCCCGTGAGGCTGATCGTCGGCAGTTGCGCGAGCCGCGCGGAACCGACCTCATCGTACGATTCGAGAATACGGAACTGCGCGGCGACCACGTCGGGGCGGCGACCAAGCAGCTGCGCAGGCAGGCCCATGGGCACGTCGGGAAACTTTACGCGTTGACGCAGATGGCCCGCCGGCATCTTGAACTCGCCCGCAGGCACGCCAACCAGCGTGGCAAGCGCGTTTTCGGTCGTGTCGCGCGAACGGCGCAGCTCGAGCAGGTCGTTCACGAGCCCATTGATCTCGGCACTCTGGCGCAAGACCTCGGTTTTGGGCGCGAGGCCATTTGCGTACATCTGCTGGTAAATCGTGAGAATCTGCTTGTTCCTGTCGAGCGTCTGTTGCTCCTGTTCTATCTGGTCATCGTACTGGAGGATCTGGAAATAGGTGTTGGCCACACTCGCTACCAGCGTCAGATAGCCTGCACGCCAATCCGCTTCGCTCGCGTGGTATTCGGCCTTCTGGGCCTGCACGCTGCGCTCGACCTTGCCCCATATATCGATGTCCCAATTCACCTGCGTGGCGACGTTATAGGTCTTCGTGAGCGCCAGTCCGGTGCTCTTTTCATAGTCGATACCGGCTCCCGCGTCGACCGTGGGCAGCGCGCCGGCCTGCACCTCGCCGATCTGCGCGCCGGCCACGCCAATGCGCGCCGCGAGTATCTTGATGTCGACGTTGCCCGAGATCGCCTTGTCGATGAGCGAATCGAGGTACGGATCGTCGAATGCCTTCCACCATTGCGGATCGACGGTGTCGGCCGCTGACACAGCGGCATGCGTGTGCGCCCAGCTTTCCTTGGCCGGCATGTCCGGGCGGCGGTATGCGGGCGTGCTGAGATCCGTGCAGCCGCACAGCATCGAGGCACACAACCCCGCCGAGCCGATGAATCGGGCCAGCCAGCGCATCGTGCCGCAACGTACGTATGCAGCGGACGGCGAGAGAGGTGTGTTCACGATCGACTCCTTGAGCGGAACGCGACGATGAGGTTGTGCGCAACGGGGGCGAGGGGAAATGCCGTGGAGGCGAGAGAGCCTCCACGGCTCTCGGCACGATCAGAAGTTGATCGTGTTGTGGGCCGTTTGCTTCGGGTTCACGGACGAAGAAATGCCCGACACGAACGCCGCGTCGTTACCGGTGTTGCTGACGATGCTGTTGGTCTGGCCGATGACCTGTTCGGCCGTGAAGCTCGTGTTGTCGACCTTCACGCTCGGCGTCGGGTAGTAGACGGGCCAAAGGCCGCCAATGCCCAGGTTGCCGCCGCGCACAGCGCTCATTTCACGGCGGTCGAGTTCTTGGGCGACGCTCAGGTCTGCGATCATCAGCTTGCTCATGACAGTTCTCCAGAAAAGTAAATGCCAGGATGTTGGCGGTCGAGCTGCAATGCGTTGCGGGCTCGCGTCAAACAAGGCATGAGGCGTGCCAGCTGCGCACCTGCCTGCCCTCAATGCGACGCATCGCCCGTTGCATAAGGACTTTGCCGGAGTTCGCCTGCATGTCGCGCGTCTTGTCGGCGCATGCTGTGAAAACATGCTGATGGGCGCGCGCCAACTGATCAGCCGAGTTATGTTGGCGTGCTACGAACACTCGAACGCTGGAGGGGGACGAGACGCGAAAACCGTGCGCCTCATGGAGAACAACAAGAGGGTGTGCATGCGCGCGGCGTTCGTGCACACGAACGCAACGAGCATTTCAAATCGTATGGATCACTTAACGTAAATGGTGATCTTCTTCGAATAGACGGGCGGATTGTGAGGTATGTGGTGGGCGTCCCCCATCAATAGTTGCAGCGTATGCTTGCCCGGTGGCAACTGGATCATCGTCTCGGTTTCGCCCGCGCCAAAATGCAAATGATTGCGGTCGGACGGAATGGGCTGATCCATCGGCGGCAGGTCTGTATCGATCAGCAGATGATGGTGCCCCGTGTTCGGATACGCGACGTCCTTGGGCGCCACGCCCATGTAACGAAGGCCGAACCACACGCGAAACGGTCGTCCTGCCGGCATCACCTGACCATCGTTTGGCCAGCCGATATAGACGAACGCTCTCGGGTCGGCCGGGGTCGTGCCCGCGTGCGCGGCACCACCCAGGAGCAGCGCGAGGCTGGCCGCAAAAACAAGGATCCTGTTCATGGCATGCACTCCGGCTTCCGGCTAAAGACGAACGGACGTCCCTCGCTACTTGACCGTGATCGTGATCTTCTTCGAATACACCGGCGGGTCGTGCGGCACGTGGTTGTAGTCGCCCATCAGCAACTGCAGCGTGTGCTTGCCCGGCGGAAGCTCGATACGGGCTTCCGTTTCGCCCGCTCCGAAATGAAGATGATTGCGATCCGACGGGATGGGCTGGTCGAGCGGCGGCAAGTCCGTATCGATGAGCAGATGATGATGTCCCGTGTTCGGCCGGTCGATGCCCTTCGGGCAAACTCCCATGTTGCGCAGCCCCATGCGCACCCAGAACTTGCCGGTGGGAATCGTCGCGCCGTCCGGCGGCCAGATGATGTACACCTCTGCGCCGGGTGGCGATGGGGTACGCCCGGCAAACGCGAGACGCGGCATCATGACGGCCGCTGCCAGGGCCAACAGTGTCTCTCTACGTCGCATCTTGATGCTCCTTCTTCGGCAGACGGCACGCGGCCGGGGAGTTCGGTGCGTGTTCTACAGCTTAGGACGGATTCACCTGGATGGACATAAATCGCCGCGCGTCACCGTGTTACTGCATCGGCGGCACGCGTGCTATTTTGTAGTTGTGAGCGAACGGTGCTTGCGCCGTTGGCGGGCGGCGTCGATAACGCCCGCCTCCTGCGAACGCGGCAGAGCAGCGCATCCTCGGCATTGAAAGGCGATGGCGCCTGATAGGGAGAAGGAACATGTGGCGGCTATTGGTGCCTGTGTGCATGTTGATCTCGCTCGGCCTGACCTCGACGACGCACCCGGCCGAGTCCGCTGCGCATGCCTCTTCGACTTCGGCACGCATGCTGCCCCTGGTGGCTGCGCAAACCCGCATCGAGTCCGCACACGCTCAAGCAGTCCCGCGCCGATATGGCGTCGCAATCGTGCGGGTCGGCCTGATGCCGAAAGACACATCCGAAGAGTACGAAATCACGTTCTGGAATTCGATCAAGGACAGTCAGTATCCGGCCGACTATGAGGCATATCTGAAGGCCTATCCGAACGGACGCTTCGCGCCGCTCGCGCAGGCTCGCCTTGCGCGCCTGCGCGCAGCCGCACCGAAACCGCCCTCAGCACCGGCGGCGCACGAGACGAGCGGCACCACGACGGCGGCACCTCCTCCACCCGCGCAGGCAAAGACACCGACACCACCTCCGCCGGCTGCTGCGCCGACGAAGGCAGCGCCCACCATCGCAGCCCCGGCGCAGGCAGCGGTGCCTGCGCCGACGAACATCGTCACGATGAAGGCGGGGCCGCACGACATTCAGGACTGCCCAGCTTGCCCGCTGTTGATCGCGGTAACGCCCGGCAACTTCGTGATGGGCATCGACACCGACGATGCATCCGAAAAGCCCGCGCATCGCGTGACGATCAGCCATAGCTACGCGCTTTCGAAATACGCGGCGACCGTTTCGCAGTGGAACGCCTGCGTCGCCGCGGGGGCTTGCCCGCGCTTGTCGAACGAGAACAACTCCGCACCGAACGCGCCCGTGCGCGACGTGAGCTGGGACGACGCGCAGCAATACGTGAAATGGCTCTCGAAGATCAGCGGCAAGCCCTACCGCCTGCCCACCGAGGCGGAATGGGAATATGCAGCACGCGGAGGCACCGAGACGCGCTACTGGTGGGGCAATGAAATGCGCAAGGGCACGGCGAACTGCAAGGATTGCGGGCCGCCGTGGCGCGTCGAGGCACCCGACGATGTCGGCTCCTTTCCGGCCAATCCCTTTGGTTTCTACGACATGGCCGGTGGCGTGTGGGAATGGGTGAGCGACTGTTGGCACAACTCATATAAAAATGCGCCGAATGACGGACACTCCTGGGACGAGCCCAACTGCCAGACGCGAGTCATTCGTGGCGGGTCGTGGCGCGACGGTGCGGGCTATATGCTCACCGCCACGCGGTTCAAATACGACAGCAGCGTGCGCTACAACGCCAATGGCTTTCGCGTGGCGCGGGACATGAAGTAGCGGGTTGCACAACGCTTTGGAGGCGGAGGCACCGCATGGCTTGCGATGTTGCATTCACTCGCCGGACTTTCCTCAAGGCCATGGGGAGTAGTGCTTTCACCGTGTCGGTGAGTTCAGTCACCGTGCTGATCTCGGCATGTTCGTCCCAACGCGGTGAGGTCCATTCGACCGGTAATGTCGAGGCAAACACCCACAACGCGCTGGAAGCCGCAAATGGCGGGCCGGATTGGGCACCGGAGCCGGGCAAGGCGCGCTGGCGCATCGAGGGCATAGGCAAAGTAACGGGTGCGAAGATCTACGCGCGCGACTACAAGGCACGCGATTTCGATGGATGGCCGAAAGAGGAAAACTGGTTATATGCGCTCAGATGCAATTGCGTCGACAAGAAGGTCGAAGGATTCGACTTGAGCGTATTGCCACGCCATCTTCGCCCCATTGCGGTGATATCCAGTGAGACACTGAACGACAATCACATTTATCCCTCGATGAAGCCGGACCCGATAAAAAATAAGGATATCTATCATTTTGCCCAGACAGGCTATCCGGCCGACTGCTATGGCCAACCCGTTGCCTTGTTGATCTTCGAAGACTTCGATACCTATCGCCATGCGAAGAAGCTTCTCGACTTCAACAGCGCGGTGATCCGCTACGGTGCGACGGTGGCGAGGGACGATAATCCGCCGGCCCTCTATTCGCCGCCCAAACTCTATGTGCGCGACGACGACAATTCGTTCTGGAACATCCACATGGAGACAGACAAAAACGGCAATCCAACCGAAGCATTCAAAAGCAAATGCGCCGCCATGGCCGGGGAGATCCGCGCGCTGGCTGCGCGAAACGTCAGTGGCAAAAGGTGGCACACGTTCAACGGCGCTTTCCGGACACCCGCAATCGATCCCGTCTTCATGGAGCCGGAAGCGGGACTGGCGTGGTATCGGCCGGAAACGGGAGCACTGGAACTGGTTCTCGGCACGCAATCGCCACGCGATGACGGCACGACTGCCGGCGAACTGTTTACCAACAGCAAGATCAAGATAAGCAGTGTTCATGTGACGGGATGCTATCCAGGCGGGGGGTTCGGCGGTCGAGACAAATCGTATTTTCCGCTCTATCTCGCACTCGCGGCGCCTTTCGCGAAGGGCGCTTTGCGTTGGCAGCAGTCACGCTACGAGCAGTTCCAGGTGGGACTCAAACGCTCCGAAACCGTATTTTCGGAGTCCATCTGGGTTGACGACAGCGGCAAACTCCAGGCATTGGACAGCACGTTCACGCTCAATGGCGGCGGCAAGGAAAATCTCACGGGCGCCGTCGGCGACCTCGCCGCCATGAGCGCGATGAGTTGCTACGACATTGCGCGTGCGGTTGCGCAAAGCGCCGTCACGTATACACCCGAAGTGTTCGGAGGCTCGCAACGTGGCTTCGGCGGACCGCAAGCCTTCCTCGCCATCGAAACGCTGATGGACGAGGCCGCCCAATCCCTGCACATGAGTCCATTCGATATCCGCCGCAGCAACCTGCTCGTGAAAGACCGCGGCAGGACCGTTACCGGCGCGCCGATCCGGTTCGACCTGCAGCTCGAACAACTGCTGGACCGGCTTGAAACGCACGCTTTATGGCGAGACAGGGAAATCACACGCGCACAGAGGCGCAAGCACGGGTTGCGATACGGCGTCGGGCTCGCGATGTCGAATCAGGCATACGGAACCGGGAAAGACGCCGTCTTCGCGATCGTCCAGATTCAGCCGGACACCAGTTTGCGCGTGCTCTCCCACTACACCGACATGGGCAATGGCGCGGCAACGACGTTGGCGCTCGCACCCGCCAACTGGCTTGGGCGCAACGCTCACGAGATCGTCATGAATGAAGTCGAGGCGTTCGCCAAAATCAAGGATTTCGACTATCGAATATTGGGCAAATGGCCGGATGATAACCGCAGCTATGCCATTTCCGGCCCGTTTGGATCGTCGAGCGCATGCCTTGGCGCATTCCATCATTTTCAGGCCGTGGATCGTGCCGCAATGGCGTTGATGTTGCAGAGCGTATTGCCCGCCGCACGGCAAATATGGGGCAGCCCGCGTATCGAGTTGCAAGACCTCCAATGGAAAAATGGCAAGCTGAGCGCCGCTGGTAAAAAGCCGCTTGGTTGGTCAGCTTTGGTCGACGAGATCAACCGCACTCACCTGCATACGGTCGCCGCCGTGCACGTGACCTATGCCGGCGGATTCTGGAAGAGCAAGTACATCTTCAGTTCAGGCGCGGCCGAGATGGATTGCGACTTCGTGGCAGTAGGCACCGATACGACCAATCTGAAGGCCTTGCCTCGCGGCGGCCTCGTCCCGCCGCAAGATGCCGTCGGATACGGCAGGACGAACTATGCGCCCGCTGCCGCGCTTGTCGCGCTATCCGTCGCGCCCGATAGCGGGCACGTCAAGGTCGAGCACGTCGTCACCACGCTCAGCGCCGGCAGGCTGATTTGTCGTGAGATCGTCGAAGGCCAGTCGCAAGGTGCGGTTGCGATGGCGATGGGCAACGTGCTGAGCGAATCGTGTCCTTTGGGTGAACAAGGGCCCGGCAACGGCAGGTGGAATCTCGACCAGTACCTGTTCACGCGTCTGACTGATGTGCCGATACAGGAGTTGATCTCACTGCCGCCGCCCACGGAAAATGACCGCCATAGCGCTCGCGGAATCGGCGAGGCTGTGATGTGCCCAATCGCGCCGGCACTGCTGAAT
>Ga0335083_10005522_pt1 | contig 15928 bp, 11 predicted proteins | sample Lox_Sample_42_FD_206716 | JGI IMG/M metagenome (GOLD analysis project Ga0335083, IMG submission 206716) | Soil microbial communities from Loxahatchee National Wildlife Refuge, Florida, United States - Lox_Sample_4.2 | ecosystem: Environmental > Terrestrial > Soil > Wetlands | place: USA... | reverse complement strand
GTCGCCGGATACCAAAAATGTCCTCCCCAATTCCTCGGGTTTCATCCCAAAACCGTTTTCCGTGACTGGTTTGCTGAAGGTGCTGACGAAGCTTTCCTTAAGCTTCGGCAATTCAATCCGGTCCTGCGGGCGTTTCGGGCCGGCGACACTCGGCAGCACCGTACCAAGGTCGAGTTCCAGTTCCTGGGAATAGGAAATGTCGCCTTTTCGGGGAACGCCCCAAAGACCCTGCGCCTTGTAATAGTTTTCATAGGCGCGGCAATGCTCCTCGCTGCGGCCGGTGGCGCGCAGATAATTCAGGCATTCCCCGTCAATCGGGAAGAAGCCCATCGTCGCGCCGTATTCGGGCGCCATGTTGGCAATGGTCGCACGATCCACCACCGGCAAGGCCGCGGCCCCCGGGCCAAAGAATTCCACAAACTTGCCGACGACCTTCGCCTTGCGCAGCATCTGTGTCACCGTTAATGCCAGGTCCGTCGCGGTAACGCCTTCCTGCAACACCCCGGTCAGGTGAACGCCGACCACGTCGGGAGTCAGGAAATAAACCGGCTGGCCGAGCATGCCGGCCTCGGCTTCGATGCCGCCGACGCCCCACCCAACGATGCCCAGGCCGTTGATCATGGTCGTGTGTGAATCCGTGCCGACCAGGGTGTCGGGATAGTAAACAGTTGAGGGTTGAGAGTTGAAAGTTGAATCTGCGGACAAGACGCCTTTGGCCAGGTATTCCAGATTGACCTGATGGACGATGCCGATGCCGGGCGGCACGACCTTGAAGGTGTCGAAGGCCTGCATGCCCCATTTGAGAAATTGATAACGCTCGCGGTTGCGTTGAAACTCGATCTCGAGGTTGCGCCCGAAGGCATCCGCTGAGCCGTTCACGTCCACCTGCACCGAGTGGTCCACCACCAGATCCACCGGCACCAGCGGCTCGATGATTTTCGGATTTTTGCCCAGCCGCGCCACGGCGGAACGCATGGCCGCCAAATCCACCAGCAACGGGACTCCGGTGAAATCCTGCAACACGATGCGCGCCACGATGAACGGGATTTCCTCCGTCCGTTCCGCGTTCGGCTGCCAGTTGGCCAGCACGCGGACGTTGTGTTCGGTGACCTTCTTGCCGTCGCAATTGCGCAGGACGGATTCGAGCACGAGCCGGAGGGAGACGGGCAGCCGGGAAACCGGGCCGACGCCGGCCTTTTCGAGCGCGGGCAGGGAATAAAATCTCCCCGGCCGGCCGTTACCGGTTTCAAACGATTGCAGGGTGGCAGACAACTGCGGTGGAGTGCTCATGTAATAACTTCAATTATGATTTAAAATGAAGGTTGAACGCGGGTGTGTCAAGCGGACGGAATCCCGGCGGGCGGTTTATATTCAACTTTCCGTGGAGCGAGCGTCGATCGGACTGTAGCCGGCTAAGACCGATCCTCGCGGGGCGCCGTCGCCTCGCATTGTCGCCCTAAAACCGGCTCATCGGCAGCCTCGCCCACCAAGCGGTGTCACTGCCGAATCCCGGGCACTCTCCGGATTCGAAATCTGCTGGATTTTCAGCCGTGCTTGTTTCAATTTTTCGCCGGCAACCCTGAAAGCTGCCGGCTTCTTATTATGTTTATAGGATTTTCAAGTCGCACGAAAGAAGAACACGACTTTCGGCATTATCTGATAATCGTGATCATCATAGCCGCGTTCCTGACACTGGGGGTATACGCATGGGTCCTGTTTCGTGCCAAGGCCCAGTCCGAGAAAATCCTGGATCAACAAGCTCCTCCCCCCGCGGTCTCATCGGAGCCGGGAAGCAGCGTTGCGCCTATCCTGGCAGGAGAAAATGCGGGTACCAACGCGCTCCCGCTTGCACCACTACCGGTCGGCGATACCAATTCGAATTAAGGCACTGCGGAATCCTGGAACCGGGAGCCTTGCCACCCGAATCTGCGAAGCGGAATTTATTCCCGCCCATGCCCGGTGCCGTTCGCCCGCGGAGTCTCCGGGTGCAACAAATCGGCAATCCGGCGTTCCAACCGGACCAGATCGAGGGGTTTGGTGAAAAAATCATCGGCGTGCATGGCCACGGTGCGCTTGGTCACCTCGCTGGAAAGTGCGCTCATGAATATGACGGGGATTTTTTTTGTGGACGGCTGGCGGCGGAGGATTTCGCAGACCGATATCCCATCGAGGTCCGGCAGCAGGATGTCCAACAAAATGAGGTCCGGCTTGAACTGTCGTGCCTGGGTGAGCGCCTGCACCCCGTCGCTGGCCACGATGAATTCACAGCCCAAACCGGCGAGGCGGAATTGCACCAGTTCAACAAAATCCCGCTCGTCGTCCACGATCAAAATGCGAGGCACCACGTTGACAAGCTAAGCCGGTTTCACGCCAATTTCCATGACGGCGCGGTTAAAGCTGTGTCACGAAATGGAAACGAAAATCCGGGCTAAATAACTTGTTCCACCCGGGCCGTTTTGGTAGCTCTGCGCGGCGATGCCAACGAAACAAGGCTCCATTCATCTGTTCCGCCTCTTCGGGATCGATGTGTATCTGCATTGGGCGTGGTTCTTCGCCGCCTGGTATTTCATCAGCGCTGCCAAGGGCTACTCTTCCTCCATCTGGAGCGTGCTGGAATGCCTGTCGCTGTTCCTGATTGTGCTGATGCACGAATTCGGACATCAACTGGCCTGCCGGCAGGTCGGCGGTCAATCCCACGACATCATCCTTTGGCCGCTCGGTGGCGTCGCCTATGTGTCACCGCCGCAGCGTCCCGGCGCGCAATTGTGGAGCATCGTGGCCGGCCCGCTGGTCAACGTCGCGCTGTTTCCCATCCTGACCGTGGTCGTGTTTCTGGCACGGTCGGCGGGTTGGGCGGATACCCAGCCCGACGCCTACCTTTTTGTTCTGACGCTTTGGTATATCAACACCGTTTTGCTCGCGTTCAACCTGATGCCGATTTATCCGCTCGATGGCGGACAAATTCTGCGTTCGCTTTTGTGGTTTGCCTTTGGCCGGGCGCGCAGCCTGATGATTGCCACCGTCATCGGCTTTATCGGCATTGCCGCTTTCATCCCGGTGGTCATCATGGCCAATCAAATGTGGTATTATCTCCTGGCCGGATTCGCCGTGCTGAATTGCTGGGGCGGCCTGATGCAGGCGCGGGCGTTAATGAAAGTTGCAAATGCGCCGCGTCGGGACGGTGTTGCCTGTCCCAATTGCAAAGCCGCGCCTCCGCAGGGTGCGTTCTGGGCGTGTGGCAAATGCCGGAAGCCGTTTGATACGTTTGCCACGCAAGGCGCCTGCCCCCATTGCGGAACCCAATACACCGCCACCTCCTGTCCCGAATGTGGAGCGATGCGGCCGTTCAGTGAGTGGGTGACGTCCACCGGTGTTCCACCTCATCTTTAAATTGGCTTGGAGCTCCGTCGCGCCGTCGGGAAGGAACCCCAACTCGACGAGCTGCCCTGAGGAAGCAGCAGCCGACATTACAAACTGTGTTAAAAATCCATGTCTTTTAATGACAATGGGCGGGCGGGTAATCTGATCGGGCAAACCCATCGCCTCCACCATGAGTCGACTTTGCGGACCCGAATGGTTTGGGCGATGATGTTGCCTCCGACATTCTGCCACGTCGGCCCAATATTTTTTGAAAAAGCCCTGACGCTGTCTTCCGGTTATGCACCGCCAACTCCAGGGTTCTAGTCGGGTGCGTACCGGTTGATCGTCGAACGCAGGGTCTCCAGTTCGAAAGGTTTGCAGATGATGGAATCAACGCCGCCCAGGGGGCAATCGGAACACTGAAGTTTCTCCATGAAAGCCGTTATCATTACCACGGGCTGCTTGGGTGAGCGCCTTTTGATGGTGGCGGCCAGTTCGTCCCCCTTCATTTCCGGCATGAGATAGTCGGTGAAAATCATGTCGAACTTACCGGGCTCAAACAGGGCCAGCGCTTCGAGGCCGCTTCTGGCTTCGTCTACAATATAGCCGTCATCCCGGAGCAACAACTGCACGGTGTAACGAACGAGGGGTTCGTCGTCCACCACCAGGATATGTTTTCGCGGTCCAATGTGTTGATTCATCAGTGCTGAAGTGGGCATATTTCGTGCCAGTTCCTTCCGGTCGCCGTGTCTGATTCGGCACCAGACCCGAAATCAAAACCCTGTGGCAAACGCATGGATTTCACGGATTAACCCCCATTAAAGTTCCGAAGCCAGCAACCATAACCGCCAAGTCCGGAGCGCCGTTTCTACGGAAGAAACGAATGGAAACAACAATAAAAGCAGGCGGACCGGGAATACTTCGTTCGTCCCTTTATTCCTGCTGCTCGTGCCTCTTTGCCGCCAGTCCGTTAACGTAAAGACCGTACGCCGGACGAATACAGGTCTCAGGCCGGTTCACCAAAGGGCATCCGGAACCTGATATTTGATCGGAAAAGGGATTTGCTTTAAGACGGTTGATGGCTTACTTCACCGGCCGCCACTTTTAAATCATGAAGAGAATAACCCCCTTCGCTTTGATGGCCGCTGTCGCGGCCAGTGTGCCCGCCACCCGCGCCGCCGATGCCAAACCCAACATCATTTACATCGTCGCCGATGACCTTGGCTGGAAGGATGTCGGTTTTCATGGTTCGGACATCCGGACGCCGAATCTGGATAAGCTCGCCGAAAATGGTGTGCGACTGGAACAATTTTATGCCCAGCCGATGTGCACCCCCACGCGCGCCGGCCTCCTGACCGGCCGTTATCCATTGCGTTACGGTTTGCAGACGCTCGTCATTCCTTCCGGCTACACTTATGGCCTGGCCACCAATGAATGGCTCCTGCCGCAGGCGCTGAAGGAAGCCGGCTATCGTACCGCCATCATCGGCAAATGGCATCTCGGCCATGCTGACCCGGCCTACTGGCCGAAACAACGCGGGTTTGATTATCAATACGGCCCGCTCATCGGCGAATTGGATTATTTTACACACCAGCAGCACGGAGTGACGGACTGGTATCGCAACAACAAACGCGTCGATGAAGAGGGCTATACGACGACACTGCTCGGGAACGACGCCGTGAAATACATTGGCCGGCAAAGTATTGCCACGCCGTACTTCCTTTACTTGGCCTTTAACGCGCCGCACACACCGTATCAGGCCCCCAAGGAATACTTGGACCAGTACCCGAACATCACCGACCCGGACCGCCGGGCTTACGCGGCGTCCATCACGGCCATGGACAGCCAGATTGGCCGGGTGGTGGCGGAACTGGACAAAAAAGGCATGCGCGACCATACGTTGATTCTTTTCCAAAGCGACAACGGCGGCACGCGCAACGCCATGTTTGCCGGCGAACTCGACATGTCCAAGGTCAAGATTCCCTGCGACAACGGTCCATACCGCGACGGCAAGGGTTCGCTCTATGAAGGCGGCACGCGGGTGGTCGCGCTCGCCAACTGGCCCGGCCACATCACGCCGGGCATCACCGCGGATGGAATGATTCACGTCGTGGACATGTATCCGACCCTCGCTTTGCTCGCCGGTGCCTCAACGGCAAAATGCCTGCCGCTCGACGGCCTGAACGTCTGGGGAACCATCAGCGAAAATAAACCGTCGCCGCGCACGGAAATCGTCTATAACGTCGAGCCATTCCGCGCCGGCATCCGTGAGGGCGACTGGAAACTGGTCTGGCGCACGCCCCTGCCGGCGTCGGTGGAACTTTACAACCTCGCCCAGGACCCGTCGGAAAAGAACAACCTTGCCGCCGAACACCCGGACATCGTGGCGGCGCTGCAAAAACGCTCCAACGAACTGGCGTCGCAGATGGTCAAGCCGCTCCTCTTGCAGGAGGAATTCGGAGCCATGCGGAAGCGGCTGCATTTGCCCCCTGCCCTGCCCGAAGACGAATATCAGTTCAACAATGACGATTTCACTGACGACGCCCATTAGACCTGAACCGCTCATTCACGCGAACCAGCACCGATGCGGGCTCAATGGCGCGTTGAATCAGGCGAATGCCGGTTTCGGGATGTTTCACAAATCCGCACTCCGAATTCTCGACTCGGCATTTCCACGCGCCCTGCGCTCATTTGTTGAATCGGAAGTTCACCACGTCGTAATCCTGTATCACGTACGTTTTAAGTTCCAATCGCAGTTTGCCCGCCCGCTTGGCCTGCGTCTCGCCACCCGCCGCCACCAGATCCGCAAAACTGATGACCTCGGCGCGGATGAAGCCATGTTGAATATCTGTGTGGATGGTGCCCGCCGCTTCCCACGCGGTCAGACCGGCGCGGATCGGCCACGCCCGGTTTTCCTTGCCGCCCACCGTTAGAAAGCTGATGTAGCCGCTCCCGGCAAAAGCCCGCAACAACATCGCGTCCGGCGCCGCCAGTTCAGCCTCGCCGGCGACCACCACGGGTTTGTTGGAAAAAAAATTATGCGCCGATACAGCCGCCAGCTCGCCGGCGGTGAGACCCGCCGCGGAAACGGGTTGCTCACTCACCAACGCGTTGGCAAGCTTCTGCAACACCGCTTTTTCCACCTCCCCCGCGTCGCGACTCATTCGCGTCTCCACGAAATCGAGGTCTTTCATCAACAAATCACTCAACGCGGCGTGACTGGTCAGAATGGCATCGCACGTGAGCAACTCCTTTTCCTCCACCACGTCCATCTGGGCGCAGGTTTTTTTTTGCGCCTCCACCAGCTGGTCAACCTGGTCCAGCCGCGGGTCCTTGATATTGTGTTTGCCCGGAGGGATGCCGGAAATGCCGAAAAGGCAGAGCTTCATGCAGACTGCTTATGCCCGGTGAAGCGCGCGGTCAAGGCGGAACCCGTCGGTTGAACGCCGGATTTTAACCGCCAGGATGCAAAGACTCGTGGAGCTGGCCGGCTGCCTGCTGCCGATTGCTGGCTGATCCCCTTCGCCTTCTGCCTTTCGACCACTGCCTCCGAGCTCTGTCTACTGTCCGCCGTCTTCCACCTTTTATGCCGCGCCACTTTCCAAATCGCCGACTCGCAGGTAGCTTCTGCCCGGCATGACGGGGTACCTGGTGGACATTTTTGTGTGGTTGTTGCTGGCCGTGGCGGTGCTGGCGCTGCTGGCCCGCCGATTCCACATTCCTTACCCCATCTTTTTTGTTATTGGCGGATTGTTATTGGGTTTGATTCCGGGCTTGCCCAGGGTCCGCCTGGATCCGGAACTGGTCTTCCTGTTCTTTCTGCCGCCGCTGCTTTATCCCGCGGCGCTGTTCACCTCGTGGCGGGATTTCCGCGCCAACCTCCGTCCCATTTCGCTCCTCGCCGTCGGACTCGTCCTCTTCACCACCGTGGCGGTTGCCTGGCTGGCGTTCTATTTCCTGCATCTGCCGCTCGCGGTCGGATTCGTTTTGGGCGCGATCATCTCCCCGCCTGACGCCATCGCCGCCACCGCCATTGCCGAACGTCTGAACGTGCCCCGTCGCATCGTCACGATTCTGGAGGGTGAAAGCCTGGTCAATGATGCAACCGCCCTGGTCGCCTATCGCTTCGCGGTGGCGGCGGTGGCCACCGGCTCGTTTTCACTCACGCGGGCGGGATGGGAATTCGTGGTCATCGCCCTCGGTGGCGTCTTGATCGGACTGGCGGCGGGCTGGTTGGCGGCGTGGTTCCACCGGCGCGTGGACGATGCGCCGATCGAAATCACCGTTTCCCTGTTGACCCCGTTTGCCGCGTATTTGTGCGCCGAACGGCTGGGCGTTTCCGGGGTGCTCGCCGTGGTGACCGCCGGTCTGTATCTCGGCTGGCGCATCCCCGAACTCCTCAGTTCCCGGACCCGGCTTCAGGGTGGACCGGTGTGGGATATGGTGGAATTTCTCCTGAACGGCTTCGTCTTTATTTTGATCGGGCTGCAACTGCCCGAAGTGCTGCGCGCGCTGTCCAAACACGCCGATTACTCCATCGGCCAGCTCATATGGTATGCGCTGGTCATAAGCCTGGCGGTGATTCTCATCCGTATCCTCTGGGTGTTTCCCGCGTCCTATCTGCCGCGCATGTTGTTCAAACGGATCCGGGACCGGGATCCATATCTGTCCTGGCGCCAAGTCGCCCTGGTGGGCTGGACCGGCATGCGTGGAGTCATTTCGCTGGCCGCCGCCCTCGCCCTGCCGCTCACCCTTCGAGGAGGCACGCCGTTTCCGGACCGTGATTTGATTCAGTTCCTGACCTTCATCGTCATTCTGGCGACACTCGTGGTGCAGGGATTGAGCCTGCCCCTCCTGATTCGCCGGCTGGGCATCAAGGACGATGGGGCCGCCGCGAAGGAGGAACACGAGGCCCGGCTCAAGGCCAATCAAGCGGCCCTCGCCCGGCTCCGGGAAATCCCGGAACACAACCCGGCCAAAGCGGATGCGAAACGGCGGCTGAGCATTGAATACGAGGACCGCATCCGCCAGTTGGAAGACACGGATCCGGCAAGTGCCAAAACCCCGCGCCACCTGTTTTCCTCCGAATACGAACATCTGTCTTACGAAACCCTGGTCGAAGAGCGGAAGACCATCCTCCAATTGCGGAACCGGGGTGTCATCAACGATGAAGTCCTGCGTCGCATCCAGCGGGACATTGATCTGGCGGAAGCGCGGCTGCGCCATGGGACAGGCGAACACACCGAGCCTTGACAATCAGGACGCCGAGACGGTGAAAATTCCCGCCGGCAACGGACTGCGGACTTCCCCCTAAAAGCCGTGCTCCCAGCATTCAGCGATTTGTTTGCGCGACCGGAGCCTCCGGGACGGTGTTGGTTGAATGTCCGGGCGGCTGTGACGGACTCTCCTTTTTCCAGTCCAAAATATCCTTCATGTTCTGCGCCGCCTGCTGCATCTGGCTGTCGGCATCGGGCATCTGTGCGGCGTGTTCGTACGCGGCGAGCGCGTCGTCAAATCTTCCCAGACGGCTGTAGGCAACTCCGAGGTTGTACCACGACCGGGCGGGTGCATGCCTCATCCGTGTGGCAATCTCCAACAACTTTGCGCCGTCGGAGTAATGGTTTTGTTCCAAAGCCTCCAATCCCGCGCCCTCGACTTCGGACTCCGCCGCCGCGGAGAGATTGACCCACGGCCAAAATACAGTGGATCCGGCGAGACCCAGACTCATCACGGCCACCAGCCCGGCAATGCCCTTCCACCGCACGGTGCCCCGGCCGCTCGCGGCCAATCCCAGGAGCGCACCCAGGCCCGCCCCCACACCATGCGCGACATTCGCCACCGGCATCACGTTGGCAATGGTCAGCACGATGCAAAGCACAAACCAGATTACAAACAACCGGGACGTCTGATAATCCACCGCCTCGGCGAACCGCGGGTCGCGTTTCTCCAGCACCCACAAAAAGCCCCACAGGCCATAGCCGACACCGGACAGGCCCACCCCGCCGGAAAACACCGTGTATTCAGCCAGCGAGGACCCGAACGCGAGCAGTAAAAATATTGCGGCACACTTTAAATGACCGTACACACGCTCCACCAGGGTCCCAAAAGTCCACACCCAATACAGGTTGAACGCCAGGTGGAAGAAGTTGACGTGCGGCAATACGCAGGTCAAAGCGCGCCACAATTCCCAATGCGCCCAAACCCGGCCGTTCATGAGGAATTCATCAATACTTTGCCCCGACCACCACATCCCCGTCACAATGATGGCCGCTGCCGCGACACCGGCCGTCACCGGGTAACGCGGAACATTCTTCAAGGAAGGTGGCGCCAACATGGTTGAAACCTCGTTGCTGAACCAAACCGGGCGGTACTATAGCAACCAACGCGACGGCATCAAGCGCCGACCCGACAGGCGGGATTTTTTAACTCGCGAAAGGCGCGAAATTTTCGGAGGGCGGAGCTCGGCGACGCCCAAACCTTGTTCAGCCGCAACTTGCAGAGCCATAGCCCCGTCGAAGGCGAAAGAGGCGCACAAGACGCAAAAAGACGACGCGGATTTCGCCAATCAATACGAATTTAAATCCACGCATGGACACGGATTTCTATAGCGCTAAACTGACGCTGTGAACTGTTCCCGTCGCACGCCGCAGGCCACACGCCACTGCGCGTCATGCGAAAAGCCGTCGCGTGAGCGCCGTTCGCGGAACATGTCGCGCATGACCACGGAAACAACACCAACAAGCCCGGTCGCGCGAAGACCATTTTCTGTGCTATAATTCCTTTCATCGCGGAATAAAATGTAAAACGCCGGGAACGGCCGACCGAAAGGAGCAACGATGAACAAAGGCATTGCCATAAAACAAATAACTATTGTGATTTCAACCGTCGGACTGTTGCTCGGTTTGTTTGGGAACAGGGTGTTCGCGCAGACGAATTTGATCGTCAACGGGAGTTTTGAGACTGGCGGAGGGGGCATCGAGAACTTTCCCGGCTGGGACCAGATTGGTCCGGCCGATAACAACAGCGATTACGGCGTCGCCCCATCGAGCGTCTCTCCCGATGTGGCGGAAGACGGTAATTTTTACGCCTATTTTCACGGGCATCCAACCGACAGTTCGCAAGACTGTCTTGGCCAGACCGTTCATTTGACCGTCGGCGCGCAATACACCATCAGCTACTATCTGGCGACGGATGGCACCACCCTTGGATCGGGCGCCGCCATGTATGTGGTCATCGGCACCTCCTTTGGCATTGATTACTCCCAGGATTTGCAATTGACCGACTATGAGCCGAATTCTGCAAACGCCCTGCCCTATCAAAAATTTACCACCACCATCACGGCCTCAAATGCCACCGAGATTCTGTCGTTTCACGGCTTTGACGCCAGCAGCGACATCCTGGTGGACAACGTCAAGATGACCCTGGCCATTCCGTCCGCGCCGGAATTGAACCTCAGCCTTTCCCCGACCAACACGCTGGTCTTCACCTGGACTTCTTCGACCAATGGATACGTCCTTCAGGCCAATGCGTCGCTGGGAACGACCAGTTGGGTGACATTGACGAACGCACCGGTGACGATTGGTTCCAGTAACCAGATCGTCCTGCCCGCGCCGGCGAGCAACTTGTTTTACCGCCTCAATCTGCCGTAGGTTTCTTCGGTTGGAAGCGATTGAATCCGGCGTGATCTCCCTTCTTTTTGCATTCTTATTTTAATGTTTTCAAAGCAATTGCTGAATCCGACGAAGGCAACGGGCGCGGAGATTTTCACAGAAACAAACGGAGAAAACAAAGATTTGTCCCATCATCACGAAAGATACAGTTGGTGCTCATTGCGGATCGGCAATTCAGCATTCCAAAGTCAGCACAGCGGGATTGAGATTGCAATTATCCCAGTTTCATGTTTGAATAAGTAAGTATTTAGAGAACAGCACATGTGGATCGGACCTCACATGAAATCTGGAAGGCAGCAAACTTCATCGGTTTTGTCGAACCTGTTCCTGAAACTGTTCATGATGTTGGCCTGCCTTGGTTTCCCGGTAATGGTGGCGGAAGCGCAGACGTTGGCTACGCTCCACAGTTTTACCAACAGCCCGGATGGGGCTAATGCTCAGGGTGGTTTGATAGTATCGGGCAGCAATCTGTACGGGACGACGATCCAAGGCGGCAGTTTTGGTGCGGGCACCGTGTTCCGAATCAATGCCAATGGCACAGGTTTGACGAACTTGCATAATTTTGCAGCGGTCGCTTACAACAGCGGCTTAAAGGCTTTTACCAACAACGAAGGAGCTTATCCGGCAGTCGTCCTGGTTTTATTGAGCAACACGCTGTATGGGACGACCTTTTATGGCGGCTCTTCAGCTAATGGTGTGGTTTTCAGCCTTAAGACCGACGGCTCGGGTTTCACCAACCTGCATAATTTCACGGTAACTTCCGGGAACTATCTCACCAACAGCGATGGAGCCAGTCCGGCGGCGGGTCTGACTGCCTCGCGCAATACCTTGTATGGAACGACGGCGGACGGCGGTAGTTCGGGCGGTGGTACAGTGTTTGCCATCAACACCGATGGCTCTGGTTTCACCAACCTCTATAGTTTTGTCGCAGGTACCGACGGTTCCAGCCCACAAGCCGGATTGACGTTATCGGGCGACACCCTCTATGGAACCGCAAGCAGTGGCGGCCAATGGAATTCGGGGACCATCTTCAGAATCAACACCAACGGCACGGCTTTTACGAACCTTTACAATTTCACCCTGGCGTACAGCACCGGCAACGGGGATGGGGCGTACCCATCGTCTGGTTTGACGTTGGCCGGTAATACACTGTATGGGACCACGGAAGATGGTGGCAGTGCGAACCTGGGCGTGGTTTTTCGAGTTAACACAGATGGCTCGAGTTATACGAACCTGCATAGTTTTACAGCATTTTTTGCCAATACCAACTTTGACGGGGCACTGCCCTACGGAGGCAACTTAGTCATATCCGGCAGCACGTTGTATGGCGTGGCATCTGCCGGTGGCAGTGCAAACGAGGGCACAGTGTTTAGCCTCAAGCCCGAAGGCTCGGATTTTACGACCCTGCATTCCTTTTCGGCAACGTCGGGTGCCAATTCCACCAACGGCGACGGAGCGTCTCCAACTGCCGGCCTGCTCTTGTCGGGCAACAGTCTCTATGGAATGGCGGGTCTTGGCGGTAGTGCGGGACACGGTACGATCTTCAGTCTTTTGGTGACGGGACCGCAATTGACCATCGCGACGGCTGGGACCAATGTCGTTTTATCGTGGCCGACCAACGCCACCGTCTTCAACCTGGAAATGGCGACCAGTCTTGGTTCGTCTCCGATTTGGACCACCAATTCGACCGCGCCAGTCATCATCGGCGGACAAAATGTGGTGACCAATTCTATTTCCGGAGCCGGACGGTTCTTCCGATTAAGCAGCCAATAGGCGGGTTCTTCTCGATGGCGGGCGATGCTCTTTTGCAGTCACCGAGGATTTTAACCACGAATGGACGCGGATTTTTGCCGCGCTAAACTTTTTCTGTGGTTCGATCTCATCACCGGTCACTCGTCACCCGCCACGCGTGGCCGCCTGGCCAAAGCCCGCCGCAGGGTGCTCAGTTGTGCGACGGCAGGGTCAATGTTGGAAAATCTGTGTCCCCCTTTTTGCCCCATTGCGCAAGTTTGCCATCTTTAAAATAGAGACGATACTCGTCCTGGGTTTTCTTGTCGGTGTAATCCCACATTTGCAGGCGCGCGCCGTTGGTGTCGGTGGCAGCGGCTTCGACGACGTAATTATCTCCCAGGATACTCGTCACGTCTTCTTGCGACATACCAAGATTAAGCTTGTTGAGTTTGTGTGCAGTGGTGGTTGAGCAGCCGAAGCTGGCGCACAAAACCATTGCCACCAGAGTGAGGCGCACGAGATGTTTTTTCATAGGAATCATGCGGATGTGTTGGTCGGTCTTTGGAAGAGAAATGTCCTTCCAGACTACTCGGTTCACGGCGAATTCTGATGGAAACGAGTTCACTGGCGGCGACGTTACCTCTGAAAGTTGCCGTGTCAAGACTCGATATGCCCTCTCGAACTGCTGAATTTGGCGAACGCAGGTCTCTGGATGCTTCGCCAGGTCACATTCCCAAATCCGGAGCACCCGCCAACTAAGCAGGCTTTCAAACACGGATGGACACGGACCTGTCCTCCGTAGGTTTTTAGCGGTGGAGGGATGGACACGGATTCAAATTTCCACGTCGCGGCAGGGCTGTTCCGACTGACGGCTGATTTTCGCGTCAAACATCCTTCGCCGGTGCCGCCGGCGACGATGGTATTTTTCCAGCGCTGGACAACGGCTCGGCCGGTTTCAGCCTCGGCATGAGCATCATGGCGACGATGAAGAAAACCAGGCCGGTACCGGTGATGAGCAGGCCCTGAAGCCGCTGCTCGATGGCGGCCACGATGGTCACGGTGAGCACGGCGGCGGCTGGCAGCACCACGCCCAATAAGGCCACGCCCGGTTTCATCATGGTCAGCGTACGGACAGCAATGATGACCAGCACCAGGGCGGACGAACAAAGAATGGCCGCATTGAGCGAAATGAACTCCTGCGCGAAATACATCAGCGGGTAGGCGCCGGTGAATGCGCCCAGCACCAACAGCAACATCCAACGGTCGAAGTTGCGGATGTAAAAGGCGTTGGCGACCAGGCCGAGCAGGAAACCAAACACCACCACGCTGGCCGGGCCGAGCCAGGTCAATTCGCCCAGGCGGTCAATCGGCGCCACGCCCAGCACGTCGAGCGCAATCGGCCGTCCAAAGAGCAGACGTTGGTAATCCCAGGTATAAACCGTCTGGCCGTTGCCGCGTGCATACTTGGTGGGCTGGAGCGAAAGTTCCAACATGCGCACGTCCGAGCCGACGGCGGTGAGGTCAATATGGAACGTGTCCAGAATATTACCCGGCGGCGGTTGGAGATAATAAACGCCCTTGCCGACCGCCGAATACGCGATGCTGATGGGTGTGGAGGTGGACGGCAGGCTGCCGAACCAGACGAGTTTGTCGCCGCGGATTTCCACCGATTCGCTCGGCTCTCCGTTGACGGTGACGTTGAGGTCGGCGAGCGAAATGATTTGGGGCGGCAACGGCAGCAGCACTTCGCATTCGCCATTGCCGGCAGGATTGGCGGCTCGAAATGTCGTCTTGAGTTGCGCGGTGTAAATGGATTCCGGCTGGACGGTGCCCACACTCAACTCCGGCTTGAGGGCGACGGTGGCGGAAAAACTCCGGATCGCAGCCAGTGGACGTCGGGTGGCGGCGCCCGGCTGCTCGGGCATTTCCGTGCGGGCGTCGGCGACGGAGTTAATGGCGCTCATGCTCCGGCTCAAGGCGCGCTTTTTCGCCGCGGAAAGGGCCGGGAGGAGGATCGCGGCGATGACCGCAATGACGGCAATGACCACGAGCAGTTCAATCAATGTGAAGGCACGGGTGCGAGTTTTCATAATTCTATTTTCCGCGGGAGCGAGGCTGAATTAACGCGACGCTATCACAGCGGGGCGGGAGGTCAAATTGGAATTTGGCTCGCGACTTTGGATGACAAAACGATTTGATTACGAATCAAAACACAATGCCTGGGAAACGGCGCGTGATTTTTTGGTGCAGGACAGATTACTTTTGGCAGCCAAAGGCAGTCATTTCATTCCCAGCCAAACCTGTTTGCATAAAAAGAGGCAGATGTCCGCAGGTTTTCTGACGGGATCTCATCCCGCGCGTGCCGGTGGGATAAACCGCTGAAACCAGATGGAACAATCGAAACGCCGGTGATTAGGCAATATGCGGGACTGACGCCTTCACGCCTTTGCGGCAGGCGACCACGAGAAACGCAATTCCGCCCAACACCAGCAACGCCGGAGCGGACGGTTCGGGAACAGGCACCAGGTTAATCGTACTTCCCAGATCGTGGATGAAGCTCCAACTTATGGGAGTGCCATCGGCCAATGTTCCGGTCAGAGTGCCCGCAGCAACGCCAATAACTCCATACGGATAATTGAAAGCTGAACCTGCAATATTAACGGTTCCACCATCATTAACTCCGATGGTGCTGGAAAAACTCGAAGGAGCTGCGTTTAGAGTTCCATCGGAGATGTTGCCACCATAAATGTTCACTGTGCCCCCAACAACAGAAACTCCAATCAGAAAGTCAGTGGAAGAGGTGCCCACAATGCTTCCGGGTGAAATGGTGCCTCCATAGATGTTAATCGTGCCGCCGCCCACGGTCGCAACACCAAAGAGCCAGGTCTGGCCTGCGGTGCCAACGACGCTCCCGCCGGTGATGGTGCCTCCGTAGATATTCAGCGTCCCACCAGAGGTGTTGGCTCCAAAGAGCCAACTATGACCCGCGCTCCCGCCAACAGCGCCGCCGGTGACGCTGCCCCCACTTATGTTCACTGTCCCGACCTCTTCCATGACGCCTGCATACCAACCGTCGCCGGCGATATTGAAGTTGCTTCCGCCGAAAATGTTACCTCCCGAAATATTCACCGTGCTATTGTTCGCTACCTCCACCCCATTAAGGTAAT
>Ga0335083_10005519_pt1 | contig 15933 bp, 11 predicted proteins | sample Lox_Sample_42_FD_206716 | JGI IMG/M metagenome (GOLD analysis project Ga0335083, IMG submission 206716) | Soil microbial communities from Loxahatchee National Wildlife Refuge, Florida, United States - Lox_Sample_4.2 | ecosystem: Environmental > Terrestrial > Soil > Wetlands | place: USA... | reverse complement strand
GTTGGTACACTTTTCCATCGAATCTAAATTCGACTTCGTTAGCGGACAGTTTACCGAGGCGCCATGCCTTAGCGGTCAAAATCCGCCATCCGTTAGAGGTGCTAGTTAATACGTGGATAGGAGGCGGCATTCCCCGAACATGGTTAATAACCGTATAAGAATGCCCCTCGGGTATCAGGACTAACATGCTTCGCCACCAATCTGGACCAGCTAGATATACAACTACCTCCTGCTTTCCGTCACCGTTAAGATCGACGAAGGAATGAAAGTACCCGATGTTCGCAAGCGACTCCTCTTCGCGAAAATGGACACCCATCAAGTAGATCTCAAGCGCTTTCTGCAGGGCTGCGTCTGGTGGAAGGAGTGGAGATTGAGAAGAGGACTGTTCTCCCGGCGGAAATAATGCCTTGCTTTGTCCCGTTGTTACTTGCGGACGACTTCCGAAGACGTTGGTGTCGGGAAATTCAAATGTCTGGTTCGGTATCAGAACATGACCAGGCTCTTCTTCTTTCAAAACAGGGGCTTGGTTTACGTTCCATGGATATTTTCTGCCGTCAAAACGAAGCTCGGCCTCGAGACCTGGCGATCGAATTCCTCCACCTTGGACTTGGAATGTCAGACTATGCCAACCGTGCGAGGTCCCGTTCAGTACACGGATTGGAGGACGTGTGATAGGAGAATCTGCAACGACTTTGTACGAGTCTTCGTCGGGTGTGAAGACCATGAGAGGGCAACCACCAGTGCCACACTGACCCACAAGGTAAACAATCGCCTCGTCTTTGCCGTCGCCATTCAGGTCATAGAACGCATCGAGATACCGAAGCTCAGCTGGATTATGGACCATGTATCGCCCTCCCTCATACTTCTGGAGGAACGTCCGCAGAACCTCTTCACGATTTGTCGAGTCCGCACTCGGCCGCTCCCGGGATTGGCCTCGACAAATGCGTATTGGCAACGCCATAAAGATCATCAGCAAAAGACTGATGTCACGGAAACGTTTCATGCAAGAAAGAGCCTCGCACATGCTCTCGTTGGCACAGACGGACCAATCATACCGCGACTGCTGTGTTCTGAGAAACCGTTATACGACCAGGCGGGAACTCGCCAGGGGCCAGCAAGGAGACGTGATGGAGAGGTGTCCCATCATAGGTTGTCATCTATGAGCCAGTAGCGATGACGCAGGCTTAGTGCGGCCGATCAGTCGACCACCGTCCCGCACAAAAAGCTGGTCGAGGTCATCGACCAGCGCAACGCGATTGCGCCTTACCGCGCACATCTCCTTCAGCTCTGCGGGTAGATTCCCGATGTGAAGCCACGCCGCCATGCCTGGAAGAGCCACCCGATACTGTCTGGTTCCTTCGATGTGACCACCGCCGTACGGGTACAGCGCACAAATCAGCGGCTTCGCATTACCTGAGAGATTGATGACGAGAGCCGCGCGTTCCGGGAATTCGGCTGCGCCCATAAGATAGCTCCGGAACCCCTCTTCGTATGGGCCGAAATCCAGCTGCGTCTTGTGGTCTACCGACGTCCACTCCCGGGCGGCCGCCTTCCAAAAAATCCCGACAAAGAAGCAGATCAGCTTCTGGAGTTGGAAATTCTCGTTTAAAGACACGTCGAAAAATTTCGCTTCACTGAGTTGAACGACCTGCGACGCACTGGCGAGCGCATCTCGCATGGGAAAGCTGGCGCCACCCCTATAGGCGTTCTTAAGAACCCAACTCTCACCGCCTTTGTTTAGACGATCCTCGCACAAGGGGCAAAGGAAGTACTCGGCGACGCGAAAGTTTCTCTGAAGCGCCCGGTCCTGGGTGATTACAACAGGATTCGGGTTCGGGTCGCCATTCATTGACAGTCGTATCCAGCGCGAGATTGCCTTGGGAATCAAGTCGCTGTAGCACAGCCGGGTACCTTTGGTTCGGCATAAGCCGCACGTGCCCACGATCGAAGATGCAATGCCGGACATACCTTCAATTATCAATGGAGAGTTCAGAAGTCGGGTTCCGGAAAGCTTGGACGTTCACCCGGGCGTATTGTCGCCGACCCGTCGAAATGCCCAGCCGTCGGCCAAACTGAACCACTACGGGCCGGCTTGGCAGCGCCGGTCAGGAAGGCGGCGCTTCGGTTTCTGCCGCGCCAGTCTCGAATTGCTGCAGCACGCGCTCAATCAGGCGTTCCATCACTTCACTGCGCAGTGCGCTCGTCGCTTGGAGCCGGCCGCTGGACCAGTCCGCCAGGATCCGTTCCACCACGGCGTCGATCACGCGCGCTCGAAGTTCTTCCAAAACCTTGTTTCGATCCGACCCGCCGGTAGCGGCCGGACCCGTGGGAGCGCCGGCACGCGCGAAGTAAGCGGCCAATTGACGCTCCAGCTCGGCTTCGCTCTCGAGCGCCTCGGTTGTGCCGGGGCCAGCCGCACGCTGAAGGGGCCCGGCTTCTTTTTCCGTCGCGACTGCAGCGCCCAGCCGCGCAAGGCCAGCGTGTTGCGATACCTCGGTTAACCTGGTCTGAAAATCTTCAATCACGGACCGGGTTCTTTGGGCAGCCCGAGCGATACTTGCGACCGGCCGCGTGGACGGGTTCTTGGTCGAGGGCACAAGACACCTCCCTGCTTAGGAACTATAGCCTAACTTCGTGTGAAGCTCAAGATATAGAGTTGCTCTTGACATCGCCCCATGATATTGTGTATAAGTTGTCAAGATCGTGGCCTCACTCGTGCCCCAGGAGGCACGAGCCATGAACTTTGCCGAGGTCATTCATGCGGCAGTCACAGTCCGGATTCGTCGATCCTTCCCGCGTGAGCGGCTTCGCGCCCGCAAGCGATAGTGCGTTTGAACAGGCGGTCAGCTTTCGATTCCTGGTCACCTGGTCTTCCCTGCTCCGGGGGGCCGACGCACCAAGGCCAACCCAAGCATCTCCTCTGGTCCCTGCGCCCCGCTTGATGCCGTCTCTCACCCAGGCCATGCCGCTGAGCGCCTCCGCTCGGACCTATGCGGACGAAGTTGCTCCGGGCGCGATTAAGAAGGGTCGCCCCGCGGCGGGCTTTCAGTGGGAAATGGTGGTTCCGAAGATGGTGCGAACCGCCAAGAAGGCCACGACGCCGAACTCGCCCCGGCCCGTTACCACGGATTCGACTGTTACCAGCCGACCAGCCCCCGAACCGTCTGCCCCGAATCTGTACACGGCTGCCTCCGGTTTTCGAAAATCGTTCAGCTTCAGGCTTTGCGTCGCCGTAGGGGTGTTGGCCGTTATCAGCGTGCCCCTGTGGAAGCATGCTGCACGTCCGGCCGCTAGCGAGATTGAGACGTCCGTCGCCGGCGGCGATTGGCTGCGCGAGTCAGCGGCGGCTGGCGACCCGGGCGTCAAGCAATCCCGGCAGCTGGTCTTATACAAACCTGCATTGAAGGCTGCCAATTGCCGCTTCGAGTTCGACTGGACGACCGCTTCCGGCGACGTGGGTTTGGTTTTTCGCGCTAAGGACCTGGGCAACTACTACGCGGTGCGGCTGAAAGTACTCAAGGCCGGCCCGAATCCGACCTTCTCGGCCGAATACTTCAGCGTTTACCAGTTTGTCGAAGGTCCGCACAACGAAAAGATCCTGGTGTTCTCCAGGAACGACCCAGTTGTGCACGTGCGCATGGACGTCTTCGGGCCTATGTTCACCCTGTACCTCCAAAATAATGCCACCGAGTATTGGACGGATGCTCAGTTGGCCTCGGGCGCAGTCGGCTTCCTGGAGGAATGGAATCGAGGCGCGGAGATTCGCGGCGTGCGGATATCCTTCCCGCAAAATTCTCGAGTTTTGCATGCGCCGCTCGTTCCCGGCATGCGTCAATTCCTGGCAATGAACTCTTCGCGCGTCCTGGCCGGCGCACGCGATAAGGCTTCTGGAGGCGTTTAATATGTCCGCAGCCGCTAGACCCGCCATGCGAACGCAAGTACAAGCGGCGCTCGCGCTGCGCGCCGCCGGGCGTCTGGAGGAAGCTCTGGATGCGCTCAGCACGCCGGGCGAATATTCCTCCGATTTCTACACCATTCGCGGCGAGATCCAGCTGGCGCTGGGCCGTTTTCAGGAAGCGGCGGGCAGCTATTTTACGGTGGTCGCGTCCGACCCCGGGAATGTGTTCGCGCAATTCAACCTGGCGGTGTGCCTGCAACAACTAAATCGCTGGGACGAGGCGGCGCAAGCTTTCCAAAAGGTACTGCAAGCGGACTCGCATCGCGATGACGCGCGCGTGGGTCTGGGCGCTTGCCTGTTGCATTTGAACCGGCCCGAAGAGGCGCTAACCAATTTCGATGCCTGCTGGTCCGACGCCGCGCGAACCCGCGCGCTCTTCGGCAAGGCCGTCGCCCTGCAGTTATTGCATCACTATGACGAGGCGGCCTCAGCGTATCGGCGTTTGCTCGAATCCGATAGCGCATCGGAAGAAGTGCTGTCGAACTTACTGGCTTTGAGCGTGGAGACCCAGGATTGGAATGCCGTGCAGCACTATGCCACGCAATTGCTAAAGATTTCTCCCCACTCTTTGCAGGCCCAGCAAGGCTTGGCCGCGGTGGCGCTCGAACGGCTGGAGTTCGAAGCCGCGGTGCAACATTGCGGGCGCATCGTGGAGCACGCTCCTGACTGCGTAGAAGCCTGGCACAATCTGCGATTCGCCACCGGGCGAGTGATGTCGGCACTCGGTGGCCCGGCAATCATCCATTCGCCAGCTTCGGGAAGGAAGTGATCAAGATGTCGCGTTTGCGCGTTCGCGTCGAACTGAATCGTGGCGGGGTGGGCGTTCCGCTCCACAAGCTGGCCAGCGTGGTGCATGAATCCCAGCGCTTCTTCGAGATGCTGGCTGAGGATGTCCACATCGCGCAAGATTGCGGCGAATGGCTGGGCTTTGATTTCGACAATGAATCGCTGAACTTCACGGCCGAATATGTCGGTCCCGTTTCCCAGGAACAGGCGCAGGCGTTCTATGCGGCCTTCGACGGCGTTACCTCTCTGCGCCGCGCCACGATCGCGCAATTCACCCAGATCACCGACGCCATCGGCGAAGACGAGCTGATCGGTTTCGGCTTATACCAGTCCGATCAGGAAATGGAACCGGGCGAATGGCGCAGTCTCTCGCGCCGCGATGCTCTGCGGATCGCCGATGAAATCCAGCTCCTGCTGGGAGTCGCCGGAGAGATGCAGCAAGAGACGCATCTTCCAGCCATTATCGATTCCGACGCGGGCTCGCGCTTGTTCAAAGACCGGCCTCATCGCTCGGTCGCGATTACGGATCAAGGCAAGCTGCCGGAGCTGGTCCGGGAAGTAGAATCGAACCTGAACAAGCGAATCGCGCGGCTGGAAGACGACGTGGAGAACCACTCGCAGTCCATTCGCGAACTGCGCGAGACATCGGCTGCGACGGAAGAAAGTTTCAAGGGTCTGCTGAACGCGGTGGAGAATTTCTGCGGGCAAGCCACGCGGCAGTTGGAGCGGCTATCACCGCCTGCCGAATTAGCCCCGGCGCCCACTCCTTTGTCTGCGCCGCTCTCCGAGAAAGTGCCGCCCGCCGATTCACGCCGCAGTTGGAGAGCGTTCTTAGTTGCGGCGGTAGTGGCCGCGATCCTAATCACCGCGGGGCTGCTGTGGTGGCAGTCCCTTCCTACGGTTCCGTCCGTTTCGCAGAATTCAGGCAGCGGAAGCCCTTCATCGGTAATCGCATCCACCCAGGCGCCGTCGGCCAGCGAGCCGCAACCGTCGAGTGAGCCGACGCCGTCGAGCGAGCCGTCGCCGGGTCCAGCGAAAGCGAGCCCTGCTGCGCCAGAAGCGACGGCCAAGCAAAGTCCCGCTGCCACGCCATCCCACACGACGCCCAGCAAACCCGCGGCAATGCCCACCGCCACGCCGGCTAAGGATGAATCCGCGATCGCTCCGGCCGTGCCCGGGGAAGGCGCTTCGGCTGAGCCCGGAGCGGGCGTAATGCGACTGGAAATGGAAGCGCAGGAGCCGGTATGGGTCATGGTCACCGACAACGAGGGAAAAATCCTGATCGCTCGCACCCTCGAAGCTAACGAAACTCGCACCTTGGATCTCAGCACCAGCGCGACGCTGCGGACTGGCAACGCGGGCGGTCTGCGTCTGCGGCTGAATGGGAAAGATCTCGGGCCGCTCGGCCCCATTGGCAAGATCCGCGACGTGGAATTCAAAGCCGGCGCGTTCAAAGTCACCACCCCGGACGCGGGATAAGCGCCTGTCGCAAGACGCCCTAACTTTTCCGCGAGATACGCGCCCTCCCCGCTACAATGAAGCCATCCTTATGGCCACCGTCCAACGAATCTCGCTCGGCGATCTCGCCGCGCGCCTAGGCTGCGAGCTGCGGGGCGATCCCAGCATCGAAATTACCGGCGTGGCAGGGATGGAACAGGCCGGGCCATCGGACCTGACTTTTCTTGCCAACCCGAAGTACGCGTCCAAGGTGAAGCACACCGGCGCGGCTGCCATTCTGGTGGCCGAGCCGCTCGCGGAAGCGAAGCCCGCCAGCCTGATTTCTTCGAATCCGTATCACGATCACGCCCGCGCGCTGGCCATGTTTTACCAGCCGCCGCGTCCCGCGCCCGGCATTCATCCCCAAGCGATCATCGCCCCGACCGCGCGCATCGGCGAAGGAGCCTCCATCGGCCCCTACGCCGTGGTGGGCGAGCACGTCACCATCGGCCGAAACGCCGTGCTGCATCCGCAGGTCGTCATCTATGAAGGCGTCGAGATTGGCGACGATTTTTGCGCTCACTCGCATGCCGTGGTGCGCGAGTTTTGCCGCATCGGCCACCGCGTCATCCTTCAGAATGGCGTGGTGGTGGGCGGCGACGGCTACGGTTTCGCCAAGACTCGCGAGGGACGGCATTTCAAAATCGTGCAGTCCGGCGTGACCGTGATTGAGGATGATGTTGAGATTCAATCGCTATCCTCGATCGACCGCGCTTCCATGGGAGAGACGCGCGTCAAGCGCGGCGCGAAGATCGACAGCCTGGTGCAGGTCGGGCATTCCTGCGTGGTGGGAGAAGACAACATCATTTGCGCGCAAACCGGCCTGGCGGGCAGCTCCATTCTGGGGAGGAATGTGCTGTTGGCCGGCCAGGTGGGCGTGTCCGGGCATCTCAGGATTCACGATAACGCCGTGGTCTACGCGCAGAGCGGCATCGGCGGCGACGTGCCGGCCGGGCACCTGGTTTCCGGTTCGCCGGCCTTCGAAGCCAGGGAGTGGCTGCGCGCCATCACCGCTTTTCCAAAATTGCCTGAGTTATTAAAGACAGTGAGACAATTAGAGAAGCGCCTCGAGCGGCTGGAAGCCCCTCCGCGAACCGCACAATGATTGATGAAAGCAACAATGGCAGCCGCCGGCCGGTAGCCTATCTGAACGAAACATTTCTCGAGAGCCCGGATGCCCGCGGGCTCCGCATTCTTTCGGAATACCTGGAGCCGCTCTCGCATTTTCGCGACGAGAAAATCCAGGACACCATCGTCTTTTTCGGATCAGCGCGTGTCACCGAAGACGGGCCGCTGGGCCAGTATTATCGCGAGTGCCGCACGCTGGCGCGCCTGATCACCGAGTGGTCCAGCAAAATAGAATCGTCTTCGCATCGCTTCGTGATTTGTTCCGGCGGCGGGCCGGGGATCATGGAAGCCGCCAACCAGGGCGCCGCCGACGCGGGCGGGAAAACCATCGGGCTCAACATCGGCTTGCCCTTCGAACAGCAACCCAATCCCTACATCACACCTTCTCTGATGTTCGAGTTCCACTACTTCTTCATGCGCAAGTTCTGGTTTGCGTATCTGGCCAAGGCTCTGGTTATTTTCCCCGGCGGCTTCGGCACGCTGGACGAGTTGTTCGAAATCCTTACGCTGGCGCAGACTCGCAAGCTCGAAAGCAAGATTGTCATCGTACTTTACGGTTCCAAGTATTGGAAAGAGGTTCTGAATTTCGAGGCGCTGGTCCGCTACGGCACCATTGACGAACATGATCTCAACCTCTTTCAATACGCCGACGATCCGGAGACCGCGCTGGCCATGCTGCAGGACAAACTCACCAAGTATTTCCTGGAGCCTGAAAAGCCGTTGCCGGAGCCGGTCCCCGAAACGCCGCAGATCGCCAAGTCGCGCGTGTGAAGCTTAGCCTCACATCCCGCTGGAAACAGTTCGGCAAGCTGGAGAAGACCTTCAGCGTCCTGGTGGTGCTTTATTTCATCTTGTTGCTGCTGGCGCCGGGCAATGGCTTCACGACTTTTCTGCAGTTCCTCACGGTGGTGCTGGCGCTCTGGATCCTGCTGCGGCTGGCGCGGGCCGGATTGCGTCAGGCTATCTGGCGGCTGCGCAACCGGCTGATTGTCACCTACGTGCTGATCGCGGTGGTGCCGATACTGCTGATTGTTGCTCTGGTGGGAATCGGCGGCTACATGCTGGCGGCCCAAATCGCGGTGTACGTTGCTCGCAACGAATTGGATCGAACGGTGGCCGCCATGCACTCCGCTACCGATGTGTTGAAGCGGGCCGATCCCAAGTCGCGCCCCGCGGTGTTAGCGAGCACTGGCGAGGTCTACTCGGAAACCTACCCACGCATCTCCCTGCTGATCGCCAGCGGCGAAGGCAATGTACAGCGCTGGGGAGAGGACCCAGCTGTCGAACCTCCTCCGAAAGCGCCGGAAGCAGTGAATGGCTTCGTTCAGCGCGGCGGCCGCTACTTCGCGTGGTCGTTTGCCAACCAGGACGGCGTGAAATATCTCGCGATCACACCGCTGAACCGTCATTTTCTGAGCTGGATGGTGCCCGGGTTGGGAGACGTGTACTTTCTTCAGCCGTCCAGTCTGAGCGATCGCGATCAGACAGTACGATACGATAATCCGTTTGGCGGGGGAGGCAAGCAGACACGAGCGCCGGTGAATCTCGGGCAAGACAAATTCGATGTTGCACCGGCGGGCCGCGAGTCGGCCGCCAGCGTGCTGGCGCCGCCTGTGAATCGATTCGACATCAGTGTCTACTGGGGATCGTTCACGCAGGCCGCCGACTGGGACGACGCCTCCAAAACGCGGCGCGCCTTCCTGGCGCTACACACTCGCCCATCTGCCCTGCTCGGCGTGCTCTTCAGCGAACGGGCGGACGATCTGCAAGGTCTCCTGCCGATCATATTCTACGCCGTTGCGATCGCGTTCCTGATCGTCGAGCTGGTGTCTTTGGTGGTCGGAGTGTCCCTTACCCGCACCATCACCGGCGCTGTGCATAACCTCTACCAAGGCACGGCCCGCGTGATGCACAGCGATTTTTCTCATAAGATCCCGGTGTCGGGGCGGGATCAGATCGCCGACCTCAGCCGGTCGTTCAACACCATGACGGAAAATCTGGAGCGTCTGCTGGCGGTGGCCAAGGAAAAGGAGCGCCTGGAGACTGAGATCGAAATCGCGCGCCAGGTGCAGGAGCAGCTTTATCCCAAGGCTGCGCCCGCTCTCAAGACGCTGCGCGTGACGGGTATGTGCGAGCCGGCCCGCATGGTCTCCGGCGACTACTACGATTACCAGGCTCTCTCGGATCATCAATTGGCCATCGCCATCGGGGACGTCGCGGGCAAAGGCATTTCGGCCGCGCTGCTCATGGCCACTATTCAAGCCGCGCTGCGCATGGAATTGCGCGCCGCGCTGGACTCGCCGGCAGCCCACGCCTCCACCAACGGCTTCCATCTTTCGGCCGCGCAAATGGTCTCGGACTTGAACCAGCAGCTCTACGCCACGACTTCGCCGGAAAAATACGCCACTTTTTGCTTCGCGTTGTACGACGAGGAAACGGGCGCCGTCACCTACACCAATGCGGGACATCCTCCGCCCATCCTGATTCGCGGTGGCAGCGCAACCCGGCTGGATGTCAATGGCACCGTGGTCGGCGCATTCCCGTTTTCCAAATACGGCGAAAGCAAGGTACAGCTCGAGCGCGGCGACCTGCTGGTCTGGTATACCGACGGCATTACCGAGCCCGAGGACGCCTACGGTGAAATGTTCGGCGAAGAGCGCTTGATCGAGTTGATCAGCAAGAATGCGGAACGGCCCGATGCACAGATCATCCAAACCGTAATGGAATCGGTCCGCCAATGGACGGCCTCGCCGGAATTATCCGACGACATGACGGTGGTGCTGGCGCGCAAATCCTAGCGCTCACACGCCGGTTGGTCATCAAGCGGCTAAAATAACCACATCCATGCTTCGCTTCCGCAAGCGGCTGCTCCTGATCGGCATCGCAGTGCTGCTGATCCTGGCGGGTGGAACGCTGGGCTTCGTTCTCATCGATCACTACCCGGTGTTCGACGCGTTCTACATGACGCTGACCACCATCACCACGGTGGGATACGGGGAAGTGCACCCGCTCAGCCACGCTGGAAGAATCTTCAACTCGTTTCTGATATTCTTTGGCGTGACTGCCATGCTGCTGGCTGTTGGCGGCATGACGCAGGCTATCATCGAGCTGGAGCTCAACCAATATTTTGGAAAGCGGCGCACCAGAAAAATGATCGAAGCTTTGCGCGACCACTACATCGTGTGCGGTTTCGGCCGCGTGGGCCGTGGCGCGGCGGGTGAGCTGCAGCGCGCCGGCGCTCCATTTTTGGTGATCGACAATAATGAGGAGCGCGTCGAGTGGGCCATCAAATCCGGCATGCTGGCTGTTCTTGCCGATGCGACCGACGACCAAAACCTCCGGGATGCCGGCATTCTTCGCGCCAAAGGCCTCATCGCCACGCTGCAAAGCGACGCGGATAATTTGTTCGTCATCCTGTCGGCCAAAGCCTTGAAACCGTCCCTGCTGATTTCCGCGCGCGTCAATTCCGAACAGAACGAAAAGAAAATGCGGCTGGCGGGCGCCGACCAGGTGTTCGCACCCTACGACATCACCGGAAACCGGATGGCGCAAATGATGTTAAAGCCGCACGTTTTCCAGTTCATCGACTTCACCACGCAAAACATGGGTTTGGATGTCGGCATCGAACAGGTCCGCGTGCCTCCTGGAAGCGAATTCGTTTCCAAGAGTCTGCTGGAAGCTAACATCCGCAGAGAAATGGGCGTCATCGTACTGGCCATCCGGAAAGCGGACGGACGGATGCTTTTTAATCCTCCCGCCGACGCCGCGATCGAAGCGGGCGATTATCTCATCGTCATGGGCGAAGCGCACGGTCTCCGGCGCCTGGAGCAGGTTCTGGCCGAGGTGCGCGCATGAAGATCCTGACCGCCGCCCAGATGCGCGAGGTGGACCGGCGCACTTCCGAATTGGGCGTGCCCAGCATCGTGCTGATGGAAAACGCCGGCCAGCGCGTGGTCGAGATCCTGGAGCACCACTATGCGCCGCTCTCCGCGCAGCGCATCGTAATCTTCTGCGGCAAAGGCAACAACGGCGGCGACGGGATGGTGGTGGCGCGGCAGCTCTACACTCGCGTTCGGCCACGATCGCTCGATGTCGTGCTGGCGGGCGATCCGGCGGAGTTGCGCGGGGACGCCGCGCAGAATTTCAAGATGCTCGAAGCCGTTGGGTGTCCGGTATCGCAAGAAGTCACCGCGGAGATGCAGCCTGCGACGCTCATCGTCGACGCGCTGCTCGGCACTGGAATCCACGGAGCGGCCACCGGCAGGCCCGCGGAGTTGATTCGAGCCATCAATGAAGGATTCACGCTGGCTCGCGTCGTCTCCGTCGATCTTCCATCCGGACTTGACAGCGACTCGGGCGCTATCGCCGGCGACGCGGTGCACGCCGATCACACGGTCACGTTCACCGCGCCGAAGCTGTGCCAGGCGCTCTCGCCCGCCTGCGAGTTGGTGGGCAAACTGCACGTCGTGCCGATAGGAAGCCCGCCGGACCTATACGAACGAGACAACTCCATTTTCCTGGCGCTCTCCGAGCCGTCGTTGTTCGCGCACTTGTTCCGTCCGCGGGCGCGCGAATCGAACAAAGGCACCTACGGCCATGTATTGGTGATCGCCGGAGGCCGGGGCAAAACGGGCGCGGCGGCCATGGCGGGCATCGCGGCGCTGCGGGCAGGAACTGGACTCTGCACTGTCGCCTCGGCTGCATCGGCCATCAACGCCATCGCCTCCCACGCGCCCGAGATCATGACTGAACCGCTGGCCGAAACCGAAGGCGGCGCCATCTCGACGCGTTCGCTCGACGACGGCTCGCTCCGCCGCATCCTGGAAGGTAAGAACGTGATCGCGCTCGGCCCCGGACTGGGCCGCGATCCGGAAACCGTGCAATTCGTGCACCGTGTCGTAGCCGAAATCGCGATGCCGATGGTGGTGGATGCCGACGCCTTGAATGCCTTGGCCAGCCACAATGTGCGCTTTCAGGGTTCGCGCATCCTGACGCCGCATCCGGGCGAAATGTCGCGGTTGACCCAGCAAACCGTGGCGCACATTCAGCACGACCGCATCGCGACCGCGCGCTCCTTCGCCACCGAGCGCGGCGTGCATCTCTTATTGAAAGGGAACCGCAGCGTGATCGCCTCTCCGGATGGCCGCGTTTGGATCAATCCCACCGGCTCTCCCGCCATGGCGTCGGGCGGCACCGGCGACGTGCTGACCGGACTGATCGCCGGCCTGGTGGCGCAGTTTCCGGAGCAAATCGAAACAGCGCTGCTAGCGGCCGTCTGGCTGCACGGACGGGCCGGCGAACTCGGCGCAGCGAAAATCGGAGAGAAGCCGCTTATCGCCACTGACCTTTTCCAGTTTCTGCCCGAGGCCATGCGTGAAGCCGCGGATCATTCACACGGAATCTGAAGAAGAGACCATCGCGCTGGGCGAGAAAATCGCCTCCGAGCTGCCGGCGAAAGCCGCGGTGCTGCTGATCGGCAATCTGGGCGCCGGAAAAACCACCATCGCAAAAGGGATCGTGAAGGGATTGGGGGCGGCGCAACCCGCGGAAGTCTCCAGTCCCACCTTCACACTGATCCACGAGTACAGCCCTAGCGTATATCACATCGATCTTTATCGCCTGGACACGCCGGCGCAGGTGGCGACGCTAGGTCTGGAAGAAATCTTCGACCACGAAGCCGTGGTGCTGGTCGAGTGGGGCGAAAAATTCCCGGCTCTAATGCCGGCGGAACGGATTGAGATCCATCTGCGCTCGACCGGTGATAATTCGCGCGAGATCGAGATATTCGACACTCCTGGCGGCCCGAGTTGCTCACATGCTGGCTAGTGTCTTCAGCCACGAGCAGGACAGCAGTTGTTCATCCGACGTCACTAGAGTGAGGTCATGGTTGCCTCGCTGTAGTTCGCGGCGAACATGGCGGACCAACTTCTCCGGAGGCGTGATTGCCCAAACTCGGACATGGCGTATCCAGCAGAACCTTCTTTCGGCTATTTCCCGCATTATGTTTCTACCATGGTCAAAAGACCATGGCCGGAAGTTCCAGAATCGAGTTTGCCGGACCACGCTTCCGTCGAGCCGCCTGCCTGAATCAACGACGAATCGGGTAAAATGAAGTTGTCTCCCCCGCCGAGTTTGAGCCAGAACATGAGTTCCGCAACGCCCTTCGTACATCTGCACTGCCATACCGATTACTCGCTGCTCGACGGGGCTTGCGAGATTACGCAACTGATGGACCTGGTCGCCGAGCAGAAGATGCCGGCCGTCGCCATGACCGACCATGGCAACCTGTTCGGCGCGGTGGAGTTCTACAACGCGGCCAAGGATAAGGGCATCCATCCCGTGATCGGCTGCGAAGTGTACGTCTCGCAGCAGGGCCACACCAGCCGCAGCGAGACTGATCGCTACAACCACCTGGTGCTGCTGTGCCAAAACCAGGAAGGCTACCGCAACCTGATCAATCTGGTCTCGACCGCGTTTCTGGAAGGCTTCTACTACAAGCCGCGCATCGATAAAGATCTGCTCGCGCAGCATTCCAAAGGCCTGATCGCGCTCTCGGCGTGCCTGCGCGGCGACATCAACGAAACGCTGCTGGCCAATCGCTACGAAGAGGCCAAACGGCTGGCCTACACCTACGCCGACATTTTCGGCAAAGAGAATTTCTTCCTTGAAATTCAGGATCACGGGCTGGATCAGGACAAGATCGTCGTTCCACAAGTCCACCGGCTCTCGGAGGAAACGCGCATCCCGCTGGTGGCCACCAACGATTCGCACTACATGCGCAAGGACGACGCGCGCGCGCACGAGATCCTGCTCTGCATCCAGACCGGCAAGACCATGAGCGATCCGCAGCGCATGCGTTTCACCCAGCCGGAATTCTATTTGAAGACCCGCGACGAGATGCTGCGTCTGTTCGGCGAGCTGGAAGGCGCGCTCGACCGCACTTGGGAGATCGCGCAGCGCTGCCAGGTAAGCCTCGAAAAAGTTAAGGAACCCTTTCCCAAGTTCGATGTGCCGCGCGAGCACTCGACCGATAGCTATTTCGCTTACGTGGCGCGTCAGGGTTTTGAAAAACGCCGCCCGCGCCTGGAAGCACTGAGCAAAGCCGGCGCGTTGAAGCACGACCTGGCCGAATACGTGGAGCGCCTGGATCGCGAGATCCGAATGATCCAACAGATGAAGTTTTCCGGATATTTCCTGATCGTATGGGACTTCATCCGCTTCGCCAAATCGCGCGGCATCCCGGTGGGCCCGGGCCGTGGGTCGGCGGCCGGAAGCTTAGTCAGCTATTCGATGGAAATCACCGATATCGATCCGCTGGAATACGGACTGCTGTTCGAGCGCTTCCTCAATCCGGAGCGCATCAGCATGCCGGATATCGATATCGATTTCCACACCCGCCGCCGGGGCGAAGTGATCCAATACGTCACCGAGAAATACGGGCGCGAGCAAGTGGCGCAAATCATCACCTTCGGAACGCTGGGGGCGCGCACCGCCATCAAGGACGTGGGCCGAGTGCTCGACATCAGTTACGGCGACGTGGACCGCATCACCAAGCTCATCCCCACCACGCTCAACATCAAGCTGCACGACGCGCTCGATCAGGAGCCCGCTATCGAGGACGCGGCCAAGAAGGATCCGCGTCTGAAGGAAGTACTGGACGTCGCGCTCAGAATCGAAGGCATGGCTCGAAACGCCGGCATGCACGCCGCTGGGGTCGTGATTTCGCCGGTTCCGCTGAAAGAGCTGGTCCCGCTCTGCAAGACCAGCAAGGATGAAATTGTCACGCAGTACGACATGGTCGGTCTCGAGAAGCTCGCGCTTCTCAAGATGGACTTTCTGGGCCTCACCACGCTCGACATCATCCAGGACGCGCTCGCGCTCATCGAGCAGCATCGCGGCGTGAAGCTTTCGGTGGAAGATCTGCCGCTCGACGATGAGCCCACTTACCAGATTTTTTCGAAAGCCTTCACCAGCGGCGTCTTCCAGTTTGAATCGCGCGGCATGCGCGACATCCTGCGTAAATATCAGCCCACGCGCATCGAGGATCTGTGCGCACTGAACGCCCTGTACCGTCCCGGTCCGCTGCAAGGCGGCATGGTGGAGGACTTCATCGACCGCAAGCACGGCCGCAAGCAGGTGACTTACGATTTCCCCGAGTTGAAGGAGATCCTGGAAGAAACTTACGGCGTCATCGTCTATCAGGAACAGGTGATGCAGATCTCCAATCGCCTGGCCGGCTATTCACTCGGCGAGGCTGACATCCTGCGCCGTGCCATGGGCAAGAAGAAAGCCGAAGAGATGGCCGCGCAGCGCGAGCGCTTTCTCAAAGGCGGCAAAGCCAACGGACATAACGCCAAGAAGGTCGAAAAAATATTCGATCTCATGGAGCAGTTCGCCGGTTACGGCTTCAACAAATCGCACTCGGCCGCCTACGCATATCTAGCCTACGTCACCGCGTATCTGAAGGCGCACTACCCGCTCGAATTCATGTCGGCGCTGCTGACGTCGGAAATCAGCAACTCCGACAAGGTGGTGAAGTACATCAACGAGTGCCGCGAGATGGG
>Ga0335083_10005518_pt1 | contig 15936 bp, 13 predicted proteins | sample Lox_Sample_42_FD_206716 | JGI IMG/M metagenome (GOLD analysis project Ga0335083, IMG submission 206716) | Soil microbial communities from Loxahatchee National Wildlife Refuge, Florida, United States - Lox_Sample_4.2 | ecosystem: Environmental > Terrestrial > Soil > Wetlands | place: USA... | reverse complement strand
GCGCCCGATAGGGGCGGGTCTCGAGGGAGCGATCAATGTCCGGACTGGTCAACGGCAAGTGGGTCGAGACATTGCCCGCCGCGGAGGAAATCAGGGACGGCAAGTTCGTCCGGATGGAAAGCACCTTCCGGAACACCATCTCGCCCGATCCCGACACCGAATTCCCCGCCGAGGCCGGGCGCTATCATCTCTGGGTCGCCTATGGCTGCCCCTGGGCCTCTCGCACGCTGGCCTTCCGCGTGCTCAAGGGGCTGGAGAATGTGATCGGCTTCTCGGCATCTTCCAGCGCATTCGCGACGCAGGGCTGGACCTTCGCGGACAGTCCGGACGGACCGGACCCGGACGGCCATCCGCTCTGGCGCCTCTATGCCCGCGCCGTGCCGGATTACACGGGCAAGGCGACGGTGCCGGTGCTCTGGGACAAGAAGACGGAGCGCATCGTCAACAATGAGTCCTCCGAGATCATCCGCATCCTCAATTCGGCCTTCGACCATATCACCGGCAACAGGCTCGATCTCTATCCCGAACCGCTGCGCCCGGAGATCGAGCGCTGGAACGCGCTCATCTACCCCAACGTCAACAACGGCGTTTATCGCGCCGGCTTCGCGACGACGCAGCAGGCCTATGAAGAAGCGGCCACCGCGCTATTCGGTGCGCTCGATGTCATCGATGCGCATCTCGCGGCCAGCCGCTATCTTGCCGGCGACTATCTCACCGAAGCCGACTGGCGCCTGTTCACGACGCTCGTGCGCTTCGACATCGCTTATTATGGCGCGTTCAACTGCAACCTGCGGCGCATCGCCGACTATCCGGCGATCTCGGGTTATCTGCGCGAGCTGTACCAATGGCCGGGCATCGCATCGACGGTGAAGCTCGATCAGATCAAGCGCAACTATTACAGCCTCAAGAATGTGACGCGGCACGGCATCGTACCGATCGGCCCGACGGTCGATCTCACCTCACCCCATGGCCGCGACCATCTGCCGGGCAAGGGCATCTGGCTGCGCACCGACGAGTAGCGGCGATCGGCCGGTGATTTGAGACTCGACGAACGTCCCCGCATATTATATACCGCTCGATATGGAACAACTTGCCATCAGAGGTCGCCCCAGGGAATTCTGCACCGACGCCGCGCTCGCGACGGCGCTGCGCCTGTTCTGGAGCAAGGGTTATGAGGGCACTTCGCTCACCGACCTGACCGAGGCGATGGGTATCACCCGCCCCAGTCTCTACGCGGCCTTTGGCAACAAGGAGCAGCTCTTCCGGCAGGCGCTGGACCTCTATGAGCGCGAGAAAATGGCCTATGTCGGCCAGGCGCTCGAACAGCCGACGGCGCGCGCCGTCGCCAAACGGCTGCTCGAGGGCGCCCTGGCGAATGTGACCGGCGACCGCGAGCCGCATGGCTGCCTCGGCGTCATCGCATCCACGGCCTGCGGCGCAGAAGCCGAGTGCATCCGCGAGGAGGTGTTGAAGCGTGGCCGCATCGTCCAGGAGGCGATGATCGAGCGCATGCAGCGCGCCATCGACGAAGGCGACTTCACGGGTCCGGCCAATGCCGAGGCGATCACCAAATATCTGAGCGCCATCGCCCAGGGCATGTCGGTCCAGGCCGGCGCCGGCGCGACGAGGCAGGAGCTGGAGGCGGTCGTCGAGATGACGCTCGCGACCTGGCCCAGCCGCTAATTTTTTCGCCGCATTGCAAAAAATATCGACCGGTATAAAATAGCGCTTGACCGACTCCGGATCGACTTATATACCGTCCAGTATAGAAGAGGGGCAAGGAGTCTGCGCATAGCCCATGCGGGCAGCGTCTGATCCCAAGCTCACGCCACACATAGCAACAGGTTTCAAAGCCCGCTGAGCCGCGCGAATGCTGCTTTTCGGGATCGGCCGACTGCGCCTGCGAAGCGTCAGTCCGGGGCATCGCTGCTTCCGGAAAGGGCGGTTCATGTCCAGCGCACAATCGACGGAGGGAGACATGACCATGGCCTATATCGATTTCGCCGAGCCCGCATTGGCGACGCCCGCGCCGCTGTTCCTGGCATCCCCGCGCCTCGTCCAGGAAGCCCCTGCATCGTTCAGCCGGGACGAACTGGCCATCATCCGCCTCGCGCGCGAAGACGGTCTGTCGTCGCTGCGGGAAGGATCGCGCTTCAAGGACCTGCTGCGCCTGATCTTCGGCTTCGAGCGCAGGCGGCCGCTCGCCAATCCGCGGCTGGAGTCGCTGCGCCGCATTGCCGTTTTGAGCTGGCATCACAGTTACAACGTCGCCGCGAGCGAGATCAGCGCATTCTTCGCCGCCGGATTTTCACCCGATCATTATGACGCGATGCTCGCCCATATCGGCGCCGAGCGTGCCGCGTCCTCGAAAAGGACATACCGATGAACATGCCGCAAAGCTTCACCCGCGCACAGGCGCAAGACACAGCGCTCGATCAGGCGCAACAGTCGTCGCTGCGTCGCCACGCAGTGTGGATTGCGCTCCCCGTCATTGCCCTCGCCGGGGGCTATTACTGGACGCATCATGGCGCGCCCGCGCCACAGGCCATGCCGACCCCGGTCGTGCAGGTCTCGGTACCGCTCCAGCGCGAGGTGGTGCTCTGGGACGATTATGTGGGCCGCTTCGAGGCGGTCAAATCGGTCGAGATCCGTCCGCGCGTCTCGGGCCAGATCACCGCGATCCACTTTACTGACGGCCAGATCGTGAAAGCGGGCCAGCCGCTGTTCACCATCGACCCCCGCCCCTTCCAGGCTGCACTGACCGAAGCGCAGGCCGGCGTGCTGACCGCGCAAAGCGATCAGGCGCTCGCCAGGTCCGATCTCGAGCGAGCGCTGCGCCTCGTCGATGTCGACGGCGTCTCGAAGAGCGAAGTGGATCGTCTGAAGGCGCGCGTCCAGGCGACCAATGCCGCGCTGGCCGGCGCGATTGCCCGAGCCCGGGCTCGTGCGCTCGATGTCGAGTTCACGACCGTGCGCGCGCCGATCACCGGCCGCATCTCCGATCGGCGCATCGATGCCGGCAATCTCGTCGCGGCGGGAGACGGTCCGGGCAGAACGCTTCTCACCACGATCAATGCGCTCGATCCGATCTATTTCTCGTTCGACGGATCGGAGGCGCTGTTCCTCAAGGCGAAGCGGGCAGGCGCCGGCCAGGGGTCGCCGGTCGAGATCAAGCTGCAGGATGAAACCGCCTATCGCTGGAAAGGCAAGCTCGACTTCACCGACAACAGCCTCGATCCCAGGTCGGGCACGATCCGCGCCCGCGCGGTGCTGGAAAACAAGGACATGTTCCTGACGCCCGGCATGTTCGGCAATATGCGGCTCGCGACCGGCGCGAAGGCGAATGCCTTGCTGGTGCCGGACACCGCCGTGCAGACCGACCAGACCCGCAAGCTGCTGCTGACCGTCGGCAAGGACGGAACCGTTGCTGCAAAACCTGTCGTGCTCGGCCCGGTTATCGATGGCCTGCGTGTCGTCCGCTCCGGTCTGTTGCCTACAGATCGCGTGATCATCACCGGCACGCAGTCGGCAGCCCCCGGCGGCAAGGTCGACGCCAAGCCCGGTAAGATCGTGCCTGACGCGGCGCAAGCACCCCAGACCGACAGCATCATGGCGCCCGCCGGCCAGGCCAGCTTCGCGCGCTAAGCAACTCATACACAGGAGGAAGGTCCATGCGCCTCTCCCGCTTCTTCATCGACCGGCCGATCTTCGCCGGCGTCATCGCCGCGATCATCACGATCGTCGGCCTCGTCAGCTATTTCTTCCTGCCGGTCTCGCAATATCCCGAGATCGTGCCGCCGACCGTCACCGTGACCGCCACCTATCCCGGCGCGTCCGCCGAGACGGTGGCGGAGACGGTCGCCACGCCGATCGAGCAAGAGATCAACGGCGTCGAGAACATGCTTTATGTCTCCTCGCAGTCGACAGGCGACGGGCGCGTGGTCGTGACCGCCACCTTCAAGACCGGGACGGACCTCGATGCCGCGCAGGTGCTGGTGCAGAACCGCGTCGCCATTGCCCTGCCGCGCCTGCCGCAAGAGGTTCAGCGCCTCGGCGTCGTCACCAAGAAGACGTCGCCGGACTTCCTGCTGGTCGTGAACCTCATCTCGCCCGACAACTCGCTCGACCGGGCCTATCTCTCCAATTACGCGCAGACGCGCATCAAGGACCGGCTCGCCCGGCTCGACGGCGTCGGCGACGTGCAGCTCTTCGGTTCGCGCGACCTCGCCATGCGCATCTGGATCGACCCGCGCCGGGCGGCCGCCCTTGGCCTGACCGGCGGCGACATCGTCAATGCCCTGCGCGCGCAGAATGTCCAGGTCGCCTCCGGTACGCTGGGCCAGCCGCCGGCACCCGGCAGCGCCTTCCAGCTCAATGTCGAGACGCAGGGCCGCTTCACCGATCCGCAGCAGTTCGCCGACGTTGTGATCCGTACCGATGCGGAGGGCCGCCAGGTCAAGGTCGGCGATGTCGCGCGCGTCGAGATCGGCGCCGACGATTACGGCACTTCGGCCTATTTGAACGACAAGGACTCGGTCATCATCCCGGTCTTCCAGCGGCCGGGCAGCAATGCGCTCGCTTCGGCCGAGAATGTGAAGGCCGAGATGGAGAAGCTCTCCAGGGACTTCCCCAAGGGCCTCGAATACAAGATCGTCTATAACCCGACCGAGTTCATCCAGCAGTCGGTCGACGCCGTCGTGCACACGCTGCTCGAGGCGGTGTTCCTGGTTGTGCTGGTGATCATCGTCTTCCTGCAGAAGTGGCGGGCGGCGGTGATCCCGGTGATCGCGATCCCCGTCTCGCTGATCGGCAGCTTCGCGGTGCTGGCGATGCTGGGCCTGTCGCTCAACAACCTGTCGCTGTTCGGGCTGGTGCTCGCCATCGGCATCGTCGTCGACGACGCGATCGTCGTGGTCGAGAATGTCGAGCGCAATCTGGAGGCGGGCATGAGTCCGCTGCAGGCCGCCCGCGTCTCGATGGACGAGGTCGGCGGCGCGCTCATCGCCATCGTGCTGGTGCTCTGCGCCGTGTTCGTGCCGACTCTGTTCATCGGCGGCCTCTCGGGCGCATTCTACCAGCAGTTCGCCATCACCATCTCGGCAGCGACGGTCATCTCGCTGGTGCTGTCGCTGACGCTCTCGCCGGCCATGGCTGCATTGCTGCTGCGCCCGCATGAGCCGGCACCGGGCGACCACAGCCTGCGCGCCCGCGCGCACCGCCTGGTCGAGGCCGCAGGCGCCAGGTTCAACCATGGCTTCGAGCGGATGAGCGAGTCCTATGGCCGCATGACCGCCTTCCTCGCACGTCACCCCAAGCGCATGATGGCGAGCTATGCCGCGCTGATCGCGCTCACCATCGGCGCGCTCTGGTACACGCCGGTCGGCTTCATCCCGGCGCAGGACCAGGCCTATTTCCTGACGATCATCCAGCTGCCGCCCGGCTCGTCCACGGCGCGCACCGATGAGGTCATGAAGAAAGTCGCCAAGCGCATGCTGCCGATCCCGGGCATCAAGGGCACGGTCATGCTCTCCGGCTTCGACGGCGCCTCGGAAACGCGCGCTGCCTCGTCCGCCGCCGCCTATTGGGTGCTCGACGATTTCAAGAGCCGCGCCGCCAAGGGCCAGACCGTCGACAGACTGATGGCCGAAGCCCAGAAAGCGACAGCCGACATCAACGAGGCGCGCCTCATGATCGTCAAGCCGCCGCTCATCCGCGGCATCGGCTCGGCGGGCGGCTACCGCATGATGGTCGAGGACATTGACGGCCAGGGCTACAAGGCGCTCGAACAGGCCACCAACGGCCTGCTCGGCAAGGCCAATGGCACGCCCGGCCTCTCCTATGTCTACACCTTCTTCAACACCGGCACGCCGCGCGTGTTCGCCGACATCGAACGGGCGAAGGCGCAGATGCTGGGCGTTCCGCCGGAGCGCGTGTTCGAGACGCTGGAAGTCTATCTCGGCTCGGCCTTCGTCAACGACTTCAACCTGCTCGGCCGCACCTATCATGTGACCGCGCAGGCCGACGAGCCGTTCCGCCGGACGACCGCCGACATCGGCAATCTGGAGACCCGCTCCGACTTCGGCACGATGGTTCCGCTGAGCGCGATCGCGACCTTCCAGGACAAGACCGGACCCTATCGGGTGGAGCGCTACAATCTCCATCCGGCGGTCTCGGTCGACGGCGATACCGCGCCCGGCTTCTCCTCGGGCCAGTCGCTGGCCTCGATGGAAAAGGTCGCGGCGCAGACCCTGCCGCGCGGTTACGAGACCGAGTGGACCGGCATCGCCTGGCAGCAGAAGTTCGCCGGCAATACGGCGGGTGCTGTCTTCGGCCTCGCCGTGCTGCTCGTCTTCCTCGTGCTCGCCGCGCAATATGAGAGCCTCGTCATGCCGCTCGCGATCATCCTGATCGTGCCCATGTCGGTGCTGGCGGCCATGGCAGGCGTCAACCTGCGCGGCATGGACAATAATGTCCTCACGCAAATCGGCATGATCGTGCTCGTGGCGCTCGCCGCCAAGAATGCGATCCTGATCGTCGAGTTCGCACGGCAGGGCGAGGAGCTGCATGGCCTCTCGACCATCGACGCCGCCGTCCATGCCGCCCGGCAGCGCCTGCGGCCGATCCTGATGACGAGCTTCGCCTTCATCCTGGGATCGGTGCCGCTGGTGATCGCCACTGGCGCGGGCGCGGAGCTCCGCCAGGCGCTCGGCACCGCCGTGTTCTTCGGCATGCTCGGCGTCACCGGCTTCGGCCTCGTCTTCACCCCCACCTTCTATGTCGTCAGCCGCGGCCTCGGTGACTGGTTCGCCGGGCTGCGCGGCCGGCGCGGCGGCAACCAGGGCGAACTCGCCCTGGAACCGGCTGAATAAGGGAGATCATCCCATGAAACTTGCTCATCTTCTCGTCACTTCCCTTTCCGCGCTGGCGCTTTCGGCCTGCGCGGCGGGGCCGGACTATGTCGCCGCCACGCCCCCTCCGGCATCCTCCGGCCCCTTCCTCTCGCAGAGCCCCGCCGTCACGGCCACGCCCGTCGCCGCCAATTGGTGGAAGCTCTACAACGACCCGGTCCTCGACGGTCTCGTCGCGGACGCGCTCAAGGCGAACACGGACATCCGCGTCGCGGTCGCCCATCTGGAGCGGGCGCGGGCCGCTCTCTCCGGCGCCAAGTCGGACCGCCTGCCGCAAACCACCATCGGCGCGGGCGCGACCTATGGCCGCACGCCCATCACCCAGCGCGCGCCCGGCGCGCCGGCCGAGGACTGGTCGGTCGATGCCGGCCTCAGCGTCTCCTATGAGGTCGACCTGTTCGGCCGCGTGAAGCGCAATGTCGAGGCGGCCAAGAGCGACTGGCAGGCGGCCGATGCAGACACCGACGCCGTGCGGATCGCGGTCATCGCCGACACGACCCGCGCCTATGCCGACGCCTCGTCCAGCGCGGCGCAGCTCAAGGTTGCCCATCATATCGTCGACCTGCTCGATCAGCTCGTCGATCTCACGAAGAAGCGCCATGAGGCGGGCCTTGCGACGACCCAGCTCGACGTTGCGCGGGTCATCACCCTGCGCGATCAGCGCGCCGCCGACATCCCGGCGCTTGAGGCCCAGCGCCAGTCCGCGCTGTTTCGCCTTGCGACGCTGACCGGCCGCGCACCGGCCGAGCTGCCGGAGATCGCAGGACAGCGCAGTGTCGGTCTGGAAATCACGCAAGCCATTCCCGTTGGCGACGGCGCGGCCCTGATCGCCCGCCGCCCCGACATTCGTGCGGCCGAACGGCGGCTCGCGGCCGATACGGCGCGGATCGGCGTCGCCACGGCCGATCTCTACCCGAAGATCAGCCTCGGCGGCTCGATCGGCTCGACCGGTCCGAACATCGGCGACGCCTTCGGGGTCGGGCCGCTGCGCTGGCTGCTGGGGCCGCTGATCAGCTGGAACTTCCCGAACCAGTCGGCCACCCGGGCGCGCATCACCGAAGCCAGGGCCGACAGCCAGGCCTCGCTCGCGACCTTCGACGGCACCGTGCTCAATGCCCTGCAGGAATCCGAGACGGCCCTCACCGTCTATGCCCGCGCGCTCGACCGGCGGCAGGCGCTGCAATCGGCCCGCAATTCGGCCGAGCAGGCGGCGACCATCGCCCGCGCCCAGCAGAAGGAAGGCGCAATCGACGCGCTGCAACTGCTCGATACCGAGCGAACCTTCGCCGACGCGCAGGCCGCGCTGGCGCTAGAGGATGCGCAGGTCAGCGCAGCCCAGATCGACCTGTTCCGGGCATTGGGCGGCGGCTGGTCGAAGAGCTGACCGCCGCTCGCTCCGGCAAAGGAACTGGCTGGGGCGGGAGGATTCGAACCTCCGCATGGCGGTACCAAAAACCGCTGCCTTACCGCTTGGCTACGCCCCAGCATCGCTTCGCGGCGCGCCGCGAAGGGCGCCTATATAGCGGCCCGCCCATGAAAGCCAAGCTGCCGAAACCGTTTCGCTTTGCGGCGACAGCTTCTAGAAGACCGCCATGGCCACATCCCCGCCCAGCCCCGCCGCATCCCCCCTCTTCCTTCGCGAGGAGGAAATCAGGCGCGGGATCGAGCTGCTCCATTTCGGCCAGGCCGAGATCGCCCGCGCCACCGACGACCGGCTCGCCGCGCTCGGCCTCGGGCGAGCGGATCAGCGCGCGCTCTACTTCATCGCCCGGCGGCCGGAACTCAGCGTCTCGGAGCTGCTGCGGCTGCTGGGCGTCACCAAGCAATCGCTCGGCCGCGTGCTCGATCCGCTGGTCGAACGCGGCCTGGTCGAGATCCTGCCCGGCAAGCGCGACCGGCGGCAGCGGCTGCTGCGGCTGACGGGCGAAGGCGCGCGCATCGAGGCGGAGCTCTTCGCGACGATCCGCGAGCGCATGGCGCAGGCCTATGCGCAGGCCGGACAAGGCTCGGTCACCGGCTTCTGGCGCGTACTCGAAACGCTGGTCGCGCCGGAGGATCGCGGCATGGTCGCCGCGCTGGGAATCAGGGACTAGGGGCTTAGCCCCCGGCGAGCCTGGCCAGCTCAGCGCCCCTGTCCCGCGCGGCACGAAGCGTGCGCTCGATAAGGATATTCAAAGCGCCATCCGCATCCAGCACATCGAGACCTTCGCGCGTCATGCCGCCCTTGCTGGCAACGGCATCGGCCATTTGCGCGGGCGACTGCCCCGACGAGGCGGCGTTAAGTCCCGCGCCCGCAACGGTGGCCAGTGCCATGCGCGCCGCCATCGCCGGATCGAGCCCAAGCGAAGCGCCCGCCGCACCGAGCGCGTCGATGAACCGATAGACGAAGGCCGGGCCGCAACCGGAGAGGGCCGTCGCCGCGTCGAACAATGCCTCGTCGTCGAGCCATTCGACCAGGCCGAGCGGTTGGCACAGCGACTGGACATTCTCGCGCCTGTCCGCCGGAAGGTCGGGTCCGCCATAGAGTATCGAGACGCCCTGACCGTTGCGCACGGCCATATTGGGCATGCAGCGCACGATCCCGGTCGCATTCGGGAAGATCTCGGCAAGCCGGACAAGCGGGACGCCGGCAAGGATCGACGCAAGCTTGTGCGTATGGCGCAGATGGGGTCCGACCTGCTCCGCCACCTCCGCCAGCTGCTGCGGCTTGCAGCCCAGCAGCACGCAGGTGTCGTGAACGATATCTTCCTCGAGGCTTTTCACGACTTCGATGCCCGGCGCGACCGGCTTGCCGCTCGGCCGCACCACCAGTACGCGATAGGGCGGCAGCCCGCAGTCCAGCCAGCGTGCCAGCATGGCGCCCGCCATATTGCCGCATCCGATCAGGAGCAGCCGGGTCGGCCAGTCAAGGACCGGCTCAGGCCTCTCCATAGGTTTCGATAAGGCTCGCGGCCATCGCATCGGCGGGCGACTTGCCGCCCCAGAGCACGAACTGGAAGACCGGATAGAAGCGCTCGCTCTCGTCGATCGCGCTCTCGATCATCAACTGCGCCTGATCGAAGCTCAATGATCCGCTGGGGCCCAGCAGGGCGCCATGGCGGAACAGCAACGCGCTGCTCGCCGACCAGAGCTCGAAATGGCCAAGCCAGAGCTGCTCGTTGATGAGCGCCAGCGCCTCGCAGATCGCGGCGCGCTTGTCGTCGGCGACGCGGATGTCGGGCAGGACAAGCAGCTGCAGCACCATGTCCTCGTCGCGCCAGATCGCGCGGATCTCATATTCGGTCCAGCTGCCGCGGTGCCGCGCGACGATCTCGTCCTCGGAGACATGCTCGAACGACCATTCATGCGCCTCGAAATAGGCGGCCAGCATGTCGATCGGCTCGGCTTCCTGGTCGCCCGCCGCAAATCCGTCACGGTCAATCATGGCAATCGGCACTCATGAAAACGGTCCAATTCCGGCGGCGCATGGCACCCAAATGGTTCGCCAACGGCTCGGTTCCTAGCATGGCCCTGCTGCGTCGCAAAGCGAGGGCGCGGGAGAAAACCGCCATATCCCGTCCCAATGTGTGTCAAGCTGTGGATAAGTTGTGGAAAAGTCGGGGCGTCAATTGGCCGCCTTTTTGGGCTTCGCCGTGCTTTTCCGGGCCGCCGATTTCGCCGGCGTCGGCGCCTTGCCCTCCAGCGCGGCGAGGCGGGCCTCGAGCGCCACCACCTGCTCGCGCGCCTGCGCCGCCATTGCCTTCACCGCCTCGAATTCCTCGCGGCTGACGAAATCGAGATCGCCGATCCACGCCTTGGCGCGCTCGCGGGCCTGGCCCTCGAACTCGCGGCTCATGCCGGCGAGCGTGCCCGCCGCGCCGTTGATGAGCCTGGAAAGATCGTCGAAGAACCGGTTTTCGCTCTGCATAGTCTGTTCCTTATCCGGCCGACCCCGCCCGGCATCCTAGATTTGGGTATGCGCGGCCGGTGGCACAAGGCTTTCCGCGTCGGGATTGAGATCGTGCACCTCATAGGACAGGACCGCCGCGAAGACGAGCCAGGCGACATAGGGCAGCATCAGCAGCCCGGCCAGCGGGCGGATGCGCGCGAAATAGACCGCCGAGACAGCCGCCAGCACCAGCATGACGATGGCGAGATAGGCCGCCAGCGCCACCTGATGGGCGGCGAAGAAGAGCGGCGACCAGATGAGGTTGCAGGCGAACTGGACGAGGAACAGGGTGATCGCGAGGCCGCGGCCCGGAGCGCCGCGCGCGTTGAGCACCACTGACAGCGCCAGGCCAATGAGCAGGTAGAGCACCGGCCAGACCGCGCCGAACACCCAGTCCTGCGGCGTGAAATCGGGCTTGGCCAGCACCGCATACCAGCGGTTGTCGGACCCGCTTCCCGCCATGATGCCGGACAGGAAGCCGAGAAAGGCGACGCTCGGCACGACGACCATCGCCCAGCGAAGCAAGGACAAGCGCAACTGACCCCTGGAGGCAATCTCGCTCAAGAGCGCCTCCTTACCATGACCATCATTCCCGAATCCCACTTGCAGACCCAGCTATGCTTCGGTTTGCGGAGAAATGGCCCGAACCGCAAGGGCAATCATGGCTCATGCGCACCGTATCGGGCCGCGATCAGGAACTCGACATTGCCTTCCGGGCCGGTGATCGGACTGGGCGTGATGCCGATGACCGACCAACCCGGCTGCGCCTCCAGCCAGGCGCGCACCTCCGCGCAGACGCGCGCATGCACGGCCGGGTCGCGCACCACCCCGCCCTTGCCGACTTCCGCGCGCCCGGCCTCGAACTGCGGCTTGATGAGCGCGACGAGCAGCGCGCCCGGCGCGGCAAAAGTCAGCGGCCGCTCCAGCACCTTGGCAAGGCCGATGAAGCTCGCGTCGCAGACGATGATGCCGATCGGCTCGGGGATGTGCTCGGCGGTCAGGACGCGCGCGCTGGTCTGCTCATGGACGACGACGCGCGGATCGCTGCGCAGGCTCCAGGCGAGCTGGTTGGTGCCGCTGTCGATGGCATAGACCCGCGCCGCGCCGCGCTGGAGCAGCACATCGGTAAAACCGCCGGTCGAGCTGCCGACATCCATGGCGACGAGGCCGCCCACGTCGAGACCGAAATGGGTCAGCGCATGATCGAGCTTGATACCGCCGCGCGACACCCAGGGGTGGTCCCGCTCCTTGAGCGAGACGGTGACATCGTCGGCGACCTGCTGCCCGGCCTTGTCGGCGGTCCTGTCGCCGACCATGACCTTTCCGGCCATGATGAGCGCCTGCGCCCGGGTGCGGCTCTCGACCAGGCCGCGCTCGACGAGCAGCTGATCGAGGCGGACTTTCGCCATTTTAGCGCAACATCGTCCCCCTCCCGCCTGCGGGAGGGGCAAGGGGAGGGCCGGCAGAAGCGGCGACATGACCGCCCTCCCCCGACCCCTCCCGCAAGCGGGAGGGGAGAAGGTTGATGCTTCCCGGCAGACTCATCCCTTCACAAGCCCCGTCAGCGTCCCCGGTGTCAGGACCTGCGGCAGGACCCGCGGCGCCGTCGCGCCCTTCGGATAATAGAGGTAGAGCGGCACGCCCGAACGGCCCTGCCCTTCGAGGAAACGCGTGATCGCGGGATCGCTGCTCGTCCAGTCGCCGACCATTGTTACGATGCCGGCCCTGTCGAATGCCTTTTTCACCTCGTCGCGGTCGATGGCATTGGCTTCGTTGACCTTGCAGGTGAGGCACCAGTCGGCGGTGAAATAGAGGAAAACCGGCTTGCCCGCCGCGCGCGCCTGCGCCAACGCCGTCTCGCTGAATGGCGTACCGGTGAGACCCTCGCCCGCCACGATCCTGTCCGATTTCACATAAGGCGGCGCTGCAATGGCAGCGGCGCCAATGGCAACGATCGCGACGCTGGCGAGCCCCCAATTGAGCCCCTTGCCCGCGCGCTGCGTGCGCCCGACCAGCCACAGCAGCAGCGACGTGACAATGGCGAGGACAATGCCGAGTCCGATGCCGCCGCCGCCCAGTTGCCGCCAGAGCAGCCAGAGCAATGCTGCCGCCGTCAGCCCCATCGGCACGGCCATGATCTTGCGGAAAACGTCCATCCACCCGCCCGGCCTTGGCATCAGGCGGCGCAAGGCCGGCACGAAGGCGATGGCGATGAAGGGCGAGGCGAGGCCCAGCGCCAGCCCGGCAAAAATGGTGAGCGCCAGATACCAGGGCAGGAGCAACGCCGCGCCCATTGCCGTCGCCATGAACGGACCCGCGCAGGGCGTCGCGACGAAGGCCGCGAGCGCGCCGGTCCAGAAGGCGCCGCCAAGACCGCCCTGCGAGGCCCTGCCCTGCCCGACCGAGATGACACTGAGCTCGAACAATCCGGCAAGGTTGAGCGTGATCGCCACCGCGAGCACGAGCAGCAGCGCGATCACCCACGGATATTGCAGTTGAAAGGCCCAACCGATCTCGGTCCCACCCGCCTTGATCGCCAGCATCAGCGCGCCGAGCGCAAGGCATGTGGCGAGAATGCCGAGCGTATAGGCCACCGCCTCGCGTCGCGCCTTGCGTTCGTCACCGCCCGCCTTGGCGAGGCTGATCGCCTTGAGGCTGAGGATCGGGAACACGCACGGCATGATATTGAGGATGAGCCCGCCGAGCAGCGCGCCGCCCAGAATCAGCAGGAAGCCGGTCAGGCTGAAGGGCGCGCTCATGCTCTCCGCCGGCGCCGGGCCGATGGCGGTGCCGCCCGTCGGCACCTCGCCCGCCGTCGCACCGACCTGCAGCGCGACATTGGGCGCGACCACAAGCACGCCGTCAATCGGACCGGTCGCGGGCGCATTATCGGCTGTCGCTGTCTCCACGATCAGCACGTCACCCTTGCGCCGCGCGCTCTGGGGCTGCGCATATTTGATCCGCCCCTGTGTTTCGGCGAAGAACCAGGGCTGCCCGACCGGGGCGCTCGCCGGATAGGGGATGGCGATGGCGATGCGGCCATTGCCCTGCGCATAGCTTGCCGACTGGCCGAGCGGGCGCGGCAGCGCCGCGCGCCAGCCGTCGAAACGCGCTCGATCCTCCGGCGCGATCCTGCCGTCGCCGACCGTCAGCTTGATCGAGACGTCGCCGCGCTGCGGCACGCAGATATTCTCGGTGCAGGCAAGCCAGCTGGCGCTGCCGCTGATCGCCAGCCCCTGCCCCGGCTTCGCGTCGGGCGGCACGACCAGATCGAAAAGAAGCGCATAATCATGCTCATAGACATGGTTCATCAGGCCCGCGATGAGCAACCGCTGCGGCACCGGATAGCGGAAGGGGGTCGCCGTCACTTCGCCGGGCAGTGTCCATTTCATGGTCAGGCCGAGGCCGGCGTCGCCGGGATTGTCCCAATAGCCGTGCCAGCCCTTGTCGGTCCGCATGGACAGGGCCATCGTCACCTTGCTGCCCGGCGCGGGGTGCATGGTCTCGGCGACGAGCGTGGGATGGATGTGAAGATCGGCAGGGCCGAAGCCGCCTGGCTGCGCCAGGGCCGCCTGTCCGCCGAGCAGGGCGAACAGCAGCGCGATTGTCATCAAAATGCCATTCAGACAGCGCATGCGAAATTTCATCGCCAGGGAAATCGGTGATCCGGTCACGGGGCGATCATGTAGGCGCAGAGCGCGCCGTTCCAAAGGGGAAAGTGGGCGATGGGGATCAAGGCTCTTTCATCATTTGTCGCTGTTGCGCTTGCGGCACTGGCCGCGCCGATCCAGGCCCAGACCGCCGCCACGCCGACCGCCCCGCAGACGCCGCCCAAATTGCTCGTCGTGATCTCGGTCGACCAATATTCGGCCGACGAGTTCAGCGAATATCGCCAATATTATACCAGCGGCCTCAAGCGCCTGCAGGAAGGCGTCGTCTTCCCCAAGGCCTATCAGAGCCATGCGGCAACGGAGACCTGCCCCGGCCATTCGACGATCCTGACCGGCAATCGGCCCGAGCATACCGGCATCATCGCCAACAACTGGGTCGACCAGTCGGTGACGCGGCTCGAGAAGACGATCTATTGCGCGGAAGACCCCAATGCGCCCGGCGCCACGGCGCAGAATTATGTGCCGAGCGTCATGCGCCTGCGCGTCCCGACGCTGGGCGGCCGCATGAAGGAGGCCAATCCCGCCGCGAAAGTGATCTCCATCGCCGGCAAGGACCGTGCCGCGATCATGATGGGTGGGCCGAAGCTGGACCAGATCTGGTTCTGGGACGGTACCGGTGCCTTCACGAGCTATAGAGGCACGATGCTCAGCCCGCTCATCATCGAGACAGACTCAGCTGTCGATCGACGCATGAGCCAGGACCAGCCCGGGATGGACTTGCCGGCCCTTTGCAAATCGCACGATTACCCCGTTGAGATTGCGCCCGGCGTCACCGTCGGCACTGGCCGGTTTGCGCGCAAGGCCGGCGACAATAAATCGTTCCGCGCCTCCCCCGAGCTGGATGTCGCCGTGCTCGAACTGGCGGAGAAGCTGATCGCGGACCAGAAGCTGGGCCAGGGCGCGACGACCGACCTCATCGCGATCGGGCTTTCCGCCAATGACTATGTCGGCCACACCTATGGCACCGCGGGCGCGGAAATGTGCATCCAGCAGATGAGCCTCGACCGCGAGCTCGGCGAATTTTTCGACCGGCTCGACAGGTCCGGCGTCGACTATATGGTCGTGCTGACCGCCGATCATGGCGCGCAGGACGCCGCGGAGCGCCTGCGTGCCAATGGCGTCGACGATGCCCAGCGGCTGGACCCCGGCCTGTCGGCGAGCGTCGTCAACGATCTGGTTGCGGCACGGACCGGCCTTTCCGGCAATTTGCTGGTCGGCGATGGCGGCCCCGGCGACTGGTATGTGAACAAGGCGCTCTCGCCCGCCGACCGCAAGAAAGTGGTCGATGCGACCGCCGATATCCTGCGCGCCAACAAGCAGGTCGCGGTTGTCTTCACTCATGACGAGCTGGCCGCCGCGCCTGAGCCGTCGGGGCCACCGGAAAGCTGGCCTTTGCTGATGATCGCCAAGGCGAGCTTCGACACTGAAC
>Ga0335083_10005517_pt1 | contig 15938 bp, 15 predicted proteins | sample Lox_Sample_42_FD_206716 | JGI IMG/M metagenome (GOLD analysis project Ga0335083, IMG submission 206716) | Soil microbial communities from Loxahatchee National Wildlife Refuge, Florida, United States - Lox_Sample_4.2 | ecosystem: Environmental > Terrestrial > Soil > Wetlands | place: USA... | reverse complement strand
ACGGCGAGCGGCTCGACGCCGCGCTGGCCCGGATGTTCGGGCTGTCCAGATCCCGGGCCGCGGAACTGATCGGGGACGGCCTGGTGCTCCTCGGCGGCCGGACCGCGTCCAAGTCGGACCGTGTGCTTGCCGGAGACCCGCTGCAGGTCACCCTGCCGCCGCCCGCCGAACCCCCGCGCCCGGTGAAGGTAGAGGGCCTGATCGTCCTGTACGAGGACGACGACATCATCGTGATCGACAAGCCCCGCGGTGTGGCCGCGCACCCGACGCCGGGCTGGTCCGGGCCGACCGTCACCGGCGGGCTGATCGCGGCCGGGCACACCGTGGCGACCAGCGGTGCGGCCGAACGCCAGGGCATCGTGCACCGGCTGGACGCCAACACCACCGGCGTGATGGTGGTGGCCAAGAGCGAGCGGGCCTACAGCGCGCTCAAGCGGGCCTTCCGCGAGCGCTCCGTGGACAAGCGTTACCACGCGCTCGTGCAGGGGCATCCCGATCCGCTGCGCGGCACGGTAGACGCGCCGATCGGCAGGCACCCGTCCGGCGACGGCCGGTTCGCCGTGGTCAGCGACGGCCGCCCGAGCGTGACCCACTACGACACGCTGGAGGCCTTCCGGGCCGCCAGCCTGATCTCGGTACACCTGGAAACCGGCCGGACCCACCAGATCCGGGTGCACATGGCCGCCCTGCGCCACCCGTGCGTGGGCGACCTGCTCTACGGAGCCGACCCGGTGCTGGCCGCCAGGCTCGGCCTGACGCGGCAGTGGCTGCACGCGGTCAACCTGGCGTTCGAGCACCCCGCCGACGGCCGTGAGGTCACCTTCACCAGCGGTTACCCCGCGGATCTCGCCCACGCCCTGGACATCCTGCGAGCCGAAAGCTGACCGAGATGGAGATCGCCGAGCACATCGACGCAGTGCGCCGCCAGGGCGAATCGCTGGCCGATGCCGCCGAACGGGCCGGGCTCGACGCCTCGGTCCCGCCGTGTGCGCCCTGGCTGGTCATGGACCTGCTGCGGCACACCGGCTACGTCCATCGCTGGGCCGCCCGGCACATCACCGAGCAGCCCGGCCAGATCCTGGACGGTCCGTCCGAGGAGGAGATCCTGCGCGGCGGCACCGACGACGCCGGCCTGCTCTCGGCCTGGCAGGCCAGCGTCCGCGTCCGATGGAGCTGACCGGCTCGCCCGGAATGTCGTACCCGGCTGTTATCGTCAAATGCATGTTCGATACAGAGGGGTCCAGCTCGATCTTCGCCTCCGCGTCACCATCTACGAACCCGAACACTGGGCCGAGCGGATCGACCAGTACTACGCCGAACAGGCCGCCAGACCGCAGCGCCCAGTACTAGTCCCGATTCAGGTATGACCTGTCGGCGCGCCAGGCCGGCGGGAAGGCCCCGTCTCCGTTAAGGTGGTGAGCACCGGTTGATAACTAAACGCGCAGGCCACCTGGGGTCACGCGCGGTGCTCAGCATGCCTTAAGGAGGCGAGACGTCATGGCAGAGTCCGGTGCGCCGTTCGCTCATCTGCACGTGCACACCGAGTACTCGATGCTGGACGGCGCCGCCCGGCTCAAGGACCTGTTCGCGGAGGTCAAGAACCAGGGCATGACGCACGTGGCGATGACCGACCACGGCAACATGTACGGCGCCGCGGAATTCCACCGGCAGGCGAAGGACGCGGGCATCACCCCCGTGATCGGGATCGAAGCCTACGTCGCGCCCGAGGCCAGGAGCAACCCGAACCGGATCCTATGGGGCCAGCCGCACCAGAAGAAGGACGACGTCTCAGCGGGCGGAGCCTACCTGCACAAGACGATCTGGGCGCAGAACAAGCAGGGCCTGCATAACCTGTTCAAGCTGTCCTCCCGTTCCTACGCCGAGGGCTGGCTGGTCAAATGGCCGCGGATGGACAAGGAGCTCATCGCCGAACACTCCGCCGGGCTGATGGCCTCCACCGGCTGCCCGTCCGGTGAGCTGCAGACCAGGCTTCGCCTGGGCCAGTTCGATGAGGCGCTCAAGGCCACGGCGGAGTGGCGGGACATCTTCGGCAAGGAGAACTACTTCCTTGAGCTGATGGAGCACGACCTCGACATCGAGCGCCGGGTCCGCGACGGGCTCCTCGAGATTGGCAGGAAGCTCGGCATCCCGCCGGTCGTCACCAACGACTCGCACTACACCCGCGAGAGCGACGCCGAGAGCCACGATCTGCTGCTGTGCATCCAGACCGGCAAGACGCTAGCGGACGCGGACCGGTTCCGGCTCGAGGGCGGCGGCTACTACATCAAGTCGGCCGCGGAGATGTACGGCCTGAACAGCAGCGATATCTGGCAGGAGGGGTGCCGGAACAGTCAGTTGCTGATCGCGGACCGGGTGGATGCGAGCGGCATGTTCGAGTTCATCAATCTCATGCCGCGGTTTCCCATCCCGGAGGGATACGCGTCCGAAGAGGAGCTGTTTCGTGCCGAGGTGTGGAAGGGCATGGAGCGCCGCTACCCGGACGGCTACGACGAGCAGCGTCGTAAGCAGGCCGACTACGAGATCCAGGTCATCTGCCAGATGGGCTTCCCCGCCTACTTCCTCGTGGTGGCGGACTTCATCATGTGGGCGAAGAACAACGGCGTAGCGGTCGGCCCGGGCCGTGGCTCCGCAGCCGGCTCGATCGTCTCCTACGCGCTGGGTATCACCGACCTCGACCCGCGGGATCACGGACTGATCTTCGAGCGCTTCCTCAATCCTGAGCGCGTGTCCATGCCCGACATCGACATCGACTTCGACGAACGTGGCCGGGCCGACGTGATCAGGTACGTGACCCAGAAGTGGGGCTCGGATCGGGTGGCGCAGATCGTCACCTACGGCACGATCAAGGCCAAGGCCGCGATCAAGGACGCCTGCCGGGTGCTCGGCTTCCCGTATGCGCTCGGCGACCGGATCACCAAGACTTATCCGCCCGCCGTACTGGGCAAGGACATGCCGCTGTCCGGGGTGTTTGACGAGGCTCACCCTCGGTACAAGGAGGCCACCGAGATCCGCGCCCTCTACGAAGCCGAGGCCGAGGTCAAGCAGGTCATCGATAAGGCTCGCGGCATCGAGGGGCTGATCCGGCAGCCGGGCGTGCACGCCGCCGGCGTGATCATGTCGGCGGAGCCGCTGACCGACCACATCCCGGTGTGGACCCGGCATGCCGACGGCGCCGTCATCACGCAGTTCGACTATCCGACCTGCGAGGGTCTCGGGCTGCTGAAGATGGACTTCCTTGGCCTGCGGAACCTGACGATCATGGCCGACGCGGTCGCCTTGATCAGGAGCAACCGGGGCACCGAGATCGACCTGCTTAGGCTGCCGCTCGATGACAAGCCCACGTACGACCTGCTCGGTCGGGGTGACACGCTCGGCGTCTTCCAGTTCGACGGCGGCCCGATGCGCACCCTGCTGCGGCTGATGAAGCCCGACAACTTCGAGGACATCTCCGCCGTCGGCGCCCTGTACCGGCCTGGCCCGATGGGGGTGAACTCGCACACCAACTACGCGCTGCGCAAGAACGGGCAGCAGGAGATCACGCCCATCCACCCGGAGCTCGAAAAGCCGCTGCGCGAGGTGCTCGAGCCGACCTACGGGCTGATCGTCTACCAGGAGCAGGTGCAGAAGGCCGCCCAGATCCTGGCCGGCTACACACTCGGCCAGGCCGACCTGCTCCGCCGCGCCATGGGCAAGAAGAAGAAGGAGATCCTGGACAAGGAGTTCGTTCCCTTCCAACAGGGCTGCCGGGAACGCGGTTACTCCGACCGGGCCATCCAGGCCGTCTGGGACGTGCTGGTCCCGTTCGCGGGCTACGCCTTCAACAAAGCGCACTCCGCCGCGTACGGCCTGGTCTCGTACTGGACGGCCTATCTGAAGGCGAACTACCCGGCCGAGTACATGGCCGCGCTGCTCACCTCGGTCGCCGACGACAAGGACAAGTCGGCCCTGTACCTGAGCGAGTGCCGCCGGATGGGCATCAAGGTGCTGCCACCTGACGTCAACGAGTCGGTGGCGACGTTCGCCCCGGTGGGCCAGGACGTCAGGTTTGGCCTGGCGGCGATCCGCAACGTGGGTACCAACGTGGTGGAGGCCATCATCGCGGCCCGCAAGTCCAAGGGTGAGTTCACCGGATTCTCCGACTTCTTGCGCAAGGTCCCGCTCGTGGTGTGCAACAAGCGGGTGATCGAGTCGCTGATCAAGGCGGGCGCCTTCGATTCGTTCCAGGACGCGCGCAAGGGCCTGGCGCTCGTACACGAGCAGGCCGTCGACGCCGTGATCGACATCAAGCGAAACGAAGCTATCGGGCAGGACTCGCTGTTCGGCGGCGACGTCGAGGCGGAGGCGGTCTTCGACGTGCCCGTCCCGGCTGGGGAGTGGGACAAGACCACGCTGCTGAACTTCGAGCGCGAGATGCTCGGACTCTACGTCTCCGACCATCCGCTGTTCGGCATCGAGCACATCATCTCCAGGGAGAGCGACTGCTCGCTGGCGGACCTGATGGCCGACGACGCCGAGCCGCGGCCACGGGCGGGTGACCGCTCGGACGCGCAGATCGTCAAGATCGGCGGCATCTTGTCCGGGGTGCAGCGCAAGGTGACCAAGCAGGGCAACCAGTGGGCCGCGGCCACGCTCGAGGACCTGGGCGGCGCCATCGAGGTGCTGTTCTTCCCGCAGACCTACCAGTTGTACGCCACCTCGATCGCCGAGGACGCGGTGGTGGTGGTGAAGGGCAAGATAGACCGGCGCGATGACGTGCCCAAGCTGATCGCCATGGATCTGGCCATCCCGGACCTGTCCGTCGGCGACTCCGGCCCGTTCGTGGTCTCGATGCCGGTGGCCAGGTGCGTGCCGCCGGTGGTGGAGCGGCTCCGGGAGGTCCTGGTGACCCACCCGGGCCCGACCGAGGTGCACCTCAAGCTCCGCGGCCACGAGCGCACCACGGTGGTCCGGCTGGACGACAAGCTCCGAGTAGCCGCCTCACCCGCCCTGATCGGCGACCTGAAGCAGCTACTCGGTCCGGCCTGCGTCAGCTGATCTCAGCTGGCCCGCGATCCGATGAGCTGGTCGAGGAAGGTCTTGTACATCCGCAGCGTCTCGCGCATGTTCTCGGTATCGGCGTTGGTGCCCTCGCCCCACCGGCCGCGCAGCGAACGCTGCTGCTCGGCGATGGCGTGCTGCCGTTCCTCGATCGCCCGCTGACGTTCGGCGATGGCCGCCTCCATCTTGGCGGTGACCTGGGCGATGATGTCGGCGGCTTCGGTCACGGAGCCGTGCGGGTCGTCGACGAACCTGAACTGGACCTGCTGCCATTGCGCGGCGTACTGATCCGCGTCCGGGACCAGGTTCCCGTAGGTCAGGTCGCTGAAGTCACCCAGCGCCGCGGTCGCCTCGCCGGGCCGCAGGTTGGGATCGGCCGCCGGGGCTGCCGGGGCTGCCGGGGCCGCGGTAGCCGCGGTAGCCGCGGCGTGCCGCCCGGTGCTCCCGGCCGCCGCTGGAACATCACCGGCTGGAACGTCACCGGCTGGAACGTCACCGGCCGGAGTCTCACCCACTGGGGTGCGGGCTGCCGGGACATCCGCAACAGTCGCGGCGCCGGGCTGGCCTTTCGCAGTCGCGGCGGGCACCTCGGCCGGTTCCTCGCCGGTGCGCCTGGTGGTGCCGAACATATCGGGCTCGGTCGCCGGGTGATCTGCGGGAGTGTCGGGGCTGGTCACCGCGACCGCGTCATCCTCGTGCCCGGCCGCCGTCTCGGGGTCGTCCCAGTAGTCGCGCGCGTGGCCTGGCTCCTGCGATGGCGGGCGGCCGGCCATGGCCGCCTCGTCCCGCTCGGTTACGTACGGCGGATTGGCGGCGGGCCTGTCCCCGCCCGTCCGGTCCGCGGCCAGCCGATCCTGGTCCGCCTCGTCCCCGTCGGCCGCCTTGTCTCCGAGCAGTGCCGACGCCACCTTCTGGAAGCGGGTCATCGACCTCGGTTCCTCGGTGCGGGCTTCCTCGGCCTCGTTCTCCGGGGCGACGTCGCCGTGTACGGCGGATCCCCTCGCCTGCCCGTACTGGTCCTGGCTCATAGCAATCTCTCTCCCGTGAGTCCCTGAAGGTATGTGCGTGCCTACCGGCGCGGGTACCCGGTCCGGCTGGTGTTGTCCGCGGCCACCTCGTCATTCCTGGCGGCCAGTTCGCGGTCTTCGGCAGCCGCCGCACGGTTCTCGGCGGCGCGATCCGAGATCGCGGAATCAGAAGTTCCCGCGGCGGGAGCACTGCTCCCCACGACGGCGTGACGGTCGGCCTCGCGGTCCCGGATCTGCGCCACGCGGTCGCGCGCGGGCTCGCCGTGGCCTTCGCGGAGGCCGGTCAGGTCCTCGAATAGCGCGCGGTAGCGGATCATGGCTTCCCTGAGCTGCTCAGTACTCGCCGATTCGGCCCGCAAGTCCTGCGTCTTGAGGTAGCCGCTAAACGCACGGCCGTGGTGGATGGACAGGGCGTCCATGCTGGCGGTCCTGTCGTCGGCGGGGTAGCCACGGTCCCGCATCACGTTCCAGATCAGCGTGTGCGCGGCGCCCACGGCCTCTACCGGGGTGTCCACGAACCGCTCCTGGATCGCGGCCCAGTCACCGCTGTAGCTGGCCTGCTGCTCCGGCGAAAGCTCGCGAATATTAAGCGCACGTACGCGTCGCTCCCGTTCGGCCAGTTCGGCGTCGGCCTTTCTCCTGCTGCCCAGTTTCTCAACCAGGCGGTCGTATTCCGGGCCGAACTGTCGGCGCAGCCTCGCCCGCCGCATCTCAGCCGAGGCCACGACAACGACCGCCACCACGACGATGACGGCGATGATGATGCCTATTATTGCTCCGGTCGACATAATGACCTCCGTGAGGTGTCGGAACGGCTCTCCGACTCCCCCCGATAAACCGCGCTAAACAGGAGAAGGAGTACAGACGAAGGGGCGACTAGCCGCGTTCGCCGCGGCCCTGGCGGGCAGCGCGGTGCTCGGCGTAGCGGCCGGGCTCATCTGGGCCGCGGTGGCGCCGCGAGCGCTGCTGCAAGAGGTGGGACACGGCGAAGCCCAGCTGGTGAACGCGGAGAGCAGCGCATTCGTCCTCGCCGACGCCTGGTTCTGCCTGATCGCGGCGGTCGGCGGGGCGATCACCGGCATCGCCGGTTACCGGCTGCTGGTCCGCCGGGCGGGCTGGATCGCGGCGGCCGGGCTCATCCTCGGCGCGGTGGCGGCTTCCCTGCTCATGCTGTGGACCGGCGAGAACATCGGGCTCGGAACCTACAACCACCTGCTCGCCACCAGCCCGGACGGCGCCTTCTTCCAGGCGTCGCTGGCCCTCGGGGCCAAGAGCGCGCTGGCGTTCTGGCCCGGTCTCACCTCCCTGATCATCCTGCTGGCCGAGTACGGCGGGCGGCGGGAACCGGCAGCATCAATAAACTAGGCGGGTGATTTCCCGTATCGATCTGCGCGGGCGTCCCGCAGCCAGCCTCACCCGCACCGAACTAGCCGGTGTCCTGCCCCGCGCGGCGACCGATGTCGAGGTGGCCGTCGCGCAGATCCGCCCCCTCTGTGAGGACGTGAAGCAGCGCGGAGCCGAGGCCGTACGCGAGTACACCGCCCGGTTCGACGGCGTCGACCTGGCCACCACCCGGGTGCCGCCGCAGGCCCTGGACGAGGCCCTGGCCGGGCTCGATCCCCAGGTGAGGCAGGCGCTGGAGGAGGCCATCAGGCGCACCAGGCGGGTGCACGGCGCGCAGCTCCCGGCCGAGACGACGACCCAGGTCACCGGCGGCCTGACCGTCACCGGCCGGTTCGTCCCGGTCGGCCGGGCCGGGGTGTACGTCCCCGGCGGCCTGGTCGCCTATCCCTCCTCGGTGGTGATGAACATCGTCCCGGCCCAGGCCGCGGGCGTGGCCTCGATCGCGGTGGCGTCCCCGCCGCAGACCGCCCACGGCGGCCTGCCGCACCCGTCCGTGCTCGCCGCGTGCGCGCTGCTCGGCGTGACCGAGGTGCACGCGGCCGGCGGGGCGCAGGCGCTGGCGATGTTCGCCTACGGCACGGAAGACTGCGCCCCGGCGGACGTCATCACCGGCCCGGGCAACGTCTACGTGGCCGCGGCCAAGCGCGTGCTCCGCGGCGTGGTCGGCACCGACGGCGAGGCCGGCCCGACCGAGGTGGCGATCATCGCTGACGACACCGCGAACCCCCGCCACGTCGCCGCCGACCTGGTCGCTCAGGCCGAGCACGACGAGCTCGCCGCGTGCCTGCTCATCACCACCGACGCCGCGCTAGCCGACCACGTCGACGCCGAGCTCACCGCGCAGGTCGCCGCCGCCCGGCACCGTGAGCGAATACAAAAAGCCCTGGCCGGCCAGTCCGCGTGCGTCCTGGTGGACGACCCGGACGCCGCGCTCGCCGTCAGCGACGCGTGGGCGCCCGAGCACCTGGAGATCCAGGCCAGGGACGCGGCCAAGCTGGCGGCGCGGGTCACCAACGCGGGCGCGGTGTTCGCCGGCCCGTACTCGCCGGTCTCGCTGGGGGACTACCTGGCCGGCTCGAACCACGTGCTGCCCACGGGCGGGACCGCCCGGCACACCAGCGGCCTGTCCGTGTTCCCCTTCGTGCGGCTGGTGAACGTGATCGAGTGCGACCGCGAGGCGCTGGCCGCCACCGCGCCCCTGGTCAGCGCGCTCGGCGGTGCCGAGGATCTGGATGCGCACGTCCAGGCCGTCCGGGTGCGGGTGGAACCGTGATCAAGGCGAGAACCCCGCCCGTTCGGGATGACCTGAAGGACCTGACCCCTTACGGCGCCCCGCAGATCGACGTGCCGGTCCGGCTGAACACCAACGAGAACCCGTACCCGCCCAGCCCCGCCCTGGTCCGGGCGGTCGCCGACGCGGTGGCCGAAGCCGCCGCCACCCTGAACAGGTACCCCGACCGGGACGCGGTCGAGCTGCGCAAGGACCTGGCCGGCTACCTCGGGCAGGACCTGACCGCCGCCCAGCTGTGGGCGGCCAACGGGTCCAACGAGGTCATCCAGCAGCTGCTGCAGGCGTTCGGCGGGCCTGGCCGGCGGGCGCTCGGCTTCGATCCCGGCTACTCCATGCACTCGCTGATCGCCAGGGTGACCTGCACCGGCTGGGTTTCGGCGGCGCGCGAGGCGGACTTCAGCCTGGACCCGGAGCGGGCCGCCCGCGTGATCGAAGCGCACCAGCCGGACCTGACGTTCCTGACGTCGCCGAACAACCCGACCGGCACCGCCGCCCCGGTCGAGCTGATCGAGGCGGTCTGCGTCGCGGCCCCCGGCCTGGTGGTGATCGACGAGGCGTACGCCGAGTTCGCCCGCGCGGGCACGCCGAGCGCGCTCACCTTGCTGCCGCGCTACCCGCACCTGGTGGTCACCCGCACCATGTCCAAGGCGTTCGCCATGGCCGGCGCCAGGATCGGCTATCTGGCCGCCGCGCCCGGTGTCGTCGAGCAACTGCTCCTCGTGCGGCTGCCGTATCACCTGTCCGCGGTTACCCAGGCGGTGGCGCGCGCCGCGCTCGCGCTGGCCGCCGAACCCCTGGCCACCGTCACGAAACTTAGGACCGAACGGGACGGGCTCGTCGCCTGGCTTCGGCAGCGGGGCCTGTCCGTGGCGGACTCCGACGCGAACTTCGTGCTGTTCGGCGAGTTCGATTCGCGCCGCGCGGTCTGGCAACGGCTGCTCGACCGGGGCGTGCTCGTCCGCGAGGTCGGCCCGCCGCGCTGGCTGCGGGTCACGGTAGGCACGCCGGAGGAGATGGCGGCGTTCAAGTCGGCCCTAGATGAGGTGCTCAGCAGCAGATGAACCGGGTGGCGCGGGTGGAACGGACCACCTACGAGACGCAGATCATGGTGGAACTCGACCTGGACGGCATCGGGGTGGCGGAGGTCGGCACCGGCGTGCCGTTCTTCGACCACATGCTGGCCCAGCTGGGCAAGCACGGCGGCCTCGACCTCACCGTGCGGGCCAAGGGCGACGTCGAGATCGACGCGCACCATACCGTGGAGGACACCGCGATCACCCTCGGCCAGGCGCTGAAGGAGGCGCTGGGCGACAAGTCCGGCATCGCCAGGTTCGGCCATGCGCTGGTCCCGATGGACGAGACGCTGGTGCAGGCCGTCGTCGACCTGTCCGGGCGCCCGTACGTGGTGCACCACGAGCCGGACGGCATGGCCCCGCTGATCGGCAGCTACGACACCACGCTGACCCGGCATATCTTCGAGTCGCTCGCGTTCGCCGCGGGAATCTGCCTGCACGTCCGGGTGATCGAGGGCCGTAACCCGCACCACATCGTGGAGGCCCAGTTCAAGGCGGTGGCCCGGGCGCTGCGCGCGGCCGCGGCGCCGGACCCGCGGGCGGGCGGCATCCCGAGCACCAAGGGCGTGCTGGCATGAGTGCCCGGGTGGTAGTGCTCGACTACGGGTCGGGAAACCTGCGCTCGGCGCAGCGCGCGCTCGAGCGGGCGGGCGCGCGGGTCGAGGTGACCGCGGACCCGGACGCCGCGCTGGACTGCGCCGGGCTCGCGGTGCCGGGGGTGGGCGCGTTCGCGGCCTGCATGGCCGGGCTGCGCGCGGTCGGCGGCGACAAGCTGATCGCCCGGCGGCTCGAGCTCGGCCGCCCGGTGCTCGGCATCTGCGTCGGCATGCAGGTGCTGTTCCGGACGGGCGTCGAGCACGAGGTGCAGTCCGACGGCTGCGGGGCCTGGCCGGGCACCGTGGAGCGGCTCGACGCGGGCGTGCTGCCGCATATGGGCTGGAACACGGTGACCGCGCCGCCGGGCTCGGCGCTGTTCGCCGGGATCGCCCCGGGCACCCGGTTCTACTTCGTGCACTCCTACGCGCTGCGGTCGCCGGGCGCGACGCAGCTCGCCGCGGCCGGCGCGCTGGTTACCTGGGCCGAGCACGGCGAGCCGTTCGCCGCCGCGGTCGAGCAGGGGGTGCTGGCCGCGACCCAGTTCCACCCGGAGAAGTCGGGTGACGCGGGCGCCGCCCTGCTGGCCAACTGGCTGGAGACGCTGTGAGCACCCTGACCTTGCTACCCGCCGTCGACGTCACCGGCGGCCGCGCGGTGCGCCTGGTGCAAGGCGTGGCTGGCAGCGGACGCAGCTATGGCGACCCCCTGGACGCGGCGCTGGTCTGGCAGCGGGCCGGCGCGTCGTGGCTGCATCTGGTCGACCTGGACGCGGCATTCGGCCGCGGGTCGAACGCGGACCTGCTGGCCGAGGTGGTGCGGAAGGTCGACATGGCCGTCGAGCTTTCCGGTGGCATCCGGGACGACGAGTCCCTCAACCGCGCGCTCGCCACCGGCTGCGCCCGGGTGAACATCGGCACCGCGGCGTTGGAGAACCCGGACTGGGTTGGCGACGTCATCGCCCGGTACGGAGACCGGATCGCCGTCGGCCTGGACGTACGCGGCGCCCGGCTGGCCGCCCGCGGCTGGACCACCGAAGGCGGGAACCTGCTGGACACCCTGGCCCGGCTGAACCGCGAGGGCTGCGCCAGGTACGTGGTGACCGATGTGCTCAAGGACGGCACCCTGCGCGGCCCGAACCTCGCGCTGCTGCGCCGGGTGTGCGCGCACACGTTCGCGCCGGTCGTGGCCAGCGGGGGCGTGTCGACGCTGGCCGACCTGCGCGCGCTCGCCGAGATGGTCCCGCTGGGCGTGGAGGGGGCGATCGTCGGCACCGCCCTGTACGAGGGCGCGTTCAGCCTCGAAGAAGCGCTGGCCGAGGTCGCCGCGCCATGAGCGTTGCGGTGCGGGTGATCCCCTGCCTGGACGTGGACGGCGGACGGGTGGTCAAGGGAGTCAACTTCCGCGGGCTGCGGGACGCCGGCGACCCGGTGGAACTGGCCGCGTTCTACGACGCCGAAGGCGCGGACGAGCTGACATTCCTGGACATCACCGCCTCCAGCGGCGGCCGGGACACCATGTACGACGTGGTGCGGCGCACCGCCGAGCAGGTTTTCATCCCGCTGACCGTGGGCGGCGGCGTGCGCAGCGCGGCGGACGTGGACCGGCTGCTGCGGGCCGGGGCGGACAAAGTCTCGCTCAACACCGCCGCCGTCGCCCGGCCGGACCTGCTGGCCGAGACGGCCGGCCGGTTCGGGTCACAGTGCATGGTGCTGTCCGTGGACGCGCGGCGGGCGCCCGGTCCGCCCTTCGCGGGGGGGTCTGGGGGGGTCGTCCCCCCTGGCATACACAGCGGCTTCGAGGTGACCACGCACGGCGGCCGGACCGGCACCGGGATCGACGCGGTGGACTGGGCCCGCCGGGCCACCGAGCTCGGCGCGGGCGAGATCCTGCTGAACTCGATGGACGCGGACGGCACCACCGCCGGCTTCGACCTGGAGCTGATCCGGGCGATACGCGCCGTGGTGACGGTCCCGGTCATCGCCAGCGGCGGCGCGGGCGCGCTCGCGCACTTCGCGCCCGCCGTGGACGCGGGCGCGGACGCGGTGCTGGCGGCCAGCGTGTTCCACTTCGGTACGCTGCGCATCGGGCAGGTCAAGACCGCGCTGCGCGGCGCCGGGCACCCAGTGCGCTGATCAGAGCCCGGACGGGAACGTGATGTGCTCCGGGCGGCGGCCGGCACTGGCACCTGCTCGGGTCCCTGCCTGGTCCTGTTGCTTTTCGACACGATGATGGAACGTAGCCGGCTAGCCGCCGGTTCGGGTGGTGGTGGCCATCGCGGCGCCGACGATTCCGGCGTCGTTGAGCAGCGCCGCGGGCACGACCCGGGCTCGGATTCCGGTCAGCCGCGGCACCCACTTCTCCGACTGCTTGCTGATCCCGCCGCCCACGATGATCAGGTGCGGCGAGAGCAGCGCCTCGATGTGCCGGAGGTACTCGTCGACCCGCCCGGCCCATTTGCCCCAGCTTAGGTCGTGCAGTTCCTTGGCGCGCTCGGACGCGCGCGTCTCCGCGTCGTGACCGCGGATCTCGATGTGCCCGAACTCGGTGTTCGGCACCAGTACGCCCCCGGTGAACAGCGCGCTGCCGATCCCGGTGCCGAACGTCAGCATCAGCACCGTACCCTTCTGGCCCACCCCCGCGCCGAACGTCATCTCGGCCACGCCGGCCGCGTCGGCGTCGTTCAGCACCTTGACCTGGTCGCCCGTCGCCCGGCTGAACAGCGCGGCCGCGTCCACCCCGATCCAGGCCGCGTCCAGGTTGGCGGCGGTCCTGGTCACGCCGTCGGTGACCACGCCGGGGAAGGTGATGCCGACCGGCCCGGACCAGCTGAAAGAGGTAGTGATCTGCTTCACCACGTCGGCGACGGCGTCCGGCCGGGCCGGCCGCGGGGTGGCGATCTTCTGCCGCTCGGTGACGAACTTGCCCGTGCTCACGTCCACAGGCGCTCCCTTGATACCGGAACCGCCGATGTCGATGCCGAGTGCGTGCATGGCCCAAGCGTAACGGGCCAGTCAGGTAATATCGCGAGAGAGGGGTCAGATCCACCTCGAGAGAGGATGCGGCGGATGGGCTGGTTCAAGATCGCAGCCATCGCGGTCGGCATACTGATCGCGTTCCTGGTCGTCGGTTCGGTGATGCACTTCATCCTCACCGCCGTGACGTACCTGGTGATCGCCGCGATCGTGGCCGGCGGGGTCGCGATCGCCATCAAGGTAGCCAGGTCCGGGCGGGAGGTCTCCGGCAAGAAGGCCGAGCGCGAGGTCCGCGACCGCGAGTACGAGCAGTACAGCAGGCCGCTGCCCGCGTCCGACATCGTGCCCGCCGCGCCGCCGTCCTATCCGGCCCGCCCCTCAAATCCGGCGAACCCGGCCAAGCCCGCCGCCGCGGACGTGGAGGATGAACTCGCCCGGCTCAAGCGGGAGATGGGCAGCTTAGCCTTACCAGTTCGCCTCGGCGAGCTTGGTCACCGCCGCCTGGATGCCGTCCATCCGCACCCGCGCCGCGGCGCGGCGGCCCATGACCCACAGGGTGAGCTCGGCCGGGCTGCCGACGACGGTCACCGCCGGGGTCGCGTTCTTCGCCGTGATCCGGTAAGGAGCGCCGCCGTCCCGGGCCAGCTCCACGCCGACCGGCGCCTTGCGGAGCATGAACCGCGCCATCCGCAGCCGGTCCCAGAGCATGTCCGATTCGCCGCTGCCGAGCGCGCGGGGCTCCCAGCCGTCCGCGCCGCGCCGCACGTCCTCGTGGTGCACGAAGAACTCCACCGCGTTGACCCGCTCATCCATGCCGGGCAGCGCCATCACCGACAGGCGTGGCGGGCCCGACCTGATGATCCGCACCAGGTCGGGGAACGGGATCCGCTGCTTGAGCCGCTGCTGCACGCGGGCCGTGTACCCGGCCAGCGGGCCGCCGGCCACGCCGGCCGCGGCATCCGGACGGCGCTCCCGCAGCACCAGGTGCGCGGCGAGGTCGCCGGTGGTCCAGCCCTCGCACAGCGTCGGTGCGTCCGGGCCGGTCTCGTCGAGCAGCGCGCACAGCGCGAGGCGCTCTTCCCGGGAGTAGCTCACCCGCCGATCCTAGGCGTCATTGCTACCCTGGCTGAAGTCTCGAATGAATGAGGGGAACCAACCCATGCTTGACCCTGCCATCGCGGCCCGGCTGAAGCGGGATGCATCCGGCCTGGTCGCGGCGATCGCCCAGCAGCACGACACCGGTGAAGTGCTGATGCTCGGCTGGATGGATGACGAGGCGCTGCATCGCACCCTCACCACCGGCCGGTGCACCTACTGGTCGCGCAGCCGCCGGGAGTACTGGGTCAAGGGAGACACCTCCGGCCACTACCAGTGGGTCAAGTCGGTGGCGCTGGACTGCGACGGCGACGCCCTGGTGGTCAAGGTCGATCAGGTCGGCGCGGCCTGCCACACCGGCGACCGGACCTGCTTCGACGCCGATGTGCTGCTGAAAGATGCGTAGGGAATTCGTCCTGGTGTTGCTGGCCGGTGCGGCCGGCGCCGGTCTCGTCGTGCTTGCCGCCCGCCAGCCCTGGGCGCACGCCGTCTTCACCCCGCCCCGGCCGCTGCCCGCCCAGGACATCCCGGTCACCGGGCAAGGGCTCGTCCCGCTGGCCAGCGCGCTGGCGCTGGCCGCGCTGGCCTGCCTGGCCGCGGTGATCGCCACCAGGTCGGCGCTCAGGCGCGCCGTCGGCGTCCTGCTGGCCGTGCTCGGCGCGGGCACGGCGGTCGCCGTGCTGGCCAGCCTGCACACCTCGGCCGTCCTCGCCGCCGCGCGGGCCGCTGCCCTGGCCGGGCCGCTGGGCGGCTCGACGACGAGCGGGGCGTCCTCCGGCGGCACGGTGCACGAGATCGTCATCGCCGGGCCGGGCCGGGTGATCATGGCCGGCGCGCCCTGGCGTGCCGCGGCCGTCGCCGGCGCGGTCGCGATCGTCCTGGCGGGCCTGGCCACCGCCTGGCGGGGCCCGCGCTGGCCGGTGATGTCCGCGCGGTTCGAGCGGCCCGGCGCCCCGCCCCGGGCCAGCGCCGACTCGGCCAGCATGTGGGAGTCGCTGAGCCGCGACGTCGACCCGACGGTCGATGACGGCACCCGTACTTAAGGCAGGCTCCGGCCCGGTCCTGCTGGCCGAGCACGAACCCGAAGTCGCCGAGATGTCGGCCCGCTATCTGCGCCGGGACGGGCTGCGGGTGCGGCTGGCGGCCACGCCGGAACAGGCGCTGGCCGAGCTGAGCGCCGGCCCGGACGCCGCGGCCGTGCTTGACCTGACCATGCCCGGCCTGGATCTGCGGCGCATCCGCCGCGTGCTGCGAACCCCGGTCATCTTCCTGGTCGCCGACCCGCAGGGCCCTTGGCCGCGTGGCCTGGCCCGCGGCGGGCCCGCCGGACCGCGGCGCTGGCTGGCCCGGCCGTTCGGCCCGCGCCAGCTCGTGGCCGTGGTCCGCGAGGTTCTGGCCGGGTCGGCGCCGCTCAGCCTCG
>Ga0335083_10005516_pt1 | contig 15940 bp, 12 predicted proteins | sample Lox_Sample_42_FD_206716 | JGI IMG/M metagenome (GOLD analysis project Ga0335083, IMG submission 206716) | Soil microbial communities from Loxahatchee National Wildlife Refuge, Florida, United States - Lox_Sample_4.2 | ecosystem: Environmental > Terrestrial > Soil > Wetlands | place: USA... | reverse complement strand
CGATCCGCTATGCCTCCGCCATCCTCAAGAACAACCCCTCGCCGCAGCAGCTCGAGCACGTGCGCGCGACGATCGACCGGCAGTCGGCGCTGATGGCGCGGCTCCTCGACGACCTGCTCGACATGAGCCGGATCACGCGAAACGTGATCGACCTCAAGCGCGAGAACCTCGACCTGCGACCGCTGCTGATCGAGGCGGTCGAGACGGCGCGGCCCGCGATCGAGGAGCGGCGCCACCGGCTGGTCGTGGGTGCGCCCGCCTACCCGGTGCCCGTGTACGGCGATTCGGTGCGGCTGCTGCAGATCTTCGGAAACATCATCGGCAACGCGAGCAAGTACACGGAGCCCGGCGGTCGCATCGACGTCAGGCTCGAGGGGCGCGAAGGCACGGCGTACGTCACGATCGCGGACACGGGCGTCGGCCTCAGTCCCGACATGCTGCCGAAGGTGTTCCAGCTGTTCGCGCAGGTCCACCCGACCAACACGGTGGCGGCGGGCGGCCTCGGCATCGGGCTCGCGGTCGTCAAGCGCCTCGCGGAACTGCACGGCGGCGACGTCTCGGTCGAGAGCCGCGGTCTCGGGCAGGGGTCGACGTTCGTGGTACGCCTCCCCTTGAGCGCGACCGAGATCAAGGCGACGCCGCGAGCCGACGAGAAGCCCGCGATGCGGGGAGCGCCCCGCGCGCTCGTCGTCGATGACAACCACGACGCGGCGGAGCTGCTCGCCTCCATCCTCGGCGGCGAGGGACTCGAGGTGCGGCTCGCGCACGACGGACGGACGGCGCTCGACCTTGCGGAGGCCTGGCGACCGGACGTGATCGTGCTCGACATCGGGCTTCCCGAGATGAACGGCTACGACGTCGCCGCGCACATAAGGAAGCGCAGCTGGGGCGCCGGCGTGCGAATCATCGGCGTCACGGGGTGGGGTCAGGCGGAGGACCGCCGCAAGACCCTCGCGGCCGGGTTCGACCGGCACCTCGTGAAACCGGTCGATCCCGAGCAGCTCCTGCTCGTGATCGGCGAGAGCGCCGATCGGGCGTCTGCCGCGCGCGCCTGAGCGGGGGGCGACTCCTACCTATTCGTCGGCCTCGCGCTCGTTCGCGACGATGAACTGGCGCTTGCGCGCATCGAGCGCGGCACCGAGCGCCGCGAGGTCCATCCTCGCGCGCTTCGCGAGCGCGAACATGCCGCCCGGTTTTTCCTCCTCGCGCACGTGGTGGCGGATCATCTCGCCGAGCACCTTGATGCGGGCGTCGTAGTAGTCATCGCTCGGGTCAGCGCTCTCGATCTCGGCGATGAGGTTCTTTGCCTCGGCGTGCCGGATGACCGCCTCGTGGTGGACAGCCCTGTTCTTCACGGCCTTCAGGAAGGCGGGGTAGAAGACCTCCTCCTCGATGGTCGTGTGGATCCGCAGCGCCCCACAGATCCGGGTCGCGAGGTCCATCTTGACGGCCGGGGCCGCGACGCGGGCGTAGTCGCCGAACCAGCCGGCCACCTGGCGGTGATCGGCCTTGAGGAGACTGACCGCGTCGGGGTGGACGCCGTTCGGGGCCGGCGGGTCGATGACGTCCGGGGAACGGGGTCGGCGAGCGGCAGTGGACATGGCGGACTCCCGGTTCGGGTCGCGATCGTCGCGAGGGGGCCATCCTGCGGACGGGGTCGGCCGGTGCCTGCCGGCGAAACCCCCGTCGGCGCGTAGGCGACGGCGAAGGGCAGTCGCTAGCACGTCCGCAGCGCCCGTCGTGTAGGCGGACGCCGCGATCGGCGGTCGGCTGCCGATGCTGGACCCCGGATGCCGCGAGGGCTATTACACTCGGTGATAAGGTGACGGGCCGCGTCCCGTGCCGCCCGCGTTCGGCAATAGAAAGGCAGATCCGATGACGATGCCGGGTTCCGATGCGTTCGTGTTCTTCGGGGCGACCGGTGACCTGGCGTACAAGCAGATTTTCCCGGCACTGCAGGCGCTCATCCGGCGCGGCGAGCTCACCATCCCGATCATCGGCGTCGCCCGCGCCGGCTGGAACCTGGAAAAGCTCATCGAGCGCGCGCGGGCCAGCGTCGCCGAGCACGGCGGGCTCGATACGGCCGCGTTCGCGAAGCTGACCGCCCAGCTGAGGTACGTCGAGGGCGACTACGCCGACCCCGCCACGTACACGCGCATCCGCGAGGCGCTCGGGCCCTGCGGCCGGCCACTTCATTACCTCGCGATCCCGCCCAGCATGTTCGCGACCGTCGTGCACGGTCTTGCGGGCGCCGGTTGCACCCAGGAGGCGCGGGTCGTCGTCGAGAAGCCGTTCGGGCGCGACCTCGCGAGCGCGCGGGCGCTCGATGCGATCCTGCACGAGGTGTTTGCCGAGTCGGCGGTGTTCCGGATCGACCATTACCTCGGCAAGGAAGCGGTGCAGAACCTCCTGTACTTCCGGTTCGCGAACGCGTTCCTCGATCCCATCTGGAACCACCTGTACATCGACAACATCCAGATCACGATGGCCGAGAGCTTCGGCGTGCAGGGGCGGGGGGCGTTCTACGAGGAAGTGGGGACGCTCCGCGACGTGGTGCAGAACCACCTGCTGCAGGTGGTCGCGCTCCTCGCGATGGACGCGCCGACCGGGCACGACCCCGAGTCGATGCGCGCGGAGAAGCTCCGGCTCTTCCGGGCGATGCGGCCGCTCGATCCCGACCACGTGGTGCGCGGGCAGTTCACGGGGTACCGCCAGGAGCCGGGCGTTGCCCCCGAGTCGAACGTCGAGACGTTCACGGCGCTCAAGCTCTACATCGACACGTGGCGCTGGGCGGGCGTGCCGTTCTACATCCGCGCGGGCAAGTGCCTGCCGATCACGGCGACGGAAGTGATGGTGCAGCTGAAGCCGCCGCCGCTTCGGGTGTTCGAGGACGTCGGGCCGCCGAGCCCGAATTACTTCCGGTTCCGCCTGAGCCCGGAAGTGCTGATCTCGATCGGCTCCCAGGTCAAGAAGTCGGGCGAGGCGATGCGCGGCGAGGGTGCCGAGCTCCTCGTGCGCCACCAGGCGAAGCGCGACCGCGCGCCGTACGAGCGGCTCCTGCACGACGCGCTCTGCGGCGACCCGACGCTGTTCACGCGCGACGACTGCGTCGAGGCCGCGTGGCGAGTCGTCGATCCCGTGCTCGTGCGGCCCGCGCCCGTGATCCCGTATGCGCCCGGCACGTGGGGGCCGGCGGTCGCGGCAAACCTCGTCAACGACGGGGCCCACTGGCACGATCCGGTCGCCGAGCTCGGCGCCGGCGACGATCCGAAGGCAACGGCGGCGAAGGCGATGACGCCCGCGCCCGTGAAGGAGACGACATGAACCCGACCCAGTCACTCGCCGCGCTCGGGCAGAGCCTCTGGCTCGACAACATCACCCGCACGATCCTCGACGACGGCACGCTCGCGCGCTACATCGCGGACTTCTCGGTCACCGGGCTCACCTCGAACCCGACGATCTTCGACGAGGCGATCGGGCAGGGCGATGCGTACGACGCCGGGATCCGTGAGAAGGTTGCGCGCGGCCTCTCGGGTGAGGGGCTGTTCACGGAACTCGCGCTCGAGGACCTCAGGCGGGCGGCGGACCTGTTCCGGCCGGTCTGGGATGCGACCGACGGGCGCGACGGCTACGTGTCGATGGAGGTCTCGCCGCTCCTCGCGGGCGACACGCAGGGGAGCATCGACGCGGCGCTGCGGATCTTCAAGGACGCCGACCGGCCGAACCTGTTCGTGAAGATCCCGGGGACGCCCGCGGGACTCGGCGCCATCGAGGCCGCGATCTTCGCGGGGGTTCCCGTCAACGTGACGCTCCTCTTCTCGCGCGAGCAGTACCTCGCGGCGGCGGAGGCGTACCTGCGCGGCATCGAGCGGCGCATCGCCGGGCGGCTCGACCCGCGGATCGCGTCGGTCGCGTCCGTGTTCGTGAGCCGCTGGGACAAGGCGGTCGGCGACAAGGTGCCGGCCGCGCTCAGGAACACGCTCGGGATCGCGGTCGGGCGGCAGACCTACGCCGCGTACCGCGCGCTCCTCGCCTCCGACCGGTGGCAGGCGATCGCGAAGGTCGGCGGCACGCCGCAGCGGCTCCTTTGGGCGAGCACGGGGACCAAGGACCCGAAGGCCTCCGACACGCTCTATGTCCAGGCGCTCGCGGCTCCCGATACCATCAACACGATGCCCGAGAAGACGCTGAAGGCATTCGCGGACCACGGCAAGCTCGCGGGCGTGCTGCCGACCGACGGCGGCGACGCGGAAGCCACGCTCGCGAGGTTCGCGGCAGCGGGCGTCGACCTCGTCGCGCTCGGCGAGCAGCTGCAGGTCGATGGCGCGAAGTCGTTCGTCGGGTCCTGGAACGAGCTCCTCGCAAAGATCGCGGCGAAGGGCGCGGCGCTCGCGGTACCGGCGGTGATGGCATGAGCGGGACGGTTAAGCTGCGCGAACGGCCGGAGTGGCGCGCGCTCGAGGCGCACGCGGCGACGCTGCGTGGGCGAACGCTACGCGAGCTCTTTGCGGAAGACCCCAGGCGCGGCGACCGGCTCGCGCTCGAGGCGTCCGGCTGGTACCTCGATTATTCCAAGCAGCGCGTCACCGACGAGACGCTGACGCTCCTTGGGAAGCTCGCCGCGGCCGCGGACGTGCGCGGCCGCACCGCGGCGATGTTCCGCGGCGACAAGATCAACGTGACCGAGGGTCGCGCGGTGCTGCACACGGCGCTGCGCGCCCCACCCAGCCGCAGGATCTTTGTGGACGGCAGGGACGTGGTGCCGGACGTGCACGCGGTGCTCGACCGGATGGCGCTGTTCGCGGACCGGGTGCGCGGCGGCGACTGGGTCGGGCACACCGGCGAGCGCATCCGCCACGTCATCAACATCGGCATCGGCGGCTCCGATCTCGGGCCGGTAATGGCCTACGAAGCGCTCAAGAGCTACAGCCAGCGCGACCTCTCGTTCGGGTTTGTATCGAACGTCGACGGGACGCACCTCGTCGAGGCGACCCGCGACCTCGACCCGGCCGAGACACTGTTCGTGATCTCCTCGAAGACCTTCACGACGCTCGAGACGCTGACCAACGCGCACGCCGCGCGCGACTGGTGCCTCGCGGCGCTTGGCGATGAGTCCGCGGTCGCGAAGCACTTCGTCGCGGTCTCGACCAACGCCGAGGCGGTCGCGAAGTTCGGCATCGACACCGACAACATGTTCGGGTTCTGGGACTGGGTCGGCGGGCGCTACTCGATGGACTCGGCGATCGGGCTCTCGACGATGCTCGCGATCGGCCCCGAGGCGTTCCGCGACATGCTCGCGGGCTTCCACGCGATGGATGCGCACTTCGAGAGCGCGCCGCTCGAGCAGAGCCTGCCCGTCCGGATGGCGCTGCTCGCGATCTGGAACGGCAACTTCCTCGGGGCGGAGACGGTCGCGGTGCTGCCGTACGTGCAGTACCTGACGCGCTTCCCCGCCTACCTGCAGCAGCTGACGATGGAGTCGAACGGCAAGCACGTGACGCTCGACGGCGGCGAGGTCGACTACGCGACGGGGCCCATCTACTGGGGCGAACCCGGGACCAACGGCCAGCACTCGTTCTACCAGTTGATCCACCAGGGCACCCACCTCATTCCGTGCGACTTCATCGGCGTGTGCCGGCCGATCAACCCGCTCGGCACGCAGCACGACCTCCTGATGGCGAACCTGTTCGCGCAGAGCGAGGCCCTCGCCTTCGGCAAGACCGCGGCCGAGGTGGCGGCGGAGGGGACGGCGCCCGCGCTCGTGCCGCACCGCACGTTTCTCGGCAACCGGCCGAGCAACACGCTGCTCGCGGACGAGCTGACGCCGGCGACGCTCGGGGCGCTCGTCGCGCTCTACGAGCACAGCGTGTTCGTGCAGGGCGTCATCTGGAACGTCGACTCGTTCGACCAGTGGGGGGTCGAGCTCGGCAAGGCGCTCGCGACGCGCACCGCGCGGGAGCTCGCGAGTACCGCGCCGCCCGAGCTCACGCACGACAGCTCGAGCAACGCGCTGATCCGGCGCTATCGGGCGCGCCGCGGCGGGTCGGCATGAGCGGGGCGGCACGCGTGAGTCCGCTCGCCGGCCAGCCCGCGCCGGCCGCGATCCTGACGGACATCCCGCGGTTGCTCGCGGCGTACGCGAACGAGCGCCCGGATCCGTCCAACCGCGCCGAGCGGGTGACCTTCGGGACCTCGGGGCACCGCGGCGTCTCCTTCGACCGCAGCTTCAACGAGTGGCACGTGCTCGCGATCACCCAGGCGATCGTCGAGTATCGCGTGAGCGCCGGGATCGACGGGCCGCTCTTCATCGGCATCGACACGCACGCGCTCTCGAGGCCTGCATTCGAGAGCGCGCTCGAGGTGCTGGCGGCGCACGGCATCGAGGTCCGGATCTCGGCGGGCGGGGAGTACACGCCGACGCCGGTCGTCTCGCACGCAATCCTCACCTGGAACCGCGGGCGGACGACGGGGCTCGCGGACGGCATCGTCGTGACGCCCTCGCACAACCCGCCCGACAACGGCGGCTTCAAGTACAACCCGCCAAACGGCGGCCCCGCGGATACGACCGTGACCGGCGGCATCGAGAAGCGCGCCAACGAGCTGATCGCGGCGGGCCTGCGGGGCGTGAAGCGCGTGACGCTCAAGGAGGCACTCGCCGCCGCGACGACGCGCGAGCACGACTACCTCTCCGCGTACGTAAGGGATCTTGGAAACGTCGTCGATCTCGAGGCGATCCGCGCGGCGGGCGTGCGCATGGGTGTCGATCCGCTCGGCGGCGCGGGCGTCAACTACTGGGCGCAGATTGCCGAGCACTACCGTCTCGACCTCAAGGTCGTGAGCGAGACGGTCGACCCCACGTTCAGCTTCATGACCGTCGACTGGGACGGCAAGATCCGCATGGATCCGTCCTCGCGCTACGCGATGGAACGGCTGATCGCGCTCAAGGATCGCTACGACGTGGCCTTCGGCTGCGACACCGACCACGACCGCCACGGCATCGTGACGCCGAGCGCGGGACTCATGGCCGCGAACAGCTACCTCGCCGTCTCGATCGACCACCTCTACCGGAACCGCCCGGCGTGGCGCGCCGATGCGCGGGTCGGCAAGACCGTCGTCTCGAGCTCGCTGCTCGACCGGGTCGCGAAAGACCTCGGGCGCGCGCTCTACGAGGTCCCGGTCGGCTTCAAGTGGTACGTGGACGGGTTCGCCGACGGTTCGCTCGGGTTCGGGGGCGAGGAGAGCGCGGGTGCGGCGTTCCTCCGCCGCGACGGCTCGACCTGGACCACCGACAAGGACGGCATCACGGCGGCGCTGCTCGCCGCCGAGATCACCGCGCGCGCGGGGCGCGATCCGGGCGCGAGCTACGAGGGCCTGACCGGGCGGCTCGGCCGGCCCGCGTTCGACCGGCGCGACGCGCCGGCGAGCGCCGAGGCGCGCGCGCGGCTCGGGAAGCTCACCGCGAAGGAAGTGACCGGGGCGACGCTCGCCGGCGAGAAGATCGAGACCGTGCTCGAGAAGGCGCCCGGCAACGGCGCGCCGATCGGTGGCATCAAGGTGATCGCGGCGAACGGCTGGTTCGCGGCGCGGCCCTCCGGCACCGAGGCGATCTACAAGCTCTACGCCGAGAGCTTCCGGGGACCGGAGCACCTCGACGCCGTGTTCGTCGATGCGCAGCGCCTCGTCGATGCCGCGCTCAAGGGCGCATGATATTCGTCTTCACCCGTTGATCGAGCCGAGGCCCTCGATGCTGCATCCCCAGGTCCGCGCATTCCTCGATTTCCTCGCCTCGAGCGGCGCGCCGCTCCTGCACCAGATGAGCGTGCGCGAGGCGCGCGAGTTCGCGCGCGCGCGACGCTCGCTCAGCCAGCCGATGCCGCCCGCGGTCGCGAGCGTCGAGGACCTGGCGGCGCCGGGACCGCTCGGCCCCATCCCGCTTCGCTCGTACCGGCCGTACGGGGCGGCGGCGACGGCGGTGCTGCCGGTGCTCGTCTTCTTCCACGGCGGCGGTTGGGTGATCGGCGACCTCGACACGCACGACACGCTCTGCCGGCAGCTCGCGAATTTCTCGGGCTGCGCCGTGATCGCGGTCGACTACCGGATGGGCCCGGAGAACCGCTTCCCGGCGGCGGTCGACGATGCGATCGCCGCGACCCGGTGGGTGAGCGCCCAGGGAGCGGCGCTCAGGATCGATCCGACGCGACTCGCGGTCGGCGGCGACAGCGCGGGCGGCAACCTCGCGGCGGTGGTCTCGATCGACGCACGCGACAACGCGGGGCCCGCAATCGCGTTCCAGCTCCTCGTCTATCCGGCCACCGACCTCACGCGTTCGCTGCCCTCGCACGTCGAGAATGGCGAGGGCTACTTCCTGACGCGCGCGACGATGGACTACTTCATCGGCAACTACATCGCGGATCCGAAGCAGTACACGGACTGGCGCGCGTCGCCGCTCCTGCACCAGGACCTGTCGCGGCTGCCGCCCGCGCTCGTCATCACGGCGGGCTTCGATCCGCTGCGGGACGAGGGCGCGGCGTACGCCAAGCGGATGACGGCGGCGGGCAACCGCGCGGCGTACGTGTGCTTCACGCGCCAGATCCACGGGTTCATCGGCAACGGCCGCATCTTCGACGAGGCGAACACCGCGGTCGCGCTGGCGGCGGCGGAGCTGAGGCGCGCGCTCGGGCGCGCGGAGTAGGCACGCCGGGACTTCGCGCGGTCAGCGCGCGGAGCTGACGTCGAAGTGGAAGAAGCCGGTCTGGTACTTGTCGACGTACTGACCTTCGTAGACACCGTTGGCGATGTGGCCCCGCATCTGCACCTCGGTGCTCGTCGAGCCGTCCGGGTAGCGGTTCTGGATGAGGCCGTACTGCTTGCCGAGCTTGGTGGTGCCGGCGCCGTGCACGTTGTTGAGGTCGGAGAAGTCCGTGCGGCCGTGGACCCGGTCGCCGTTCGTGCCCGCGTAGTCCCAGCTGCCGTCCGGGTTCACGGTGACCGAACCCTTGTAGATGACGCCGGGCGCGAGCGAGCTCGTGAAGTAGCCGGGGTAGGGACCGCCGGCCATGGACTGCGGGCCTGAACTGCCCGAGCGCTGGCTGCCCTTGGCGGGCGCCGTCGTCGCGGCCACGGGCACGGCGACGGGCGCGGGCGCCGGTGCGGCGGCGGCCTTGGTGAGGCGCCGCGCCATCAGCGACGCCTCCGCGGCGTGCGCGCCCTTCGGGAACTGGGTCTTGTAGTCGGTGAAGTCGGCGGGATCGGTGCTGTCCTTGATCCGGTCCCAGAACGACTGGTCGAGCTCGCCGCTGGTCGCGACGTGGATCGGCGCGGCGGCGGGTGCGGGCGCCGACGCGGGCGCGAGCCGGGCGGGCGTCGCGTCGGGCTCCGAGCGTGCGGCGCCGCCGGGCGTAAAGTAGAACTCGCCGATCGACTGGTCGTAGAGCGCGGGGACCTGCTCGTGGCTCGCGGTCTTGGCGAGCGCGACGACCTGGTCGCGGACGGTCTTCAGCATCCGGTCGACCGGCAGGCCCGGCGCCTTCATCTCCTTGATCAGCACGCGCGTGAAGACGCCGTTGGGATCGGTGTCCTTGGGACCGAGGCGATCGAGCGCCGACTGGCCCGCGCCCGCGGAGTAGAGGACCATCTGGCCGTTCGCGGCGGTGACCGGCGCGAGGCCGCGGCCACCGATCGCGCGGCCCTGGCCCTTGAACGGGTTGTCGCGGCAGGCATCGACGATAGCGAGCGAAAAGCGCGCCTTCTGGTCGCGCAGGTCGTCGAGCACGCGCTGCAGCGGAACCGCATCGTCCGCGACCTGCTGCTCGTTCTCGGGGACGATGTCGATGGGAACGAGGTAGTTCGTGCCCTCGAACTGTACGCCGTGCCCGGAGAAGTAGAAGACCACCTCATCGCCGCCGTTGACCTTCGCCTTGAACTCGCGCAGCGCCGCCTTCATCGCGGTCAGCGTGAGGTCCTGCTTCAGGGTCACGTCGAAGCCGACGCTCTTCAGGACGTCGGCGACCGCCTTCGCGTCCTGGCGTGCGTTGTGGAGGGGCTCGACACTCTTATATGAGTCGTTGCCGACGACGAGCGCGAGGCGCTTCGCCTCGGCGGGCGCGGCGAGGCCGAGCGCGAGGACGGCAATGGCGAAGAGAAGCCTGCGCACGACGGACAACCCCCCGGCCCTGCGCATCCGCGCCGGCTCGTCCCACTGTCTCGACACGCCACCCGTCCCGAACGCGACGACTTGGAATAGGAGAAATCCCGCACCGCGCCGCTTGTTCGCCCGAAACTTAGCACGGCGACGCGACGCGCGGAAGTTGCCGGACAGCGGGCGGCCGGTGGTGCCAAAGCGGGCGGGGCGGCGCAGACTAGGGGGGCGAGGGGCCGTCCGGGCCGGCTCGCGAAGGCGTCCGTGTCCATCGGCCACATCGGAATCGTTGCCTGCTCCGCCGAGGGCGCGGCGCTGTGCTACCGCACGATCGCGACCGAGGGGGCGGCCGGCTCCGCCCAGCACGCGCACCCCGAGATCACGCTGCACGCGCACTCGCTGCACGAATATGTGAAGCGGCTCGACCGCGACGACTGGCAGGGGGTCGGCGAGCTCATGCTCGCCTCCGCGAACATCCTCGCGCAGAGCGGCGCGGATTTCGTGATCTGCCCCGACAACACCATCCATCACGCGCTGCCGCTGATCGAGGCACGCCTGCCGGTGCCGTGGCTGCACATCGCGGAGGTCGTCGCGCACGAGGCGGCGCGGCGCGGGTTCCGGAACGTGGGACTCCTCGGCACGCGCTGGCTGGTGCACAGCGAAGTCTACCCGGAGAAGCTGCGCCAGCGGGGTATCGGCTACGTCCGGCCGAGCGTGCCGGACCGGGCCGAGATCAACCGGATCATCATGGACGAGCTGGTGGCGGGGATCTTCAGGCCCGCGGGCGTCGCCTACCACCAGGCGGTGATCGCGCGCCTCAAGGAAGCGGGGTGCGACGCGGTGGTGCTCGGCTGCACCGAGATCCCGCTCATCATCGGCGATGCGAACTCACCGCTCCCGACGCTCGACTCGACGCGACTCCTGGCGCGCGCGGCGCTCGAGCGGGCGCGGCGCCCGCGCGAGCGCCCGTCCGGCGAGTTACGGTGAGGCGCCGGAGACGCTGAAGCCGGCCCAGTAGTAGGGATTCGCGAAGGACTCGCCGTGCGGCCCGTGAAGTCCCCGCACCACGCGCTGCGCCTCCTTGAGGCCGAGCGCGGCGTCGCCGTGCGAGTCGACGAAGCCCGCGTAGAGCGCGCGCATCAGCTGCGCGGTGCTCACGTCCTCGACCTGCCAGAGGCTCGCGATGACGTGGCGCGCACCGCGGCGTTGCACGAGTGCGGACAGCCCCTCGACCTCGCGGCCGTCGCTCGCGAGCGCGCCGCCCATCGCGGTCTCGCAGGCGGAGAGCGTCACGAGGTCGATGCCGCCGAAGTCGAGGCTGCCGATCGCATCGAGCGTGAGGCGCGCGCCGTCGCCGAGCAGCAGGAACGAGCGGATGGCGTTCCCGGGCCGGAGCCTGAAGTGCGTGCCAACGTGCAGCACCGAGAAGTCGTGCGGGATCGCGAGCAGCGACTTCAGGCGCTCCGCGGTGAAGGCGGCATCGACGAAGCCCTCGCCCGCCAGGGCGCCGGCCCCCGCATCGGGCGTCGGGCAGGCGGGGCTCGGTGTCGCGAGCCCCTCGATGGGTCCCCGGACGACGTAGCAGAGCTCCGCGGCGACCGCGGGTAGCGCGGTGAAGCCGCCGATCGCGCGGGTGACGCCGAGGCCGCGCACGCCCGCGTGGCGGGCGGTCGGGATCGGCGCACCGGTCGCCGGCGCGTAGAGCTGGATCGAGTACTTCTCGCCGAGGTAATGGCGGCCGTCGTCGAGCGCGGCGACCGGCACGTAGCGCAGCGCCCCGTCGAGCCAGAGGACGAGGCGGTGCACGTGCTCGCGCGCGGCGAGCGCGTCGACGTCGCGGGCGATCAGTCCGTACAGGCGGCGGAGCTCCGCGGTCACGTCGGCGCGCCTCGCGATGTCGGCGAGCAGGTTGCCGATGTCGCGCTTGAGCGCGCTGCCGTCGACGGGGACCTTGATCTCGCGTGCGCGGCCGTGCGCGGTCACGAGGATCCTGAGGTTCTGGTCGGTCAGCAGGTAGACGGCAAAGGCCGCGTCTGGGCCGAAGCCGCGCGCGATGTCCTCGAGCGCCGGGGCATCGAGGCCGCGCTCGTGCGGCTGCGCGGCCACCCGGGTGCGTTCATCGAGCAGCGCCTCGATGCGCAGCGCCCGGGCCCTGTCGCCCGCGGCGCGGGTCTGGGTGAGGGTCGCGAGGCGCGCGCGCTCGGTCGGGCTGATGCGACCGGCTTCTGCGAGCGCCGCGAGGTGGGCGAGTTCCTCGCCCTGGGCGCGGTCGGCCTCGAGGGTCGCGGCGTAGCGCTCCTTGAGGTGCTGCTCGTCGGGGTTGAGCTCGACGCCGCGCTCGGCGGTGGTGGTCGCGTCGCGGACGCCGAAATCGGAGAGCTCCTCGGACTTCATCAGCCGCAGGATGGCGAGCCCCTCGTCGATCCTCGCCGACGAAGTAGCCGCGCTGGCGCTCGATCTGCGCGATCGACTGCTTGCCGAAGAAGATCGCGAGCGGCGCGTCGTCGCGCGCCCGGATGACGTTCGCCGCCTGGAAGTACGCCTGCCAGAGGGGGTCGGGCGTGCCCGCGCTCTCGGCGGCCGCAAGTCCCTGCACGGCGGCGCCGTGCGCCGCGGCGAGATCGCCGCGTGCGAGCGCGAGGCGGCTCAGGTTCCCGAAGACGGCGGCGCGCAGCATCGGGTCGCTGTCGGCGCTGCGCTCGAGCCGCTCGCCGGCCTCGGCGCAGCGCGGCGCCACGGCGTCGGGGCTCTTGAGCTCGAGCGCGCAGAGCTCGTTCACCGTGCGCAGCACCGCGGGGTGCGAGTCGGGCACGCGGGCGTGCAGGAGGCCCGCCGCCTCGTCGAGTTCGGCGCGCGCCTCGGGACGCCCGAGTCCCGCGGCGAGGCGCGCGTGGTCGAGCAGGAGTCGTGCGCGCACGAGCCCGAGCGTCGCGTCGGCGCCTGCGAGCTCGAGGCCCGAGGCGAGCGTGCGCTCGGCGGCGGCGGGATCGCCGAGCGACATCTCGAGCTGGCCCCGGTCCTCGAAGTAGTCGAGGCGCCACTGGCGCTCAACGTTGGCGGGGTTGGCGGCGACGATCGACTCGATCCGCTCGAACCGGCGCAACGACTCCGGGAGCGCGCCGAGCTTGCGCTCGGCGTTGCCGAGGACCTCGAGGACCGGCACGAGGCGCGGGGCGGTGGGTCCGAGCGTGCTCTCGCCGAGGGAGAGAGCGCGCGCCGCGACGTCGCGGGCCTCCTCTGGACGCCCGCGCTCATCGAGCAGGCCCGCGAGCTGCGAGAGCGCGATGAAGTGATGGCGCTGCAGCGGGCCCTCGGCCCCCTCGGCGAGCGCGAGCGCCTGGCGGACGGCCTTCTCCGCAGCCTCGTACTCATCGAGCCGCTCGAGGATGCGACCGAGGAGCGCATAGCCGGGAACGAGCTGCGCGCGCTGGCCGAGCTGGCCCTCGATGGCGAGGAGCGCCTCGGCGTGCTGCCGCGCGAGCTCGAAGCGCTCCTGCCGGAAGGCGAGGTTGGTGAGGGCGTTCTCGGCGGCGGCGCCGGCTTCGCTCACGGTCTCGTGGTTCTCGACCAGGATCGCCTGGGCGCGGGCGAGGGTCCTCTCGCCGGCGGTGAAGTCGCGCTGCATGATCTCGATCTGGGCGAGGCCCATCAGGATCTTCTGGAGCTCGATCTTCTTCTTGCCGGGGATCCGCTCGCGCACCTTGAGCGCTTCCTGCCACTCGGCGGCCGACTCGGCGAGCTTGCCCTGGCGGAAGTAGATCCAGGCATAGGCGACGTGGATGTCGCCGAGCGGTTCGCCGTACTGGCCGTAGCGGCGCGCGAGGATCGGCCGGGCGTACTCGAGGAGCGGCAGCGCCTCGTCGTACTTGTCCATGTACGCGATCAGCGGTGTCGCGAACGAGGCGACCCACCACGCGGTCTCGGGGGACTCATCGCCGTACTCGCGCGCCGCACGCGGCGTCGTGTTGCAGAGGAGCGCGAAGGCGGCCGGCGGGTCGGTCTCGTTGACGGCCTCGACCTTCCTCTTGAGCGTCGCAACGGGCGTCGCGGTGTCGGCGGGCGTCGTCACCGTGGCGCACGAGGGCGGCAGCGGGACGGCGGCCGTCGCCAGTGCCGGGACCGCGGCGAGGAGTGCGAGGCCGAGGGCCTGGCGGACTCGCGGGAAGGCGCGGCGCATCACGGGTGCGAGGGCTCGCGGATCTCGATGACCAGCACGCCGTCGGCGGGAACCGGGATCCGGTGTCGCTCGAGCACCGCGCGCGCAGCAGCGGTGACCGGCGTCGGCAGGTCCGCATCGAGGCCGGCGGCGCCGAGGCGCTCGTAGGGCGTCGCGCTGACGCCGGCCGCGGTCAGCTCGGAAAGGAGCTCGCGCTGCAGCGCGTGCGCATCGGCCGCCTCAATGTGGACGATGCCGGCAGCGCCGCCGCGCACGGCCTCCTCAGGCTCGCGCCCGTGCCAGGTGAGCGCGAGGCCGAGGCCGAGCACCACGAGCGCGGCCGCCGCGAGCCCGGTGCGTCGCGCGATCAGCGCGCTCTGCGCGGTCACCGGTGGCCGGCGGCGGTCGGGCAGGAGGCCCGCGGCGCGGGCGCGGGCGATGAGCGCGTCCTCGCGCGCGGGGTCGTGCGCGGCGGGAGGTGAGACCGCCTCCGCGGGCTCGGCCAGGATGCGCGCGCGCAGGAGCGCCGCCTCACGGGCGTCGTCCGATGTGCCGGTGCCGCGGCCGGCGAGCGTCTCGATGAAGGAGTCGTCGTTCGGGTCCGGGGTCACGACCGTTCCTTCGCGTCGACCGCGAGCGTGTACCACTCGGCAAGGTGGACGCGCGCCTTCTTGCGGCACTGGGAGATGAACTCGCGGGTGGCGCCCGGCGTGCGGTCGAGGAGACTGGCGATATCCTCGGTCGTGAGGCCGTCGTTGACGACCCAGCCGAGCACGTTCGCGTGCAGGGGATCGGCCTCCTGGAAGCGCCGCCACAGACGGTGGAAGGTCGCGGCGAGCTCGGCCTCATCGACCGCGCGCTCCGGGGTCGCGCCCGCAGCGACGGAGATCTCGGCGACGCGCTGGGTCGCCTCGGCCGTGAGGCCGTCGTCATTCTCGATGGGGACCTCGCGAACGGTCTTTCTCAGTCGTTCCACCGCGCCGTTCCTCAAGATGGCCCGGACCCAGGGCAGGAGCTCGGAGTCGCCGCGAAAGGTCGCGCAGCGGCGCCAGACCTTGATGAACGTCTCCTGCACGAGGTCGCGGGCGGCGTCGGGGTCGCGCAGCGCCAGAACGCCGTCGCGGTAGAGCACGGCGAAGAACGAGCGGTCGAGCTCGCGGAGCGCCGACTCGATCGCGGCGCCGCCCTCGCGGCAGGCGCGCACAAAGGCACTGCGTTCCAACCGTCCCCCGGCGGGCACACGGTGCCCTTGAGATACGTAAGCATAGTGTCAGCCCTTTGCCGACGTTCGCAAGGGAACGGGACATCGCACCCGGGCTAGACGAGGGACGGGGCGGTTCCGTCAGGGCGACACGGGTCCTGACAATTAGACGGCAGCCCCGTCTCTACCCACAAGACGCTCCCCGGCCCGGCCCGGGCGCAGCGCGGGTCTCAACGGGAACCAAAAAAGGGGAAGTTCGATGACGACGAAGCGCGGTCGCGTGCTCAGGGATACGTCGCAGGGCGAGGGACTCGTGTTCGTGGACGGGCTCCAGTACCCGTTCCGCCTCGAGACGCTGTGGAAGTCGGAGTTCGCGCCGAAGGCGAACATGCCGGTCGACGCCGAGTTCGACGAGACGGGGCGGCTCGTCGGCCTGCGCACCGTC
>Ga0335083_10005515_pt1 | contig 15940 bp, 17 predicted proteins | sample Lox_Sample_42_FD_206716 | JGI IMG/M metagenome (GOLD analysis project Ga0335083, IMG submission 206716) | Soil microbial communities from Loxahatchee National Wildlife Refuge, Florida, United States - Lox_Sample_4.2 | ecosystem: Environmental > Terrestrial > Soil > Wetlands | place: USA... | reverse complement strand
CATGCCCAGGCTCAAAACCGACATGCCTTTGAAACTGAACTGTGTGGTGTCCAATGCAAAATGGTGGTGCCCCAATACGATGGCGACGAGCAACAGAATAAAAAAGCAGGAGAACGCCTCCATGCCCAACATCACCAGCGTTGAAATCCGGATATCCTTGTAAGCCATGATAAAACAGGTCGCTAGACAGATGGCAAAGAGAACTACCGGCGGCAGACTGATATGAATGGCGGCCAGCAACTTGCCCGCAAAAATGGTGAAACCGGTCGTCCCGGCCAGACCGATGAACAGATACGCCCACACCAGACACCACCCACAGAGCGCACCGCCCGTAAAACCCAGTCCCGATGAGGCATAGTTATACATCGAACCCGCCATGGTCGTGCGTTTCGCAAACTGGTTAAGGCTGAATGCGACGAACAACAGCATGACTGTGCCCAGCCCATAACCCAGCCAACTCACGTTGCCAATCGTGGCAAACATCAGCGGCACAATCAGCGCCGCCGTCATCGTCGGCGAAATCAGCGCAATATTTTGCGCCAGCAACTCCATGAAGTTTAAACAGTTGGAACGCAGCTTGTTCATAATTCTTCTCCTTGGTTAATGGTTTGATTTTCTCAAATTGACGGACTTTAAATTGTAATCTCCCCGTTTCCCACGGCGGCGGAACGCGGCACCTGGCTCTGGATTTGGCAATGGCAACAGCCTGTCGGCAGGAATGGCCCGGTGTTGACCGGGATAAGGATTTACCGGTGTGCTGGAGACCGGCGACGCCACAACCAAGACCTGCGCCTCTTGCGGTCCCGGTGCGATCAACCGGTGCCGCAGACGCGAGTCGAAATGTGCGGCGTCGCCGGGCGATAATTCGTACGTTTTTCCCGCCAACGACAACTCGAGCTTGCCGGACAAAACGTAAATCCATTCTTCGCCCTCGTGACCATAATGCTCATTGCCCCGCCGGGCCGGCGAAACCCGGATGCGCAATGGCTGCAAGTTAAAAAACCGGCCGGCCTTGGACAGCGGAACGTAATTCAGGCCATTGAGCGTTTTCTCCACGGCATCCACCGCGCGTACAATCACACAAGGCTCGCTAACCGGCGGAGACTCAAACAACGACGCCAGAGAAACGTCAAACACCCGGGAGAGCGTCAGTACCGCCGCGATGGAAGCCTGGCGGTCTCCGGATTCCAGCCGGGACAAAAACGCCTTGGAAAGTCCGCTCCGGCATGCCGATTCCTGTAGCGTCCATCCCCGCCGCAAACGCAGTTCCCGCAATCTGGCGCCGAAGGACGAAAGTTGAGACTGAATAGTACTCTCCTCCTTTTGATGTCTTACAGGTAACATCGTTGCCATACAGGCAACGGCAAAAAGCATTGCTAATGCCAACCATTGCACGCGCGTAAATTCAAGGAAAACTGAAACATGAAGGCGCCGTCCGATAATTCTGCTGTTGCAAATTAGGCAGCGCGCGCAAATAAAAACCGGGACTAGAAAATCAATTTGTCGCCTACGCGCACGGGCTTGCCTGTTTCCGTTGGAGGCAGCGAAGTATTCACCGCAAACCGGTAAAAATGGTTGAAACGTTGAGGATTCGCCCACGCGGGAAGATGTTCGCGGCGCAACTGCATGAATTTCTTCTGAAAATCGGCGACCGCTTGCGCCGTGTCCGGGTCTCGCGTAGGAACGACGCAGCGCTGGCAGGGGTTATGGCCGAAAAATTTAACCACGCCGATCTGGAAGGGCTTAAGTTCATCTGCTGCGCCGTACAGACGGTCTTCGCAAAAGGGTTCGCCCTCCGATAATTCCAAATTGGTGCGAAAACGGCGGCGCACGCTCTCCAGCGTCATCTCCGGAAACCAGCCCTGCACCTGGCGCAAACTCGCTTCGCTCACAATCGTCGGCCCGAAGGCGGTGTGATCGTCCGGGAACCCTTTTTGTGATTCATGTCGTAAACCCACTGGAAAACCGAAGAAATGGCCCAGCCATTCGCCGATGGGCAGGGGATCGTCCAGGGGAAATTGCACCGGTCGTTTGCCGCCATGCCACAGGCGTACTTCGGTGATCTGGGCATTGAACTCGCAACGCAACTCCTGGACCCGCGGCGTGCGCTTGCCGTTCACGACCTTTCCCTCCATATCATAGATCGCGTAAATGCGATCGTTTTCCAGAATGCCGCCACCGGTGATGCGGGCCGTTTCGACAGGAACGCCGTCCAGGGATTTGATGGGAAATATGGTGATTCGGCCGAGTTGCATCTTGCCCAAAAAATCAATACTGGAATCATTCCCCGCGCGGCAAACACTTTTTGATAAATCTTCGTCCGTCGCATACGGTCAGGCGCGGATACCGTGGTCTTCCGTTCCTCGATGTTTTCAGCGGGTGACAGAGAATGAAATCCGTCTGTTCCAGTGCAACCCGTGTCCTTGCCCGTGCCGTGAGGGTGACAGTGAATTCTAACGGCACTGAAGGCGTCGAGGAACCCGGTTTCTTTTTTGCATATTTGAATTTACCCGAATACGCTGATGCCTCTGATGAGCATGAAAAAGGTTCCGGCGGTCCGGCCCGTTCTGCGCCCGCGTTTCCGCATCACGCGCGGAAAAGCAATCGCCTTTGGTCCCGGCAAGGCGGAATTGCTGGCCCGGGTGGCGGAAAACGGTTCGATTGGCAAGGCCGCCAAACGCATGGGTATGTCCTATATGCGCGCCTGGTCGCTCATCCAGACCATGAACGTCTCCTTCAAACAGCCGGTCATCCACACGGTGCGCGGTGGTCGGGAGCGGGGCGGCGCGGAGTTGACGAAAACGGGGCGGCGCGTGCTGGCCCTGTATCAGGAAATGGAAATGGTGGCGCTTGAGGCCGCCCGGGCCGACTGGCGCGCGCTGCAAAGGCTCTTGCGCGTGGAATGATGGCCGGAACGAAGCGGGAATTCGTTCTTTGCCGTCAATCCGATATACTTGACTAAATATAACGGTTCTGATGGAATCGGGCAGGATGCGAAACGGGGAGTTTCCCAACCGGCCAAACCGTGCGTTCACGCTGATTGAATTGCTTCTGGTCATGGCCGTTACCGGTGTTCTGGCGGCGATGCTTCTGCCGGCACTGGCGCGGGCCAAAGAGAAGTCGCGTGCCACCCAGTGCCTAGCCAATTTGCGCCAGTGGGGGCTGGCCTACCGGTTGTATGCCGACGACCATGACGATTTCCTGCCGCGTCGCGGCCAGGGGGTGCAAGTGCTGACACAGATTGGCCGGCCGGAGGACTGGTTCAACGCCCTGCCGGTTTATTTCGGGCTGACTTCATTCCAGTTGATGGTGGCGAACCGCGCCACGCCCTCTGCTCACAGCCAGTCGGTGTTCATTTGTCCGGCGGCAAAAACCCCCGGCGGTACTTACTTTTTACCCTACGGGATGAACATGAATCTTTCACCCTGGAATCTGCCGCTGGCGACCCGGTTCGGCAGCGTGGTTCAGCCGGTATGTGTCGTGGAGATGGCAGACGCGCCCGGACCTTATGCCTCAACCTACCCATCCACCCGGCCTTACAGCATCGTCGCGCGTCATGCCGGAAGGATCAATCTATTGTTTCTCGCCGGCGAGGTGCAATCCTTCGCCGGTTCCCTTGTGGGTTGCGGTGTGGGGGATCCCGGACTGGCCCAAGTGCGCTGGCTGACTTGCACGGCGAGCGATGCCAGCGCTCACAACTATTGAGGAAGACCAGCTGTGAATAGAAGGAACCAGACCTGTTTCATCTTGTTGTCAATGCTGCTCGCCACGTCTTGCAGCCGCAGGATGGAAGCCCCGGCGGACAGCCACCTGGTCCGTTGCGCCGTTATCGGCGGCATGACGATGACGGGTTTGTGGCCGGAGATTGCCAAAATGTTTGAAGCGCAGAGCGGCTATCGGGTGGAGGTGGTGGCCACCGGTCCGCGTCCGATTCTCGATGCGGCCATGCGCGCGGGCAAAATCGATTTGCTCACCATGCACTCCGGCGACATCACCACCGACCTCGTGGCCGACGGTTACGGCGTTAACATGCGGCCGTGGACGCGCAACGAATTGTGCATTGTCGGTCCGCCGGATGATCCGGCTCACCTTCGCGGCATGACCAACGGCGCTGCCGCCTTGCGAAAAATCGCGGAGACGAAATCGCGCTTCGTTGATTTCGAGGGCATCGGCAGCCGCGAACTCGTCCACACTTTATGGCGACTGGCGGGGGTTGAACCCAGAGGCGATTGGCTGATCAAGGACGAAACGGTGTCGCGTTGGAACATCTTGCAGTTCGCCCGCACCAACCATGCTTACGTCGTGGTTGGTTATATCCCGGCGCAAATGGGTAAAATGCCCGCGGAAGGAATGGAGGTTTTAGTCAGAGGCGATCCCGTTATGCGGCGCCCGTTTATCGTCATGGAAGCGAATCCCCAAAAAGTTCCCCATGTCAATTATACCGGCGCCCGCGCATTGTCCGATTTTTTGTTGTCCTCAAAGGTGCAGGAATTTCTGCTCGAATTCGGACGCCAAACCAATGGTCCCGGTCCGCTCTTTTTTCCGATACCTGCCGCACAATCCTGACTCAGCCGAATCCTACAACTTATTATGAAATACATACTTAAACCCGCTGCTGCCGGCGTGATGCTCGTCCTGCCGTTCGCGGCTTTGGCTCAAACCTCCTTGACCACCGACAGCACGGGCGATTCCTTTCTGGACGCCAGCAAACCCACCGCTAATTTTGGCAAGGCCGGCACACTGGCCATCGCGGCGGCCACTTCGCCGGTGGGCGCCATTGATACGGTGATGCAATTCAACCTGGGTTCCGTGGACAGCCAGTTCAATACGACTTATGGCGCCGGCAACTGGACCGTTACCGGCATCTCCTTGTCACTCGCCAGCAACTTCGGCACGGCCAATGCCAACCCGGGCAATGCTCTGCTCCCCGTGGTCAGCGGAGGAAATTTTGGCATTGATTGGATTTCGTATGACGGTTGGCTGGAGGGTACCGGCAACGGCATGGGCTCGGGCAATACCGTCAGCGGCGCCGTAACCTATAATTCCGTCCCCACGCTGTTGGGTTCGACCGTTGATTCCCTGGGAACGTTTGCCTATGCGCCGCCGGGAAACAACGTTTACGTCAACTACGCCCTGCCGCTGGATTCGGGTCTGGTGACCGCCATCAAAAATGCCGGAGACGTCTCGTTCTATTTCTACGCGGCGGACAACAGCATCGGTTATCTTTTTAACTCCAAAGATTTCGGCGGAAATGCCAATATTCCCGAACTGACCCTCACCGTCAATCCGGTTCCCGAACCGGCCACGCTATCGTTGGTGGCTTTGTCATTCGCTGCCCTTCTGCAACCGCGGTGGTGGAAACGAAAAAAATGAGGCCGTACGGAACATTTATTCTAGCCGGCGCTTGTTTGTGTTGCAGTTTCATCGGCAGGGCACAGGTAACATATACCAACACAACTTCGGATGATGCCTTTTTGGCCACCGGTTCGCCAACCAATCCCACGGGACCAGATTTGACGGCGGAAAATTTCGGTGCGGCGGGGGTGCTTTACATTGCACCGGCCTCGTCACCCAATGGTGAATATCAGAGCGCCTTGAAATTCGACCTCTCCGGCGCGACAAATTTGTTCGATGCGACTTATGGGGCCCATTGGACCATCAGCGCGATTTCCCTGGTGTTCACCGCCAACTTCGGCACGGCCGGCAGCCAGCCGGACAACTTGATGTTCAATCCCATCACGGGAGGCAATTTCGTCATCGAATGGATCGGCAATGACGATTGGGTCGAAGGAACCGGAAAGCCCAGGGCTCCGACTATGGACGGTGTCACTTATAGCTCGATTCCGGCGTTGCTGACGAACGGGGTGGCCATTCTTTGCACCAACACCTATTCCCCGCCCGGCGATAATTTTCCGGTGACGTGGCCGTTGCCGCTCAATTCAAATACGGTCAACGACATTATGCGGGGCGGCCCGGTTTCCTTCCGGCTCTTGGCTGCAGACAATCAGGTCAGCTACCTTTTCAATTCGCATAATTATGGAAATGGAAATCAGCCATTGATTCTCGTCACCGCAGTTCCATTATTAAATATTCTCTCCGGTTATTTTGCGAATGGGCTTTTCCACCTCGCGGGCATCGGCGGTGCAAACCTGCAATATCAGGTGCAGGCCAATTCTGATTTGACGACCACGAACTGGCAGACGCTGGGAACCGCCACCGCCGACGGCGCGGGCGCAATTCAATTCGACGACATGGCCGCGACCAACTTCAATCAAAAATTTTATCGGCTTTCCCGCTGAATTCCACCCTATCTGCCGGAACATGAAAAAACCCATACTGTTCACCGTCTGGCTTGTGCTGTCGGCGGTTGCATTGCCGCTGCGCGCAACCGAAGTCACCGTATTCGCCGCCGCGAGCCTGACCGATTCGCTCAAGGAAATTGCCGCCAATTACGAGAAGCAATCCGGCGACAAAATCATTTTCAACTTCGGCGCTTCCAGCACGCTGGCACGGCAAATCGAGGCCGGCGCGCCCGCCGACCTTTTCTTTTCGGCCGACGAAGCGCAAATGGACAGGCTGGCCAAGCGCGATCTGATTGATACTGCCACGCGCCAGGACCGCCTTGGCAACTCGCTGGTCGTCGTCGTCCCGAACGACAGCCCCTTGGTGATCAACTCCGCGAGCGACCTGGCCAATGCCAACGTGAGACAAATCGCCCTCGCCGATCCCCGCGCCGTGCCGGCGGGCGTTTATGCCAAAGCCTGGCTGGAAAAATTGCGATTATGGCCGGCCATTGAGCCGAAAGTTATTCCGACGGAAAATGTCCGCGCCGCCCTCGCCGCTGTTGCTTCCGGCAATGTGGACGCAGGTGTCGTCTATAAAACCGACGCCGCCATTTCCAAACGGGTCAAAATCGCCTGCGAAGTCCCGCGTGCCGACGGCCCGGACATCCGTTACCCGATGGCGCGGGTGAAAGGGTCGCCACAACCCGAAGCCGCGAAAAAATTCCTGGACTGCCTTGCTTCCAAAGAAGCTGGACAGATCTTCATGCGGTATGGCTTCCTCTTGCGCCAATGACCGCCGTCGAATGGCAGATAGTCGGATTCACCGTGTGGGTGGCCGCGCTGAGCACGGTGATGATTCTGCCGTTTGGCCTGGCGCTGGCGTGGGCGCTGGCGCGGGCCAATTGGCCCGGCAAATCGCTGGTGGAAACCCTCATCACACTTCCGCTCGTCATGCCGCCGGTGGCAGTGGGATTGATCCTGCTGGAAGTCTTCGGACGGCGTGGCGCCCTCGGCGGCCTTCTGCACGACCGCCTCAACCTCGACGTCATTTTCACCTGGCGTGCGGTGTTGCTGGCGTTGAGCGTGATGTCCGCGCCGCTGCTGATCCGTTCCGCGCGCGTGGCGTTTGAAGAGGTCAATCCGCGCCTGGAACAAATCGCTCGTACGCTCGGCGCGGGCGGGTGGCGTGTGTTTTTCACCATTACCGTCCCGTTGGCGGCGCGCGGGATAGTCGGTGGAATGTTGCTCGCGTTTGCCCGCGCGCTGGGCGAATTCGGCGCGACCATCATGGTCGTCGGCTATATGCCGGGCAAAACCGCGACCATCTCGCTCGCCATTTACGAAAATGTACAGATTGGCGAGGATGCCCGCGCTTACCGTTTGCTGGCCGTGTCGGTTGTGCTTGCCTTTATCGCGGTGTGGGGCAGTGAATTTTTCCTGAGGCGCAAAAAAACAGCATGAGCCTGCGGCTGAAAAACATTTCGTTGCCGCTTGCCGATTTCGTACTCGAAGTGGATGTCGAAATGCACGGCCGTGTCACCGCCGTCTTTGGTCCGTCCGGCGCTGGCAAAACATCGTTACTTGACCTCATCGCCGGCTTGCGGGTGGCGCGTTCGGCCTTCATTCAACTGGATGGCAGCGTCTTGACCGACACGGCGAAAAAGTTTTCCAGGGCGACGCACCGGCGTGGCATCGGTTACGTGCCGCAGGACCTTGCCTTGTTTCCGCATCTTTCCGTGCGTCAAAACCTGTTTTACGGTCGCAAAGCCCGTGAGGCCGACGGCCCGTCGGTCAGCTTCGAGCATGTGCTGAAAGTGCTGGAAATCGAGCCGTTGATTTCGCGCGGGGTGACCGAACTTTCCGGCGGCGAAAAACAGCGCGTCGCCCTGGCCCGTGCGCTGCTGGCGTCGCCGCGCCTGTTGCTGCTGGATGAGCCCCTTGCCAGTCTCGACGTGCCGTTGAGGGAAAAAATCATTCCTTACCTCGGCCGGGTCCGCGACGAATTTCAAATTCCCATGTTGTGCGTTACGCACGACCGTTTTGTGGCCCTCACGCTGGCAGATGAGATTGTGGTCTTGATGGGTGGAAAAATCATGCAGACCGGACCCGTGTCTGACGTGTTCAACTTTCCGGCCAACGCCGAGGTGGCCAGATTTGTTGGTGTCGAAACTCTGCAACCCGGCCGGATCACGGGTGTGAACGAGGGTCTCGCCACCGTAACCATCAATCGCGTTACGCTCACCGCGCTGGCGCCCGCGACGCCTGCCGACGCCGTTTTCATCTGCATTCGGGGTGAGGACGTGGTGCTCCAGCGGGACGTTGCCGTCAGCAGCGTGCGGAATCGTCTGCCGGCCCGCATCATTGCCATCCGCCCGGAAGGTGCGCTTTTTCGCGTGGAATTGGATGCCGGTTTCACCCTGTTCGCACTGGTGACCCGTCCCGCCTGTGACGAACTTGGATTGCGCGAGGGCGACAGCATCACCGCGCTCATCAAAACGCCTGCCATCCATCTTGTGCCGCGCTGAAACTGCTGTTAAATAATTTCAATGCGCGTGCTGTTTTTTGCCCAACTCAAGGATGCCACCGGCTGCGATTCGATCGAACTCGCGCCGCCAGTCTCATGGAACACGCAGCAACTCTGGGCCGAATTGCTGCAGAAATTTCCCGGGCTCGCCGCCCATCGCGCCAACGTGCGCCTTTCCCGGAACTGGGAATATGCGGCCGCGGACGCGCAGTTCTCCAAAGAGGATGAGGTCGCCTTGATACCACCGGTGTCGGGTGGCTGAAACATTGCCATGGAAATCGAATTCCAACTCGTCCACGAGGCGATTGCGGAGAGGGTGTCGCCGCCGCCACCAGGTGCCCACGGCGCCTGGCTGGAATTTCGCGGCATAGTGCGCAGCGAGGAGGCAGGGCAAAAAATTTCAGCGCTCGAATATGAGGCTTATCCCGAGATGGCCAAACGGGAAATCCGTCGGTTGCTGGAAGAAATTTCGTCACGGCATCCGTGCCTTGCGGCAAAAGTCATTCATCGCGTTGGGATCATTCCGGTGGGTGAAACGGCCATTTACGTCGGCCTCGCCGCAAGTCACCGTACCGAGGCCATTGCCTTGCTTGCCGACTTTATGGACCGGCTGAAACTGGACGTGCCGATTTGGAAGCGGCGGGCATTGCCGGTCGAGGATAAATCAAGAAAGAATCACGTACCCCTCGCCCCATCCGTCTCCCCGCCCGGCGGGGAGAGGGTGGCCGCAAGGTCGGGTGAGGGGAAATTCCCGGCGAAAACCTCGATGGTCTCGCTGGATGAAGCACTGGCGGGAATTCAGTCACACTGCCGGCTATTGCCCGCCGTGCGCGCGGTGTTTGAAGAATGTCCTGGCCGTGTGCTGCGCGAAACCATTTGTGCCTCTGAAGATTTTCCCGATGGCGACCGCTCGACCCGTGACGGTTATGCGATGTTGCAACGCGACGAATCGGAAACTTTCCAGGTCGTGGACACGCTGCATGCCGCCGATTGGAAGCCGCGGGAATTGAAAACCGGCGAAACCGTCCGCGTTGCCACCGGCGCGTCTTTGCCGTGCGATAATTTACAGGTCGTCATGCAAGAACACATCGAACGTACCGGCGACCAAATAAAAATTCTCCGGCGGGAGTCTGCCACGAATGTTCGCCGGCGCGGGGAAGAAATGCGCGCGGGCGAAGCCGTTTTGCAGCCAGGCGTGCGGCTCGGCGCGGGCGCTTTGGCATTGCTGGCCAGTGTCGGCTGTACCCGGCCGCTCGTTGGCCCGCGACTGCACGTCTGCCATTTTACAACCGGCGATGAAATTGTTTCACCCGACCGGAAGCCGCGGCGGGGACAGATTCGCGACAGCAATTCGATCCTGATTCGCATTCTGCTTCAAAAATTCTCCTGCGATGTGGAACAAGCCCGTTTGCCGGAGGATTTCGAGCTGGCAAAATCAGCAATCCGCAATCGGCAATCGGCAATCGACAATGCGGACGTACTTCTGGTTTCCGGCGGTGCAAGTGTGGGCGATAAGGATTTCACCCGGCCATTGCTCGAATGGCTGGGATTTGAAATTGTATTCAGCCGGGTGAACCTCCGCCCCGGTGCGCCGCTGATTTTCGGCATCCATGGCAAATCGAGTGTCCCCGCGAACCAGCCCGTCGGCAGCCTCACTCCCGCGGGTAGAATTCGTGTCGCCTTCGGCCTGCCGGGCAATCCGCTGTCGCACTTCGTCTGTTTTCATCTCTTCGTCGCCGCGGCTCTGGTACGACTCACCGGCGGCGAGCTGCCAACCTTCCGGCGCGGAACGCTGGTGGCGAAGCTTGAAGACGGGCCGAATTCGCGCGCGACCCTCTGGCCGGCACGACTGCAGGCGGCGGGATTGCAGCCGCTGGCGTGGGCCAGTTCGGGTGACGTGACTTGTTTGGCGGAGACGAACGCTTTGATTCACGTGCCGGCGAATAGTGGTCCGCTTGCCCCGGGCGCGGAAGTTGATTTTTTGCCTATAACAATCGAATAATTGTGGCAATGGACGTGAGTCCGCTCTAACTTTTTGGCGAAGCTTGGATGAAATGAGCCGACTCACGTGGGCTACTAAGAAGTGAAAACAGAAAAATTTTCGCATCTCGACGCTGCTGGTGGTGCGCGCATGGTCAACGTCGGCTACAAACCGGTGCAACGCCGGCGAGCGGTGGCGGAAGGCAGATTGATATGCCAGCCCGCGACCATTCGCGCGCTCAAACGCCACGCACTGCCCAAAGGCGATGTGCTGACCGTGGCGCAGATCGCCGGGATCCAGGGAGCCAAACGGACGGCGCAGCTGATCCCGCTCTGCCATCCCCTCGCTCTTAATCATGTGGAAATAACGTTTCGGGTCCGGGCGGCGGCCATCGAAATTGTTTGCACGACGGAAACGCACTCACAGACGGGTGTGGAATTGGAAGCGCTGACAGGCGTCAGCATCGCGGCACTGGCGCTTTACGACATGTGCAAGGCGGTGGACAAAACAATGCGGATTGGAGAGATTCGTGTCGTGAAGAAAATCAAGGAATGAAAATCGGGCGCATTACCGTCAGCGACCGCGCGTCGGCGGGGGTTTACGAGGACCGCAGCGGGCCGGAAATCGAAATAGTATTGAAGGAATTCTTTGGCAGCAAGGTGGAATTTGAACCGGCGATGGTGCCGGATGAGGTGGAAAAAATCTCCGCAACGTTGAAAAAATTCGCGGATGAGTTAGGGTGTGACCTGGTGGTGACGACGGGAGGTACCGGGATTGCCATTCGCGACGTGACCCCGGAGGCAACCCGACCGGTACTGGAAAAGGAATTGCCGGGATTCAGCGAAGCGATGCGGATGCAATCGCTGGTAAAAGTGAAGACGGCGATTTTATCGCGCGCGTTGGCCGGGACGCGCGGGAAAACGCTGATTGTGAATCTGCCGGGCAAGCCTTCGGCGGTGCGCGAGTGTCTGGAGATTCTTGCGCCGGCCATGCTGGAGGGTATGGCCCATTTGCGGGGAGAAGACCCGCACAAGGTATGAGAGCATGAACGATACGTTTGGCCGCACGGTTGATTATTTGCGCATCTCGATCACCGATCGATGCAACGAGCGGTGTCTCTACTGCATGCCGGAAGGCTACAAGGGCTGGGAACGCACCCGGGACCACCTGACCGCGGACGAAATCATTCGGGCCGTGCGCGTGGCGGCGGAACTGGGCTTCCGAAAATTCCGGCTGACGGGCGGTGAACCGCTCGTGCGCCACGATATTTTGGAAATCATCCAGGGCATGAGAAGAATTCCCGATGTGGAAGTCATTGGCCTTTCGACGAACGGAATCAGGCTCGCCGGGCTGGCACAGCCGTTGCGTGACACCGGAGCCAGCACGGTCAACATCAGCCTGGACGCTCTGGATCCAGCCGTTTACCGACAGGTGACAGGCGGTGACGTAAACGCGGTCATCGCCGGAATCCGCGCCGCGGTCGCCGCCGGATTCGACCGCGTGAAATTGAACTGCGTTCTCATGCGCGGCGTGAACGAGCAGGAACTCTGGCCGCTCGTCCTGTTTGCCGCCGAGCACCGGCTCCCGCTGCGGTTGATCGAGTTGATGCCTTTGACGCGAACGGATGTCTTGACGGAGAAAAATTTTCTCCCCGCCGGCGAAGCGATGCAATTGCTCGGCCGGCGTGACGAATTGATTCCGCAACCGGCGGTGAAGATAGGCCATGGGCCGGCGAAGTATTTTTTGCTCAAACAGACCGGCGCGCTGGTGGGCTTCGTCGGGGCCCTGACGAATCTGCAATTTTGCGAGAGCTGCAACAAGATGCGGCTCACGGCGGATGGGAAAATCCGCCCTTGCCTGGGCGACCATGGCGAAATTGATTTACGCGCAGCACTGCGTAACCACAGCGACGACGCGGTGTTGCGCCAACTGTTTTTGGAAGCTTTGCGTTTGAAACCACAGGAACACCATTTTCGCGACCTCTATCAGCCGCTGCGTCCGATGACGGCGATTGGTGGGTGATTTACCCCGCTCTAGCGGCGCCGGGGTTGCCACCTACGGTGCATGACTGACCACAACGCGGTAAAAGCCCTGCGGATCCGACCCCAGATTCACGGTGAAGGGCGCGTTGGTACTTGGACCCAAGGGACCCGGCGGTTGCACATTGGTGATGGCCGGACCCAGGTTCACCCAATTGGCAGTGGAAGTCAGGTCGGTGGAATACTGAACCTGATAAACGAAGCCCTGTGGCGCAGAGTATTGGAACTGGGTGTTGTTGTTCACGATTTGCAGCGTCGGTACCGGGAGGGGCGTGAATTCCTTGATGATGCGCATCGTCGGCTGATCAGTCGGGTTACCGGGATTGGCCGGTTCGATCGGGAAAGTGGGACTGCTGCCCCACCAGGGGCCGCCACCCCAATAGCTCCAGCCCAGCCATACGTCCGAATTGGTAGTGATATAGGAGAGCATGTTGGTCAGCGCCGTACCACCGTTCGTCACCGAGCCGATCGTATTTCCGGGAACTCCGTATTCGCCGAGAAAGGCCTTAAAATTGTTCGCCCTCGCCCAGGCCGTGAAATTGGCGAGCCGCTGCCAGCCAATGTCCGTGCTGACAATCCCGTCATTGCTGCCCGACCCATCGGCGTCCAGGTATTGGTGCACCTCAAAAACGTAATTGCTGCCGGGATCTACGATGCCCAGCATGGCGACTGAGTTCGCTGCGCCGTTGGCATCGGACTGGGACCAGGTCCACGCGCCGGTCCATCGGTTGCCGGGCACGAAGATCATGTTGGTGGCTCCCGTCGCGCGGATGGAAGCGATGGCGGCATTCTCGGAGGCGACCATCTGGGTTTCCGGCACCGCGTTTGGCTCGTTCATCAGGCCGAAGATGACATCAGGATTGTTCTTATAAATATTGGCGATCCGATACCAGAAATTGGAAAATGCGGAATTGGGGACGACCGTGCCGCCCACGATGCCGTTGCTGCCGCTCTGCATGTCATTGAAATTATCAATCAAGGGCCAGTAGCGCTGGAAATTGTGCGGGTCAAGAATAACGTGCATACCGTGAGCGGTGGCATAGGAAACGAAACTGTACATCCGGTTGGACTCAGCGGAGTTGAACGCGGCATTGTTGGTAAGCTGTAATCGTTCCCAACGAAAAGGGAGTCGGATGATGTTCATGCCCCGGCTCTGGTAGTAGGCGGTTTCACCATTCGTCGGCCACGTGTAAGTGCTGCCGAAATTGCCAGGCAAAGCTGCGCCTGTTCCGGCTGATCCAAATTCCGCCCCGGAAAGATTAACACCCGCGTATTGAATGTCGGCCGAACTGGAGAAAACGAAGGCAAAGCCGAAAAGAAGTATAGCGGAAAGCGTCCCCTTGATCATAGATAAAACGTCTAGTGAATAACCCGAAGGTAACGGGTTCGGCCGCAGGCTTCAACCGAAAATGTGCTGAAATACAAAATTTTCAGCCAGAATTTCGCTGAAATGAGTTTGACTCCGTTGACTTTTATGTATGGAACCGATGGAGTTTTCGCTGATACCGCTTAATGCTTCAGTTTTCTTTCCAGAATTTCACCGACCAGCGTCGGATTCGCCTTGCCCTTGCTCAGTTTCATGACCTGCCCTTTGAGAAAATTCAAGGCGGCTGCTTTTCCAGCCCTGAAGTCGGTCGCGGGTCCGGGATTCGCCGCGATCGCTTCATCGCAGAATTTTTCAATCGCAACGGTGTCGCTGACCTGCGCCAGGCCCTTTTCCTGGACGATGGCCGCCGGTGATTTGCCGGTGTCGAACATTTCGGCGAACACCTGTTGTGCTGCCGAACTGCTGATGGTTTTTGAATCCACCAGATTGACCAGTTCAAGAATGGCTTCAGGCTTAAATTTCATGTCACCCGTTCCAAAAATCCCTTCTCTGGTTTTAGGATTTTGGGGAACACCTGGCATGAGACTGTCTTTGGCCATCAGAGCTCTTAGATTGTTAATGACCCAATTAGCTGCTGATTTGCCGAACTTTTTCTTTTCTTTTTCCGGACTCAAGACCTTTTCAAAATAGTTTCCTAACGGCACGTCGTTTTTAAAGGTCTCGGCGTCACTGACAGGTAATGCATAATCCTTCATGAACCGCTGTTTGCGCGCCAATGGCAATTCGACTGCGCGCGATTTTACTTCGGCCAGCCACTGTTCTGTTGGTTCAAACGGCATCAGGTCCGGGTCGGGAAAATACCGGTAATCATGCGCGTGTTCCTTGGTGCGCATTTCTTCGGTCACAGCCGCCACGTCGTCCCAACGGCGCGTGGATTGAATCAGCTGGCCGCCTTTCTTCAGCACTTCAATCTGGCGCGGAATTTCGTATTCCAGGGCCCGGCGCACGCCGGAAAAGCTGTTCATGTTCTTGATTTCGATCTTCGCGCCCAGTTCCTTCGTGCCTTTGGGCCGGACGCTCACGTTCACGTCGCAGCGCACCATGCCCTTTTCCATGTCGGCATCGCTCACGCCGCCGTAAACCAGGATGTCCTTGAGGGCATTGAGATATTCATAAGCCATGTCGGCGCCGGTGAGGTCCGGTTCGGAAACAATTTCCATGAGCGGCACGCCGGCGCGGTTGAAATCCACGCCGCTGTTGCGCTCGAAATGGAAGCTTTTGCCGACGTCTTCCTCCAGATGCGCGCGGGTGATGCGCACGCGCGCGATACCGCCATTGAACTCGAAGTCCACATAACCGTTTAATGTGGAAGGCTGGTCGTATTGCGTGATTTGGTAATTCTTTGGCATGTCCGGGTAGAAGTAATTCTTCCGGTCGAATTTCGCGCGCTGGGGAATCTGACAATTCAGCAACAAGCCGGTGAGCACCGTGAGTCGCAGCGCCTCCTCGTTGGCGACGGGCAGCACCCCGGGCAGGCCGAGGCAAACGGGGCAGACATTTGTGTTCGGCGGTGAGCCGAAGACATTGGCGCAGCCGCACCACATCTTCGATTTCGTCTTGAGCTGGACGTGGGTTTCCAGGCCGATGACCGCTTCGTAGTCCATAATGCGAGTCAATTTTTAACACGAACCTGCGCGGCTCGCCATGAGGAAGTGAACCAAGGCCGACGCGAATCCATCATTGGGATAGGTACGGAGCCATCCTGTTAATTATCGCGGTGCGGAA
>Ga0335083_10005514_pt1 | contig 15944 bp, 14 predicted proteins | sample Lox_Sample_42_FD_206716 | JGI IMG/M metagenome (GOLD analysis project Ga0335083, IMG submission 206716) | Soil microbial communities from Loxahatchee National Wildlife Refuge, Florida, United States - Lox_Sample_4.2 | ecosystem: Environmental > Terrestrial > Soil > Wetlands | place: USA... | reverse complement strand
ACCCCCACTTTTAGGGGGGTAAATCAACACGATAAGTCGATCATGGACTTCCGGACCGTGAGCATGGTGCGGGCGGGAGTGGCGGGTCGGCCGAGTTCTTTGAGGTACGGCCGACGCCCGGCCTGACGCGCGGGATTGCGGCCTCCGGGGGGACCGCGCAGCGCCATGGCTAGAAACGCGCCGGCCCGAAGAGAGAAACCTTGACGGCTACGACAGAACCAGGTCGAATAGGTACCAGAATCTGTTTCTAGGATTGGCTACGGGACACGACAGAGGGGCCGGCATGACCGAACGCAAGAGCCCGACCGCGGTACTCCGGGAAGGCCCCCGCGCTCTCAGCGACGAACAGGTCCGCGAGATCGAGGACTCCGAACTCCAGGCCGTGCTGAACGTCGACATCGACGACGTCATCGAGTACGTGCACAAGGACCTGCGGTCGCTGCCGGACTTCACCACGCTGTACCGCAAGTACCTCAAGCAGCGCTGGGACGTCTACGACCTCGACTTCACCCAGGACAAGATCGACTGGGAAGAGAAGATGACCGAGGAGGAACGGCAGTCGTTCATCGCCGTCGCGTCCGGCTTCCACCACGGGGAGCGGCAGGTCGAGATCGAGCTGCCGGTGTTCATGATCGGCGCCAGCGAGGAGGAGAAGCTCCACATCGCCGCGCAGATCGAGGACGAGGCCAGGCACACCGTCTTCTTCGACCGGTTCTACCGCGAGGTGGTCGGCCTCAAGGGCGAGTCCATCATGGACATCCTCGACGCGTCGTTCCCGTGGGTGTCCGAGACGTTCGTCGCGCCGTTCGGGCTGCTCGCCTACCAGGCCGAAGAGCTGCGGATGAATCCGTACGACGAGCGGGCCCGGGTCCGCTACGGGACGAACTACTTCCTGTGGATCGAGGGCGTGCTCGCGCTTTCCGTCATGAAGGTGACGCTGTCCTACGCCCGCTGGCGCGGGTTCCTGCCCGCGTACTACACCGGCTTCACCGCCACCTGCCGGGACGAGTCCCGGCACGTCCAGGGCGGCATGCGCTACCTCCAGGACGCGGTGCGCAAGGACCCCACGATGATCAACGAGATCCACGACACGCTGCGGACCATCCTGTCGGTCTCCGGGGTGGTCAGCCGGCGGATCTACTACGAGCCGCTGGGCTGGACCGACGACGAGGTCCGGGCGCTGTTCTTCCTCCAGTTGCGGCGCAAGCTGAACGACGTCGGTATCGGGCTCTCGCCCGACCTCGAGGACCTGCTCGAGAAGGTCCAGCCGGTACTGGCGGGCGGGTGAACCATGACCTCCGCACCTGAATTCTTCAGCAAGGAGTGGGCGGACACCGTTCGGGACGCGCTGACCGCGGGTCCCGACGAGCGCCTGCGGGCGGGCAAGCTCCAGGAGTACTGGGACTTCTTCGACCTGATCAAGAGCATGTACCCGGCCTCCTGGGCCCTGGGCTGCCGCGATCTGCCCGGCTCAAACGGCGGAGCGTACCTGTTCATCCAGTGGAGCGGCGGCGAGGCGACGGACTGCCGCCTCATCGGCCCGGACGAACCCCCACCCACCTCCATGGCAACCTACGTGCTCGGCATGGACTACCAGGACTGGAAGGCGCTGCACGACGGCTACGACGCGCAGCGCACGGTGATGTACCGCAAGATGCTCCTCGGGGAAGGCGACCTCCTCGAGTTCTTCAAGGGCATCTACTTCTTCGTCGAGTCCCTGGCCGTCATCGGCGCGATCCCGGCCCGCTACCCCTAGGGGGCCTAGCGGCCGACGATCGGGCCGAAGGAGCGCTCTACCTGCTCGGCCAGGGCGTCGGCGTCCCAGGGGCCGGTGCCGATCAGGCGGCTGACGGGCTCGGGGTTGCTGTACAGGGAGACCTCGTAGCCAGAGGAGTGAATGATCCGGCCGGTGATCCAGCCGGAGCGCTCCGAGGCCAGGTAGGCCACGATCGGGGCCACGTTGTCCGGGGACCACTCGTTTTCGTCCGGCCGGGCCCGGCGGCGGCGTTCGGTCGGGACCGACGCGGTCATCCGGGTCATCGCGCCCGGCGAGATCGCGTTGACCGTGACCCCGTACTTGCCCAGGGCGTTGGCCGAGGACCAGGTCAGGCCCACGATGCCCATCTTGGCGGCGGCGTAGTTGGGCTGGCCGGGGGCGCCGTGCAGGCCGGAGACCGAGGTGAAGTTGATGATGCGGTTCTGCGCCGACTCCTCGCGCAGCGACCGCCAGTGCGCGGACGCGAACTTAGTGGTGTTGAACGTGCCCTTCAGGTGCACCCGGATGACGTCGTCCCACTCCTGCTCGGTCATGTTGAAGACCATCCGGTCGCGCAGGATCCCGGCCACGTTGACCAGCACGTCCAGCCGACCGAACTGCTCGATGGCCGACTCCACCAGCTGCTCGGCCGCGACATGGTCGGAGATGTCCGCGCCGTTCGCGACGGCCTTGCCGCCGGCCTCGGCGATCTCGGCCACCACGTCGTGCGCGGGTCCGGTGTTCGCCCCCGAGCCGTCGACGTCCCCGCCGAGGTCGTTGACCACCACGGAGGCGCCCTCGCTGGCCAGCAGCCTGGCCACCGACCTGCCGATGCCCCGGCCGGCGCCGGTGACGATCGCGACCCGCCCGTCGAGACGTGCCATGCCAGCTCTCCTCTCCGGCCGCGGCCGGGTTGCATTTACTGGAATCATCTTCTGGAATTAGACTCAAGGAGGGGCCCGGCCCATGTCAAGGCGGCACTGCCAAGGCGGCACTGCCAAGGCGGCCCCGTCAGGCAAGGGTGGATCGTTGGCGGAACAAGGTGCACGGCAGCCCCGTGGCCGGGGCTCGGCGGGCTCCTGGCAGTGGGCCCGGACCGCGGAGACCCAGCGGGCCCTGCTCGACGCGGCCCGCGCCGTGTTCACCGAGCAGGGCTTCGCCGACGCCAGCATCGCCGACGTGGTGGAGCGCGCCGGGTCCAGCGTGGGCAGCCTGTACCACCACTTCGGCGGCAAGAGCGAGCTGTTCATCGCGCTCTGGCAGGACTACCAGCGGGCCCAGGAGGCGGCCGCCAGCGAGGCCGTCGCGCGGGCCAAGAAGGGCGGCGTGACCGACCTGTTCGAGCTGTTCTCCGCGGGCGCCCGGGCCTACCTGGACACCTGCTGGCAGGACCGGGACCTAGCCACGCTGTTCTACGCCGGCGACGGCCCGCCCGGTTTCGAGGTGATGCAGCGAGGCCGCGCCCGCGAATGGCTCAGCCAGAACGACGCCCTGCTCCGGCTCTCCGACACCTCCTTCGACCGGCTCTACGTCACCGTCCTGACCTCGCTGATCGGCGAGGGCGGCCGGGAGGTGGCCGCGGCCAGGGCCCGGCGCCAGGCCGACCAGGTGATCACCGCCGTGATCGAGTACGTCCGCCTCCTGATGTCCGGCGGACCCTGGAGACCCCCGGAATAACGAGGGGTTGACACGGAGGCGGCCGGCGGGTTTTGATCCGATCTAGAACGAAATTCTAGGATTGGATCGGCAGGAGGCGGCCGCGATGCCAGAACTGTCCGCAGAACTCGACCTCGGCCCGGAGATCGCGCAGTTCCGCGCCGAACTGCGGGAGTGGATCGCGGCCGAGGCGCCGGAGTCGCTGGCCGGGCTGGCCGACTGGAACATGCCGATGACCGCGGGCGGCCGCCGCGGCGGCGAGCTGGTCAGGGCCCAAGCCGATCCCGTCTACGCCGAGTGGGAGGCCAAGCTAGCCGAGCAGAAGCTGATCTGCCCGCACTGGCCGGCCGAGGCCGGCGGCCAGGGCATGGACGCGGTGCGCGTCGCCGTGCTCAACGAGGAGTTCTACCGGGCCGGCGTGCCCCGGGTGGCCCGGGGCATGGGCGAGTGGCTGGTCGGCCCGTCGATCATCGTGCACGGCACGCCCGAGCAGCAGGCCCACTTCCTGCCGCGGATCATCTCCGGCGAGGACACCTACTGCCAGGGCTTCTCCGAGCCCAACCACGGCTCCGACCTGGCCGCGGTGGAGACCCGCGGCGTGGTCGACGGGGACGAGATCGTCATCTCCGGCCAGAAGGTGTGGACCTCGGGCGCCTCCCGGGCCAACCGGATGTTCCTGCTCTGCCGGACCGACCCGGACGTGGACAAGCACGCCGGTCTGTCCTATGTGCTGATCGACTTCACCGACCCGGGCGTCCAGTACCGGCCGATCAAGCAGATGTCCGGCGCGGCCGAGTTCTTCGAGGACTTCCTCGACCAGGTGCGGGCTCCGCTGTTCAACGTCATCGGCGGCCTGAACAACGGCTGGAAGGTGGCGATGACCACGCTCGGGCACGAGCGCGGCGGCCGGGCCACCGTGGCCCACCTCGGCTATGAGCGCGAGTTCTGGGACCTGGCCGAGACCGCCCGCAAGCGCGGCAAGACCGCCGACCCGCTGGTCCGCCAGCAGCTGGCCTGGGCCTACACCCAGGTCGAGCTGATGCGGTTCAGCGGCCTGCGGACGCTGGCGCAGGTGGCAGCGGGCAAGGCGCCCGGCCCGGAGGCGTCGGTGGCCAAGCTGTTCTGGAGCGAGTACCACAAGCGCCTGGGCGAGATCGCGATCGGCATCGAGGGCACCGACGGGCTGCTCCGCCCCGAAGGCGACGACTACCCGGTCAGCAACTGGCAGAGCGTGTTCCTGAGCAGCCGGGCCGGCACGATCTACTCGGGCACCAGCGAGATCCAGCGCAACATCATCGGCGAACGCGCCCTCGGCCTCCCCAAGGAACCACGGGTCAAGGAGTCAGGGGGTCCGCGTCGGTCATGACGCAGGGCCCTGCCGCCTTCACTCACGGGGCCATAAGCGAGCTGGTCACCACCGAGCGACTGCGCGAGTTCTTCGCCCCGCGCAGCATCGCGCTGGTCGGCGCGTCGGACAACTCCGGGTGGGCCCGGCTCATCGTGGCGAGCTGCGCGACCACCGGCTTCCAAGGGTCGCTGACCGCCGTCCACCCCAAGGCGGCCAGCGCGTTCGGCCTGCCGGTGGTGCGCAGCCTGCACGACCTGCCCGAACCGGCCGACCTGGCCTTCATCCTGGCGCCGGTACAGGCCGTAGAGAGCGTCCTCGACGATATGGGCAAAACCGGGATAACGAACGGCGTGGTGCTCGCGTCCGGATACCGCGAAGTCGGCCCGGATGGCAAGAGCCTCGAAGACGCCCTGGTCGCCCGGGCCGTCGCCAACGGCGTCACCATCCTGGGCCCGAACTGCCTGGGGTTCGTCAACGCCCACACCCGTTCGGCCCCGTACGCCCTGACCCTGCCGCCCCCGCTGACCGCGGGCCCGGTCGGCGTGGCGCTGCAGAGCGGCGCGCTGGCCAGCGTGGTGCTGGCCTTCGCGCGGGCGCACGCCATCGGCCTGAGCGTGCTCACCTCGATGGGCAACGAGGCCATGATGAAGACCGCCGACGTGCTCGACTACCTGGTCGAGGACGAGGCGACCAAGGTGATCTGCCTGTTCCTCGAGGAGATCGGCGACCCGGTGGCGTTCGCCGCGGTGGCCGAGAAGGCGGACCGGGCGGGCAAGCCGATCGTCGCGCTCAAGGTCGGCTCGAGCCCAGCCGGGCAGCAGGCCGCGATGGCCCACACCGGCTCGGTGGCCGGGGACGACGCCGTGGTCGACGCGGTGCTGCGCCAGCTCAACGTCATCCGGGTCACCGGCCTGGAGGAACTGCTGACGACCGGGGCGGCCCTGGGCTACAACCGCCTCCCGGCCGGGCGGCGGATGGGCGTGCTCACCCTGTCGGGCGGCTCGAACGACATCATCGCCGACGCGGCCACCGCCCAGGACCTGGCGATCCCGCCCTTCGCCGACGAGACGGCGGCCGCCATCGGCGAGTTGCTCCCCTCGTTCGCCAGTGCGCAGAACCCGGTCGACGTCACTGCCTTCGACACCCTGGCCAACCTGTCCGGGCGGACCGGACCGCTGACCGCCGTGGACCACGCGCTCGACCTCGCGGTGCAGGACCCCAACCTGGACTTCGTGCTGTTCTGCGGGGTAACGCTGCCTGAGGTCAGGCCGCCCGATGAGCCCATGGCCAGCCGCCTGGAGACCCGGGTGGAGTGGCTGGCCGGGCGGATGGCGTCGGCCCCCATCCCGGTCATTCCGGCCCTGACCACCTGCCTGGACGTCAGCGCCTACGGCCGGGGACTGCTGACCAGGCACGGGCTGACCATGCTGAGCGGGCTTGACCTGGGGATGACCGCACTGGGGCACATGCTTCGCTGGACCGAGAACCGCGGCCGGGTGCGGGCGATAGCTCAGGCCCCCGCGCTCCCCGGCGGAACCACCCAGACCAGGGCCTGGTCCGAGGAGGCGGCGCGACGGCTGCTGACCGCCTCCGGGGTGCCGGTGGTGCCCGGCGGGCTAGCCGGCTCGGCCGACGAGGCGGTGGAGATCTCCCGGCAGGTCGGGCTGCCGGTGGCGCTCAAGATCTGCTCGGCCGAGATCACTCATAAATCCGACATCGGCGGGGTGGCGCTCGGGCTGGCCTCGGAGGCCGAGGTGCGAGCCGCCTACGAGAAGGTGCGCGCCGCGGGCGACGCCGTGCCGGACGCGCAGGTCGACGGCGTGCTGGTGACGCCGATGCGCACCGGCGGGACCGAACTGCTGGCGGGCGTCACCGTCGATCCCGCCTTCGGCCCGGTGCTGGCGGTCGGCCTGGGCGGGATCTGGGTCGAGCTGCTGCGCGACACCAGCCTGCGGCTGCTGCCGGTGGACGTCGCCGAGGTCAGGCGCATGCTGGGCGAGCTGCGCGGGCTGCCGCTGCTGCAGGGGGCGCGCGGCACGCGGCCTGCCGACCTGGACGCGGTGGCCGCGGCGATCGCCGGGCTCGGTGAGGTCGCCCTGGCCCTGAACGGGTCGCTCAGGGCGCTGGAAGTCAACCCGCTGTGGGTGAACGGAGATCAGGTCGAGGCGCTCGACGTCCTCGTGGTCACGGATGGAACGGAGCAAAGCCCATGATGCTGGGTGTCAGTGCGGAGCAGGACGAGCTGCGCGCCTCGGTCAGGCGCTGGATGGCAGACCGGGCCCCGCTGACCCGGGTCCGTGAGCTGATGGACACCGAGGACGGCCTGGACCGGGGCGTCTGGGAGCAGGCGGGCACGCAGCTCGGCCTGCCGGGCCTGGCCATCCCGGAGAGCTACGGCGGGTCCGGCTTCACCTTCGCCGAACAGGCCATCGTCCTCGAGGAGCTCGGTGCCGCCCTCTACGGCGGGCCCTACCTAGCCAGCGCGGTGCTGGCGGCCAACGCCCTGCTGGCCAGCTCCGACGAGGGTGCCCGGGCCGACCTGCTGCCCGGCATCGCGTCCGGTGAGACGATCGCCACGCTGGCCTTCACCGAGGACGACGGCTCCTGGGACCCCGCCGCGATCAGGCTGGCGGCGGCCAAGGACGGCGAGGCCTGGCGGCTCGACGGGCACAAGAGCTTCGTCCTCGACGGCGCGACCGCTGGGCTGATCCTGGTCGTCGCGGCCACCGACGCCGGGCTGTCCCTGTTCGCCGTGCAGGCGGACGCGGGCGGGCTGACCCGGACCACGCTGCCCACCATGGACCAGACCAGGAAGCTGGCCCGGCTGGAATTCGCCGCCACCCCCGCCCGGCTGATCGGCTCGCCCGGCGACGCCGCCGCGATCCTGGACCGCACCCTGGACGTGGCCGCGATCGCGCTGGCCGCCGAGCAGCTCGGCGGGGCGCAGCGGGCGCTGGACATGGCGGTGGGGTACGCCAAGGTGCGGGAGCAGTTCGGCCGGCCCATCGGCAGCTTCCAGACGATCAAGCACCGCTGCGCCGACCTGCTGCTCGAGGTGGAGTCGCTGCGCTCGGCGGTCGGCTACGCGGCCGCCGCGGTGGCCGAGGGCTCGGCCGAGATCCCGGTGCTGGCCTCGCTGGCCAAGGCGTACGCCTCGGAGACCTTCTTCCACGTGGCCGCCGAGAACATCCAGATCCACGGCGGCATCGGCTTCACCTGGGAACACGATGCTCACCTGTACTTCAAGCGGGCCAAGTCGAGCGAGCTCTTCCTCGGCGACCCCGCCTACCACCGCGAGCGCCTGGCCACCCGCATCGGCCTCTAGCTCAGACCACACGGCGCGGGTACCGCACGGCGTGCGGGCGGTGCTCGCCGGTGATCCGGGCCTGCGGCAGGGCGGCCAGGAAGGACTCCGGGCCGTCGAAATCGGGCATCTCCAGGTAGGCCGCGCCCACGCCGTCGGCGTCGTGCGCGTCCGAGCCCGCCCCGGCAGGCAGGCTGTACGCCGCGGCCAGCGCGGCCGCCTGCTCGTTCAGCGCCTGGTCGGCGATCTTGGCGTTGAATACCTCGATCACGTCCACGTCACCCTGCTCGCATAGCCGCGGCAGCACCGCCCCCAGGCTGGTCCGGCCCTGGTCGAACGGGTGCGGCACGTAGACGAGGCCGCCCTGGGCCCGGATCCGGGCCACCACTTCGGCCAGCGGCAGCACGTACGGGATCCGCTCGGTCAGGAACAGCCCGATCACGTCGCCGTCCGGGGTCCTGATCTCCTCGCCGACCACGACGCGCACGCCCAGGTCCAGGGCGGCCGCCGCGACGGCGGCCGTGGTCTCGTTGTGGTCGGTGACGCACACCACGTCGAGGCCGTTCTCCCGGGCACGCACGGCGAGCTGATCAACGGTCAGGTTGGCGTCCCCCGAAGCGACCGTGTGCAGGTGACAGTCGACTCGCACCCACCCGTTCGTTCCCATGGTTTTTAATGGCCGGCCGGGACGGCGACCCCCAGCTCGGCCAGCAGGTCCTGGGAGTAGGCGATCCGGCCGGTCAGCGTCTTCGGGTCGCCGCTGCACAGCTGGAGCGCGGCCTCCGCCATCACCGCGGGCGGCTCGGCGTTCGGGTCGTCCTCGGTGGTCAGGTGGTGGAAGATCGTGCCCGCGGTCGGGACGACCTGGTTGGGCGAGAGCGCGTTGACCGCGATGTTGTCCGCGTAGAGCTCGGCGGCCAGGCCGGTGGAGAACCGCTCGAGCGCCGCCTTGCACATGCCGTAGACGGTGCTGCCGCGGGTGGCCCAGGGCGCCGGCGGCAGCGCGGGGTGCCGGGCCGCGCCGGAGGAGATGTTCAGGATCCAGCCGCTGCCCTTCTCCCGCATCCCCGGCGCGACCAGCCCCGCCAGGTGGAAAGGCCCCTCGACCTGGACGTCGAACATGAGCCCGAAGCGCTTGGGGGTGAAGTCCTCCACCCGGGTGAAGTAGGTGACGGCCGCGTTGGAGACCAGGATGTCGGCCGCCCCGAGCTCGGCGGCGGCCTCGGTCACCAGCCGCTCCCTGTCGTCCGGCTTGGCCAGGTCGGCGCGGATGGCCACCGCCGTCCCGCCGGCCGCGCGGATCTGCGCCACCGTCTCGGCGATCGTGCCGGGGAACGGCGAGGTGCCTTCCTCCGTGGTCCGGGCGGTCACCGCCACCGCGGCCCCCGCCTGGCCGAACCGGCGGGCGATCTCCGCCCCGATACCGCGGCTGGCGCCGGTCACGATCGCGACCTTGCCGTCCAGGATGCCCATGCCGTTACTCCTTCGGCTCGACCGACCTTGACACTCCGAGGGCCGTCCCCTGACAATTCTTTTCTAGAACTTTATTCTAACAATTTGCCAATATGAGGAACAGAGCACAGCGGATTAAAGGGGAGCGATGGCACTCAACCACAGCCTGGTAGGAGTACCCGGAGAACCGGCCGAGCGGTCCTGGGACAGCAAGGACGCCCTGCTCTACGCGGTCGGGGTCGGGGCCGGCCTAAGCGACCCGCTGCAGGAACTGGAGTTCACCACCGAGAACTCCGAGGGCATCGAGCAGCAGGTGCTGCCGACCTACGCGGTGCTCATCGCCCAGGGCCGGACCTCGGGCAGCCTCGGCGACTTCGACCGGGCCATGCTGGTCCACGCCGAGCAGGCGATCGAACTGCACCGGCCGCTGCCGGTGGCGGGCACCGTCCGCACCACCTCGACCGTGACCGGCATCTACGACAAGGGCTCGGGCGCGCTGGTGGTGACCGAGAACGTGGCCGTGGACGCTGCCACCGGCGAGCCGCTCGCGACCACCAGGAGCAGCGCGTTCATCCGCGGCGAGGGCGGCTTCGGCGGGGAGCGCGGCACCGACGCGGCGTGGGACCGCCCGGACCGCGCGCCCGACCACCAGGTGACCTACCAGACCCGGCCGGAGCAGGCCCTGGTCTACCGGCTGTCCGGGGACAGGAACCCGCTGCACGTCGACCCCAAGTTCGCCGCCCGCGGCGGCTTCGACCGGCCGATCCTGCACGGCCTGTGCACCTACGGGGTCACCGGGCGGGCCCTGCTGCACGCCCTGTGCGGCTCAGACCCAGCCCGGTTCCGGTCCATGTCCGGCCGGTTCAGCCGCCCGGTCTGGCCCGGCGAGTCGCTGACGATCTCGGTGTGGCAGCAGGACGGCGACACCGCCCTGTTCCAGACGACCAAGGACGACGGCACCGTGGTGATCGACCGGGGACGGATGCAGATCCGCGGCTGACCACAAGACGCCAGGTGCGTAACTTATTACCCATGACTTCAGCACGCGACCTGGCCGATCGCTTCCACCGCCGCTGGCTCGACGTGAACCCGTTCGTGGCCACCATGTACGGGATCCCCGGCTACGACGACCTGGTCCCGGACGAGAGCGCCGCGGGCCAGCTGGCCTGGCGGGCCGAGGCCGCCCGGTTCGTCGCCGAGGCGGACGAGCTCGCGGCCGGTCCCGGGGGAGCCGAACTGAGCCTGGCCGACGCGGTCACGCTGGGCTGCACCCGGCAGGCCGCCCTGCAGGACATGGAGATGATCGACGCGGCCCGCGAGGAGCACACGGTCACCGCCATGCAGTACGCGGGGCCGTCCGCCTTCCTGGCCGTCGCGGCCAGGACCGTGCTGACCGACACCACCGCGGCCGAGGCCTACGTGACCCGGCTGGGCCGCAGCGGCGGCTGGCTGGACCAGGTGGGTGAGCGGCTGCGGGAGGGGGCCACCAAGGGGCGGCTGCCGGTCGCCCCGCTGTCCGAGCAGGCCATCGCCTGGGCCGAGCGCATCCTGGCCGCCCCCGAGATCGGCCCGGTGCTGGCGCCGCAGCCGCCGGACGGCTGGGACGGGACGGCTGCGTGGGAGTCAGCAAGGCGTGCGGCCGGGGAGGAAGTAGTCAGGCCCGCCCTGGCTCGCTGGGTGGAGATCGTCAAGGACCTGCTCCCGCGGTCCCGGCCGTCCGGGCAGGCCGGACTGATTCACCTGCCCGGCGGCGACGAGGACTATGCCCGCTCGATCCGCGTGTACACCACGCTGCCGCTGTCCGCGGCCGAACTGCACCAGACCGGCCTGGACGCCATCGCCGAGCTCGAGGCCCGGGCGACGGAGCTGGGCCGCGGACTGGGGCTGAACAGCCTGGAGGAGGTCCGCGCCGGACTGCGCGGCTCGGCCGGCCAGCTGGCCCCGGAAGAGGCGCTGCGCCAAGCCGCCGAGGCGGTGAAGCGGGCCGAGGCCAGGGCAGCCGAGGTCTTTCCCGCGCCACTCCCGCCGCCGTGCGAGGTCACCCCGATGCCGGAGGTGGTGGCGACGAGCGGCGCCGCGCCGCACTACACCCCGCCCCGGCTCGACGGCGGGCGGCCAGGCACGTTCTGGTTCAACACCATGCGCCCTACCGCCGGGACCGGGTGGGACATCGAGGCGGTCGCCTTCCACGAGGCGGTGCCGGGACACCACCTCCAGCTGTCTCGCCTCCAGCTGCTCACCGACCTGCCCGCGCTCCAGCGCCAGCGCAGCCTGGCGGTCTTCTCCGAAGGCTGGGGCCTGTACGCGGAGCAGCTCGCCGAGGAGGCCGGCCTGTACGGCGACGACCGCGGCCTGCTCGGCTCGATCACCGCGTCGCTGATGCGGGCGGCCCGGCTGGTGGTGGACACCGGCATCCACGCGTTCGGCTGGAGCCGGGAGCGGGCTCTGGAGTTCATGGTTGAGCACGTCCCGATGCCGCGGGGGTTCCTGGCCGACGAGATCGACCGGTACGTGGTCATGCCGGGCCAGGCGCTGGCCTACCTCACCGGCAAGCTGGAGATCCTGCGGATCAGGGAGGAGGCCAGGCAGCGGCTGGGCCCGGCGTTCTCACTGCCCGCCTTCCACGCCGCCATCCTGGACCACGGCTCGCTGCCGATGCCGGTGCTGGCCCGCAGCATCGGCGGCTGGCTCGACCAGCAGAGCCCGAACGGGGCCCGCTAAGGAGCCGCGGCAAACCGTTCCTGGCCCAGCACGGCCAGCAGCTGGAGCTTCTCGTAGCCCTCGCTGCGCGGCGGCGCGGTGAGCACCAGCAGCGCCTGCGACTGGTCCTCGGTGAACAGCACCTGGCAGTCCACCTCGATCGCGCCGAGCTCGGGGTGGAGCAGGATCTTGTGGTCCTCGAAGCGCTTGGCCACCTCGTGCCGTTCCCACAGCCCGGCGAACTCCGGGCTGGCCTTGGTCAAGGCCCGGACCAGCTCCCCAGCCCGCGACCGCGGGCCCATCGAGCCGTAGGCGGCGCGCAGGTTGGCGACCTGGGCGCGGCTCTGCCGGTCCCGGTCGTCCTCGGGGTAGCGCAGCCGCTCGGCCGGGTCGGTGAACCAGCGGTAGATCTCGCTGCGGGCCAGGCCGGTATAGCCCTCCCGGTCCCCGAACAGCGCTGCCGCCATCCGGTTCTGCACCAGCGTCTCGCCCAGGCTGGACAGGATGAGCGCCGGGGTGTCGCTGAGCCGGTCGAGCACCCGCAGCAGCGCCGGGGCGACGTGCGCGGCCGCCGTGACCGGGGCGGGCGCGTTGTGCCCGGCCACCCGGAACAGGTAGTCCCGCTCGTCCCCGGTCAGCCGCCGGCCGCCGCCATCATCACCGTCTCCTCCGGCCTGGCGTTCACGCCGCTCGCCGCCACCCCCAGCTACAACGCGTCCAAGGCGGGAATCCACCTGCTCAGCGAGTCGATCAGGCTCCAGCTGGCCGGGACCAGCGTGCAGGTCATCGAGCTCGAGCCGCCGTCGGTGCGCACCGGGCTGCTGCCCGGCCAGGAGGACAACGAGGTCGCGATGCCGCTTGACGAGTTCATCACCGAGGCCGTCGGGCTGCTGGCATCGCAGCCCGAGGCCAGGGAGATCCAGCCCGAGCGGGTGAAGTTCCTGCGCTACGGCGAGGCGCGCGGCGACTACGACCAGGTCGTGGCGACCCTCAACGCCGCCGACCCGCACGGCAAGTCATAGCAGGTCGAGTCCCAGGTCCAGGGCCGGGCTCGAATGGGTGAGGGCTCCGACGGAGACGAAGTCGACGCCCGTCTCCGCGACCGCCCTGGCCTGGTCCAGGCGCAGCCCGCCGCTGGCCTCCAGCCGGACCGACGGGTAGCCGCGGGCCAGGCCGACGGCGGCGCGCAGCGCCGCCAGCCCCATGTTGTCCAGCAGGATGAGCTCGGCCCCGGCGTCCAGCGCCTCCTGCACCTGGTCCAGGTCGTCGCACTCCACCTCGAGCGACAGGCCGGGCGCGACCGCGCGCACGGCCTTGATCGCCGGGGCCACCCCGCCCGCCGCGGCCACGTGGTTGTCCTTGATCAGCGCGGCGTCGCCGAGCCCCATCCGGTGGTTGAGCCCGCCGCCGCAGCGCACCGCGTACTTCTCCAGCTGCCGGAGCCCGGGCAGCGTCTTCCTGGTGTCGCGGACCGCGCACCCGGTGCCGGCCAGCGCGTCGGCCCAGGCCCGGGTGGCGGTGGCGATGCCGGACAGGTGGGTGAGGAAGTTGAGCAGGGTCCGTTCGGCGCCGAGCAGTTCGCGCAGCGGGGCCTCGATCCGCAGCACCGCGGCGCCCTTCTCGATCCGGTCGCCGTCGCCGGCCGCCGGCTCGGCGGCTTCCGGCGGGATCCCGGCGGCGTCCAGCACGGCCAGGGCGACCGGCAGCCCGGCCAGCACGCCGGGCTCCCGCGCCGCCACCTCGGCCGTGGCCCGCGCGTGGGCCGGGGCGGTCGCGGCCGACGTGACGTCGGGTCCGTAGCGCAGGTCCTCCCCGAGCGCGGCCCTGATGGCCCGCTCGACCTCGGCCGGGTCCAGCCCGGCCGTCCGCAGGCGGCAGGTCACCGCCGTAGCCGAAGTCACGCTCCGACCTCCTCAATATCCATGGACCGAACGGGGCTGGCCACCCGCACCCGTCCCCCTTCCACCCGCAGCCCGGTATGGCGCCCCGGCTGGTCCGAGCCCATCGCAGGAACATCTCGCCACCGGTGGCAGCCGCGGCTCTCGGCCCGCGCTCGCGCGGACGCGACGACCAGCACCGAGACGGCGTGCAGGTTGCTGGCCTCGACCGTGGCCAGATCCAGGCCCTGCCGACCGACGAGTGTGGCACCGTTCCCGCCGACAGGCGGTGCGCTGTTCCCGCCGACAGGCGGTGCGCTGTTCCCGCCGACAGGCGGTGCGCTGTTCCCGCCGACAGGCGGTGCGCTGTTCCCGGCGGCGGACGGGACTCCGTTCCCGGCGGCGGACCGGACTCCGGTCCCGGCGGCGGGCGGGGCCTGGTCCAGCGTCCGGGTCAGCCGCTCCAGGCCGGCCGGGCTGCGCAGCACGCCCGCGTCCCTGGACATGGCCGCCGCCAGGGCCGACCGGTACGCCGGGTCCGCGCCCAGGCCGCCCGGCGGCAGCCGCAGGTCCGAGGTCGGCCGGGGCAGGATCCGGCCGAGCCGCTCGCCGACCCGCCGCCCGGTGACGAGCGCCTCGGTCAGCGAGTTGGACGCCAGCCGGTTGGCGCCGTGCACGCCGGTCGAGGCGGCCTCACCCACCGCGTACAGGCCGGGGACCGAGGTCCGGCCGTCCAGGTCGGCCCGGATGCCGCCGCAGGCGTAGTGGGCGCCGGGCGCGACCGGGACCGGTTCGGTCACCGGGTCGATGCCGCGCGCCCGGCACAGCGCGGTCACCGTGGGGAAGTCCCCCTCCAGCACGGCCCGGCCCAGCCCGGTGGCGTCCAGCCACAGGTGGCTGGCCAGCCCCATCCGCTGCTGCATGGCCGCCGACACCACGTCCCTGGGGGCCAGGTTGCCGAGCGGATGCCGACCCGCCATGACCGGCTGCCCGGCCGCGTCCACCAGGACCGCGCCCGCCCCGCGCAGCGCCTCGGTCAGCAGCGGGCACTGCCCGGCCGCCGACTCCTGCCACAGCACGGTCGGGTGGAACTGCACGAACTCCAGATCCCGCAGCTCGGCCCCGGCCCGCGCGGCCAGCGCCAGGCCGTCGCCGGTTACCCCGGCGGGGTTGGTGGTGGTCGCGTACGCCTGGCCGAACCCCCCGGTGGCCAGCACCACCGCGCGGGCCCGCACCGTGCCCGTCCACAGCGTCCCGTCGTCACCGGCCAGCCCGGCCAGGACCCCGCCGACCGAGCCTCCCAGGTCCCGGTCAGCGGTCAGCGCGTCCAGGGCGACGCACCCGGTCAGGACCTGGACCGGGCTAGCGAGCAGGGCGGCCCGCAGCACCCGGTGCACCTCCCGGCCGATCGCGTCGCCCCCGGCGGTCACGATCCGGTGGCGGCTGTGCCCGCCCTCCAGGTGCAGGGCCGTCCGCTCCAGCCGGGCCCCGCGCCGGACCAGCCGGGCGATCTCGCCGGGCGCCTCGGCGGCCAGCGCCGCCACCGCGGCCGGCTCACACAGCCCGGCCCCCGCCGCGAGCGTGTCCTGCCGGTGCAGCCCCTGGTCGTCCGCGGGCCCGATCGCGGCGGCCAGGCCGCCCTGGGCCAGCGGCGTCGAGCCCCCGCCCAGTTCCTCCTTGGTGAGCAGCAGCACCCGGCGCCCCCGCCCGGCCGCGGCCAGCGCCGCCGCGATGCCCGCCGCCCCCGAGCCCACCACCACGACGTCGGCCTCGCGCTCCCATTCCGGCTTGGTCCGGGGCAGGTAGCGCACCTGAGGCCCGTTCACCGGGCACCCGTCGTGACCATGGCCT
>Ga0335083_10005513_pt1 | contig 15944 bp, 11 predicted proteins | sample Lox_Sample_42_FD_206716 | JGI IMG/M metagenome (GOLD analysis project Ga0335083, IMG submission 206716) | Soil microbial communities from Loxahatchee National Wildlife Refuge, Florida, United States - Lox_Sample_4.2 | ecosystem: Environmental > Terrestrial > Soil > Wetlands | place: USA... | reverse complement strand
TCGATTGCGGCTACGGCGACGAGCCCACGCGCCGGTTGTGGCGCGAGCACTTCGAAACGACGCTTCGCGGCCGGCCCATACGCAGCGTGGTCGCCACGCACTGCCATCCGGACCACGTCGGCAACGGAGCGTGGCTCGCGAGCCGCTTCGATTGCATCCTCACCATGCCGCAGGCGGAATACCTTACCGCGCACGCTCTCGCCGAAGAGCACAGCGGCTACGGGACGCTGCAGACTTGCGCCCTGTTCCAGGCGCATGGGCTCGAGCCCGAGCGCGTGGCCAACCTTGCCGCGCGCGGCAACCGGTACCGATTGGGGGTCCCCGAGCTGCCGCTGCGCTACGATCGCCTGATGGCGGAGGACGAGCTCGTGGTCGGCGCCTCGCGCTGGCGCGTAATACCGGGCTACGGGCACTCGCCCGAACACGCCTCGCTCTACAGCGCCGACCTCGGCGTGTTCATCGCAGGCGACATGCTGCTGCCGAAGATAACGACGAACGTTAGCGTATGGCCGATCGAGCCGGACGGCGATCCGCTTGAGCGCTTTCTGCGATCGCTCGACCGATTTGCGTCGCTTCCGGCGGACACCTTGGTGCTGCCCTCGCACGGGCTGCCGTTCACCGGCATCCATGAGCGCCTCGCAGAGCTTCGCGCGCACCATGCCGCGAGGCTCGCCGAGCTCGAGGCCGCAGCGTCCACACCGGTGACCGCGGCTTCCATTTTGCCGCTGCTCTTTCGCCGCACGCTCGACGTGCAGCAGCTGTTCTTCGCCATGGGCGAGGCGATCGCGCATCTGAATCACCTCTGGCAGCACGGGCGGCTGCAGCGGTTGCAGGACGACGGGATTTGGCGCTTTGTCCGTCCATGACGCGCCGACTAAAATGACGACAGGGAGACGTATCGATGGCCGCCACTGAAACCGAAGCTCCGCCGCAAGCCCAATACGACCCGGTAGCGCTGGCCGAGTCCTTCGCCAGCGCAGCCGACAAGAGCGCGAAGCTCCTGGGCGAGTTCGTGGCGAGACAGGCAAACGCGGGCCAGTCGCTCGTCACCGACGAGTTCGGGATCACGAAGGCCTTTCTCGAGCTGGCGGCGAAGATGCTGTCCAATCCCTATCTTCTCGCCGAAACCCAGCTCAATCTCTGGTGGGAGTATTCGGCGCTCTGGCAAGCATCGATGATGAAGCTCCTCGGCCAGAATGCCGGGCCGGTAGCCGAGCCCGCCAAGACCGACAAGCGGTTCAGGCACGAGGACTGGGAAGAGCATTTCCTGTTCGACTACATCAAACAGTCGTACCTGATCGCCGCGCGATGGCTGCACCGGGCGGTCGCGAGCGTCGAAGGGCTCGACGAGCACACGCAGAAGAAAGTGGACTTTTTCACGCGCCAGTACATCGATGCGCTGGCGCCGTCGAACTTCGCGCTGACCAACCCGGAAGTCTTCCGCGAGACCATCGCCACTGGCGGGCAGAATCTGGTGAAGGGGCTCAACAATCTGCTCGACGACATCGAGCGGGGGAATGGCCAGCTGAGGATCTCGATGACCGACAGCAAGGCCTTCGAGCTTGGCGTGAACATCGCGACCACGCCGGGACACGTCGTATTCCAGAACGACCTGATGCAGCTCATCCAGTACGAGCCCGCCACCAAGCAGGTATGGAAGCGGCCGTTGCTGATCATTCCGCCGTGGATCAACAAGTATTACATCCTCGACCTGCGCGAAAAAAATTCGCTCGTGAAGTGGTGCGTGCAGCAGGGTCTCACCGTATTCGTGATCTCCTGGGTCAATCCGGACGAGCGGCATGCGAGCAAGGACTTCGTCGACTACATGCACGAGGGGCCGCTCGCCGCGCTCGACGCCATGGAGAAGGCGACCGGCGAAAAAACCGCAAACATCCTCGGCTATTGCCTCGGCGGAACACTCCTTGCATCGACGCTCGGCTACCTCGCGGCGCATCGCGACCGCCGCGTTGCGAGCGCGAGCTTCATGACTTCCCTCATCGACTTCAGCGGCGCCGGCGAGCTCGAAGTCTTCATCGACGAGGACCAGGTCGCCTTGCTCGAGCGCAAGATGAGCGAGCGCGGATACCTCGAGGGCGCGCACATGGCGAACACGTTCAACATGCTGCGCAGCAACGACCTCATCTGGTCATTCGTCATCAACAACTACCTGATGGGGCGCGATCCCTTCCCCTTCGACCTGCTGCACTGGAACCAGGATTCAACGCGCATGCCGGCGAAGATGCACAGCTTCTATCTGCGCAACATGTACATGAAGAACAAGTTGCGCGAGCCGGGCGGCATCACGCTCGCCGGGACGCCGATCGATCTCGCGAAGGTGAAGGTGCCGGCCTATTTCGTTTCCTCCATCGAGGACCATATCGCGCCGTGGAAGGCGACCTACGCGGGGGCGCAGGTCCTGGGCGGAAAGACCCGCTTTGTGCTCTCCGGCTCGGGTCACATCGCCGGCATGGTCAATCCGCCGGCCGCGAACAAGTACGGCTACTGGACCAACGACGAGCTCCCCGCGGAGGCGACAGAATGGTTCGCCGGCGCGAAACAGCACGAAGGGTCATGGTGGCAGGACTGGTGGACGTGGCTCAAGCCGCAGGCAGGCACCGAAGTCGCCGCCCGCGAGCTCTCGCGAACCACCGGCAAGGCCAGGCGCAAGCTCCTCGAGTCGGCGCCGGGGAGTTACGCCCGGCTTCGCGCCGACGCACAATGACCCCGACGAAGCCGAATTGCAGCGTGGTCGCGTTGTCAAAAACAGGGACACCGCCCCTTAAGGAGGTCCGCATGATAAGCACGCTCAAGGCCCTGTCGCTTGCAGGTTTCGCCCTCGCGATTACCGGTACCGGGCAGGCACAGCCGCTGCCCGGAACGCCGGCGACGCCGCCCCCCGCGACGGCAGCCGCGGTCTGCGACACCTGCGGCGTGGTCGAGTCAGTGAACTATGTGGAGAAGAAGGGCGAGGCCTCGGGGGCAGGCTTGGTCGTCGGCGGTGTGGCCGGCGGCGTCATCGGCCACCAGATCGGCTCGGGCCGCGGCAACACGGTAGCCACGATCGCCGGCGCCGGGCTCGGCGCGCTGGCCGGTAACCAGGTCGAGAAGAACGTCAAGAAGAAGACCTATTACGTGGTGAACGTCAACCTCGACAACGGCAAGAAGAAGTCGATCACTTTCTCGTCACAGCCTGCTTTCAAGCAAGGCGATCGCGTCAAAGTCGTCGACGGCAAGAAGCTCGCCCTGCTCGCGAACTGATCGCACACGGGAACGTGCGGGCGCGCCGGCCGGCGCACGCGCGCGCTTTGCGCCCGGGCCAGCGGCGTCCCCGGCATCTTTTCTCGTCCAATGGCCGGCAACGCTTCGACACGCATCAGGGAGGAGAGTCCATGCGCAAGATGAAGAAGAGCGTGCTGGCCTCGGCGCTCGCGGTCGCCCTCGGAACGATTTCCGGACCGGCCCCAGCGCAATTCTCCGGCTTCTACTTTATGGGCGACAGCCTGACCGACGCGGGTACCTACGGCGCGCGCTTCACGGTGAATCCCGGCCTCGTCTGGGCACAGGATCTCGGCTCGAAGAACGGCGTCACCGTTACGCCGTGGAACCAGGGCGGCATTGATGCGGCGCAGGGCGGTCAGAATGTCGCGACACCTTCGCCCCTCACTCCGGCCGGCGCACCGCAACGGCCGCTGTCCGTTCAGATCGACCAGCTCCTTCAGGCGACGCCGAAGCTTGACGCCAACACGCTCTACACGGTGTGGATCGGCGCCAACGATATCCTGGTCAACGTTTCCGCAGCCGCCGCGGGGCAACTCACTAAAGAGCAGGTGCAGGCCAACATCGCCACGGCTGCCACACAGACGTTGCAGCAGATCGCTCGGCTGCGCGACGCGGGCGCGCGTTACGTCATGGTGTTCAACCTGCCCGACATCGGCAAGACGCCGCTGGGCTTGGCCAACCCCGCCGCTCCGTTCTCCGCGTTGAGCGGTCTGTTCAACTCCACGTTGCAGGCCGGGCTTGCATCACTCAACGTCAATATCATTCCGATGAACATATTCGGGTTGTTCAATGAAGTGATCGCCAACCCTGCTGCCTTCGGGCTCACCAACGTCACCTCGGTCGCGTGCACGACGCCGAGTGCGCTCGCCTGCACGCAGGCTACGTTGGTCGCACCCAACGCCGCGCAGAATTACCTGTTCGCCACCGACGTGCATCCGACTCCCGCAGGTCATCAGATCATCGCGGATCTCGCCGAGGCGGAGATCACGGCGCCAGCGCAGATGAGTCTCCTCGCGCAGGCACCGGTGCAGGCCGAGCAGGCGACCTATCGCGCACTTGACGGCAGGATGTGGTCATCGCTCAACATGCCGCGGCCGACGAACAAGTTCAATGCCTACGCGGTATACGACTACGGCAATTACGATCGCGACTCCGATATCGGCGGCGGCCACAATCACGCCAACACGGTCGTGGTCGGCGGTGACATGAAAATCACCGAGCAGCTGCTCGCCGGGATCATCATCGGATACACGGACGACAAGGCATCGCTCGGCAACAACGGTGGCAGCTTCACGCTGAACGACACGGAGTTCAGCGGGTACATCGGCTATGGCTCCGGCCCCTGGTATCTCGGCGCGACCGTGGGCGGCGGCGGGCTCGATTATCGGCATATCCGCCGCAGCTTCGCGCTCGGACCGGCGACGCGCACCGAAGACGGAAGCACCAACGGGACGCAATTCATCGCTCGCATCCTCGGGGGGTATTGGTTCAACACTGCGAGCGACTGGATCCACGGACCCTACGCCCGCCTCACCTATCAGAACATCAAGGTCGACGGATTCTCCGAGACCGGAACTTCGAGCACGGCGATGTCGTTCGGCGACCAGAAGTACGACCCGTTCTCGTCGAGTGTGGGCTGGCAGGCCGCCGGGACCTTGGGCATGTTCCACCCGTTCGGACGCGTGAGCTGGGAATACCTCGACGACAAGAACCGTTCGGTTCGCGCGGGGGTCGTGTCGATGCCCGGCCAGTTTTCGCTGCCGGCGTACCGTTTTGACAAGAACTACGCCCTGTTCCAGGTCGGGGCGAGCGCGAACCTTGGCGCCAACCTGGTCGGTTTCGTGAGTGTGAGCGCCACCGCCGGCAACAACAGCGGCAATTACCAGGCGATCACAGTCGGGATCCGCGCGCCTCTGTAGTCGCGTCAGGATGCGCTACTCAACGGGTGGCGCGGGGCTTGTGCGGTCTTCCGGCGAAAAGGCTATCGTAAACGGGCCGCGGTAGCATCCTGAACAGTCGGCCAAGCCACGCCACCTGCCAGGGCAGCACGCAGAATCTGCGCTTCCGATCGATTGCGCGGGCGATGAGCCCTGCTGCTTCTTCGGCGGAAATGAGAAAGGGCATCGGGTAGGGATTGCCTTCGGTCATCGGCGTGGCGATGTAGCCTGGGCAGATCGTCACTACCGCGACCCCGCTGCCGTGGAGTTCGACGCGAAGGCTCTCGAGATAATTGATTGCCGCTGCTTTCGATGCGCAGTAAGCCCCGGCGCCCGGAAGCCCGCGGAAACCGGCGACGCTGGCGATGCCCGCGAGCGTACCCCGGCGCGCGGCGCGCATGGCCGCCAGGAACGGCTGGAACGTGTGCACCATGCCCAGCACGTTCGTGTCGAGCACCGCGCGGAAGGTCTCGTTGTCCTCGACCTGATCGGTGAGCGTGCCGATGGATATCCCGGCGCTCGCAATCACTACATCGGGCGCGCCGAAGCGCATTATGAAATCTGCCGCGGCATCGCGCAGGGCGCCCGCGTCGCGCACGTCGCCGGCATAAGTCGCGGTAGATGCGGATCCCAGTGATTGCGCAAGCGCAGCGAGCGCATCGGCTCGCCGGGCAAGGAGTCCCAGTCGTGCGCCGCGGGTCGCGTAGTACCGCGCGAGCGCCGCGCCAATGCCCGACGACGCTCCGGTCAGAAAGACGTTCACGCGTGCTTGGGCGGGCACGCTCACCCGCGGGCGCGAGCCTCTAGCCCTTGGTCCGCTCCGCGCGCGCCTTGGCAACGAGCGCGTCGATCGCGGCGGGCAGCGAGGCGTGCGTGCCGACGCGGTCCGACGCGGTGATGAACTTGCCGTCGACGACGATCGTCGGGACCGACTGGATGTTGTATGCAGCGGCAAGGCTCTTCGCGCGATTGAACTTGCTGCTCACCGCAAACGAGTTGTAGATGTCGGCAACCTTGTTGCGGTCGAGCCCTTTGCTCGCCGCCCAGTCGAAGAACGCCTTATCCTGGTAGAGCGGCACGTTGTTCACATGGATCGCCTTGAAGACTTCCGGCGACAGCCGCTGTTCCTCGCCCAGGGCGTCTAGCGTGTAGTAGATCCTCGCCAGCGCCTCCCAGCGTTGCTGGAACATCACCGGAACGCGCCGGAATTGAACGTCGGGCGGCAGCTTCGACACCCAGGCGTCGAGGAACGGCTCCAGATCATTGCAGTGCGGGCAGCCGTAGGAGAAGAACTCGATGACCTCGATCTTCTTGCCGGTCTCGACCGGCTGCGGATTCTTGAGCCGCGTGTATTCCTTGCCTTCGGTGAGCTGCGCCGCGGCGGGCAACGCGAGCGCCAGCGCGGCCAATCCGGTCAGGAAGGCGACTGCAAAACGCATCATCGAATCTCCAATGTCCTGGTAAGAGGCGAGTCGTATTGGTCCCGCGGCGGGACGCGAAGTTCAACCGCGGCGCAACCCCGCGCTCACGGGTTCTTGATGACCGCGGCGTCGAAGCCGCGGCTTCCGAGCTCCGCCTTGACGCGGTTGAGTTCCTCGGCGTTGTCGTAGGGGCCGAGCCGGATCCGATAGCGGATCGTCTTGTCGGGCTGCGTCACGCTCTGCATGGTCGCTTCCCAGCCCGACAAGGCGAGTCTCGCCTTGAGATTCTCGGCGTCCGATTCGCTGGCAAATGCACCAGCCTGCAGCCAGAAACGGTCGCTCGCCTTCGCTGCCGGCTCCGCGTTTTTCGCAGCGTCGATGGTCGCGCGATCCGGCGCGCGATCACCGGCACGGGTCGGCGCCGTTTTCGGTTCCTCGCCGCCGGGCAGTATCCTGTAGAAATCGAAGCGCGGCCTTTCGGCGCTTGCCACCGGCGCCTGCAGCTCGTTGCGGCCGGCACGAGGCGAGTCCTTGGAGCCTACCGAAGAACCGATCGGCGAGGTGAGCCCGCTCTTGCCGAGATAGAACGCGACGGCGGCGGCGATCGTCAAGCCAAGAACGAGCCCGATGAAAATCCCGATGACCGTTCCGCCACGTCCCGCCTTCCTTGGGCGGAGCATGGTGCGCGGACGACGGTTCGCTGCGCTGCGAGTCATGATCACATCTTCTCCGGCGCACTCACACCGAGCACACCCAAACCATTGCGAATCACCTGGCCGACGGCTACGACCAGCGCCAGTCGCGCTTGTCTCAGCTCCGGCTCGTCGACGAGAAACTGCTCGGCATTATAGTAGCTGTGAAATTCTGCCGCCAATTCCCTCAGATAGAAGGTGACCAGATGCGGCGCCAGGTCGCGAGCGGCTACCGCCAGCTCGTCGGGAAAGTCGGCGATCCGGCGCAACAGGGCTTCCTCATACGGGCTCGCAAGCGGGCGTAGATCGACCGCCTGCAGGCGCGGGTTCGCCTCGCCGAGCAGCAAGCCGGCCTTGTCGAGGACGCTACACACTCGTGCATGCGCGTACTGCACGTAGTAAACAGGATTCTCCTCGCTCTGAGAGCGCGCAAGGTCAACGTCGAAGGTGAGCTGCGAATCGGATTTGCGCAGCAGGAAGAAGAAGCGCACCGCATCGCGACCGACTTCGTTGATGAGATCACGCACCGTGACGTAGTCGCCGGCGCGCTTGCTGATCTTCATCTCCTCGCCGCCCTTCATGACGGTCACCATCTGGTGCAGAACGTACTCGGGATAACCGGGCGGGATTCCCATGCCCAGCGCCTGCAACCCGGCTCGCACGCGGACGATCGTGCTGTGGTGATCGGCGCCCTGCTCGTTCACCACGCGCTCGAAGCCACGCTGCCACTTCGTCACGTGATAGGCGACATCGGGAACGAAGTAGGTGAAGCTTCCATCGCTTCGTCGCATCACCCGATCCTTGTCGTCACCGTAGTCCGTCGTTCTGAGCCACAGTGCTCCGTCGCTCTCATAGGTCTTGCCCTGCGCAATCAGCCGATCGACGACCTGCTGCACGCGGCCGTCCGTGTAGAGCGAGGATTCGAGGTAGTAACTGTCGAAGCGAACTCCGAAAGCGGCAAGGTCGGCGTCCTGCTCGCTGCGCAGCGCATCGACGGCGAAATGCCGGATCGCGTCGAGATCCGCCGCCGAGTGATCGTTCGGATACTCGGCGCAGTACGCCTGGGCGATCTCGCCGACGTATTCGCCGTGGTAGCCATCTTCCGGAAACGGCGCGTCCGGCTCATAGCGCTGGCGGATGCGCGCCTGGACCGATCGCGCGAGGTTTGCGATCTGCGCGCCGGCATCGTTGTAGTAGAACTCGCGATGGACGTTCCAGCCTTGCGAGGCAAGCAAGGTCGCGAGCGCGTCACCAACCGCGGCGCCGCGGCCGTGGCCTACATGCAGCGGTCCCGTAGGGTTCGCCGACACGAACTCAACCATTACCTTGCCGTGGGGCGGCGCCAGGCCCCGGCCAAAGCGTTCCCCTTCTTCCAGGATCCGCGCGACGACTGCCTGACGCGCGGCGGGCGAAAGAAAGAGGTTGATGAAGCCGGCGCCCGCGACCTCGACGCGCGCCACCCATGGCGAGGCATCGAGCGCGGCCACCACGGCACCCGCCAGCTCGCGCGGATGGCGCCGCAGCGTCTTGGCGAGTTGCAGCGCCGCGTTCGTGGCGTAGTCGCCGTAGCGCGCCTGCTTCGGTCGCTCCAGTGCGACGGCCGCGAGCGGATGGTCCGGAGCTACGCGAGACAAGCCGGCGCGGAGCCACTCGACGAGCTGGAACCGGAGATCCATCATCGGAAGGATGTCGCTGCGCTAACCGGCGCCGGAACAGGCGAATGAGATGAAAGCCGCGTTAACCGGCGCGGGAGCGCGCGAAGTTCAACGCGGCACGGCGGGAATTATAGCTTGCCCGACACCCGGCCCTCCGCCTCTACGCGACCGAGACCGGATCGACCTCGAGCGTCCAGTGCACCGTACGTGGACCCAGAGACTCCAGCGCGGCACGCCACAGCGGCAGGAACTCCTGCAACGCGCTGCGCTTCGAGGATTGGACGAGCACCTGCCCGCGCTCCATGCCCGCGCGCCGCGCGAGCGCTGCTTCGACCGGCGGGTAGACTTCGCAGCCGCCATGCGCGGCCGCCACGGCGTGACCGCGCGCGGCCGCGCGCCCGAGAAACGCGTTCACGGCGCCGCGGGTCCTCGCCTCCGCGGCAAGCAATGCGAGGTGGCCAAAGGGCGGCAAGCCAAGGCTGCGCCGCTCGGCAGCGAGCGCTTGCGCGAAGTAATCGAAATCGTGCTTCGCGAGCGCGACGAACACCGGATGATCGGGAAAATCGGTCTGCACCAGGACTTCGCCGCGCAGCGCCCCGCGACCCGCCCGTCCCGCGACCTGCTCGAGCAGCGCGAACAAACGCTCCGTCGCGCGAAAGTCGGCGCTGTAGAGTGCGTTGTCCGCGCCAAGGACGCCGACCAGCGTGAGGCGCGGGAAATCGTGCCCCTTGGCGAGCATCTGCGTCCCCACGAGGATGTCGACCTCGCCCGCGGCGATCTCCCGATGCATCGTGGCAAACGCTCCTCTACGCCGCGTCGTGTCGCGATCGACCCGCAACACCCGGGCTGCCGCGAACTCGTGCTTGAGCGCATCTTCAAGCCGTTGCGTACCATAACCGAGCGGGAGGAGATCACGATTCCCGCACTGAGGACAGGCAGCGGCGATGTCTTCAGCGCGTCCGCAGTGATGGCAGCGCAAGCCGCCGCCCTCGCGATGCACGACGAGGCGAGCCGCGCAGCGCGGACACATGGCCTTCCAGCCGCACGCGGCGCAAAGCAGCGACGGGGCAAAGCCGCGCCGGTTGATGAAGATGAGGCTCTGCTCCCTGCGCGGGAGCCGATCCGCGATCGCCTCACGAAGCGGGGCGCCCAAGCCGTCCTCGCCGTTCCCGCGACTCGGCACCAAGCGCACCGATGGGAGCATCGATTGCGCCTTCGCGCGCCGCGACAGTTTGAGCCAGCGGTAGCGGCCACGGCGCGCATGGACGTAAGTCTCGAGCGACGGCGTAGCGCTACCCAGCACTACGGGCACATCGCGCAGTCGCGCGCGATAGATCGCGAGGTCGCGCGCGTTGTAGCGCACTCCGTCCTGCTGCCTGAAGGATGGATCGTGCTCTTCGTCGACCACGATCAATCCGAGCCGCGGCAGAGGAACGAAGATGGCCAGCCGCGTCCCCAGTACGAGTTGCGCGTCGCCGAGTGCCGCTGCCAGCCAGCGGCGCCGCCGTTCCCCCGCGCTCATCGCGCTGTGCAGCGTTGCCAGCCTAACCCCAGGCAGAGCCGCCCCGATCCGCCGCTCGAGCTGTGGCGTCAGATGAATCTCGGGTACGAGGAGCAGGGCTTGCCGCCCCGCGTCGATGACACGGTTCGCCGCGGCGAGGTAGACCTCGGTCTTGCCGCTACCGGTGACGCCCTGCAGCAAGGAAGGGGCGTACCTCGGTGGCGCGGGGAGCGTGGCAGCAAGCGCCGCGCGCTGTTCCGGGTTGAGCTCAAGGGGCTTTGTTTCGAAGTCTGCATTCGGTGCCGCAGCCATCCTGTCCACGCCGCGTGACGTGCGCCCGGCACCGAGGGGAGGAAGCGTATCCAGAAAGCATGGGCCGATGGCCTGCTGATAGTAAGCGGACACAAACCTCGCCAGCGAGCACACGTCTTCCGGGAGTGGTGGCAGTTCGGTGACTACTTCCTGAATGGGAACGACTTGCTCTGGCAGTAGGGGGGAGCGGTCGACAATCTCGACCGCAACGCCGATCGCGCGTCGGCGACCGAGGGTCACCCGCACGATGCTTCCCGCCTGCACTCGAAGACCCTCTGGAAGCCAATAGTCGAACAGTCGATTGGCAGCCACCGGTAACGCCACTCGAGCGATGGCCACTTTAGGAGCGCCCCGCAGCGAGCGGCCGCCGCAGGCGGTTTGTCGTCTCTTCCTTCATCATCCCTTGCGCCAAGATTCGATTCCAAGTTCTTATTTTTTCAGCGTTCTATCACGATAACAGTCCGCTGTGGACAAGTTTGTGCGTAAGTCCCCCACCCTCGTTGCCCTCTCTGAGGGCACCCCAAAACCCAAAAAAACCCAACGCGCGGGCCGGATGTAATTACTCATTGTAAATCAGCGATTTGAGTGTTGTTACGCAGTTGAAGCCGTACCGCGGCCTGCGAGCGGCCTACGGACCGCCGATTGTGCATAAGTGGCCAGCGAAAGCGGGTCAGCGTCGGCTCACGCCCAAGCGGCGAGATCCAAGCCTGGAGCCGCTTCGCGCGATTTCTGGCTCACAGGCCTGCGGCGGGGCGTGCGCCGTGCTGTACATCTCGATACGCCTTTACGCAGGCCACGAGCGCAGCGACATTCTCCGGTGGCGTGGTGGGGAGAATCCCATGCCCGAGATTGAAAATATGGCCTGGGTCCGACCCCGCGGCCTGCAGCACCGCACGAGCCTCGCGCTGGACGACGTCCGGTGTAGCGAGCAGCACTTGGGGATCGAGATTGCCCTGCAAAGCGACGCGCCGCCCGATGCGGCGACGAGCATCCCCGACGTCGGTCGTCCAGTCCAAGCCGACCGCGTCGCAGCCGCAATCCGCGATCCCCTCCAGCCACTGACCGCCCCCCTTCGTGTATACGATCACCGGTAACGGTCGCTCGCAGCACCGGCGCACTTCGCCAATGACCCGCTCGATGTAAGCGAGGGAAAATTCGACGTAGGTTTTCGCCGTAAGCAGGCCGCCCCAGGTGTCGAAGATCATCAATGCGTCAGCTCCACTGCGCGCTTGCTCGGCGAGATAGGTGGCGGTCGCCTGCGCATTGATTTCGAGGACCCGGTGCAGAAGGTCCGGGCGCGTGTAGAGCAAGCGACGCGTGCGGCCGAATTCCGCGCTGCTCGCGCCCTCGACCATGTAGCAAGCCAGCGTGAAGGGACTGCCGGCAAAGCCGATAAGAGGCACGCTGCCGCTCAGCGCTCGCTTGACGGCCCTCACCGCATCGAATACGTAGCTCAAGCGTGAGAGGTCGGGCGGAGCGAGCTTGTTTATCGCGGCTTCGTCCGCGAGCGGCCGCTCGAAGCGCGGGCCTTCGCCCTCGGTGAATGAGAGCCCGAGGCCCATCGCATCGGGAACGGTGAGGATGTCGGAGAAAATGATCGCCGCATCGAGCGCAAAGCGCGCCAGCGGCTGCAGCGTGACCTCGGCAGCGAGATCGGGATCCGCACACAGGCGCATGAAGCTGCCGGCGCGCGCACGTGTCGCGTTGTACTCGGGAAGATACCGGCCCGCCTGCCGCATCAGCCAGATCGGCACGTAGGGCGTAGGCTCTCGGCGCAGCGCAAGCAGGAGCGTTTCGTTGCGAGCTCGAGTCATCGAGCGACCGCTCAGTGGACCGACAATGGCCGTCCGCACAGCTTCTCGAGAATGGCTAGCGGCGAGCTGTCGGGCTGGTAGAGCGCGGCAATGGGCAAGTGAATCGTCTGTTCGAGCATGTGCTGACCGGACACGGCGGCGTGCATCACCTGATCAGAGAAGCACAGCCACGTCGTACCCGGAGCAAAGTGCACGACCTGCTGGGGACAATTGCGCTGGTAGTCGCGATCGGCCTTGGCGCAGTCGTGCAGCCCGAGCATGACGTGATCGTACTCGCTGCGTCGGCCTTTGGTCACATGAAGCCACGCGAGAGCCATAGACGCGCCTGGCAAGGGACGGCCGATGCGCGGAAGAAAGGTCCGCGCCATGGCTTCGAAATCGTCGCCCACTCGCCATACGCGGTCCTCGGTGCGATTCACGTTGCAGAACACGCGCAGGATGCGCTCGCCTTGGTTCGGGCGTGACGGAAATGCGTCGACATGGAGCAGCGCATCGTCCTTGCGCCACGACAGCGCCCGGCCCACAGCCGGCTGCGGGCGAAAGCTCGTGCGGGCGCTCTTCACGTACGGGGCGTAGCGGGGAAGGAGGCCCGCCACCAATTCCGCTGCGGAGGTCGCGAAGCGCCCGATCATCCTGGCGAGAGCCCTGAGATCCTCCGGCGCACCGCGAGCGCCTTTGAGTGTCTGTCCGTCCAGGCTGATGTTCTTGGCGCGATCGTCGGACCATCGCGGCGAGAGGAAGCGCTGCTCATCTTCGGACAGCTCGCACGCGAGCCGGGGCAGCACCAGCACTCCCCCACCTTCCAGCGTGCGCACCGCGGTTCGCTGCGCATCGGCGGACTGGCCCGGCCGCCAGGTGTCGAGATCGAGCGAGACGATGTCCGGCACCGCAGGACTCCCGGGGCGCCGCCCTACCCGGGCACTAGCGCGGCAGCTCCGAGCTGCCCATCAGGAATTCGTCGATCGCGCGGGCGCATTGGCGCCCTTCGCGTATGGCCCATACGATGAGCGATTGGCCGCGCCGAGTGTCGCCCGCTGCGAATACCTTCGGGACCGAAGTGCTGTAGGACTCGGTATCCGCGGCGACGTTGCCGCGCGCATCGTACTTCACGCCCAGTTCGTCGAGCATCCCGCGATGGACCGGGTGCAGATACCCCATCGCGAAAAGGACCAGATCGCCCCGGATCTCGAACGTCGTGCCCGGCAGCTCTTGCAGCTTGCCGTCGCGCCACTCGACGCGACACGCGGCGAGCGCGGTGAGCTTGCCGTCTTCGCCCTTGAACTCCTTGGTTTGAACCGCCCAGTCGCGCGCGCAACCTTCCTCGTGCGAGGTCGACGTGCGCAGCTTCATCGGCCAGTACGGCCAGACTAGGGGCTTGTTCTCGTGCTCGGGTGGCTGGGGCAGCAGCTCGAACTGCGTGATCGAGGCCGCGCCCTGACGATTGGAGGTCCCCACGCAGTCCGACCCGGTGTCGCCGCCGCCGATCACGATCACGTGCTTTCCCTTGGCCGTGAGCGCCGGCACGGCGCGATCGCCGGCCACGCGACGATTCTGCAGCGGCAGGAAATCCATCGCGAAATGGATTCCTTCGAGCCTTCTGCCCGGGACCTCGAGATCGCGCGGCTCTTCCGACCCCGCCGTCAGAGCCACCGCATCGAACTCATCGAGGAGCCCACGCGCGGGAAAGGCATTGGGGCCGTCGCCGCCCACGTGCACGCCGACCCGGAAATCGACCCCCTCCGCGCGCATCTGCTCGACGCGGCGGTCGATGTGATGTTTCTCCAGCTTGAAGTCGGGAATTCCGTAACGCAGCAACCCGCCGACGCGATCGCTCTTCTCGAACAGCACGACATCGTGACCCGCGCGCGCAAGCTGCTGCGCGCAGGCCATCCCCGCGGCGCCCGAACCGACGACCGCGACGCGCTTGCCCGTGCGCGTGCTCGGCGGCTGAGGCACCACCCATCCCTCCTCCCACCCGCGGTCGATGATGAAATGCTCGATCGACTTGATGCCGACCGGATCATTGTTGATGTTGAGCGTGCACGCCGCTTCGCACGGCGCAGGGCAGACCCGTCCCGTGAATTCAGGAAAGTTGTTGGTCGAGTGGAGCACGTCGAGCGCGCGACGCCACTGGTGCCGGTACACCAGATCGTTCCAGTCGGGGATGATGTTATGGATCGGACAACCCGTTTGGCAGAACGGAATCCCGCAATCCATGCAGCGCGCGCCCTGCCTCGCCGCATCCTCGTCCTTGAGCGTCTGGATGAACTCCCGGTAGTTGCGCAGCCGCTCGACGACCGGCAGCGCGACCTCCTGGACGCGTTCGAGCTCCATGAAGCCCGTGACCTTCCCCATCACGCCGCCGCTTTCTGCCTGCCCTCGGTCCCCGCTTCCGCCTGCTTTCTCGCGGCGAACTGCTCGCCAAGCGCGCGGCGGTACTCGTTGGGGAATACTTTGACGAATTTCGCGCGCGCCGTATCCCAGCGGTCGAGGATGGCCAGCGCAACGCTGCTGCGGGTAAGGCGCAGATGGCGCTCGATCAGTTCGCGTAACAAGGCTTCATCGCAACGATCGGCGTGGCGGAGTCGTCCCTTGCCTGCCGCGGCAAGTTCCTTTTCGATGCGCCCCTGCTCGGCTTCGGGAAGCACGGGTTCGAGCGCAACCATCGACCGGTTGCACCGCTCGGCGAAAGAGCCGTCGGCGTCGTAGACGTAGGCGATGCCCCCGCTCATCCCCGCGGCGAAGTTGCGTCCCGTGCGGCCGAGGACGACGACCGTTCCGCCGGTCATGTACTCGCAGCCGTGGTCGCCGGTTCCCTCGACGACCGCACTCGCGCCGGAGTTGCGCACGCAGAAGCGCTCGCCGGCAACGCCACGGTAATACGCCTCGCCGTCGATCGCGCCGTACATCACGGTGTTGCCCACGACGATGTTCTCGTCGGGCTTGGCAGGCGACGCGGGATCCGGATAGACAACGATGCACCCGCCGGAAAGCCCCTTGCCGACATAGTCGTTGGTGGCTCCCTGAAGCTCGAAGGCGACGCCGCGCGCGAGGAAGGCTCCGAAGCTCTGACCCGCGGTACCGGTAAACGCGACGTGGATCGTGCCCTCGGGGAGTCCGGCATGACCGTAGCGCCGGGCGATCGTGCCCGAAAGCATGGCTCCGACCGAACGGTGCGCGTTGCGGATGCGGTACTCGAGGCGGACGGGCTTGCGCTCCTCGATCGCGGCTTTCGCGTCCGCGATCAGCATGTGATCGAGCGCGCGCTCGAGTCCGTGGTCCTGCTCCTCGCAGCGGTGCCGCGCGACCGTGGCGGGCATCTTCGGCTGGTAG
>Ga0335083_10005512_pt1 | contig 15945 bp, 15 predicted proteins | sample Lox_Sample_42_FD_206716 | JGI IMG/M metagenome (GOLD analysis project Ga0335083, IMG submission 206716) | Soil microbial communities from Loxahatchee National Wildlife Refuge, Florida, United States - Lox_Sample_4.2 | ecosystem: Environmental > Terrestrial > Soil > Wetlands | place: USA... | reverse complement strand
GAGCGCCGAACGCCGAACGCTGAACGCCAAGATGAACGCGCAGACAAACATCAAATCCACCCGGCCGTCGGTGTCCGGGGAGAACCTTTCCAACCGGGAAGCGCTTACGTTTTACAATCCGATGGAGGAGCGGGAAGCGGACAAGGCGCCGCTGCAGCTGGCGCTCATCCGCCGGATTTTCCGCTACACCGCACCCTATGCGGCCAAACGGAACTGGCTTTTTATTCTGACGTTCACCCGCGGTCTGCAATTGCCGGCGCTGGCATGGCTGATCGGCCGGACCATCAACGGCCCGATTGCCGGGCGGGATTTGCCGGGCATCGACCGGTATGCGGCGGCTTATTTCCTTTTGGCGCTGGTCACCGTGCTGGTGTTCCATTTCCGCCAGCGGTTTGCGCTCGAACTGGGCGAGGCGGTGGTGCATGACATGCGGTCGGATTTGTTCCGCAAGCTGATGACCCTGCCGATGTCGTTTTTCAACCAGACCAAATTCGGCCGCATCATCAGCCGGTTGACGTCGGATATTGACAGCGTGCGGGCTGGGGTGCAGGACGTGGCGTTCGTGCTGGTGGTGCAATGCCTGCAAATGGCGGGTTCGGCGGCGCTCATGGCGTGGTACAACTGGAAACTGTTTTCGCTGATGCTCCTGCTGGCGCCGGTGATCTGGATGGTGAATGAGCGGTACCGCCAGGAAATGAGCCGCCGCCTCCGCCTGGTGCAGGAATCCTGGAGCCGCGTCACCTCCACGCTGGCCGAATCGGTGGGCGGCATCCGGGTGACCCAGGCGTTTGTGCGGCAGGAAATCAACGCCGGGTTTTTCCGCAAATTGATCAACGTGCACGGCGAGAACAATGTCGGGGTCGCGCAGGCGTCGGCGGTGTTCGTGCCGCTGCTGCAATTGAAGAGCCAGTTGTTTCTCGGCGCGATGGCGCTGTTGAGCGCCTACGGGGCGTTGAGCTGGCACGGATGGCTGCACATGGAGGTGGGCGATCTGGTGATGTTCTTTTTCCTGGCCAACCTGTTCTTCGACCCGGTGCAGGTCATCGGCAATCAATTGAACCAGGCGTTGATGGCGATGGCGGGCGCCGAACGGTTGTTCCGGATGCTGGACCAGAAGCCGGAATGGCAGGATGCGGCGGAGGCCAAACCGCTGCCGGCCATCCGGGGCCGCGTGGAATTTCAATCGGTCCAGTTCGAATATCAGCCCGGCCGGCCGGTGCTCCGGGATATTTCGTTTGCAGTCGAACCGGGGCAAATGGTGGCGCTGGTGGGCCATACCGGCAGCGGCAAGACCACGCTCGTCGCCCTGTTGCAGAAATTGTACCTGCCCACGGGCGGGTACGTGCGGGTGGATGGCATGGATTTGAACACGGTTACCAGTGATTCATTGCGCTCGCAGATGGGCAGCGTGCAGCAGAATAACTTCCTGTTCTCGGGCACGGTGCTGGACAACATCCAGTTGGCCCGGCCTGACGCGACGGAAGCCGACGTGCAGGTGACGTTGAAAGCGCTGGATTGCGTGGACTTGATAGACGCGCTGCCGCACGGATTGCATTCCGAGGTGGCTGAACGCGGCGCGGCACTGTCGTTCGGTCAGCGGCAACTTGTCTGTTTTGCGCGGGCGATGCTGGCGAATCCGCGCATCGTCGTGCTCGACGAGGCGACCAGCGCGATCGACTCGGTCACCGAGGCACGCTTGCAGCGGGCGCTGGAAATTCTTCTGCGCGGACGCACCGCGTTTGTGGTGGCGCACCGCCTGAGCACCATCCGGAAGGCCGATCTGGTGTTGGTATTGGACCAGGGCCGGATTGTCGAGCATGGCACGCATGATAGTTTGTTGCGAGAGGATGGTGTTTACGCCCGTTTGCATCGGGAATTCGTCAGTGCCCGGCCGGCGGCAGCAAGGTAGCCGGATTCAACAGGCTCCCGAAAAAAACGGCGGTCTTCTGACCGCCGCTGCCATTTGAGATGAATGTTTTCCGACCTTCAGGTTGTCAATGATGCCAGCCACCACCGCCGCCATGCCCACCGCCGCCATGCCAGCCCCCGTGATAACCACCCCAATAGCCGCCGTGATAATAACCACCCCAACCCCAGCCGAATGAAAGCGACACCGCCGGCCAGCCGTAGTAGTAAGGATAGTAGTAGGGATAGGGATAGGAGTAATAGTACGTCTGCGTATTGGGGACGACATAAACCGTGGAGGCCGTTGTCGCCGGAACATAAGACACCGAAGATTGTCCCGCGGGGGCGCTGGGTTGCGCGTTGCCGGTGTCCGGAGTGCCCGATGTCGAGGCGGACGGAGCGGCCGATGGGGGAGCGGTTGTCATCGTGGGCTGGGCCGTGGCCGCGCGCTGGGTCAACATGGCGTTGATGACGGCCTCGGAGACGCCTTGTTGCCGCAGATAGATAATCTGGGAGGCATTCAACCCGTAATTGTTACCCGAATTCTGGATGTAATTAATGATGACACTGTCGCCGACTTTCGCCTGCGTCAGCTGCAAGACCTCCGGCACGCCGTAGGGCAATTGCGGCGCGGGCTGACTGACGGCCGCCGATGGGGCCGGGCCGGCAGGGGCGGAGGTTGTGGAATTCTGCGCCAGGACATTGCCGGTTACCAGCGCCAGCGCGGTGACAGCGGCGAACATCACTGACAGTCTCTGAAAGCTTCGAGTTTTCATAGGATCCATACAATATAGACACTTGAACTGTTCAATAAGTTCAACACCAAAAGGTGGCGCGAGTTGTTCGGGCTGTCAAATGCGGCCGGTCCGATCAATAGCCGCTGAGACGCCGGGACGCAGAGTTTTCAGCATTTGTTTTCTCCGCGCCCTGGCATTTCTGCGGTGAAACCTGGATAAGCTTTTCCCGGTGGCGGAACGCGCGTTCGCGTCGCTTGCTTTCCCTGGATAATAATTCCTCCGCCGACCAACCGTGGCGCTGCGCCAGTTCGGCCAGCTCAAAAAGCTCGCTGGCCAGCGCTGCCCGGGTGGGCCGTCGTTTGGATTTTTGGCTGTCGTCACCGTGGCCGTCCGCCAGGACCTGGCGCGCCTTTTTGACCAGTTTTTCAGCGCGCAGCAAGGCCGGCAGATGTTTCGGAATACCGTCGAAGGCCGAGGCGCGTTCATGCCGTGTCCCCTTCTTCTCGGCGTGTTTGATTTTCTCCCAGTTCGCCCAGACTTCGTCCACGCCCTTGACTTTGGTCTGCCCAAAGACATGCGGATGCCGCCGTACGAGCTTTTCCACGATCAGCCGGCAGACCTTTTCGAAATCAAACGCGCCGCGCTCGCCCGCCAATTGGCAGTGGAACACGACCTGTAACAGCAGGTCGCCGAGTTCTTCGGCCATTTCGTGATCGTCCTGCGCCTCAATCGCGTCAATCAATTCATAGACCTCCTCGATGGCGTGGCGCCGCAAGGTCATGTGGCTTTGCTCGCGATCCCAGGGACAGCCCGTCGGCGAGCGCAGCCGGGCCATGACATGGAGCAAATCTTCTATTGCTGGACGTTTATTCATTTGGATAAACATCCAACGTCCAACATCGAACAACCAACATCCAATGAACGGCAATGACCGTGAGCTCCAGCCTTGGGCATTGGCTGTTGGGTGTTGGATGTTCGATGTTTCTTCATTTACAAAATCACCAGGTCATCCCGGTGCACGAGTTCCTCCTTGGGCAGCTGGCGGGTACGGATGGCGGCGGCATCGAACCGCGCAATGCCGCGCGCGAATTCCGTTCCGTTTAAATCGCAAATCCGCACCACGTCGCCGGCGGCAAAATCGCCTTCGCAACGTGCGACGCCCGGCGGCAGCAGGCTCCTGCCTTTTTCGCGCAGCGCCAGCTTCGCGCCGTCGTCCACAAACAACGCGCCTTTGGGATGGTGAAAGAATGCGATCCAGCGTTTGCGTCCCTGGAGCTTTTTTTCAGGCGCCACAAACAGCGTGCCTTCATCCTCCCCGGCCAGGATTTGCGCCAGCACGTTTTTCTTCCGACCGGACGCGATGACGAGCGGAATGCCGGAGCGCACGACGATTTTCGCCGCCTGGATTTTTGACGCCATGCCGCCCACGGCGGTTTCGCTGTCGGTGCCGCGCGCGATTGTTTCTAGCGTGGAATCGATCTTTTCGATGACGGAAATCGTTTTGGGATTGGGCTTGCCGAAATTTTCGATGACGCCGTCCACGGTGGTGAGAATCACGAGCAAATCCGCGGGCAGCAACGACGCGACCAGCGCGGACAGTTTGTCATTGTCACCGAATTTCAGCTCGGTGATGGAAACGGCGTCATTTTCGTTGATGACGGGCACGACGCCGCGGCCCAGCAGGGTGACGAGAGTATTGCGGGCATTGAGATGGCGTTCATGATGTTCGAGGTCGTCATGTGTCAGCAGCACCTGCGCCACCTGCAGGCCGTGCCGGGCGAACAATTCCGCATAGGTGGCCATGAGCCGGGACTGGCCGACGGCGGCGCAGGCCTGCAATTCGGCAAGCTCGGTCGGGCGCCTTTCCCATCCGAGCGCGCCCATGCCGGCGCCGACCGCGCCGGAGGTGACCACCACGATTTCGCGGCCGGCCCGGCGGAGCCCGGCCATCTGCGCGACGAGTTGTGCCAGTTGCGCCGGGTCGGGCTGCTTGCGGCTGTCCGTGAGCACACCCGTGCCGAATTTCACCACCACGCGGGCGGCGGATTTGAGCGGGTCACGATGCACGCGCCGAGCTTAAAAAAGATTCGGCGCGCGGAAAATGTTAAAATAGCGCTGGTTTCATTGGGCGAGCAGATGGAGGAGGCCCGGTTCCGAATTTTTCCGCGCCTGCAACGAGCTGAAGAAATCCCCACTGCGCAAGGCGATGAAAGCCGCCAGCCCGCCCAGGTCGGCCGGTGATTTCACATTTTTGAGCACGCAATCCTGGATGCCGATGACCTGAGTGCGATTGTTCCGTTGGTTGTTCAAGTCAATATATCTGGCCGTACCGATGGAGACGTTCAGCACGTCGATGCCTTTGAATTCGAGGCCGGTCTGCTGCGTGAACGACCGTTGGGCGTTGCGACCGGATTTCCCGGAGGGCGCGGCCAACCCGAGCGAAAAGAGGTTGGTTTGTCCCGCCTGGTTTTTGACGATGTCAATTTCCCCGAGATTGAAACGCATCAACGTGATGTGCAATTCGTGTCGCGCCAGCGCGGCCGGATCGTATTCCACGTGGATTTCTCGGACATCGAGGAACGGCGTGCCGGCAAAAGCGGGCGGATTGTAGAGTCGGAAATCCTGGAGGGTGACCGTCGGTTCGGTGAGCCCGACGGAAAGCCTTCCGATCTCCGCGTCCATGCCGGTCCGGGCGCGAATCTGGCGTTCGAGATAAACCCGCAGGATCGCATTGTGCGACAGCAACAGGAGCACTGCCACCGCCACCACGAGAACGGCCAGCCGGATCAGCCACTTGAGAAACCACTTAATCATTTTCGATTTGCGATATACGATTTACAACCCGCATCGAGTGACGAATCAAATCGTAAATCATATTGCCACGTCCTCGGCCCTTACCTCCAGGCATTCGTCCTGGTCTTCCCAGACGAGGGCGGGAAAGAGCGCCAACAATTTCGGCGCCAGTTCCCGGCCGGCGCGGGTGAGGAACTGTTCGGCTTCTTTTGCCGCGTTCTCAAAGGCGGCGTCGTAATTGCCGACCCGGCGGCGCTGGTGGTCGTCCCAGTGGGCCACGGCATGGACCGGTTCGTATTCTTTCGCCCACGCGTCGAGTCCGGCCCGGACGTCATGGGCAATTTCGTCGAACGGCACCAGGGTTTCGTTGCAATGCTGGCAGAGGAGGCCGGTCTCGCGCACGTCGCGGGTGAGCAACGGCAAAAACGGTGCGCGGCAGCAGGGAGACTCGGTATAAGCCGCCGGCGGCGTGGCGAGGCGCTTGAACCAGATCTGGCGGTTGTGGGCCAGTTGCGCCCCCAGCCGGTAGGCGCCTACCAGCGGATGCGACAGCCGCCACGCCTTCCCTTCGAGCTGGCCGAGAGTCTGGGCCAGCCAGCGTGCGAGCGTGAGGTCGTCCCATTCCTGAAACGGTCGCCCGTATTCCTGCCAGAGCCGGTCGAGCGGCGACTCGGATTCAAATGCCATCCCGGCAGGATGGCGCGGGGAAAAAGCTTTGTCGAGCGGCGTTGCAGCCGACACGGTGCCGGCTGGCGCAAAGGATGAAGGATTATCGAGTCCAGTCGCCGGTTGGCCGCAGACCCGCTCCCTCCATGAACATTTTTGCCTGCGAATTGTCTTTTCTATTGTCTGAAATAAACCATTGTGGATGACCGATCATTAAATGGGAGCAGGTGGTTTAGGAACGTAAAGTGCTTGGAATGGAACGTTTGCGAGGGAAAAGTTTTCTCCGTCGGCGCGACCGCAGAGTCAGTTTGATGCCGGTCGCCGCCGGCTATTGCCTGCTCCTGCTCTGGCTGATGGTGGCACCGGCTCACGCCGCAACCTTCACCGCGTCACTGGACAACGACACGCTGACATTGGGCCAGAGCACGACGCTGTCGCTTACCTTTGAGGGCGGCTCGCCTCAAAACACGCCCGGGTTACCGGATATTCCCGGCTTGCAGATTTCCTACGTCGGCCCTTCGAGCCAGTTCAGCTTCATCAACGGGCAGACCAGTTCAACCGTGACGCATCATTTCACCATCACGCCGGTGCGGACCGGCGTGTTCGTCATTCCCGCGCTCACCGCCGACGTGGGGGGGGTGCGACTGACCAGCCAGCCATTGCAATTGCGGGTGGTCCAGCCCAGTGCGGCGTCCACGCCGCAAATCAACTCCGGTTCGCAGATCGCTTTCATGAAACTCACGTTGCCGGATACCCGGTTGTACGTCGGAGAAGTCACCACCGCCAATCTGGAGATTTTTTTGCGCGATGACGTGCAAAATTACGGCAATATCCAGTTCACCGGCACGCCGGCCGACGGGTTTGTTCTGGGCAAGAACTCCAGCGGCCAGCGGTATCGCACGCAAATCGGCAGCCGCGGCTATACGGTCATCCCGATTGCGGTCGCGCTGACAGTTACCAAAACCGGCAACGTGAGCCTTGGCCCTTTCACCGCCAGCATGATTGTGGTCCTGCCCTCGCCGAACCAGGGTGGCGACGCGTTCTTCGACCAATTCTTCAACCAGGGCCAGCAAAGAGCGGTGACGCTGGCGACTGACCAGATTAATGTCGAATCTTCGCCGCTGCCGGCGGGAAACGCGCCGCCGAATTTCAACGGCGCCATCGGTCAGTATACCATGGCCGTCACCGCCGGGCCGACCAACGTCGCCGTCGGCGATCCCATCACGGTACGCATTCAAATTTCCGGCCGGGGCGATCTGGGTTCGCTGACCCTGCCGGTGCAGACGGCCTGGCACGATTTCACCATTTACCCACCCACGGCCAGGGTGGAGACGACCGATCCGCTCGGTTTGCAGGGCACTAAAACGTTTGAAGAAATTGTCGCACCACAGAATACCGACGTTCACGAATTGCCGGCTTTTGACTTCAGCTATTTTGATCCCGACACCGGCAGCTATCGCACGCTCACCGAACCGGCGGTGTCGCTGGCGGTTCGGTCCGCCGGGTCAACGCCCGTGCCGACGATCGCCGGCACGCCGTCCGCCGGCGCGGAAAATCAAACCAAACCGGGGGATATTCTGCCCATCAAAGACAACCTGGGCGCGCTGGGTCAGGCCGGGCTGCCTCTGGTCACACGGCCGGCGTTTCTGGCGCTGCAAGCCGTGCCGGTGCTCGCGTGGCTCGCCGCTGTGATCTGGCGCAAACGCACGGACAATCTGGCGAACAACCCGCGGCTGCGGCGGCAACGGCACGTCGCGCAACTCGTCCGCGAAGGCCTGAACGATTTACGACAATTCGCGGCGGCGAACGAATCCGACCCGTTTTTTGCAACGTTGTTTCGTTTGTTACAGGAGCAATTGGGCGAACGGCTGGATTTAGCGGCCTCGTCCATTACCGAAGCGGTGATTGAGGAGCGATTGGCGCCGCTTGGCGCGCCGGAACCGGTGTTGGGCGGCCTGCGCGAATTGTTCCAGCTCTGCAATCAGGCGCGTTACGCCCCGATTCGCGGGAGCGCGGAACTGAATTCGGTCATCAATCAGTTCGAAAAAACCATTTGTGAACTTCAGGATTTGAAGGCATGAAAAATTGCACGCAATTCAGCGAGGTTGGCAGGGCGCGTCACTGCGTGCGCGCCGCTGAAAGGCTTGAGAGCATCAGTTGGCAACCGCGGCGGGCAGAGGACTGCCCGCCGTGTCCGCGCGAAGGGTCCCGGACTGCGCCAACCCGCCGGCGCCTTTGGGTTTTGCTGCTTGGGCTGCTTTTCGCCGGGAAGGTTTTTGGGGCGGACGTTTCGGCCGATTTCAACGCCGCCAACAAACTTTATGCCGAAGGCAAATTCGCCGCGGCGGCCGCCGCTTACGATAAAATCCTGCAAACCGGCGCGGTGTCGCCGGCCCTTTGGTTCAATTACGGCAATGCGGAATTCAAACTGGGACAACCCGGGCGCGCCATCGCCGCCTACCGGCGGGCGGAATTGCTGGCGCCCCGCGACGACGAAGTGCGGGCCAATCTGGATTTCGTGCGCAATCAGGTGGCGGGCCCGACGTTGCGCCAGAGCCATTGGTCCCGTATGGCGGGTGGACTCGGGATTTTGACACTCAACGAATGGACGGCGCTGGCCGCGGGCGCCTTTTGGCTGACGTTCATCCTGTTGGCCGTAAGACAGATCCGGCCTGTCTGGCGCCTGCGTCTGCGCGGCCTGACTTCCGGCATGGCCATCCTCACGATTTTGTCGTGCCTGGGTGCGGGAATGGTGGCTACGATTCATTTTTCGAAACCCGTCGCGGTGGTCATTGAAGCGGAAGCGACGGCGCGCAGCGGACCATTTACCGAGGCACAGGACGCGTTCGAGGTCCGGAATGGCGCGGAATTGGCCGTGCTGGACCACCATGACACCTGGTGGCAGGTATCCGACGGTTCCGGCCGGATCGGCTGGTTGCCGGCCAGGCAGGTGGAAGTCTTGCCCGGTGCGTAAAGATGTTCATGGTGGGCGAGCGTCCTCGCGAGCCGGACCGATCATCAGGACGGCACGCCAGCAGCCCCGCCCCACCAGATTTTGGTTGAACGACGTTCAAAAATTTGTGTCCATCGATAACAATTACTGCAAAAAATGAACACTGGAATCTCTGCCATCAACGAAACAGTCAAGGAAGCCGGCGCTTTTACTCATCCGCTCTTCGCCGAGCTGGGCAAGGTCATCGTGGGCCAGCAATATCTGGTCGAGCGGCTCGTCGTCGGGCTGCTCGCCAACGGCCACGTGCTGCTCGAGGGCGTGCCCGGTCTGGCGAAAACGCTGTCGGTCAAATCCCTCGCCGCCTGCCTCAACGTCAAGTTCGCGCGGCTGCAATTCACCCCCGACATGCTGCCGGCCGACGTCATCGGCACGCAGATTTACAATCCGCAATCCGGCGGGTTCAGCACGCGCAAAGGACCGATCTTTGCCAACCTGATTCTGGCGGATGAAATCAACCGGGCGCCGGCCAAGGTGCAAAGCGCGTTGCTCGAAGCGATGCAGGAAAAACAGGTCACCATCGGCGAACAAACCTTCAAACTGGAGGAACCGTTCCTGGTGCTGGCGACGCAAAATCCGATTGAACAGGAAGGCACGTATCCCCTGCCGGAGGCGCAGGTGGACCGGTTCATGTTGAAATTAAAAATCGGCTACCCCTCGCGGGACGAAGAGCGGAAGATTCTGGAAACCATGGCCAAAACCTCCGGCACGCCGGTGACCCACGCTGTCGTCGACCCGCAGGACATTCTCAGGGCGCGCGAGGTCATCAACGACATTTACGTGGATGACAAGGTGAAGGATTACATTGTGGACCTGGTCTGCGCGACGCGCGAGCCGGAGAAATACAAGATCCAGGTCCGCGACTTCATCCAGCTTGGCGCCTCACCGCGCGCGACCATCAACCTCACGCTGGCGGCCAAGGCCTATGCGTTTCTGAAAGGCCGTGGTTACGTGACGCCGCAGGACGTGAAAAGCATAGGCATGGACGTATTGCGGCACCGGGTGGCGATCACTTACGAAGCCGAGGCGGAGGAAAAGACCAGCGAAACAGTCGTCCAGAAAATTTTTGATGAACTGCCGGTGCCGTGAGCTGAAGACAAAATGAAAATTCCGGGATTGCGCAGTTCATATGAGAAAGTCAGCGGCCTCGTTTTCTTCGGGCGGGTGCTCGACAAAATCCGCCTTTACGCGCAAGGCAAATTACCCGCGGACTATAGTCATGGCACGGGCATGGATGGCCGTTGCGTCCGCTTTCTTCACGTCGAATATCCCCGCCTGGTCGAACGCACGTTACAGGGTGGCACGGATGAGGAGATTCTGGAATGGTGTTTCTGCCACGGCCGGCGGCCGAATGACGAGGAGATTCTGGTCTGGAACGCGTTCATGAGCAAACGGGGCTGGCGCGATGAGGCGAGTGAGGGGCTCGCCGAGGAAAAGCGGAAACGCGGTTTCGCTCACCGCGATGATATCCAGACCTTCTTTGATTTTCACAAGGCCGACGAGGCGGGAGACTGAGCGGTATGAACAAACCGGATACTGAAAAACAACCCGGCCCGCTTCGGTTTGTCGAAGCGAACGAGGCGGAACTGGTGGTGGTGGGCGAATACCGGCAATCCGGGCGCCGGGTAAAAATGCGGACGGACGCCGCGACTGCCTGGCGTCGGATGATTCATCAGGCGGCGGCCGCCGGCGTGGGAATCATTCCCATCTCTGGTTTTCGCAGCGCTGAATATCAGGAGAAGCTTTTTCGGAAGGCGGTGGCGAAATACGGTTCGGAAGCTGAGGCCGTTCGCTGGGTGGCGCGCCCCGGTTTTTCGGAACATCACACGGGTTTGGCCATTGACCTCGGTGACGGGGAGCATCCCGCCTGTGACGTCGAGCCGCCCTTTGAAGAGACACCTGCATTTCACTGGCTGGAAAATAACGCGGCGGGATTCGGGTTTGAACTCTCCTATCCCCGCAACCATCCCGGCGGCGTCCATTACGAACCGTGGCACTGGCGGTTCGTCGGCACGCCGGTGGCCGGACGGATTTTCCCAAAATGATTCCCCGCGAGATTCTCAAAAAAATAAGGCAGATCGAGATCCGCACCAACCGGCTCGTGACCGAGACGCTGGCCGGCCAGTACCACAGCGTCTTCAAGGGCCAGGGCATGAACTTCGACGAGGTGCGCGAATACCAGCCCGGTGACGACGTGCGTGCGATTGACTGGAACGTCACCGCGCGGATGAACCATCCGTTCATCAAAAAGTTTGTCGAGGAGCGCGAGCTGACGGTGATGCTGGTGGTGGACGTGAGCGGCTCCGGTCTGTTCGGTTCGCGCGACCAATCGAAACGCGAACTCGCCGCCGAGATCGCTTCCGTGCTCGCCTTTTCCGCCATTCGGAACAACGACAAGGTGGGACTGCTGCTGTTCACCGACGATGTCGAAAAATTCATTCCCCCGCGGAAAGGCCGCGGCCACGTGCTGCGGGTCATCCGCGAGGTTTTGTATTTCGAGCCAAGGCGGCGCGGAACGGATCTGGCGCACGCGCTGGAATTCATGGGCCGGGTTCTGCCCCACAAGGCGATTGCGGTGGTGATTTCGGATTTTTTGATACCGGAAGGCAGCGGCGCGCTGCCGCCACATACCCAAATTGCCCTGCGCATGGCGAATCGGCGGCACGATGTCGTGGCGGTCCACATTGCGGACCGTTACGAAATGGAGTTGCCCGCGCTGGGGCGGTTGGTTTTGGAGGACGCCGAGACCGGCGAAATCGTGGAGCTCAATACCGCCCACGGGGCGAGCCGCGATGCGTTCGCGCTGCGCCAGGAGAAACAATACGCCGAGGTCGCGCGCCAACTCCGGTCGTCCGGCATTGACTCCATTCAATTGCGCACGGACGAACCGTACGCGGCGGCGCTGGGGCGGTTTTTTGAGAACCGGGAAAAACGGAGGTTAAGGGGATGATGACCACCAGTTCGCCACCGGTGATGGCCTCGTCCGTCGGTGCTGCCAATGACATCCGCGACATCAAGCCGCCGCTGGCCATTCCCAACGTCTGGGAGTGGGTCGGTTGGGCGCTGGGCTTGTTGGTGGTTCTGGCGATTCTTTTATTAGCCTGGCGATTCTGGCGGAGGCGGCGTTCGCAAATTCTCCTGGAACCGCCGGTGCCGGCATCGGTCCGGGCGAAACAGAAGCTGGAGGAAGCGCTCGCGCTCATCGCCCAGGCCAAGCCGTTCTGCATCATGGTTTCCGATACCGTCCGTTCCTATCTCGAGGAGCAGTTTGATTTTCACGCGCCGGAACGCACGACCGAGGAATTTTTACGGGAACTGAACGCCACGGATTTGTTGTTGCCGGAACAAAAGGTGAGTCTGGGTAAATTTCTGGAAAGTTGCGACCTCGTGAAGTTCGCGAAATATGAGCCGGGCGAACCGGAGTTGCGCGCGCTGCATGGCTCCGCTGTCCGCCTGGTTGAAGAAACCGAACCAAAACAAATTTCGAATTCCGAATTGCAAATTCCGAATCGAGAATCGGAAATGCCGCCGGAGGCGGAGGAACGGGAAATCGTAAATCCGAAATGATCTTTGCCCATCCCTATCTTTTACTGTTGCTGCTGCTGCTGCCGTTGTTGGCGTGGTTGAAGGGGCGGCGCGGTTCTCCACCGGCCTTTCTCTATTCGTCCGTGCGGCTGGTGGAGGGATTAACCCGGGTACGCCGGTCGCGGACGGGCGCATTTTTGTCGGCGCTACGCTGGCTGGTGCTGGCGTTCTTCATCGTCGCGCTGGCCCAGCCGCGCCTGGTGAAAAGCACGACGGAGGTGAAAGCCAGCGGCATTGACATCGTGGTCGCACTCGATTTGTCCGGCAGCATGAACACGCCGGACTACGAGGTGGATGGTCAGCGCGTCAGCCGGTTCAACCTGGCGAAATCGGTTCTCGAAAAATTCGTGGCGGAGCGGCCCGATGACCGCATCGGCCTGGTGGTGTTTGCCGTGCGGGCGTTCCTCGCCTCGCCGTTGACCCTGGACCACGACTATTTGCTGGACAACATCGAACGGCTGCAAATCGGCACCATTAATTCGGATGCCACGGCCATCGGCGACGGTCTGATCACCGCGCTGAACCAGTTGCGCGATTTGAAGGCCAAGAGCAAAATCATCGTGCTGATGACCGACGGCGCGAACAATTCCGGGCAAATCGACCCGGACACGGCAGCGGCAGCGGCGGCGGCGCTGGGGGTGAAGGTCTTTACCGTCGGTCTGGGCAACCGCGAGCTGGTCGAGGCGATGGGGCTGCCGCCGGGCTTTTTACCGGATGACGACGCGCTGAGCAAGATTTCGCAAACGACGGGAGGAACCTTCTATCGGGCGGAGAATTCCGAGAAACTCAGGCAAATCTACGCGGAGATCAACCGGATGGAAAAAACGGAGGCGGTGGTGAACAAGTTCACCCAATACCGTGAGTTGTTTCCGTGGCTGGTATCCGCAGGTCTGGTGCTCCTGCTGCTGGAAGTCGCGCTGGGGCAAACCGTCTTTAGAAAACTGCCGTGAAATTTACGATGTACGATTTACGATATACGATTTGAAGATGCGCTTCGACACTCCACAAAGTCTTTGGTTGCTGCTGGTTTTGCCGGCGCTGGCGCTGTTTTTGTGGCAGGCCTCGCGTCAACGACAACGGTTGTTGGCGCAATTCATTCAAATACGCCTGTTGTCCGCGCTGACCGTCGGGGTTTCGCCCTCCCGCCGAAGAGTCCGGTTCGCTCTTTTGCTTCTGGCCGTGGCGCTGCTGGTGATCGCGCTGGCCCGGCCACAATACGGATTTGATCTGCAGAAAGTGGAACAACGAGGCCTCGACATCGTCGTGGCGATAGATACCTCCAAGAGCATGCTGGCCGAGGACATCGCACCCGACCGGCTTGAACGGGCCAAACTGGCTGCGCTGGATTTGATGCAGCGGGCGAAGCCGGACCGGCTGGGCCTGGTGGCGTTTGCCGGCGACGCGTTTCTGGAATGTCCGCTGACGTTCGACAACTCGGCGTTTCAACAGAGTGTGCAGGCGTTAAATGTGAACACCCTGCCGCTCGGCGGCACGTCCTTGGCGGCAGCCATCCAGACGGCGCAGGCGGCGTTCAAGGAAGGCGACCATTTCAAGGTGCTGGTGCTGTTCACGGACGGCGAGGACAACGTCAATTCCGGCGAGGCGCTGGCGGCGGCCCGGGACGCGGCCAAAGCGGGCTTGAAAATTTTTACCATCGGCATCGGCACGGAGCCGGGTGATTTGTTGCGCGTCACGGACGCCAATGGGAACAGCGACTATATCCGGGATGAAAACGGCAACGTGGTGAAATCCCACCTGAACGAGACGCTCCTCCGGCAGATTGCCTCGGCGACGGATGGTTTTTATCTGCCTTTGCGCGGTGCGAACACCATGGAAATGCTTTATCAACGGGGCCTCGCTCCCCTGCCGAAGTCGGAAGGCGAGGAACGGCTGATCCGCCGTTATCACGAGCAATATCGCTGGCCGCTGGCGGCGGCGATCCTGTTGTTGCTCGGGGAGATGTTTTTGCCCGAAAGAAAAAAGTCAACCGTCCGAAGTCCACAGTCCAAAATCGAAGCGCCGATCATGGCGGCACTCATGGGAGTTTTGTTGCTGCCGACGGTCACCCAGGCGTCGCCCTCCTCCGCGATGCGCGAATACAACACGGGCAATTACACGAACGCCCTTCAGGAATTTGAGCGGCTGGCCCAGACGGACACCAACGACTTGCGGCTCGTTTTTAATGCGGGGGCGGCAGCCTATCGCGCCACCAATTACGACGAGGCGCTGAACGATTTTCAAATCGCGGCCCTGTCGCCGGATTTGAGTCTGCAAGAGCAGGCGTATTATAATCTGGGCAACGCGCTGTATCGGCTGGGCGAAATGAAATTCGAGCCGGACGCCGAGGGTTTGAATGCGATCGAGGAACGCTGGCAACAAGCCGTGAAAAGTTATGAGCACGCAGCGGAATTGAACACGAACGATACTGATGCCGCCTATAATCTGGCGTTTGTACAGAGGCAGATTCGACTGATCGCCGAGTTGCGCGAGGCGATGCGCCGGGCCAAGCTGGCGGCTGATGATGCGGTCCGGCGCAACGAATATCACCGCGCGCTGGAAATCATGGAGAGTCTGAACAACCCCATTGCCTCCAAGAAGTTCCAGGACTACACCAAGAAATTGAAGGATATTGATGAGATTGTTACTCCCCATCAGCGCTAGCCTGTTGTTGGTCTGGCAGACCGCCTGGGCCCAGTCCGCGGACGATTTTTTCAACCGCGGCGCGCACTCCTACATTTCCAATAACATTCCCCAGGCGCTGGAATCGGTGGAAACCGGATTAAAACAGTATCCCGATGATGTGAAGCTGAAAAAGTTGTATGAACTGTTGAAACAACAGAACCAGCAACAGTCGCAAAATAATCAATCGCAGCAAAACCAAAATCACCAGTCGCAATCGAATCAATCGCGACAGCAGCCATCGCAGAAAAACCAGCAATCATCCCAACAAAACCAGAACGCCCAAAACCAGGCCGGCCAAAAAAATACCGGTCAGCAAAATCAGCAGCAAGCGCAGGCCTCCAACGGGAAGCCCCGTGGCGACAAGCAGGAGAATCAGAACGAACCGGGCCAGGCGGTGCCGGCCGGACAAATGACGCCGGAAGCGGCGAAGCGTTTGCTGGATGCCCAAAAAGACGGCGAACAATTTTTGCAATTGAAACCGCAGGGAAAACCGCAGGACAATCGGCAGCCGGTGAAGGACTGGTAACCGCCGGAAGGCCGCCCGCCGACGGTCGCGAACAAATTGCA